>Ga0315539_1002912_pt1 | contig 12175 bp, 11 predicted proteins | sample SalMarSW160150MG_FD_203097 | JGI IMG/M metagenome (GOLD analysis project Ga0315539, IMG submission 203097) | Salt marsh sediment microbial communities from the Plum Island Ecosystem LTER, Massachusetts, United States - Salt Marsh Sediment SW1601-150 ... | reverse complement strand
AAGCAGTCTGGGGACATGTATGTCATGACTACTATACCACCAGAGAGCTTATCGATGCTTTTGATTCTCAATACCTGGGGATCAATATGGATCCTTCTCCTTGCTGCCTATATGGGAATGATATTTCTTGGGTAATCAAAAAATGGGGCAAAAAAATAAAGCATGTCCATTTGAAGGATGTTGCAGGCAAGCCGGGATTTCATGGAAAAGACTTTATCTTCCCCTTGCTAGGAGAGGGAATAGTAGATTGGAAGGCCTTCTTTGAGGCATTGGATGAGATTGAATACAAAGGCTTTTTCTCGGTTGAATTTGAATCTTTTAACTACTATCGCAATGTGTTAAAGAATAACCCGCTCAAGGCAGCAGAAATCTCAATGGAGCAGATAAAAGAGCTGACTAAATTATAGAGATGTAATTAAAGATGAAGGCTATTGAATGGGAAGTTGCCCTGGATGAAAATTGATAAATTATATTAAAAAATTCTTTGCATGATTAAGAAAGCCCGAGAAGAAAGGCAGTCTTTGATAGATACCTATCCTTAAGTATTTCTCCTCGTTTCTATCCCTCCTTAAAAAATTCTTAAACCAGTATTAATTATGATTTGAGAGTTCGCTCCTTGACAAAAGTTTTTTTTGGTCTATAATGGAGTGTAGTGGTAAAAAGTGGTGCTAAGTGGAGATAGTCCGCTTAGTAGCGAGAGGGGGGGTACGAGTAATGTTTATGGGAGAGTATCACCACTCAATAGATGATAAAAATAGATTAATTATTCCTTCCTCTCTTCGTCAGCAAACAAAAGACAATAAAGATGAATTTGTAATTACCCGGGGATTGGAGCAGAGTTTGTTTCTCTATCCTACCTTGGAATGGCAGAGTTTGGGAGAGCGACTAAAAAACCTATCCACCACTAAATCCAATTCCCGGGCTTTTGTAAGACTCCTCTTCTCAGGAGCTCATCCTGTCCAACCAGATAGCCAGGGTAGAATTACCTTACCGCAAGGGTTAAAAGACTTTGCTCAAATTGAAGAGAAAATAGTTATTATTGGTGCTTTCAATAAGATAGAAATCTGGAGCGAAGAAAGGTGGGAGAAATATTATAAACAGCAAAGGTCTATATTCGAAGAACTATCAGAAGAGATTATGGATGTGGGGATTTGAAATCTTTTCATCGAGCAGTAATGCTCAAGGAGGTCCTGTGGTGGCTTGATATAAGAGAGGGAGGTGTTTATTTAGACTGCACTGTAGGGGCAGGCGGGCATAGTAGAGCTATTTTAGATAAGATGAGAGGAAAAGTGAGAATCGTAGGGATAGATAGAGATAAAGAAGCGCTTAAGATAGCCAGCCAAGAGCTAAAGGAGTACAAAGAACAAACCACACTCATCAAGGTAAATTTTAAAGAGCTGCCTCAGATTTTAAAAGAAGAGAATGTTGGCTTACTAGACGGTATTATATATGATTTAGGTCTTTCTTCAATGCAACTGGATAGTCAGACGCGGGGGTTTAGTTTTCGCTGGACTGCGCCGCTGGATATGAGGATGGATTCTTCCCAGGCCCTCACAGCTGCTCATCTGGTAGGTGAACTTTCCCAGAAAGAACTGGAAGATATTTTTTTTGAGTTGGGGGAGGAGAGATGGGCAAGGCGTATAGCAAAATTTGTAGTTGAAGAGAGAAGGCAGAATCCCATCAAGACAACTTCAAACTTATTAGAGGTAATGAGAAGAGCTGTCCCGGCTAAATTTCGAAGAGGAAGAAAAACTCATTTCGCCACCAGGGTTTTTCAAGCCTTGCGAATCAAAGTGAATGAAGAGTTGGAAAATCTAAGGGTTAGTTTGAGTTATTCTTTTGATTTGTTGCAAAAGAAGGGGAGAATTTGTGTGATTAGCTATCATTCTCTGGAAGACAGAATAGTAAAACAAAAATTCAATGAAGCCAAAGAAGAAAAGTTGAATGTTCTGACTAAAAAGGTTATCAGGCCTTCAAAGAAAGAAGTGAGGATAAATCCGAGAGCACGTTCAGCCAGGTTAAGAGTAGCAGAAAGGATATAAATGAGGTGGCTCTTATCAATTGTTATCTTTGCTTTTCTCTGGGGAGGGATGGAAGTATATCATAATACAGCTTTAGTCAGAAATAGTTACGCTGTCCAGAGATTGGAAAGCAGGATAGAGACAATAGAGAAAGAAAATGGTTCGTTGAAAAGGAAACTTTCTTCTCATTTATCTTTGAGAGAATTGGAGGATTATGCACGAAAAGAACTAAACTTAATAGAGCCAAAGGCAGTAAGATATATCAAAAAAGAATCTGATGGAAAAAAAGAATCGCCTTCTTTTTGGATTGAAATATGGAATCGTCTTAAAGAGTTAGTAAGGGGAGACATTTTTGAGCAAGCAGAATAAGAAAGTTCATATTTATTTGCCCTTTTTCCTTATATGTTTTGCTTTTTTGGTTATCGTGGCTCGCCTATACAGTCTACAGATTATTGAACATGAAGAATTCAAACAGCAGGTGAGTAAAAGCCAGGTCAGAAAAGTTGATATTTTGCCTGAAAGGGGGATAATCTATGACCGTAATCTAGAAAAATTAGCCATTAATATTCCTTCTTATTCTCTTTATGCCTGCCCTAAAAAAATCTCTCATCCGGAAGAAGTAGCTGGAAAGTTATCTTCTATTCTGGGAATGAAAAAATCCTCTCTTGTTAAACAACTAAAAAAAGAAAAGGTTTTCCTCTGGTTAAAGAGGAAACTTCCTCTCATTAAAAAAGAGATGATTGAGACTCTTGCTCTGGAAGGAATAGGTTTTGTGGAAGAAACTGAGAGATTCTACCCTCAGAAGGAACTCGCTTCTCATCTTTTGGGTTTTACAGGAATAGACAATCAGGGACTAGCCGGTCTGGAGCTTTACTATGAGGAGGACTTGCGAGGAAAAAAAGGTCATTTTTTAATAAGAGAAGATGCTCTGGGCTACGAAATTCCTCTTACCAGAAGAGTTACCCAGGGTCTCGTCTCCGGTATGGACCTGGTTTTAACCATAGACAATATTATCCAGTCCATTGTAGAAAAGGAGATATCTTTAGCTCTTAAAGAAACTGAGGCTATATCTGTAGAGGCGTTGTTTATGGACCCTCAAACAGGAGAAATACTCGCTCTTGCCAACAAGCCTGATTATGATCCCAATCATTATTCTGATTTTTCTCCTTTTTTCAGAAGAAACAGAGTAGTTCACTCTATTTATGAGCCTGGTTCAACTTTTAAGCCCATCACTGCCAGTGCTATCCTGGAAGAGGGACTAATAACTATGGAAGAGAGTGTTTATTGCGAGGGAACTATAAAGATAGCCAGCCATACTTTCCATGATTGGAAACCATTTAATCAAGATTTTACTCTGGCTGACATTTTGCAGAATTCCTCTTCCATAGGGATGATTAAATTAGCCAGTAGAATGGATAAAGAAATTTTCTCAGAGTACCTTCACCTTTTTGGTTTTGGAGAAAAAACGGGTATTGACCTTCCTGGGGAAGCGAAGGGAATAGTTAGGACCGCTTCTTCATGGTCTCTCACCGACCTTCCCGCTATTTCCATTGGTCAGGCTATTGCTGTTACCCCTCTACAAATTCTTACTGCTTTCTGCGCTTTGGTAAATGGAGGTGAGTTACTAAAACCTTATTTAGTTAAATATATACTTAATGCAGAAGGGAAAAGAGTAAAAGAGAACAAACCTACTGTGGTAAGAAGAGTAATATCTCCTTCTACTTCAGTCCAGATGAGAGAATTATTGGAACAAGTGGTGGAAAAAGGAAGTGGGAAAGGAGCAAAGATAGAAGGATATTCGATTGGAGGAAAAACAGGGACAGCACAAATTCCCGCCTTGACGGGAAGAGGGTATATTCCCAACAAATATGTTTCCTCCTTTATGGGCTATGCCCCCGTAGCTTCGCCTGGGATTGTTGGAATAGTGATTATTAAAGAACCTACGGGGGCATATTATGGCGGAGAGATTGCTGCTCCTCTTTTCCAAAGGATAATGAAGAGAGTTTTACCTTACTTGGGCATTCTATCTGAACAGGAAGAATGGGTTACGGTGAGAGCATCTTAACAAGAGGGAATAGTATGCATCTCAGAGAACTTATTGCTGATTTGGAAATAGCCAGAATAAAAGGTGAGGTTAATCTAGAAATAGAGGGACTAGCTTATGATTCGAGAAAGGTGGAGAGCAATTTTATCTTTGTAGCTATTCCTGGATTTAAACAAGACGGCCATCAATTCATTACTCAGGCCGTAGAGAAAGGGGCTCGAGTTATAGTTGTAGAAAAAGATGTATATATTTCCATTCCGCAAAATGTAGTTCTAATAAAGGTTCCTTCCTCACGTTTGGCTTTAGCTCAATTGAGTAATTGCTGGTATCGGTTTCCTTCCAGGGAAATCAAGATGATTGGAATTACGGGAACCAACGGAAAGACTACTACAACTTATTTGGTGGAGTCTATTTTAAAAAGAGCAGGATTTAAAGTAGGGAAAATATCCACTATTGATTACATACTGGGAGAAGATTTTTTCCCTTCTTCTATTACCACTCCCGAATCACATGACCTACAAGGAATGCTCAAGACAATGGTAGATAGAAATCTAGATTATGCGGTTATGGAGGTTTCTTCCCATTCGCTGGCGCTTAATAGAGTAGAGGGAGTGGAGTTTGACCGGGCTGTATTTACTAATTTATCCCCGGAACATATGGATTTCCATAAAAGCTGGCAGGAGTATTTAGAAGCTAAGGTTTCCTTGTTTGAAAAGCTTGGCAAAGGAGCAAGAAAGAGAATTTCTAAGAAGGCTATAGTCAATATTGATGATCCCGTAGCTGATTATCTAATAGACAGGGTTTCCTCAGAAGTAATCACCTACGCGATTAAAAAGAAAGCTGATGTACGCGGGAGAATTTTAGAGATGACCTCCAGAGGAGTTCTATTCATTCTAGAGGGAGAGAAGAAAAAGAGGATAAATCTATCTCTCCTGGGTCTTCATAATGTCTATAATGCTCTGGCAGCAGCTTCAATTGCTCTGGAGGAGGATATACCTATTTATCTAATTGAAGAGGGATTGGAGGAGGTAAAGCGGATTCCAGGGAGGCTTGAACCTATCGACAACAAAAACGGCTTCAATATTTTTGTTGACTATGCTCACACAGAAGATGGATTGAAGAAAGTCCTGCAAACTCTGCAGGGGATTGTTAAAGGTAACCTTATAGTGGTATTTGGCTGTGGGGGAGACAGAGACGCTCAAAAGCGACCTCTTATGGGGAAGGCTGCCTTGAAACTGGCCGATTATTCAGTAATTACCTCGGACAATCCTCGCAGTGAAGATCCAGGAGATATTGTTGCTCAGATTGAAAAGGGTATAATGGAAGAGGGGGGTAAAAAAGGAAGGGATTATTCGATTGTAGTTGACCGAAAGGAGGCGATAAAGTCAGCCCTGGAAAAGATGCAAAAGGAAGACACCCTTCTAATTGCCGGTAAGGGGCATGAGAAAGTGCAGATTTTCAAAGATAAAGTAGTAGAATTCGATGATAGAAAAGTAGTACGAGAACTTCTTGGAGCGTAATAATTCATATGTGCTGCCGAAGGTGCTGGACTGCAAGGTAGCACAGCCAAAGCCTGATGAGTGAATGGTGAATAGGGAATAGTGAATGGTCAAAAAACAAAAACGGGGAATGCGATTCACGAAATACGATTCACTAGACCAGTAACAGAGAGAAATCGTCTTAACGCATAATGTTGCTAGAACAGTACTAATATAGTATAATAGACCTATGTCTCAAGCAGGACTTTCCATCAAAGAGATATTAGAAGTTACAGAGGGAAAGCTCATATCCAAGAAAGGGTTCTCACCCTCCTTTATTCCTTCCCGTAAAATCTCTACTGATTCGCGAAAGTTGAAAAAAGGGGACTTTTTCATTGCTCTACAGGGGAGGAGATTCAATGGTCATAGGTTTATCGAAGAGGTAAATAAAAAAGGTGCTTGTGGGGCTATTATTTCCCAGCCGGCTCCTCTTCCTTCTCCTCATTTCTTTTTTATTGAAGTGGAAGACACCCTTTTTGCTTTACAGGAAATAGCTCTCTATTATCGTAAGAAGTTTTCTCTCTCTTGTGTAGGGATAACGGGCAGTAATGGAAAGACTACTGTGAAGGAGATGGTCTGGCAGATTGTCTCTTCTAAGCACTCCACCTTAAAATCGGAAGGAAATTTCAATAATCAAATTGGAGTCCCCCTTACTCTATTTAAACTCTCTCCTTGCCATAAATGGGCAATTCTGGAGATGGGTATGAACTCAAGGGGAGAAATAGCACGCCTGGCAGAGATAATCGAGCCGAACATTGGAGTAATCACTAATATTCATCACTCTCATATTGGTCCTTTGGGGAGCCTGGCAGAAATAAAAGAGGCTAAGGCAGAGTTGATTCCCTGGCTAAATAAAAATGAGGCAAACTGGTTAGTCTTGAATAAGGATGATTATTGGACTCCTAAATTGCAAAGAAGAGCTAGATGTAAAGTAATTACTTTTGCTATAGAGAATCAAGCTGATGTAGAAGCTCATAGTACAGTTAGCGACAAGGGGCGAATAAGTTTCACTTTAATCTATAGAAAAAATAGGATACCTATTTCTATTGCCATCCCGGGATTATATAATATTTACAATGCTTTAGCTGCTTCGGCGGTATCTTTGGTTTTAGGTATTTCTGTTGCGGATATTGCCCAATCTCTGGCCAGTTTTAAACTTCCTCCTATGCATTCACAGCTCTACATCTTTGATGACTGTCAACTCATTGATGATTCTTATAATGCTAATCCAGAGTCTATGAAAGAAGCCTTGAAGCTTCTTCAGGAAAGAGGCGGGCAGCGGAAGATAGCCATTCTGGGGGATATGTTGGAATTGGGGAACAAAGCAGGCTTATATCACTATCAATTGGGCAAGCAGGCAGGAGAATCAGGCGTTGACGCCTTATTTGTCCTGGGGGAATTTTCCAGAGAGGTGATTAGGGGAGCCAGGGAAGCAGGGATAAAGAATGCTTTTTTCTTCCAGGACAGAGAAAAGCTAAAGAATGAACTCTTCTCTTATCTTAAAAAAGGAGATTCTCTTTTAGTTAAGGGCTCAAGGGGTATGAAAATGGAGGAAATTGTGAAAGATTTGAAGGAGAGATTATGTTGTATTTCTTGATTTCTTCTATTTCTGTGCGAGCAGGAGCAGCGGGTTTGCTCTCCCTTGTTTTGAGTTTATGGATGCTCAAGGCCTTCATCGATAAATCCAAAAGAGAAGGGTGGGTTGATTACATCCGCTCATATACTCCTGATAGCCATGAGATGAAGAAGGGTATCCCTACAACCGGTGGGATCTTTATTATTGCTTCTCTGGGGTTAGCTATTCTGTTTTTTGCTAATCTGAAAAGTAGATTTCTCCTTGTTTCTCTATTGGTCATTTTTTCTCTTGCTTTGGTTGGATTTCTAGATGATGCTTTAAAAGCCAGAAGGGAAAGTTCTCGTGGATTGAAAACCCGCTATAAATTGCTTATTCAATTTGTTTTTGCCTCTCTGGTTGCTTTCTATCTCTATTATCAGCCGGGATTCAGTAAATATTTGAACATCCCTTTTACCAGGCTCAGTCTAAGTCTTGGATGGTTATATATTCCTTTGATTATATCCATAATTGTCGCTACCCCCAACAGTGTTAATCTTACTGATGGACTTGATGGATTAGCTGCTGGATGTGTATTAATTGCTGGCTTAGGTTATGCTTTTCTTTCTTATCTTGCTGGTAGCGGTCTTTTTTTCCGTTACTTGAATATCAACTATGTTTCTGGAGCTGGTGAACTGATGGTTTTCTGGGGAGCTTTGCTGGGGGCAATTGTTGGTTTCCTCTGGTATAATACTTACCCAGCGCGGATCTTTATGGGAGAAACAGGAGCCCAGGTTTTAGGAGGGGCTCTGGCCATTACAGCTATTTTGATAAAGCAAGAAATCTTGCTTATTTTAATAGGAGGAATTTTTGTTATTGAGACTCTTTCGGTTTTTTTGCAGGTTTTCTTCTTTCAGACAAGGGGTAAGCGAATTTTCAGGATAAGTCCTCTTCATCATCACTATGAACTCAAGGGAATGGAGGAGCCTAAAGTAGTGGTTCGTTTCTGGATAATAACCGCCCTTTTAGCTTTGCTTGGGTTGAGTAGCTTGTTATGGAAATAAATTCGTTGCTCGTTGCTTGTCGCTCGTTGCTAGATATACGGTAAATGCTCAGTCAAGCACGTCATTGCGAGCTCCGAAGGAGCGTGGCAATCTAGGGGTTGTGGAGTTTATTTCGAACAACAAAACCGAGATTGCTTCGTCGCTATCGCTTCTCGCAATGACAAATAAGTGTACTATGGCTGAATAGATACGAAAAAAGTATAAGTTCTAGGTACTTGATTCTGGATGCTCGTGTCCTCTCCCCTTGGGGGAGAGGACTAAGGTGAGGGGGAATGTTGCTTAAAGATAAAAAGGTTCTGGTATTGGGGATGGGGGTCAGTGGGGTAGCAGCGGCTCATCTTCTAAAAGATGAGAAAGCGATAGTAACAATAGGAGAGATAGAAGATAGTGAAAATAAACGAGGTGAAGCGAAAAAGTTGAACCAGAAAGGAATAGAGGCAATCCTGGGGCCTCATCCTCTGAGTCTACTTGAGGGAAAAGAGCTTATTGTTGTTTCTCCTGGAGTTCCCCTTACTATTCCCTTGCTCCAGAAAGCCCGCCTCAGAGGCATTCCCATACTGGGAGAACTGGAACTCGCCTTTCGTTTCTTAAGAGGGAAATCTCTGGTGGCTATTACTGGAACAAATGGAAAAACCACCACTACTTTTCTTACCGGGAAAATTCTGGAAAAGGCAGGTAAGGATGTTCAAATAGCGGGGAATGTGGGTATTCCCTTAGCAGGAATAGCCAGAGGAAAGAGTGAGATAGTAGTTACTGAGGTAAGCACTTTTCAGTTAGAAACTATAGATAAATTTTCACCTCACATTTCCTGTATTCTCAATATTACCCCTGACCATCTTGATCGACACTTGAGCTTAGAAAATTATAGTGATTTGAAAGCTCGTATTTTTCTTAACCAGAATAATAAAGATTTTACTGTTTTAAATAGGGACGATGCCAGAGTTTATCCACTTGCTTCTAAAACAAAGGCACAGGTTATATTTGTGAGCAAAAAGGGTAACTTAGAAAGGGGGGTTTTTCTTCAGAATGCTCGCATAAAAAGACAATTTGATAAGGAAGAGGAGATTGTCCCTTATAAGGAGTTAACCTTTGCTGGCTCTCATAACTTAGAGAATATTCTTTCTTCTGTTGCTATTGCTTCGCTCTATGGAGTAGAGGCAGAAATCATTAGAGAAGCCCTGATAGAATTCAAAGGACTGCCCCATCGAGCCGAGTGGGTAGGAGAAGTAGAGGGGGTAGAATTTATTAATGATTCTAAGGCTACTAATGAGGACGCTGTTAGGAGTTTTTTAGAATTTAGAAATAAGAGGACGATTTTGATTATGGGGGGAAAAGATAAAGGAGCTGATTTCTCTTCTTTGAAGAAAGTTGTAGGAGAAAAAGTGAGAAAGCTAATTTTATTGGGTGAAGCAAAGAGAAATATAAGAAATCAACTCGATGGCATATGTCCCATCGAAGAGGTAGAAGATATGAGAGAGGCGGTGAGGCAGGCATTTAAGGATGCTCAGAGGGGGTACTCTATTTTACTTTCTCCTGGTTGTGCCAGTTTTGATCAATTCAAGGATTATAAGGAGAGGGGAGAAGTCTTTAAGAGAGAAGTAAGGAGACTGGAGAAGGAAATTGAAAGAAGATAGCCATATTGATTACTTACTTCTCTTTACCACTTTTATTTTGTTAGGAATAGGACTAACAGCCCTTTTCAGTGCTAGTGCTGCCTTTGCTTATGTAAATCGTGGTGATCTTTACTTCTACTTAAAGCGGCAGTTAGTCTGGCTTGCCATAGGCATTATCTCTCTCTGGTTATCAGCCAAGTTCAACTATAGGAAGTATAGAGTTCTATATAGACCCTTTCTTTTTCTTACCTTTCTCTTTCTTTGTCTGGTTTTTGTGCCGGGGATTGGTGAAGAGTCAAGAGGAGTTTATCGTTCTATAGGAGTAGGATTCATTTCTTTCACCCCCAGTGAGATAGCTAAATTAGGTGTGGTCATTTATCTTTCTTTCTCCCTTGTGAAAAAGAAAGATAAAATGAAAAGTTATATTAGTGGCTCTCTTCCTTATTTCATTATTTTAGGAGTTATATCTATTCTGGTAGTTATGGAGCCAGATCTGGGTTCAGCTTTGATTATAGCTGTGATTGCTTTTATTCTCCTTTATGCTGGAGGAGCTCGCATCTCTCATTTGCTTTATACTATCTTTCTGGCTTCAGTGCCTTTATACTTTTCTATTTTCGAGGTAGGCTATCGTAAAAGCAGAATAATGAGTTTTCTTAACCCTGAGCAGGATCCTCTAGGAACAGGATTTCATTCAATTCATTTAAAATCATCTCTAGGTTCAGGTGGACTGTGGGGCTTAGGTTTGGGCCAGGGAAAAGAGAAACTTTTCTATCTTCCTACTCCTCATACAGATTCCATCTTTGCTGTTATCGGCGAGGAATTGGGCTTTGTAGGTACCTTCTTCATTGTAGCCTTATTCTTTTTTATTGCTTATAGAGGTTTGTGGATTGCCCGAAAGGCTTCTGATGACTTAGGAAAGCTTTTGGCCCTGGGGTTAACTTCTTTGATTTGCGTACAGGCCATAGTCAATATGGGGGTGGCTACTGTGCTCTTGCCTACTACGGGAACAACCCTTCCTTTTATTAGTTACGGGGGTTCTTCTCTGTTGGTTAGCTTAGTTGCCATCGGAATTCTTCTGAATATATCCAAAAATAGTGGATAGAACTCCTCTCCTTATTTTTCATTTTCTTATCAGAACCTCTCATTTTATCCCATTTTTCCCTGAGCTCCCAAGATCAGTATCTACTTTCAATTTTTCCGTAACACAAGATTTTTGGGCTCTTGACGAAGTCAATAATTTCTGAGGTTCGGAAAACTCGACATTTTCGAGAGTCATTGAGCATATTTTTTTGTGATTGTGGCAAGTGAAATTATTCTTGCAACTCCACGTCAAATGAGAGTTTGAGCCGAAATTTGTCGAGAGTTCTGCCTCCAAACTTATTAGTATCAGTTAAGAATCTTTGGGCAAGCTGATTCATCCGATCAGTTCCCAGGTCTTTTATCTTAACTAAAAGGGTATCATTATTTACTAGCTTAACCTCGGTAGTTCGCTCGGGGATCATTCTCATAACTTGATAACAGTCTTTTCTGGTATAATAAGAAGAGAAGGCTTTGGTCATCTCTTGCTCTATGTTGTAAGCAACTATTTTCTGGAACAGAGAAAATGTCATCATAGGCTTTTACGGTCAATGGCACGGACATCCTTCCAATGATCGCAGGTTGCTTACCATGGATCTTGGCCTGGTGGTAAGTACCGATGCCCTACACTATCGAGAACCTCTGCCCGATTTTCGCATAGTACCTGCTGCTGAGGATAGCTGGAGACCAATTCCTTTTGGTGACACCACGGTCCATTTCCCCGCCTTGATCCAAAGGTAGAGCTTTGAGAACATAGGGGATGAGACTCTTTTCTGGTATGCACCCTGGCCAGAACATGATAGTGATGGGGTTCCAGTAGCCAGTTGGATGCGAGATCGCTTAGGATATTTCCAATCTTTTTTAGGTCCCGAGCAGAATTCTCATTTTATCTCTGCTCCCATTGATTTGGAGGATAAGCCTGCTCGTATCTATATGAATATAGATGGTATATCTAAGTACAGTAAGGTCACTGTCAATATTCTAGATGAGAAATTTAAAGAGATACCTGGATACACTCAGGATGCCTGTATAAGCCCCCAAGAATCAGAACTTCGTCAGCTTGTCAGGTGGAAAAACCAGGAAGTTGTTGAGAAAGTGAAGAGTCCTGTACGCATTCGGGTAAACTTCGATGGTGTTCGGCCTGAGGATTTGAAGCTTTATGCTGTATACATTGAAGATACAGAGTAAGGTGGTGTGTGGATAGAGTGATGCATTCAAAAATAAATTTTACCTTTGGAAACTTTCTGTGGTCCGGGAGTATTATTT
>Ga0315539_1002907_pt1 | contig 12182 bp, 15 predicted proteins | sample SalMarSW160150MG_FD_203097 | JGI IMG/M metagenome (GOLD analysis project Ga0315539, IMG submission 203097) | Salt marsh sediment microbial communities from the Plum Island Ecosystem LTER, Massachusetts, United States - Salt Marsh Sediment SW1601-150 ... | reverse complement strand
GGGAATTGATCCAGGAGATGGAACAGGAGAAAAGGGCGGAATTGGAAGAACTTCTGAAGTTCAAGGAAGGGACCGCGGGCAGCATCATGACCCCGGATTTCATGGCCTGTGTACAGACTGACACGGCAGGAAAAGCGATGGACATATTCAAACAGTCGACCGACCCTCTGGATACCATCTCATATATATACGTGAAGGACCACCAGCAAAAACTGGTGGGCGTGGTGACCTTGCGTGAGCTGATCCTAAATCAGCCCGAGATTCCAGTAAGCAGCTTCATGAACCGCCACCTGGTCAAGCTGAAGGCAGAAGACTCAGTGAAAGAGGTTGCCGAAACGTTCAAGAAATACAAGTTCTTAGCTCTTCCGGTGGTGGATGAGCAGGACCGTGTAAAAGGAATAATCACCCTGAGGGACGGAGTCGAGGCGATCTTTCCGGAGTTTGCGGAATAGCGTAAGCAGCGTAGTCATCACGGATAGAATTTATGGAAATGGATCGGAGTTCATAAGACTTTTGGAAGGGGTTTTGGGTAGCGTTTTGATCACCCAACCTATAGCAAACGTATTGGTTATTTTTACACGTCACAGCGAGGTACATTTAAGTTTAGAATCCCCGTTACTGCCCCTTTTCCAAAGGCGGAAGTCCCGTTTTCCCTTCTTTGGAAAAGAGTGATTAGGGGAGATTTTGCTGAACTTGAATTGACACCTTTGTTTTAGTTGAAGTTTTTCTTGGTCTTTTAAAATGAAAAGAGGTTTATCATTTAAATCACGCCTGAGAGGGCTTGTCATCTTTTTGGCTGTGATAGGCCCTGGAATCATAACGTCCAACGTGGACAATGATGCTGCGGGCATCGCCACTTATTCCATCGCCGGGGCCCACCACGGCTATTCCTTAATATGGTCGCTCATTCCCATCACCGTGGCGCTGATCCTCATCCAGGAGATGATTGCCCGAATGGGGGTGGTTACCGGAAAAGGTCTGTCCGACCTAATAAGAGAGAATTTCGGAGTAAAGATAACCTTCTATCTTTTAGTAACTTTAATCTTTGCCAACTTGGGCACAACGATTGCGGAATTTGCGGGGATAGCGGCAAGCCTGGAGATATTTCACGTCTCCAAATACATCTCTGTGCCTTTGGGTGCTTTTTTGGTGTGGACACTAGTATTGAGGGCAACCTACAAATCAGTGGAGAAAATTTTTCTGGTGGCCTGTTTAGTTTATGCCACCTATATCGTATCCGGTTTCATGGCTAAACCAGACTGGATTGCGGTGAAGGACAGCGTACTGACACCGGAGCTGGAATTGTCTTCCGGTGGTTTCGCCATGCTTATGGCATTGATCGGGACCACCATCTCCCCCTGGATGCTGTTCTATCTGCAGTCCACGGTGGTGGAAAAACAAATTAAGTTGGAGAATTACAAATACTCCAGGGCAGACATCATCTCCGGCAGTTTCATGGTCAATGTGGTTGCATTGTTCATAATAGTGGCCTGTGCTGCTACGCTTTTCGAAGGAGGTATTAGAATCGAAACCGCCAGGGATGCGGCTTTGGCATTAGCGCCTCTTGCGGGGAAGTATGCATCAGTTCTTTTTGCCTTTGGCCTTTTGAATGCCTCGCTTTTTGCTGCCTCCATCCTTCCTTTGTCCACTGCCTATGTGGTGTGCGAAGGCATGGGTTGGGAGGATGGAGTAAATAAGAAATTCTCTGAAGCTCCACAATTCTACGGTCTTTACTCGCTTCTGATATTCCTAGGAGCTGGGGTGGTACTTTGGCCCAATATTCCGCTGATCCCCATAATGTTCATCTCGCAGGTGATTAATGGGATTGCTCTTCCCGTGGTTCTGGTTTTCATCCTGCTATTGATCAACAATAAAGAGACGATGGGGGATTACACCAACAAAATGACTTTCAACCTAATTGCCTGGCTTGTAGTGACCATCCTAATCCTTCTAAGCTTTCTGTTACTGGCCTCGATGCTGGGAATACTATAGGGTTACTCTAGCGTTGCTCAGAACAGGCGCTTCTGCTGGAAGACTCCCGCCAGCCGCACCCGACTCTATTACTTCACATTGCTACGGATCGTTCTGTAGGAATTCCTCTGTCTATTGCCTGTGCTCTGATTTCCATTGACCAGTTGACGATCCACTTGCCGTCTGTTTCGCTCAAGGCAGGCAATTCCCTGCCCTTTTTTCTGTTGACAATCGAAAAACGATTTGCTAGCTTCTTGACAGGAATTGCGGAGAGAGAAATGAGAGTAGTTCTGCAACGGGTTAAAGAGGCTAAGGTTACGGTTGAAGACAAGGTGGTGGGGCAGATAGAAAAGGGAATCGTGCTCCTGGTTGGTGCTAAGTCTGGAGATAGCGATCAGGACGTAGAATACCTGGCGGACAAGTGCCTCAACTTGAGGATTTTTGAAGATCAAAATCACAAGATGAATCTCTCAGCTAAAGACGTCGGAGCAGAGGTCTTGGTCGTATCTCAATTCACCTTGTATGCAGATACCAGGAAGGGAAGGCGGCCCAGCTTCGCCGACGCATTGGAGCCGGCCCTTGCGGAAAAGCTCTACCTGAAGTTTATCGATGAAATGGAATCAAAAGGATTGAAAACGGAAAAGGGAATCTTTGGTGCAAAGATGCTGGTGGAAATTCAGAACTGGGGGCCGGTAACCCTTATCTTAGATAGCAAATAAGGTAGCCCTCACTGGAGTGTCAGAGTTTGGCTTCACTCCAATGGAGCCGAACGCTAACACTCCGAAAGGGTGTCCGCATTTTGGCTTGTCATGCCTGAAAAGAGAAGCATTGCTGATCTATTGGACAAAAGGAAGCTCATCTTAGCCTCCAGTTCACCTCGAAGAGCTCAGATATTGACCAGGGAACGAGTCAGGTTCCAGATCAAGATACCGGTCGGTTACAACGAAGACAGAATCTTTCCTGATCCGATCACACATGTTTTGGAGGTGTCCAGAAGAAAGGCCCGAAGCGTGGCAGATCAGGTGGAAGATGGAATCATCCTGGGGGCCGATACTACAGTAGTCTTGGACGGGGAGATTTTAGGAAAGCCCAAAGACGAGGATGATGCTTTGCGTTTTCTGAAAAAGCTAAGCGGAAGAGTGCATCGAGTATATACCGGCATCACTTTGATGGATAAATCTACCGGGAAAGTGATCTCCGATTATGACATGACTAAGGTCCAGTTCAACCAATTAGATGAACCCGAAATCCGAGATTATATTGCCACGGGCGAGCCGATGGACAAAGCTGGCGCTTACGGAATACAGGGGATGGGAAACCTTCTGGTGGATCATATAGAAGGGAGCTTGGATAACGTCATTGGCTTACCCACAGAAAAACTCCGGAATATGTTAGATTAGATCGTGTAAAGCCTGAATCGGATCACAAAACGCAGGAAATCAGGACTAGCTATGTTTCAATACGATGATGAAGAAGCCCAGGAGAGCATAGGCTCAATACTACGTCGACAAAGAGAAAGAAAGAAGCTGAAGTTAGAAGATATCTCAGAGGAGCTGAAAATTCGACCGCAACACTTGAAAGCCCTGGAGCATGACCAGATTCAGCTGATACCCGGGAGATTATATCAAAGGTCCTTTCTGAAAACTTACACCCAATATCTGGATTTGGACCAAAGCCGTATTCTGAAGATGTTCGATCGGCATGAGAAATCACAGGCGTCAGTCAGAAAGGAACTCGATGGAATAAGATCGGTGGAGGAATCCACAGAAGAGAGACCACCTTTGTCCTCGCAAGTGCAATCCGTCGCAGGTGCTGCCGGTTACTGGTTCGCCGTACTTGCAGGTCTGGTCTTGGGGATACTCTGCCTAATATACCTGGCAAAACCAGGGATCAGGAAAACAGATAATATTGTCTCTCGGCTCTCTGCAGCAACAGCAGAGAGTCTGGCCAGAGAACCAGAACCTGTAGATACAACCTCTTTTGCCTGGCACCTGGATAATCTGCTGGTCAACTCACCGCAGATGCTTTTACGCGTGGAGGCAAAGGGAGACAGTTGGGTAAAAGTGATCGCCGATAAGAAGATCTTGTTTTCAGGAATCATAGCTGCCGGAATGGCAGTTGAGTTTAAGGCCAACGACTACTTTTCCGTACATTTGGGCAGGAACGACGGAATAGATTTCTTCCTAAACGGGATGAAGATGAGACCCCTGGAGAAAGAAATCCATGTTCTAGATAAGGAAAATTACAAAAGTTTCTTTTCCGCAGGATCCGTCGGACAAGATTTCCAAACTGAATGGTAGGTTCTTTCAAGAAAGCTCTAATCCCCTCGGAATGACGAGACTAATTCCAGAGAAACTTTTCGTGGTGCCACCGGCACGCGTCGTGACCACCCTCGACCTGTGTAACCTCTCCAGGCCGACTTCTCGTGAGCATACACCCCCACCCCGTCCGTCCGGGACACCGGCCCCCTACCCTTTCTCGCCGTTTCATCGTTGCCTGAAAGCTACCTGAAGTGTGGGGCACTTATCTGTGAGCTGGTTGAAGCCTATCAATTACCTACTTAGACTTGCTTTTCCCTATGATCTCTTCAGCCAGAGAAAGAGCCACACCGGAGAGCATAACCTCCACCCCGAATTTCGTAAAATCTCCCGAGATCAACTCCCGTATAGCATTGGCATAGAGCGAGCACGCGGCTTGCCTCTCCACGACCAACCCGGAAATCTTTCCAGCTGACTCCCCTACGAAGGTGACCTCCCCCAATTCCTCGCTTGTGACATAGCCGGAGCAGGCGTGAAGCTGAAGATGAGAATTAGGGGTATACACCACCACCAAAGCCCCTTTCCCTCTGCCCAGTGTAACCTGGGGATAAATCTCTAAAATTACAGTCCTGTGACCTTCATCCGAGACGATTTTCATTCGGAAGTGATCCTTCTCCTTGTGCACACTTTCAGCTCTCAGACATTCAGAGATCTTATCTATATCCCTCTTGCTAAAAATTGACATGTTTCAGTTCCCCTTTTAGGATTGATTCCCTTCTTATGTCGTATTCTCTCTCACCAACCGTCCTAGAACATTGAGTTCGGGCACAGACTTGCCGGTGTAAGCAGGACGAGGTGCAAAGGCACGGCTATGCCATTTGACTTGACTACTATTTGTTCTCACCGGTATTGGGCTTCTTTGCTTCGTCTTCCCTCTTCTTCTCCGGGGCCTCCGGCTTGGTTAGTTCATCCTGTGTTTCCTTCATGGCTTTTCGGAATTCTTTCATCCCTTTACCCAACCCTTGAGCGATCTCAGGTATTTTGCGTGCTCCAAACAGAAGCAGCACCACCAGAAAAATCAAGATCAGTTCTTGTGCTCCGATTCCTCCCAACATAGTCGCCTCCTCTGATAAGAAGCAATCCTCCTGATAATACGTTCGGAATTATGAATAGTTCTGAGTTCTTAACTCCCGACTCTCTTATCTTAGCTCTTATATTCTATAAAAACCACCATCGGAAATATATCACCACCAAGATAATAAAAAGGATGCTGACGAAGTTTATTTTGACCAGCAGTCCGATGGTGAAGCTGACAGCATACAGTTCAACTGTGGTTGGTTTCAATCCGATGTTTATGCTCTCTGTAAAGAGCGTCTTTACAGCGCCCTCAGGAAAAAGGGAACCGATGATATCGCCCACCAGCCCACCCACCACTGCTCCCAACACCAAAGCTATTATCAAAAAGGTTATCTCTCGTTCTTTCAAGTCTTTCGCTCCTCGACCTGGTCTGAAACCACCCGGAGTGTCAAGCCCCGCTCAACCGATGCACGCTCAAAGCCAACCACTTCCAACTATCGTTGTTCGGTCAAACTGACTTTCCTTTTTCAAAAAAGTCGACTATGGACTGAAATATGTATTTCCCGTCTTCCGAGCCCAGGACCTCCTCCGAAGCCCTTTCCGGATGAGGCATCATTCCCAAAACGTTTCGTTTCTCATTGCATATCCCAGCGATGTTGTATAATGAACCGTTGGGGTTTGCCTCTTTGGTTATCTTTCCCTGCTCGTCACAATATCTGAAGACTATCTGTTGGTTTTGCTCTAGTCTCTTTAGTCCCTCATCCGAGATGAAGTAATTCCCATCGGTGTGAGCAATCGGAATCTTGAGCACCTGATCTTTCCGACACATCTTAGTGAAAGGCGTGTTTTCATTCTCCACCTCAATATGGACGAATTTACAGATGAACCGTAAGGAAGTATTTCGCAACATGGCACCTGGAAGAAGTCCAGACTCCAAGAGTATCTGAAAACCATTGCATATGCCCACCACCAATCCCCCATCCCGAGCAAAATCTACCACCTTTTTCATAATTGACGAAAATCTGGCGATCGCACCGGTCCTTAAATAGTCACCGTAGGAAAAGCCGCCGGGTAAAATCACACAGTCACAATCAGCAAGTAAGGCGTCCTGATGCCACAGAAACTCAACGTCTCGTTTAATTATGTCCTTGACCACCGTGTATGCGTCGTAATCGCAGTTTGATCCGGGAAAGATGATCACTCCAAATTTCATTTTAAGATCTCGAAGTTATATTTCTCGATTACTGGATTGGTTAGAAGCTTTCTGCATATCTCGTCGACCAAATCTTCAGGCTTTTTGCCCTGGTTTTGCTGGAAGACTATCTCAAAAGTTTTGCCCGAACGAACGTCCTTTATCCCCTCATACCCCATGTTTTCCAAAGCTCTTTGTATGGTCGAGCCTTGAGGGTCCAGGACACCATCCTTCAGTTTTACGTAAACCACTGCGCGCGACGATTGGCTTTCTTTATCCATGGTTTGAATTACTCCTTTTTCGCTTTTACATTAAGAAACGAATATCTTTCGGCACCAGAGAATTTCCGCTGGGGGGAGTAGCCGAGAATTCTCCCCACCTGCTGCCAAACTCTCAACTTACCTAGGACCGAAAACGTATTGGTCTGGTTTTCTTAGGCTATCTTCTCCTGCTTTTCCGCGTGAAATAGACTATACCCACCCTTGACTACCCCGGATAAAACGTATAGTAAGCCAAAAGGGAACAAAATCAATCGGGGATTGATCAAAAGGGCAATTATGAAAACGAAAACATAAATTAATTTCATTTTATTCTTTTTGTCACCTAAATAGAACTTGGGAAGTGTCTCATATTCGATTCCACTCACCATCAAACCGGAGAAAGCGATAATCATGGTAACTAAGGCCTTGGGGAATCTGAGTGCTCCCCAAATCTCGTAGCAGAACAAAGGATAGCTTATCAAGGTCACCGCGGCCGATGGAATGGGGAGGCCCATGTAAGGGTGTTTTTCGTTCAATTTCGTTTGTCCCAGATTGAACCGAGCCAATCTAAAGGCTCCACACATGACGAAAACAAAACCCAGGATCCATCCCCACTTTCCCAAAGGGTACAGCTTCAGACTATAAAACATCACCGCCGGAGCGATGCCAAAAGACAGTAGGTCAGCGAAAGAATCGAATTCCACTCCAAAGCGGGAGGTCGCCTTGGAGAACCTTGCCACCATTCCGTCCAAAGCGTCGAAGAATGCGGCCAGAATTATCATCCAGGCGGCAAATACGATCTCTCCATCGAAACTCGACAGCACGGAGAGGAACCCGCAGAACATGTTTCCCGCGGTGAAAACCCCGGGAAAGATTCCTTTGATATTTCTCACGTTCGGAAAATTCCTATAATCGATTCTCCAGCTTTGACCTTGTGGTTCAACTTGACTTTGACTTCAACGTTTTCAGGCAAGAACAGATCCAATCTGGAGCCGAATCTTATCATTCCGAATCTTTCTCCTGCCTTGACCGAATCTTCTTGCTTCAACCTGCATACGATCCTTCGCGCAATGATCCCTGCGATCTGTCTGAGCACGACCTTCCCATGTTTGTTTTCTAAGCCCAACTCCGTATGCTCGTTTTCGAAAGCAGCTTTATCTTTAAAAGCAGGAAAGAATTTACCTGGATTGTACTTAAGATATTTTACAACTCCTGAGACGGGAACCCTGTTTACGTGCACATCAAAAAGCGACATAAACACGCTGACCAGAATCCCGCCTCCACCCACAAACTCCAAGTGGTCAAATGGCCTGATCAAAATGACCTTCCCATCCGCAGGAGCTAGAATCAGTTTTTCACCTTCGGGTGCCTTCCTCTCAGGATCTCTGAAAAAGAATAAGAAAAACATAAACAATATCAAGAATATCAGAGCGCCCGCCAAGCTCAATACGTTCTGAGTCAAACTGAAAGCCGCAAAAAGAATTAGTGCGAGGGTCAATGTCGGTATCTCAAACACCAATCCTTCTCTGTTCATCCAGTCGTCCTTGTGAGGAAATCAGATTGATTCAATCTTTCTCGTGACATTTCCAAATACTATACTTGGAGTCCAAACACCCTCTTAAAGATATAATCAACGTTTCTCAGATAATAAAGCAAACTGAAACACTCTTCGGTCTCTTCGCCAGTCAAATATTTCTTAACCCTTTTGTCGTTTCTGATCAAATCCGAAAAGCTCTCATTCTGATTCCAGGCTTTCATGGCGTTATCCTGAACTATCTGATAAGCCTCTTCCTTGGATGAAGCTCTCTTCGATAGCTCCAAGAGCAATCTACCTGAAAAGATCATGCCCCGGGTTTTCTCCAAATTCCTCTTCATGTTTTCCGGATAAACTATGAGATTTTCCATAATCCGGCAAAATTTGCTGAGCATATAATCCACCAGAATGGTGGAATCCGGTATGATCACTCTTTCCACGGAAGAGTGAGAGATGTCTCTTTCGTGCCACAAGGCCATGTTTTCCAACGAGGCTTGAGCATTTGTCCTAACCAACCGGGCAAGTCCACACAATCTTTCACAGGTGATGGGATTTCTCTTGTGAGGCATGGCAGATGAACCCTTTTGTCCTTTGGCAAAACCCTCCTCCAACTCCAGTATTTCAGTTCTTTGCAGACTCCTTATCTCGGTGGCGAATTTCTCGATGGAACCGGAGATTATGGCCAAGGCGGTCATAAATTCCGCGTGTCTGTCCCTCTGTATTATCTGACTGGAGACGGGGGCAGGCTTCAATTTCAATCTCTTGCATACGTACTCTTCCACCTTTGGATCTAAATTGGAAAAGGTCCCCACTGCCCCTGAGATTTTCCCCACTGAAATCGTCTCGATTGCCCTTTTCAGCCGTTCTTTGTCTCTCCGCACCTCGGCATACCACAAAGCAAACTTCAAGCCAAGCGTTATCGGTTCTGCATGAACGCCATGAGTTCTTCCAATCATAGGCGTGCGTCGGAATTCAAATGCCTTCTTCTTCAAGCTCATTTCTAAGCTGTCTAAGTCCTGCAGTATTACTTCTCCGGCTTCTCTCATCAACAAAGAGAGCGACGTGTCGAGAATATCGGAGGAGGTCATCCCGTAGTGAACGTACTTAGCTTCATTCCCGATGTTCTCTGCAAGATTGGTCAAAAAGGCGACCACGTCGTGTTTGGTCTTTTCTTCTATCTGGCCTATTCTGTTTACATCGAACTTTGCTTTTTTCTTGATCTTTATCAGGGCAGATCCGGGAATTATTCCCAACTTGGCCTGCGCCTCGCATGCCAGAAGCTCCACCTCCAGCCATTTCTGAAATCTATTTTGGTCGGACCACAAGGATTTCATCCTTGGAGTCGTGTATCTTTCGATCATTTTATCTCTTATCTACCTTTTCCCAATCTTCTAAGAATTTCTTTATTCCCACATCTGTTAAAGGATGTTTTATCAGCTGTTCTATAACTTTGAAAGGTATGGTGGCAATATCCGCACCCATGACCGCCGCCTCCACCACGTGAAGAGGATTTCTCACGCTTGCAACTATGATCTCAGTGGCAACATCATAGTTTTCAAAAACAGCCACCATATCCTCAACCAAATCCATACCCACGTGGCTGGCATCGTCCAATCGGCCCACAAATGGGCTGACAAACGACGCTCCAGCCTTAGCGGCCAGAAGCGCCTGAATGGGCGAGAAGACCAAGGTGCAGTTAGTCCGAATGCCTTTGGAATCCAGAGTCTTTATGACTTTCAGGCCATTCTTGGTGATGGGGACTTTGATTACGATATTCTTGTGCAGCTTCGACAAATCCTCCGCCTCCTTTACCATCCCCTCCACATCCGATGCCACCACCTCCGCACTTACCGGACCGTCCACTACGTCGCAGATCTCCTTGAGAATGGTCCTGAAGTCCCCTTTTCCTTTTTCCTTGGCCAACAAGGTGGGATTGGTGGTAACACCGTCCAAAACCCCGATGCTGGCCGCCTCTTTTATTTCATCCAGGTTTGCCGTATCGATGAAGAATTTCATTTTTCGAACCTCCGCAGAATTGACTTCTCGGGAGCATCTCCATTTAGTCGGATTAAATCAGACTAAAGTGGAACACTCCGTCCTTAGTATTTAACTTCCATCAAATACAGCCCACAAGCGGGGGCTGTCGGGCCTGCTTTCTTTCTGTCCTTGGCTTCCATTATGTTGACAAAATCCGAAACCGAGAAGTATTTTCTTCCCACCTCCACCAAAGTTCCCACCAAGCTTCTGACCATGGTATGAAGAAATCTATCCGCCTCGATTTTGAAAGCCAACTCGTCGCCGGACTTTTGCCAGTAAGCCCGGAACACTTGGCACATATTTTCATCCTTGGCCGATTCAGCCACGCAGAAAGAGGAGAAATCATGTCTGCCCTCAGTCTTCTGAGTGGCCTCGATAATATCCTCAATGCCTAATGAATAGAAAACCTCCCACACATAGTTCCTCAAGATCGCAGTTCTGCCCAAGTGGATTCTGTATTTATACAACCGACTTTTAGCATCGTATCTGGAGTTGAAATCCAAATCGACTTCTTCTGTCTTTTTTATAACAGCATCGCCGGGCAAAAGCCCGTTCAGTCCATTCATGATTGAATTCTGGTCAAGTTCGCTTTCAGTCTTAAAATTAGCCACCTGTCCTAAGGCATGCACGCCCGCGTCAGTCCTTCCAGCAGCCATGACATTAATCTTGTGACCCAGAATCGTTTCCAACCTGTTCTGTATCTCACCCTGAACTGTCCGAAGATCTGGCTGTATCTGCCAACCGTGGAAATCGGTTCCGTCATATTCGATTTCTAGTTTAATGTTCCTCATCATTCAAATCATTTTGTTTTCCCAAAGAATCTCCGGCTTTTCCTTATCGTCAAGGTCTGCCGATTAAAACGGTCATGTGAGTGCGAAGCTACAAAATTTAGCCATGCCCGACTCAGAATTTTGTGACCAAATAAGAAGTCACTATCATTAAAATGACAAAAGACAAAAAGAGGTAATCCCTAGTTTCGAGAATTAGCCTCTGAAAAGAGGTTCGGGTTTGTCCACTCCTGAAACCTCTTGCATCCAGAGCCAAAGCCAATTCCTCTGCCTTCCTGAACGACGAGACAAATAGCGGAACCAACAAGGGCAGAGTCTTTTTAATTCTTCTGATCAATCCTCCACCAAAGGATGCTCCCCGGGATAGCTGAGCTTTTTTCAAATTGAAGGCCTCCTCCAAAAGCAAGGGGATGAATCTCAAGGAGATCATGGTTATCAAAGATAACTCCTCAATGGGAAACTTGAGTCTTTTTAACGGAGAGAAGAACCTGAAGGTTGCATCGGTCAACTCCACTGCTTGAGTAGTGAGGCTCAAAAAAGCCGCACAGAAGATGAAGATGGCCAACCGCCAGCTGTAGATGACACCATTTGTTACTCCTTCGTACGTCACATTTATGAATCTGAAAGAAAACAGTTTGGTCGCTTCGCCGGAGGCAAAGAATATGTGTAAGAGAAAGGTGACCAAGAATAGCCAGACGAACGATTTGAGATTCCGAAAAAAATAGCAAAAAGGGACCGCAGAGGCAAAGGAAAGGGCTAAGAGAAAAAGCGAGATCACCAGATAGATTCGCGGGCTCGTGGTGGCCACAGCCAAAACCATCACACTCAAGGTGATGATGATCTTCGTTCTCGGATCCAGCCTGTGAATCGCCGAATCAGCCGGGACGTATTGCCCAATGGTAATGTTCTCCAAAAAAGCCATAATCTACCCACGATTTGAAAAACCCTTTCACTCGACGCCAAGAATATAGCACTGTCTCAGAATAATGTCAAATAGAAACTTAGTAGAAAATCGGGGGAAACAGAATAGTGGGAAAGGGTGACTGGCGCCCTCTGCTGAAATCC
>Ga0315539_1002906_pt1 | contig 12185 bp, 5 predicted proteins | sample SalMarSW160150MG_FD_203097 | JGI IMG/M metagenome (GOLD analysis project Ga0315539, IMG submission 203097) | Salt marsh sediment microbial communities from the Plum Island Ecosystem LTER, Massachusetts, United States - Salt Marsh Sediment SW1601-150 ... | reverse complement strand
TCCCCTGGCAAGATAGTCTTCAATTGCCCTGGTACGCTGCAAACATCCCTGAGCAAAAAAAGCATCCTCGTCTTTAAAGCGAACTGAATTATCACCGCGACGGGAGAATTGACGATAACGGTTTATGTCGAGACCCTCCCAAATCCTCAAACGGTGTGCGCGATCTGTAAACTGCCTGCTGCTGTTTGGCGGTACTCGTCTGAACAATACTCCCCGACCGCGATCGAGCATAACATAGCCCTGCATAATCCGGCTGTCGGATTCATTTATAATATTGACGACAATTTCGTCTCCATTATTTTGAACCTCGGCTTTAAAGGGTAATTGCTCGATCATCGATTCGTTAAGCAGACATTGCATGGTCCATATATTGACAGGTAAAGAATATGGCAGATTCCCGCCGTCATGCTGCATGCAATAAATATTCCTTCGTGCAACATTCTGGTTATATTCCCAGATAGAGGCCTCGGTGGGAGCAATTCCCGACCACCATTGATTGTTCCTAAGACCTTCGATCTGATAGTCATCACTACGTGAGGCAAACAAACCGCAGTAGTTTGTCGACCATGCGCGGTCATTGTTCTCAATACCGTCAAGAACCGAGACAACTCTCATCTGTAGCTTTCCGCCTCGCAAAGCCCTTACTCCATAATATGCACCGACGGAAAACAAAATGATCCAAAAGGTGCAGGTCAGCCACGTCAGCGGCAGGCGATCCAGACGTTTGAGTATTTTATAATCCACAGGTCCCAGCAAGACGGCTAAAGTACCAAGCAACAGTATTACCCACCATATACTTAAGGGACGCATTTCAGAAATATTGTAGAGATGATCCATAACAGCATTATTCGCACCATAAGCTAAGCCGACTTCATATCGATTTGTACGGTTACGGTTTTGTCGGTTCGGATTTTTTTCAGCTTCACTAACCAATCTAATGCTTCGAAAGGGTCGATTTGCCGAAGACCGTTGGGACCGGAATAAATTACCCGAGGAGTAATAATTTTCCATAACCGTTCTGATAGCGGATACCCAAAACTGTGTGGAATTTGCTATCTGTGCATTAGTCATCGTTGAAGGCTCGAATGCCAAAACACCCACACGACCGAAACCGTAATATCCGGTTCCAAACAGACATTCACCGATGTTATCAGTGTGGTTTTCGTAAAGTTCCGCGTTAGGTTTCGGTTTTAAGGGCCGACATGTTACCGTTTCAGGTGAATTATGTAAAAGTTTCAATTTTTCGAGAGTTTCCCGCGGAACTTCGATTTGTTTTGCTTCCTGCAATTCGAAGGGAAGCATTCGCGCAATGGGATTATCTCCGGTTAAAGGCCGGCTGCCCAAAACCAGCAGCAGCCTGCCGCCGTTTGATATCCATTGGGCGATTGCATTTAGCTGGTGCTCATTAAGAAGGTCCCATTGGGGATTATAGAGGATGAGCAGATCAAGACTGACAAATCCGGTCCAGTCCCAGGGAACCATTTGTGGTAATTTATCCCCGATATAGACCTTTCCTCCACAGGTGTTCATAATACATTCGGATTGTTGAGGCAAAAGTACGAGTCCGAATCCGGGACGCCCTACAAGCCCTATTAATATGTCATTCTCAGTGACTGCTGTTATCAGGCGATTATTTGGAGAAAAGTCCCAAAGCTCGAAGTCATGATTCCATTGCGTTCGACCGCGTTCGTTTCTTATTCTAACACTGCATTGTTGTGCTGCAAATACCAGCTTCGTCACCAGCGGCATATACTGTGGTATGTTCGGTGTGAGGACGAACTCATTGACAATGTTCAAGGTATTTAATCCATCCTGTTGGGTTGAGATGTTTATAGAGCCTGCGAATGGTTCCGTCATGTCGCTGTCGATTCCAATTTCCATTGGGGTCCATTCCATTGGTCGATAGTAACCACCCCAACCGCAAAAGAAATCTACATTAAATAAATCTTCATCTGAGGCCCAGACTAAGGAACATAAAGCCAGAACAATCCAGAAAAACTTTCGAAAACGTAACATATGTAAACCTCGCTGTATATTCAACTTATGTCTTAAATCTGTACTTTGTAAGTATATATCAGCCACTCCAAAAAGGCAAGTATTAAAGCAAAACAAACAAGATACGGCCATAAAGGAAGATTTGCCCGGCTGATGTTACTTTCCTGAGCTGAAATGTTTTGTCCCGATAGTACAAGTTCCCGGACCGGCCGGATATTGCTTTCCTGCTCATTAAGCAGATTGACGGCGAAAAATCTCAGAGGCTGATCCGGCACATTTAAGCTATAAACGCCGACTTCTGATGTATTGACAAAACGAATAATACCTGCCGAATTGGGTTTAACTTCCATACCGGCTAAGCCCGGACCATTGATCTTAGCCGTAATATCGGGATTGAGACCTTCAACAATAATGGGATCACCGACCCGCAGATTGATCTGTCGGTTCTGTCCGGTCTGCAGGCCAAGGAAGTTCGTTGCATTATAGCAAAATAAAACAAAGCTCGGTTCAAACGGCCAGTTTGTTTCGAGAACATCAAAACCAACCAATAAAAACACACTGCCGTTTCTTCTGACTAAAGCCAAAGCAGGCGTCTCGTTAAACTCTGCAAGGACTTCGGCGTCACGGGGTAAATTCAATTGAAAACATTTTGCCGCGTAGATGTTATCAAGTTTCACATATTTTAATATGGAATGCTTCGGTCTCCAGTCCACCATGACCTGGTTTTCGAGCTGACCGGGCATGGAAACATCAATCCCCTCCGGTGGTTGACCGAAAATCAAATAGCGACATTTGGGTAGCTGAGCAGGAAGACAATTATCAAGAACAATGACATCGAACGGCTGTTCAACACCCATAACCGAATTATCCATAGCATCGAACTGTGCAAGTGAGCAAACTTCGAGCCGGGCAATGGGGCAGGCCTTTAAGGCGGATTCGAGCATAATATTGCCGCTTGTGACAAGCAAAACCGATAAACTTTCGGGTGCATATAAAATTGACCACGCAGCATCGTCACAGGCCAAGGAATCAGCGTGCAATTGCCTTACCTCGAGGACACCGGCCCTTGTTTCAGAAAGGGAGAAATTTACCGCGATTTTGCCGGGTGAAAGGGATTCTGTTCCATTATCTGTTTTCGCCGGTGGAATTGTGACAGACCTTACAGAACGGACATTATTGTCTAAACTGAGCTGCACATCGCAGGTCACCGGTGTTCGTCCGTAATTGGCAACCGTTGCAAAAACTTCTACCTGATTAGGATTCTCGAATAACCTTCTTGCCTGCATAGCGGTAACAGCTATATTGGAACCGGACTCACCTATACAATGAAAACTCAGGTCGTCGGAACCAACGGTGAGCTGATTGAGGTCCCGGATTCGCCCGTCACTGAATAGTATCAATTTGGCCGATTCCACCGTACTTTGGCTATTAGCTTCCGTGCCGGCTGGTTGTGCAAAGGCGTTGGCAACAACTACAGCCTCGGATAAAGAGGACCGATCATGGCCCGGAGTGACGGCATCTATTGCCGAGATCAATTGACGCTTGTCGGATGTAAAATTGCACATTACTTTCGCATGATTATCAAAGGCTATGACCATTGTCTGGTCGCTTTTATCCTTAAGTGAAAAAAGAGCCTTGCTTCGCATAGATTCGATAAATACTTTCGCCTGTTCCTTGGCGGTATCTAAGCGATTTGTTGATTTGTTGTTCTGTGAATCAGTCTCGGTGGCATTCATACTGGCGGATCGATCAATCAACAAGACATATCGTTGCCCCGGGCCGGTAACTAAAGAAAGAATCGGCCAGGCTAAGGCAAGCAAAATAGCGAGCAGCATTAATAACTGTACGAGCAGCAGGATATTACGTCTCAATTTCTGGAACGGGGCATTGACCTGCAGATCGTGTACTGCCCGTTTCCATAAAAGGGTGCTTGAGACAATATGCTCGCGGCGTTTGAGCTTGAGAAAATATAACAACAGCAATAGCGGCACCGTTATTAAGGCGGCATAAACAGCCGTTAAAGGTGTCAACCATTCCATAATTTCAAATCCCTGTAAAAAATAATTCCATAATTAACGAAGTAATCGAATCCGCCGAAGATAATTCAAGACTAAAGACTCAACTGAATCAGCCGAATTAGCAAGCACATAAACAGCACCGCGACGAGTGCAGAAATCCTTCAGCTCGTTACAATAGGCATTAAGATTGCGCTTATAATATTTCGTCAGGGCGGTGGAAACGGTTATTTCAGCAATATCGGTATCCTCGATATCAACCAGCTTCAACTCTCCCGATATATCTGGGGAAAGCTCCTGAGCGGACAATACCTGGATAACATAAAGGTCATAATATTTACCTATTAACCGTCGTAAGGCGGAATCATAATTTTCCTTGAATAAGAAGTCACTCAATACAATATTTATCCCGGAGCCGATGCGACCTGCGGATAATTGCTTACAGGTTTTTTCAAAATGGGAAAGCCCATCACAATCGGCAGTCAAAAGGAAATCCGCCATTTTATGTAAATAATTCCTGCCCCGCATATTGGAAAGCTGGCCGATTATGCCATCTGAAAAAAGACTGATATTCAGGCGATTATTATTAACAAGGCTGACATAACCCAAAGCGGCAGTGAGTTTCTTGATGAAAAGCTCTTTCGAAGGCTCTCCAAAACTCATCGAAGAACTGATATCGGCGACTATATGGACGGTAAGGTCCTGTTCCTCGACAAAAAGTTTCAGAAATAGCTGCTCCAGTCGCCCGTAAATATTCCAGTCAACGAACCGCAGATCGTCACCCGCGACATAGGGCCTATGGTCTGCGAATTCCACGCTTTGGCCGCGGCGTTTGGAACGACGCTCACCCTGGAGCTTACCCTGCATAATTTTTCGGCTTAGAAAATCGAGCGAATCCAGCCTGTTCATAAATTCCGGATCGAGCAAATCCGTCAACCGTTTCCGTGATGTTGTCATTTTAGGGGACATCGATTTTTTGTTCCAAAGTTTTAGGGGTATTTTCGAGAATTTGGCCGAGGATTTCATCGGTCGTGACTCCTTCGGCCTGACCTTCAAAGTTCAAAAGTATGCGGTGACGCAGTGCCGGCAGTACCGAGGTGGAGATATCACTGAAGCTGACATGATAGCGTTCATCGAGCATTGCCCGGACTTTTGCGGAGAGTACCAGCGCCTGAACACCACGAGGTGAAGAGCCGAAACGAACAAAACGGTTAGTAATCTCTGCCGCAAATTCGCCCTGCGGATGTGTCGTCAGGACAAGACGTATCGCATAATCACGGACATGCTCGGCAATTACTACCCGCTGTGCTAACTTTTGGGCCTCAATTATCCCGTCGGCGCCTATAACAGTCGTAGCCCGAGGCTCGTGACCCGTTGTGGTTCGGTCGATGATCGTGCCAAGCTCCTGACGATTGCTGTACGGCACGAGCAGCTTAAAGAAAAAACGGTCCAACTGTGCTTCCGGTAGAGGATACGTACCTTCCTGCTCGATCGGATTTTGCGTGGCAAGAACCATAAAGGGTTCCGGCAAACTTCTAATCTGCCCGCCGCTTGTCACGGAATGTTCCTGCATCGCTTCGAGCATGGCGGACTGGGTCTTGGGTGTGGCGCGGTTGATTTCATCGGCTAATATAATCTGTCCGAAGATGGGGCCGGCCTGAAACTCGAATTGCCGTCTTCCGGTTTTTTGGTCTTCCATCACAACATTTGTACCGATGATATCTGCAGGCATCAAATCCGGCGTAAACTGTATCCGGCGAAAATCGAGTGAAAAAACGTCACTGAGTGTTCGCACGAGCAGCGTCTTACCGAGGCCGGGCACACCCTCAAGCAGGATATGTCCCCCACAAAACAGGGAAATCAGGACATTGTCAACGATTTGCTCATATCCGACTATGACCTTGCCGATCTCCCTTCGTAAAGTCTCGAACATTCGGCGAAAATCCCGACACCGTTCTTCGACGTCTTTTTGTGTTCCCAAATTCAGTGTTTCATTTTTGGGTTCTTTTTCTTCTTTTGACATTTTTATTTTCTCCTAATCTATATGTCATCGGTCTTTTCTTTATATCTGCTGTCCCCGGCCTTGCGTTTGGCCTTAAGCAATCGTTGAATATGAGAGGCTTCGCCCTCTGAAATATCCTTGACGGTTTCACTTTTTTGAGATATAGTGTTTTCAGTTTCCGCCTTCATTGTCGATGGCTTTACTATCGGTAATTCGCCTTCGAATTTTTCGTCCGCCTCGTATCTTCTTGATACGATGGATTCCCGCGAACGAGCTGAAAGCTGGTCCCGAACCTTCTGTCGTCTCTGCTTGAGCTGCTCAAGGGTTTTATCTTCCTTTCGTTTGTCTCTGCGATAGCGAAGCAGTACGGCAATCCGTCGTCCTATGGCACGGATATCCAAAATGACCCTGCGAACAGCTACATCTAATAAAAATAATGCAAGCCAAATGAGCATTAAAGGTCTGACCAGCGGCAACTGAGTTTCAGGGAATTTCAATCCGCCGCGGTCGAAAAGATTTGCCTGGTTAGGATCGGAGCTTAAAATCCGACCACCTGAAATTTCGCTGATCTGTGTAAGTAAAGGTGCATTATCGGACAGATCGCGAAATTCCGGGGCAACAGGGATGGTTACCGCAGTTGTAGTAAAATGTTGTTTTGTATCGTCGTCGAGTTTTTTATATCGAAGATTGACAATATAACTGCCGGATGTAGCGGCCTGAAACCTGCCCTGGTACTGACCCGGGCCAATCTGTGTCAGCTCGAGTGTCTGGCTTGAAACATCCGGAGCGATTACCTGTCCCTCGATGCCGGCAAAATTTATAAATCTGCCTTCGGAATCGATAGCTTCGACATTAACGATTACCCGACTGCCCTGGACATCGGTCGTAACATCACAATCGATGGATTGTGACGGTTTGCCCGACCAGCGTACAATTTGTTCCCAGAAACTGTCAAAGCCGCCCCACTGCAGCCAGTTCGAGGCCCACCGGCTGTCTATCGAGCTGGTAAAAGCCACACATCTGCCCATACCGGACTGACAGATAGCGAGCACGGGGTCCGCCTGGTCGCTTGCCAGAACAATCTGATTTAATCCCCCCTTCGGACCGGTTAATACATAACCATCCAAAACAGGCAATTGATTAGATAAACTTCCGAGAACTTCACTGTAACCGGAGACTAACTGTGGTGTGAATGTTTGTTCGATTATCATAGAGCGTCTTACAACCTGCGCTTCTTTGACAAATATTTCCGGAATTTTCATCGGATCGTCAACCTGATAGAAACGCCCCTGTGTAACCTGAGCGATATCGTACAGAAGTTTACCGTTGGTCTCAGGACCGACTGCAACGGTAGAGACAGTGATTTCACTGTTTGCCATATCGTTCCCGAGTTTTGCACACAGGTCGCTGTCGGATGTCTGGCCGTCTGTCAACAGGATCACATGTTTAACCGCAACTTCGGCATCGGCAAGGGATTCGAATGCCATTTTCATGGCCGGGCCCATAACCGTCCCGCCGCCGGCGCCGACACTGCGAATTCTCTGGCAAATATCTACCTTGTCCTGTGCCGGTTCGAGCGGTACCAACCAGGTGCTGGTGGCATCGAAAATAACCAGACCCACCAAATCGCGCCGGCTGAGAAGGCGAACGGCAGCAATGGCGGCAAGCTTACAAATTTCCACTTTTTCACCCGTCATAGAACCACTGCGGTCGATTACCAGCACCAGCGCGCCTTTGGGCATCTGCTTTTTCTGGGGAGGATCGAGTTCAACGGGAAGAATGTCGGCCACGGGTGAGCCAATCCAACCCCCGGCACCGAAAGATTCGGGCCCGCCCACCATAACCAGACCTCCTCCAAGATCGGTTATATATCGGCAGAGAATTTCCTGTTGCTGAAAAGTGAACTTACTGCAGTCCGTATTAACAAATATGACGGCATCCGTATCCATTAATCCCGTTAAATTGTCGGGGAAATCGGTTGCTGGTGAGTATCTAACATCGATATTCGAATTATTCAGTGTTTTTTCCAAAGCCCGGCCGCTTGAGCCATCAGTATCTACGACGAGAACTTGGCCGGGGCCTGCAACGTTCGTTATGGCGGTGGCGTTGTTATTTTGAGATATTATGTCCTGATATTGCTCGTCCGGAATAAAAATTGCTTCGAACTCATGGATTCCACGAGTTCCCACAGGTAACGAGATAGTCTTAACATTTGTGCCGGGTTTGAGCTCTATTGGTAAAGTTATTTCCGGTGAGTCTGGATCGAGATCAAGCTCCCTATCGTTGAGATTCAACTGTAACCTGCCGGTGGAATAAGAAGTGCTGCTGAGAATGAATCGCAGCGATATTGTTTGCTCGCTTCTCGCCTTGGCCGGCGCTGCTAATCGTTTGAAAATAACTTCATTATCATATTTATAACGCAGAGGCAGCACATCAATTGGAATTCCGTTAACCGCGGCAATTCGGGCGGCTTCTTTCAAATCACCCGAAGTTTCATTGCCCTCGCTGACAAATAGTATTCTTACGGCCGTATCCGGAGGCGCAATCGCCATCGCCATCTGGATTCCATTCGCTAATTTACTCTGCTGACCGTTGAGTGTAGTGTTTCTTTGGTGGATAGCTATATCTTCGGAAGGCAATTTGGAAATACTTGCGGCCTCTGCAACATCGACAACGGCCAACCGGTCCTCCGGAGCTTTATTTTTCAGTGCAGTATTGAGATAATCCAGGCTCGCCTGTTGAAGACCTGAAGGAATAGATTGACTTTTATCAATTACGGCAATTAACGTAACTCGCCGATTCGTTCTGGTAAGCATAGGCCGGGCAAGTAGTGCAAAGAGAATTATAACGATTAAGCAGCGAAAAATAATCGCAAGTGTTCTTCGTGCAGGTTCCAATGCCGTAAGGTTTCGAAGTCCAAGCCATATTATAGGAACCAGCAGGATGAGTCCAACAAGCCATAAGGATTGGTTAAAATAGAAGCTGTAGGTACCATTCATAATTGCCACATCAGAATCAAGCTGCAAGTCATATTAAAAATGAAAACAAGATTCCGATCGCCCACTGTTATTGTACTTCTTTAATCTTGCCGAGTGTTAATTTCATAATAAAGAAAAAAGTGCCGGTAGAATTAGTGATAAGAATAAAAATGAGATAAAATTGCCTTGTTTCTTTTTTACATTCCTGAGACACTTATTTTGATAAATATACTATTTTGTATCGGGTTGTTCGAGACCTCCAAAATATTTCTTTATTGCATCTTCATATTTACGAGGGATTTCATTTTCGCTGATGGCCTCGGCGGCAGTATCTCTGCCGGCCTGAATTACCTCGGTAAAGTCACGCCTGGCCTCGCCTTTGACTTGTGAGTCGTGGAAATACCAGCTTGCAATAACGGGACCTTGGTCAACTTTACTTTTTGCACGCGTTTTTACCGTGCCACTTTTTTCAAGCTCCTCAATAGTGTAGGAAGATCCGGGTCTGGTACCGATACCATCACCATGTCCACCTCCGGAGCCTATAAAGGTAAACTGTCCATTATGACCCAGTCCCTGCCCCATACCTTCACCGAGACAGCCGATAGCATAAGCTATCTCAGCAAGACTGGCCTCGGTCATCATTAACTGCTGCCGGAGGGCCTCGAACTGGTCTAATTGTTCCATTGCCTGAGCTAATCCATCCATATTCAATCCGCCTGCACCATTCCCGCAGGCCCCAATAGCACCGGCCAGACCTGCACATCCGCTGCCGGCCATTCGTGAGACGGCGGCTTTGCGCAAAAGTTCCTCTATTTTTTCTGAAGAGATGCCCTGTTGCTGTAAGCTCTGGCGTAATTGGTTTTCGCTTAGCTTGGCAAGCTTTTTATCCAGCCCGAGTTTTTCCAGCTCCTCCTCAAGCTCTTCATTTTTCCCGGCCAATTCTGCAAGCTGTTTGGCTAAATTTTGTAATTGTTCTGACAATTCTTTTTTCTGCTGGTCGGTCAGGTTATTTTTTGTCAAATCCTGCTGCAACTGGTTCAGCATGGCGGATGCCTGTGAAAAATTGCCCCGGGTCAGAGCCAATTGCATTTGCTGTACAAGGGCGTTTGGGGAAGTTCGAAGCTGCTTAAACATTTTTTTCATCATATCGAGAGACTCTGCCTGCACGCTGTTTTGCATGTTTTTAATCTGGTCGGAAATATTGCCGAGTTCCCGAATTGCCTGTCGTTTTATATCAGCCGGCTTGGCGTCCGGTGCCGACTGTTGCAGCTTACTTAAAGCCTCATTCAACGCCGGTTCATCCAGTCTTTGTATTACCGACGCAACTGCCTTAGCGGCATCATTGACATCGGTCTTGGCCTGTTGAATCTTTTTTGCAAGCTGTTGCTGCTGATCGCGTTTTTTCAGAAACCCAAGGAGGTCTTTTTGCGGCAGATAGATGGTCAGCACTGTAAACATGAACCATAAAGCAATTGCATACGCCCAGCTCTTTGACAGACGGATGGGAAAAGATTTTTGTGGATTCAGGTTTTGCGTCTTTTGGTATGTTTCCGAGCGGGCGGCATCGGCGAACGGATCCCGGGAATTTTTTAAAGATAATACCGTGCTAAAACGCTCATGCAGCCTGAGTCTTTCATCGAGTATCAGTGATATCTTCATTCGGCTCGGTATTTTCATCAGCCAGAATAAAACAGTTAAAGTTATAACAAAACTCCAGAACCCCAGGGCACTCTGCGGTCTTATCACCTCTAAGGCCAACAGACGCTCTGTTAAAACTGCAAATACCGCGATAATCCCCGTTCCGGCAAGAATCCATCCCGTATATTTAATTAGTAGGTTGATACTACACCTAACTCGAACAATCCGGATGCTTTTTTCAAATGATTTCAACATGGGTATATCCTGATTATATTTACCCGGAGTCTGCTAAATATTAAGACGCAGTTAAATGATAAAAGTTGCATATAATTCGGGCCTTTTTCCTCTATTTCCCGAAAGTTTTTAATTTTTCTCCACTTATAGTTATACCACGCCTTATTATAACTATAAAAAATGGCTGGATAAAGTGATTTTATATATTTATTGCGGGTATTAGCGCTCTAATGCTCTCCGTGAGGAGTCCCGGGGGCGATGATGAAGGTTATGTCCCAATTTCGGATTTTTCGCCTTTCTTTTATAGTTTGAGGCATTCCTATGCCGCCGTCGTCGCTGAGGTTTTCGCCAATACTATAGACAACAAAGCCGGTCTCAAGTTTCTTATATCGCAATTCCTTTCCATCAAATGGATCCGTGGGGACCGAATCAAGATAGTCTGGGACAAGGTCTTTTAATTGATCCGGAAGCTCATCTTTTGCCAAACGGTAACGCTGGACTGCGATTGCTGCCTGGGCAGTTTTAAGCTCAGCAATGTTCCTTAATTCTGTGGAAATATATCTTGATAAATCTAGATTAAAACTTCTTAGCCCTATATGGAAACATGATATATTCTCAAGTTTATGTATAATATTTTTTGTGACATCCATACGTTTGTGCAATGGAAGTTTTTCGGCTTCTATATATTTGTTTATAATATCGAGGCAAGTAATTAGATCTATATCAGCAAACCCCAGGGCTTTATAGACTTCAAGTATGGGCTTGGGAGGAATATTATCACCGAACATATCGTCATTTAAAATAGTGAGATTTTCAAATGCGTCCAGAATAAAACATCTGTGTCCAGCAAAAGCTCTGGTCATTCCTGGTAAGTTTCGAGGGTTATCAAGAGTTTTGCTAATCTCGACTAATTGCTCATCATGAAAATCCAATCTGTTGATAAGACGTTCGAGAATAGAAATAGTATAAGTATATTGGGAAGCATGAGCACGTTGAGAGATGATGATTGGTTCATTCGAAAGGGAATTTGCAATGGCAAGAGCAGAAAGAACTGAGCAAATTGCTAACTGAGGTTCCTCGTTTTCACAATGTAACACTGCCTGAAGACAAAGCAAAAAGTAGCCACGTCTTAAGTCAGAAAAGTGATCTAAATGAATTTCATTCCCAAGTGTAAGATCAATAGGATATCGACTGTGTTCTAAGGTAGCAGCTTCGTGTAACAACTCGAGGGTCTTTTGGTTGTCATTAAGATACCGAGCGATAACACTCTTGGTTTCTTCGGTCAGTGGTATATTACGTGCAGGGAGTTCGGCTTTACCTAAG
>Ga0315539_1002902_pt1 | contig 12196 bp, 13 predicted proteins | sample SalMarSW160150MG_FD_203097 | JGI IMG/M metagenome (GOLD analysis project Ga0315539, IMG submission 203097) | Salt marsh sediment microbial communities from the Plum Island Ecosystem LTER, Massachusetts, United States - Salt Marsh Sediment SW1601-150 ... | reverse complement strand
CCAGATTATAAAGAGGCTCTTTCATTCCCTTGGCAATAATAAAGTCTCCGAGGACGCCCGTTTCAAATTCTACTCGGCCACAAATAGCATCCTCAAAAACTATTTTTTCACCATGGGAAACCCTCAGACGAATAACAAAAGGCTTCCCCTCTTTTAAATTTTTATTAACTTCTTCCGGAGAAAGGGTCCGACATCGACCCGTATAATGAGGAGGCTCTCCCCGGCTAAGCTGGTCTTGGCGTTGAGCTTCTAGGTCTTCAGGAGTACAAAAACAACGATAAGCTTTATCCTCATCTAAAAGTTTTTGAATATAGCCCTGGTAAATAGCCGTTCTTTCACTCTGGCGATAAGGTCCGTAGGGCCCGCCAATATCCGGACCTTCATCCCAATCAAGCGATAGCCAATGAAGGCCATCAAGAATATCTTTTTCCCAACGCCTCTGGGAGCGGCTCTTGTCTGTATCTTCAATGCGAATAACGAAAGCCCCATTGTTATGTCTTGCCAAAAGGTAATTAAACAAAGCTGTTCGAGCCGTCCCAATATGAAAAGGCCCGGTAGGAGAGGGAGCAATTCTTACTCTTAATCCTCCCTTTTGTAATAGCTTTAACTGTCCGTCCGTCATAACTTAGAGCTAGTTAAATCAAAATATTGCATAAGATATTTAGCAATTTTCTTTCCGGCTTTCGGTCGGGCAAAGAACGAAGCTTTGGTCCCCATTTCCACCAAAAGATAAGGATGGCGGAAAAGCTGATGAACTGTCTCGCAGAAAAAATGCGGAGTAAAATTCTTTTCTTCGACTACAACCGCCCTCTGCTTATCACGGGCAAAGCGGTAAGCATTAGCTACTTGATGGCTTCCCGCCACCGCCGTCGTCAAGGGAACCAAAAGGCTTGGCTTCCCAAAAGCGGCAATTTCCGAAATTGTTCCCCCTCCCGCTCGACTAATAATTAAATCAGCGGCGTTATAAGCCCTCTTTAACCGCCACTCTTCTAAAAAGGGGTAAGGATAATAAAAACTTAATTGTTGGTCATTAGCCACCATTACCTTAGAAAGAGTTTTAACGGTTTTAAAATCTTTTTCTCCGGATTGATGGATAATAGTGAAGTCTTCTAAAAGGTCGGGCAAGGATGTTAAGATGATATTATTCAGGAACTGACTGCCTTGAGAACCGCCAAGGACTAGCAAAACCGGCCTTTGCGGGTCAAGGCCTAATTCTTGCTTGGCCTGTGACGGAGAAAGAGGAGCAAGAAGTTCTTGCCGAATTGGATTACCGCTTAAGATCTGCTTTTGTTTAAAAGGGTAATCCCCTCGAGGAAAGGAAACAAAAATCTGAGTCGCTAAACGAGCGAGAAGTCGATTAGTCCGGCCCATTTGAGAATCGGATTCATGAATAAGCAAAGGAACCTGGAAAAACCAGCTCCACAAAGAAGCCGGGAAGGCTCCGTATCCCCCTTTACTAAAAGCAATATCTGGAGCAATCAGAAAAACATAGAAAAAACTTAAAATAAAGCTAATAGGAAATTTGATTAAAATATCAACAAGGTTTTTCCAAGAGAAATAGCGCCGAATTTTTCCTCCGGCGGTGGAATAAACTTTTGTTTCCTCTTGGGCAAAAACCAGTTTAGCCAAACGGCTTCTTGGGCCAATAAAGTAAAATTTAAAGGCGCCCGGAGCCATTTCTTGCAGTTCCCTTATAATGGCAACAATGGGATAAATATGTCCTCCGCTCCCTCCTCCGGCAAAGAGAATCTTTGTTTTTCGCGAAGAGAAAATTTTTGTTTTTTTGGAATGCTTAACTTTTGTTTTGTCTGGCAACATTGAACAAAAAGCCAATGGCTATTAATTCTGCCGTGAGAGCCGAGCCCCCGTAGCTAATAAAAGGCAAAGGAATACCAGAAACAGGAATCAGCCCCAAATTAGCCCCAATATGAATCATTGCTTGAATACCAATCCAACCGACAATTCCTGCTCCGATAAGTCGAGAAAATAAATCGTTGTTCTGACGAACTATTTTCAGACCGAACCAAGTAAAAAGTCCAAAGAGTAAAAGAACAAATAGCGCTCCGATAAAACCCGTTTCTTCTGATATTATAGCAAAAATTGTGTCACTCATCGAATGAGGAAGAAATCCAAACTTCTGCTGGCCAAAACCCAACCCTTTCCCTAAAAGGCCGCCAGAGCCAATAGTAAGAATTTGCTGTCTCAATTGATAACCGCTGCCGAGAGGGTTTGCCTCGCTGTGCAAAAAAGTTTCTAATCGAGCCAAGCGATAAGGAGCCAATCCTACTAATCCTAGAGAGAGGATAGCTAAGGTAATAATAACCGCAGCCAATTTTTTGAGAGAAAGGCCAGCAATAAAATACATAACTAAAGAAGTGCCAATAATCGTCATCAGAGTGCTCATGTCTGGCTGAAGAAGCAATAAGGCGCTAAGAACAACAGTCGTAAAACAAAAGGCAATGAAGAGTTCTTTTTCTTTAGATCGTTTTTTTAATTCAGCAATCAGATAAGCCCAATAAAAAATAAAGCTTATCTTGAGAAATTCTGAAGGTTGAAAGCGAATGGGCCCTACCTCCAACCAGCGGCTGGCTCCTTTTAACTGCGGGCCGAGGAAAGGAATAAAGGTAGCAACAATTAACAAGAGACCAAATAAAAAGAGATAGGGACTATACTTTTTAAAACGTTGCAGAGGGAGTAGAAAAGCTATTCCACCCAGCATAAAGCCGGGCAAGATTCCGTAAAGCAGTTGATGCGCTAAATAGGCATAAGAGATGCCGAAACTCTCTAAAGAAATAGGGATAGAAACACTCGTTAAAATTAAAATTCCTCCTACCACCAGAACGGAAACTGTTCCCAAAAGCCCAGAAAAACCTAGGAGAAATTTATTCATTGAGATAATTCCTTAACCCATTTTTGAAATAACTTTCCCCGTTCCCGATAATTGCGAAAAAGGCTAAAACTAGCCGAGGCGGGAGAAAGAAGGCAAATTTTGCCCTTTTCTGTTCGCTGATAAGCCAGCCGGACAGCTTCTTGCATACTCTGGGCAGAAAAGCGTTGAGGTAATTGAAACCCTCTCCCCTTCTCTTCGTATTGCCGAAGAATCGTTTTCCAAATTTCTTCCCCCGTTGAAGGAAAAAGAATAAGCGTTTTTATTTTTGATTTGAGAATTTTTTTAGCCAGAGAGTTGAAACTTAAACCCTTCTCTGATCCTCCTAAAATTAAAGTACCAACCCGAGAATCTAAAAAATCCAGAGCGCTGATAGTAGCTTCAGGAATAGTAGCGTTAGAATCATCGTAAAAAGTAATTTCTCGGAAAGTTCCTATTTCTGTTAAACGATGTTCCAAAGAATGGAAACTTCGGATGGCTTCTCTAATAGCCTTGGGCGTCATTCCTAACCGCCGCCCGATAATAATTGACGGCATTACATTTTGAAGATTGAACTTTCCCTTTAAAGGAATTTCTTTTACCGGTATAATTTTTCTCGCCTTGCCTCCGGCTTGATGGCGATAGGCAATCCAATCTTCAGACAGAAAACAAAAGGCTTCTTCAACTTCAGCCAGAGAAAAAGGGAACTTCTCGCCTTTCTGCTCACCTACTTCTTGGCTTAGCCAGGGATCATCTAGATTATAAATTAAGGTATCTTTCTCTGTTTGATAGCGAATAAGGTTTAATTTGCTTTGGGCGTATTCTTCTAAATTAGAAAAGTAGTCTAGATGGTCTGGGTAGAGATTGGTAAAGACAGCTATTTCCGGGCTTTGCTCTAAATCAACCAACTGGTGAGAAGATAATTCATAAACATAAAAAGTATCTTTTCCACCCAGGGAAAACTTTTTAGGGAAAAGCGAAAGTATCGGTTGGCCAATATTCCCCGCCAAATTAACCTTGAACTGGCCGTATCGCAGTAGGTGATAAATTAAAGAAGCAACCGTGCTTTTCCCTTTTGTTCCAGTCACTCCAATAACCTTGGATGAAGTATTATTAAAGAAAATTTTGGTTTGCGAGCTAATTTCTGCCCCCTTCTGTTTTGCTTTTTGGAATAAAGGCAAATCCAGAGGAACGCCCGGAGAACGGATAAGAAGATTGTAATTTTCTGGAGAAAGAGGAAATTTTTCTCCCACTAGGAGTTCTGCTTGCGGATCACTTTTAATTTTTCCCCAAAGAGAAGGAGATAAATCCTTTTCTTTTTTCTGGTCCGCCAACCCTATCTTCAATTGAGGAAAAAGGGAGCGTAAAAAATCAAAAGACGACTCCCCTTCTTGGCCTAAACCAACAATGAGAATATTCTTTTGAGAAAATTCCTTTAATCTAGTCATAGGAGGATAAAATATTAGCTTCAATCTCCCTTCCCAAAAAAGCCTGACTAATAGTAGAAAGACCATAAGGCGGAGCGCTGAAAAAGAAGCGGTTTTTTTGTTTTTTCGAAAAATCTGCCTTGAGAGGATGTTCTTGAAGAAAATCTTGCAGATCAGCTACCAATTGTTGAGCCGGATTAAGAATTTTCACCCCTGGAAGAACTTCCTGAATTACTTCTTGCAGTAAAGGATAATGAGTACAAGCTAAAACCAGGGCCTCAATCCCCTCTTCTTTCAAAGGCCGAAGAGAGAATTCAACAATCTCTTTTGTTCCCGGTTTTTGCATCCAATTTTCTTCCGCTAAGGGGACAAATAAGGGACAGGCTTGGGGAAAAACCGGAGGAAAAATTTCCTTCAAGGCTTCTTGATAAAAACCGCTTTGGATAGTCGCCACTGTTCCAATTATCCCTAGGCGATATTTTTTCCCGACCTCTCGAGCCATTTTTAAAAGAGGAGTAGCCATTTCAAAAATAGGAAGGGAAAAATTAGTTTTTAATTCCGGCCCGGCAATAGTAGAAGCCGTATGACAGCCAATAATAATAATTTTCGCTCCCTGCTCTTGAAGCCACTGAACATTTTGAAAAGACCATTTCCGAATTAAGCGCGAATCTTTTGTTCCGTAAGGAAGATGAGCCGTATCTCCAAAGTAAAGAATGGGTAAAGAGGGCAATTTTTCCTGAAGAATTTTCACCACGGTTAATCCTCCTAAACCCGAGTCAAAAACGCCAATCATGTTCAACCTAATAATCTAATAATCACCCCTAAAATAGCCGCCACAAAGCCAATGACCCAAAACCTCATTGTTACCTTATAGGACGGCCAACCCCTGGCCTCAAAATGATGATGAATAGGACTAGCTAAAAAGAGTTTTTTCTTTCGGAATTTCTTAGAAAGTAACTGAAGAATAACCGAGGCGGATTCTAGAAGTAATAAAAAGCCAATTACCGGCAGAACGAGAAGAGAGTTGGTAAAAAAGATGACAACGGTTAAAACAGCGCAGAGACCCATAACTCCTGTTTCTCCCAAATAGAACCTAGCTGGGGGGATATTAAACCACAGGAAGGCCATTAGAGCCCCAACTAGGACCATACAGAAAGCCGCTAAGTCAATTTGCTGGCCAGCAAAAGCGATAACGGCTAAAGCGCTAAAAATAGAAACAAAAGTGCCTCCGGCTAATCCATCTATCCCGTCTATTACTCCCCCGCTGTAAACGGCCAGCATGGTGATGATAAAGATAGGGATATACCACCAGCCAAGAAAAAAGTCTCCATTCCCCGGAACATGAATAGCTTGAGTTCCTAATTTACTATAAAACCACCAGGCGCTTAATAAACCCAATAAGGCCATAGCTCCAATCCTCCAAGATAATTTTAAACCCCCGCCGATATATTTCCCTTTTCCCCGAACCTGGAGCCAATCATCGGCGAGACCAAGCAGAGAAGCCCCGACTAAAACTGCTAGCGGAAGCCAAGTTTGCCCCCGGCTAAGAAAATTAAGCTTTTCAAAGAAAGGCCAGCCAGTCTGGGCCAAGAGGAGAAAAAGAAAACTAATAATCAAAGGAACTCCCCAAACAAGTAAACCGCCGAAGCGGGGAACGGGTTTTTCGGTCGGAGCATGTACCTTGGGAATAACCACCAATTGCTCCCCGTCAATGCTTTTTGTTTTTTCTATTGTTCTCCAAAGGCGATGTCGGTAAAGGAAATTGGTCAAGGGTGGCACTAAGAAAAAAGCCGCCAAAAAAGAGGAAAAACTTAAAAGAAGTATTTTAATGGCGTCACTTGCTATCGGGAGAGTAAGCATATCCATGATAATTAAAAAGATGAAGATAGGAGGAAGAAAGCCAAGCCGTTAATTTTTCTGTTTCGCCAAAACGGTCTGGAGAATCAAGAATAATCGTCAGAAGATAGGTTTCTTTCCCCGGTTGCTGAAAAATAGATAAGAGACTTCCCCCATAACCAGGCAGATAGCCAGTCTTTCCCCCGATTAAATAAGAAAATTCCCCTAATAACTGGTGGGAATTCACCATTAAATGATGGAATTGTCCTCCGGGCGTTAATAAAGAAAATTCTGGACAGCTAACGATTTTAACCATCGCTTCGTAAGCAGGACCAGTTAGAAAATTATAAGTTAAATTAGCTAAATCTCGACTACTGGATAAATTTGTTCCCTCCTCGGTTACCAAGCCGGTAGGATTGACAAAGCGAGTCTGGGTTAATCCTAGCTCTGCCGCTTTACTATTCATCTCCCGGACAAACTCCCCTACCCCTTTTATCTCCGCTAAAGCATAAGCCGCGTCATTGCTAGATTCCATTAAAGCCATTCTTAATAAGTCTTCAACTCTCCAGTAATCCCCGGCTTTCAAAAAACTGGTATCCTCGGGCTGATTAACCGCTTCTTCGCTAATTCTTACTAGGCGGTCAAGAGAATAATCGTCTATGGCAACCATGGCTGTCATTAATTTTGTCAAACTAGCGATAACAAAAGGGTATTGGTCGTTCTTCGCTAGTAATGAACGCCACTGGCCTTGGTTCATCTCAACCGCTAAAATAGATTGAGCTTGAAAGGTTGGTTCTTCTACCTGCCAGTCTCTAATAGGTCCGTAGTTTTCAACAAAAAGACGCTCTCCTCGGCGAAGATTAGCTAAATAAGCGTCGGGACTGCCAAGTTTCCAATAGAGAAAATCTTCCACCGCCGGAGAAAAGACAAAGACCCCTCCAAGGAGAGCGCTTAAGCAAAGAAACCCAACTAAGATTTTAATTTTGTTTTCCCTTTCCATGAGACTTCTTTCTCTTTTCTGTTTTTAAGTTTAGTTCCTTCAACTGCGCCAAGCTAACCGCTGAAGGGGTATCCATCATCAATCCTCGAGAATCCCCTGTCTTGGGAAAAGCAATTACTTCGCGAATAGATTTCTCTCCCAAGAAAACAGCTAATAAGCGGTCTAGGCCGAGAGCAATCCCTCCATGGGGAGGAACTCCGTACTGAAAAGCAGTTAGAAGGTGGCCAAATTGTTCTTTAATTTCTGCCTGGGAATGCCCCAAGACTTCAAAAACAGCTTCTAAAACCTCACGGCGGTAAGATCTTAAACTCCCTCCGCCAATTTCTTGGCCATTAAGGACTAAATCATATTGATAAGCCATTGCCTTCTCCGGATGTTTTTTCATTTCCTCTATTGATTCCGTTTGCGGACGAGTGAAAGGATGGTGAACGGCCGCCCATCCTTCTCTAGATTCAGTTTTTTCAAACATCGGAAAATCAACAACAAAAGCAAAAGCTAATTCCTGATTATCGTCAGGATGAATTCTTAAATCTGGCCGATCAGTTCCATATTTCTCCATTGCTTCCTGGTAAGAAATTCTCGGAAAAGGTTTTTGGAGACAATGTTTTTCCGGAAATACCTTCTCGACCAGGGCAATCATCATTCTTTCCGTCAAAGCCAAAACATCATCTTCTTCTACAAAAGACATTTCCAAATCTAATTGGGTAAATTCTGCCTGGCGGTCAGCCCGGGTATCTTCATCTCGGAAACAACGGGCAACCTGGAAATACTTTTCTAGCCCGGCAACCATCAATAATTGCTTGTACTGCTGCGGACTCTGCGGCAAAGCATAAAACTTCCCCGGATAAATTCTTGAGGGAACTAAAAAATCCCTCGCTCCCTCCGGAGTGGATTTAGTCAAAATCGGAGTTTCTACTTCAATAAAAGACTGCTGGGCTAAAAATTGGCGAATAAAATTCCCTACCTTTTGGCGCATTATCAAATTACGCCTCAACCGAGAACGCCGGAGGTCAAGATAACGATAGCGTAATCTTGTTTCTTCATTAATTTCGTACCCCTCCCCTTCTAGAGAAAAAGGCAATGTTAAAGAAGGAGAAAGAATTTTTAATTCTTGGGCTAGAAATTCAATTTTCCCCGTCTCCAGTTTAGGATTGACCATCTTCTCCAGCCTTAATTTAATCTCCCCCTGCGCTTCTATCACCCATTCAGTTCTCAATGCTTTCGCTTCCGGCAGAGCCGAAGGGAAAACAACCTGAATAATGCCAGAGGCATCTCTTAAATCAACAAAAACAATTCCTCCGTGGTTACGATAGGAATTTACCCAGCCAGCTAATTTTACCTTTTTTCCAACTTGATCAACCGCATCAAGAATAGGAATTCTTTTCATTTTAACGAATATATTTTCTAATCATTTGCAGGGTTTCTTCCGGGTCAAAATCAGCTTTAATGATATAATCCTTGGCCCCTAGTTTTAAGGCTTCTTCTTGCGTATCTGGATCAGTATAATTAGAAAAGGCGACCACGGGAATTAAAGACAAAGAAGGGTCATCTTTAATCTGCCTTAAAAGAAAGAGGCCATTGCTCTCCGGAAGGAGAATATCCAAGAGAACGATATTCGGTTTTATTTTTCTCATCATCTCTACCCCCTCTTGAGCCGTTTCCACACTCTCCACTTCAAAACCTGCCCGGGTAAATGTTTCCTTATACATCTTGATAAGAACTTTTTCGTCTTCCACTAAAAGAATTTTCTTTTTCATAATTTAATAATTAAGAAGATTTACTAATTTCATAATTTAATAATTAAGAAGATTTACTAATTTCATAATTTTAATAAATTTTGAAACTTACTAGTTTCCTAATTAAAAATTAACTAACCGGCTGTTTCTTAATGTTAATACAAGTTTCCCCGTAAATCAAGGCTTAGGCCAAAACAAAAAAGCGCTTAATTTCAAAAAAAATGGTTAGATAAAAATGGAGAAGAGGGCGAGGAGAAAATCTTTCGAAGGAAAGATTTTTCCTAGCCCTCCATAGAATCGGGTTCTTCCAAACTAAAGCTTGGAAAGAACCACAATTTGGTTCAGATTCAGAAAGGGAGGAGAAGCTCTATGAGGACGATTGTATCGCCCTCATCTGCTCCTCGAGAACCTCCCCTACTAAGCCCCTAGTAAGTTCTAGAAGCTCCTCGGTGGAGGCTCCGAGAGCAATCATCTCGGGTTCCTTGACCATCTCGTCAACCTCAAGCGAGAGGTTGGCAATCTCCCTAATAGCCAGCCGCTTCCGAAAAGCCATTTTCAGAGCGGCGACGACCAAGTCACTTTTCCGTTTCTCGTCCATTTTTTTTCACCTCCCTTTTAAAGATCAATTTCTTTCTCTCTCTCCAATGGAATGATAACATAATACCCAGAATCGTCAAGAGTAATTAATGAGACGAGGAAAATGCTATTTTTTAGTAATATGAAAAATTTCTCACCAGGCGAGAATATCAAACTCTCCTTTATTCTACCCTACCTCCGCTTCAGTTACAAATCAAAATGGTTCTTCAAATAATCCTTCACTTGATTTATTAAGTCTTTTTTTACAACTCCAATCCGCTTAACAAAACGCGAACGGTCAAAAGATTGAATTTGATGCACTTTCAAAATTGAATCGCAAAAAAGTCTATTTTGACTGTCTTTAATCACTAAAATATCATCCCGAAGTTTATTATTTATATTTGAAGTAAGTGGGAGTATCGTAAAAATACTGCTTTTGCTGATCTGTAAATCCGATTCAATAATTAAAGACGGCCGCATTCCTTTAAATTCGTGGCCGACTGAATTTAAAAATTGAACTAACCAAAGCTCGCCTTGCTTCATAGATTTTTGTAATAATTAAATTCTTCGTCCGATATCTTGCCTAGACTTTTTAGAGTATCTCCCGCTGCTGTATTCTGCCAAATTTTATCATAATCTCTATAAGCGTGGGGAAATTTACGCTCAATAACTAAATCATAAGGGATAACCTCATTATCTTCGGTAAGCATCCAAGGAATATCGCCGTGAACATATTCTTCAATTTGTCTAGCCCCCATATCTGACAAATGCTTAAGCACTTTATCAATCAAATCCATTTCTTTCGCTGAAAAATCATCCATCTTATAATCAATCAAGGCCACATATCTTTTTTGAACCATTCCATAATAATCTTGATTGAATATTTTGATCTCCTGCTTCTCTCTCATGTTTTGAATAGTAGGTTGATATTGCTTCAATTGCGGGATAGGTCCAAATTTCTGATGGATATAATTCATTCCTGTTACCGGTTCGCCGAGTATTTCGTAAATATTAAAGTCAATATAATACAAAATTTTATACAAAACAGTTTCAGCAAAATTTGACTTACCTCCACACTTAGACAAAATATACAAAACAACTTGTCGTAATTTTTCTGGCTGAAATTTTATGCCCTTATTTGTAATAATTAAGTGTCTCTTCTTTTGTAATTCCCCTTCTCTACTTTTCTTATCCGGTAGCAACTCATCAATACTTAATTCAAAAAGCTTGGCTATTTTAGCCAATTCCAAAGCATCAAGACCGCGATTGCCTCTCTCAACTTCTGATATCGCCGCCCTAGAAATATCAACGAACCTTGCCAACTGTTGTTGACTTAGTTCGTGCTTTTCGCGCATTTTTTTAATTTTCTGACCCAGTTGTTTTTGAGTAAACATAAATTTCCATTAAAGTTATCCACCGCATTTTAATTATATCCTACTACTAAATCGCCTGTCAAGTTTTCTATCAACACCTTGCTTGATTTCTTAACAAGAAAATATTAATCCTTTAAAATATATCTACAAATCCCAAAACTTGATTTTTGAAAAGTGATGATGTTTGCTAGACGAAATCTAAACTTTCTTTGTCCAACATTACAAAAAAGCGACAAAAATTCATTTTCCCCACACCCCTTTTTCTTTTTGCCCACCTGCTAGAACTCCCCAGCAATTTTTCTAGCGATAATAATATTTTATTCCATTTGGGTCAGAGGTTCAATCGGCGGAATTGGTGTTGTCGGTGTTGATTCTTGTTGTAAAACTTGCGGCCCTGGTTGGGGCGGTTGACGAACTACCCCAAAAATAGCGTCCAATTCTGAGTTAAGCGTTAGATATTTATCGGCAAGTTTTGCTAATTTTTTTTGGATTTTTTGCGAGTCATCAAGTGCTGTTAGATAAGTATTTCCACCCAATGCCTGTATCGATTCAAAAAGCGGTATGTAGTCTCTGTCGTTCACTAATAACACAATGTTTGAAGACTTGCCATTTGCCACCGACATTAGAACATCGCAAATAAGTTTTCCGTCAAGTCCTTTTTCCTGACGAGCAAAATGATCTCGGTATTTGGCGTCTAACCGTTGCAGTTGCTCATCAGGCACAGCGTCAATTGATTCACCGCATTCTTTGATTTGCCAATGATCTTTTTTCCCAGGTTCGTCTGCTTCTGGGATATCAAGCATTGTTTTCAGACGATTATCATTTTGCTTGAAATAATAAACAACACGAATTGTTGTGCCAATCCACAAGGACCATTTCCGCATCAAAGCTTCTGTAAGAAGAGGAATACTCAGCTTTTTCCCCGCATATTCTGTTTTTGTTCTCTGTAATTCGTGAACGCTTGAAAACAAATGCGAGCCGTCTATAACAAAATATCCTCTTTCGTCCATGATTTATTTATCGCCACAAAGCGGGCGGTATTTGTTTCTAATCAACCTTTCAAGTAATAGGCGGAAGTTTTGATCGTTACTTATGTAGATATACAATCCTGTTTGACTAACTCCATTTTTATACCAACACATTTTCCGCTCATGAGTAAGGAGACGAGAATTTACATCGCCGGTTTCTCCAACGTCAACAACTTGATTTCGGTTGTCCAAAATCACATACACGCAGCCAAAATTTCGGTTGAATCTTCGGGTGTGATAGTGGGGACCTGAAAATTGGTATCCTTCAATTTGAATAGGCATAAATTTATTCTATCTCACTATTTTAAAAATTTTATTTATCAATTCCTTACTTTGATTTTTCTTTATTTGATG
>Ga0315539_1002901_pt1 | contig 12196 bp, 8 predicted proteins | sample SalMarSW160150MG_FD_203097 | JGI IMG/M metagenome (GOLD analysis project Ga0315539, IMG submission 203097) | Salt marsh sediment microbial communities from the Plum Island Ecosystem LTER, Massachusetts, United States - Salt Marsh Sediment SW1601-150 ... | reverse complement strand
TCTGCACCGTTATAACATAGAAATCGATCCCGTCTCGTTTGACACTATGTTGGCCTCGTATGTTTTGAACCCTTCTGTGCGGCAGCACTCGCTTGATTTTCTTGCTCTCAAACATTTCGACTACCGGATGCAGCCGATAAGCGATCTAATAGGCAGGGGCAAGAAGCAGAAGACATTCGACACCGTTCCAGTCGACAAGGCCACCTTCTATGCCGCCGAAGATGCCGATTTCACCTTCCAGCTGCGGGGGGCGCTGGCGCCGCTTATCCATACACACGAACTGCACGACCTGTATTACAACATTGAGCTTCCGCTAATAAAAGTGCTCGCCTCGATGGAAGAAGCGGGGGTTCGAGTCAATCCTGGTTTTCTGGCCATACTCTCAAAAGAGATGGAAAAGAAATTTAACACCCTCAAGGGTGAAATATTCGAAATTGCCGGGGGAGAATTCAATATCAACTCCACGCAACAATTGTCGCATATTCTTTTTGAGAAGTTGAGCTTACCAACCAAGGGGAAAACAGCTAAAAAGACCAGCTACTCAACCGATGTCCGAGTTCTCGAAGAACTCGCTCTGCTCCACCCCTTTCCGAAACTTATTCTTGATTTCCGGCAGTTGACCAAGTTAAAAAGCACTTATGTCGACGCTATCCCGAAGCTTATTAATACGGAAACGGGGCGGGTGCATACATCGTTTAACCAGGCAATCACCGCTACCGGACGGCTGTCGTCAACCGATCCCAACCTGCAGAATATCCCTGTGCGCACTGAGGAAGGCCGCGAGATACGAAAGGCATTTATCCCGCGAGACGATAATCATATTCTGCTGGCGGCTGACTATTCGCAAATCGAGTTGCGCATCCTGGCTCACTATTCGGAAGACAAAGGCCTTATCGATGCTTTTAAGAGAGGTGAGGACATCCATGCCCGTACTGCTGCCGAGGTGTATGGAGTAGACTTAAAGGACATCACGCCTGATATGCGGCGCTCTGCGAAAACAGCTAACTTTGCGGTCATTTATGGCGTGACAGCCTTTGGCCTTTCGCAGCAGTCAGAGCTTGATATTGACGAAGCCAAACAGTTCATAGACACCTACTTTGAACGCTATTCAGGCATAAGGCAGTACATAGAAGCTACCAAGCAGTTCGCTCGCGACAACGGGTATGTGACTACTCTGTTCAACCGACGCCGCTATATCCCGGAGATCAACGAGAAGAATTTCAACGTCCGCCAGTTCGCCGAACGCACGGCTATCAATACGCCCATCCAGGGTACCGCTGCCGACATGATCAAGGTCGCCATGATCACGATCCATAAGAAGATGGCCAGGATGCGTTCGAAGATGGTTCTTCAAGTGCACGACGAGCTGGTCTTTGACGTCTATAAAGAAGAGCTTGATGAGTTGAAAAAGATTGCCAAAGACGGCATGGAGAAAGCGGTCAAGCTTAAAGTTCCAGTAGTGGTTGATCTTGGCGTGGGCGAGAGCTGGCTGGATGCCAAGTAGCAGGCATCGCCTGTTTACGCGATGTCAAGAATTCTTTAGTGATGGTTACACAACCACAGTCAGGAAAGGATTCCTGACTGCGCATAAGACTCAGCACCCCACCTATTTCCACCCGCTCCCAAATCCCTTTTGAGAAGGCCTCCATCTGGTGGGTTTTGACGTATTCTCTTGTTTACTTGCTAGCAAATAGTTTAACTTGCTAGTTCAAAATTGTTCTAAGCAAGAGACATGAAATGAAAGTGGCAATTGTATATAACCGAAACAGCGACAAAGTCATCAATCTCTTCGGCATTCCCAACCAGGAACAGATCGGGCTAAAGACGATAAAACAAATCGCCGATGGCCTGAAACGGGGAGGACATCAGGTAAAGACATTCGAAGGAGATAAGGATCTCGTTGACCATCTCGAGGATTTCATGCCACGAGTCGTGAAAGGCGAACTGCCGGGCCTGGTCTTTAATGTTTCGTATGGCATCCAGGGACAGGCCAGATACACACATGTCCCCAGTATACTCGAAATGGTTGGCATCCCGTACGTTGGCTCCGGCCCGCTTGCCCATTCTCTGGCTCTGGACAAGGTTGTAGCGAAGATGATGTTCAAGCAACACGGTATCCCCACTCCTGATTTCGCAGTTCTGGATGCCCCTGGATTTGAAATGCCAAGCTTGGAGTATCCTCTGATAGTGAAGCCCAAGCATGAGGCTGTTTCATTTGGGATCAGGATTGCCGACAGCGAAGCGGAACTTAGAGAATGCGCCGATGCGATATTTCAAAAGTACAATCAGGCCGTTCTTGTCGAGCGATACATAGAGGGTCGAGAGCTGAACATCGGCTTGCTCGGGAACAACCCTCCTGAGACTCTTCCCCCGGTAGAATTGCTGTTCGGATCAGAGGGACCAAATATCTACACTTATGAAGATAAGAGCCACGTTTCAGATCGTGAAATCGACCGGAAGTGCCCCGCAGATCTTTCCGAGGAACTGGTTGCCAAAGCCCAGGACCTTGCCTTACGTACCTTCAAGTCATTGGGTTGCCATGATTGTGCCCGCGTCGATATGCGTCTTGACAGGGAGGGTAATCTCTACGTGCTTGAAGTAAACAGCCTGCCAAGTTTGGGAGAAGGCAGTTCGTACACCGTTGCCGCCAAAGTGGCCGGGCTCGACTTCGGGAGGTTGGTCTGTCGTTTGGTTGAAGTAGCATCGGCGCGCTATTTTGGCACCCCAAAACCACCCAAAATTGATGTTAGAAGAACGGATTTGGAACAATCCATCTTTTCTTTTCTCGTAGAGCGCCGTGACCAAATTGAAAGACGCGTACAGGAGTGGACCGCACTCTCCAGCAGAACAGCGGATTTTCCTGGTCTTCAAGAAGCGCAATCCAAACTTAGCAAGTCACTGGCAGAGATACTGCTCCGTCCTGTCAGAGAGCTTACCGATGAACGGTACGTTTGGACTTGGAGAAGCCGATCCGGTTTTGAGGGCGGTACGCTGTTGATAGGACATCTGGATGTGCCAATGGGCTTCGATGCGCCGGTTCAGGCCTTTCGTCGTGATCCGGAGTGGCTGTATGGCGAAGGTGTGGGCGTTTCGCGCGCGCCTCTGGTAATGTTGGAGTTTGCTCTGCGAGCACTTAGAAGCGTGCGTCGGCTGCCCAAGTTACCCATTGGTGTGCTCTATTATGCCGATGAAGGACGTGAGTGCCGGTACAGTCGCGATATCATTCAAGCAGCCGCTGCCAAGGCGAAGCTCGTGCTGGTCTTGCGCCCAGGAAACATAGGTAACCGAATGATTACTCAACGTCGCGGGTGGCGCAAATATCACCTAGTGGTTGAAGGAAGTCCTCGACGGCTGGGAAAGACGTACAAGAAACGCGGCGTGTTGAGATGGGTCACATCGAAGCTTGACGAAATGGCTAAACTGTCATCCAAAGAAAACCGCATTTCCATTGCGGTGTCGGATATAAAAACTGAAGCTTTCCCGCGAATGTTGCCACATCGTATCTTCGCGACAGTGCTGCTCAGTTCCTATGATGTGCAAATGGCCAATTCCATTGAAAGATCAATGCGCCAGATTCTCAGTGACAACGAATATCGCTGGAAATTAGAACTGATTTCCGATCGCCCACCAATGAAAAAACGAAGGAAGAATGATCAGCTTATGCGTTCCTTGATGAAAGCCGCCGAAGAGTGGGGAATTCCACTCCACCATGAATCATCAACATACCCGTCAGTAGCCGGTTTGGTACCTTCCTCTACGGCAGTCGTCTGTGGCGTTGGGCCAATCGTGCGTGATATGGACACACCTCACGAATCGGTTCAGAGAATCAGCCTGCTGCAGCGCACGTTGCTGCTGGCCCAATTCCTGGTGCAGCATGATACGAAGTAGTCACTATGACAACTCGTCAGACTTGGAGATTAGGCTGGTCGCCCACAGCTCTGCTGTGGGTACTTTTTAATGACGCGGGAATATCGGTGAAAGAGAATTGGTGGCCCACCGCTTGCGGTGGGTTCTTTTCACATAGCCTTAATGTCAGGTCTCAGGGAGACGTGAACCACCTTGTGTTTCCAATACTACGCAAAAGCATTTGTCGGAACCACCCTTCGGCAAGCTCAGGACAGGCAGGGTTCCGACCTACGGGACTGCTTGCCTTTTATACTCACATTGAGTTAATTCCTGTCCATGTACATCGGGATAACCGGTCAGATCGGCTCAGGGAAGACGACGGCGGCCAAAATTCTGGCCTCTTTCGGGGCGGCGGTTATAGATGCTGACCGCATCGGCCGTGAGGTTGTTGACAGATCGGCCCCGCTGCGCAAAAGGCTGGCAAACCAGTTCGGCAGCGAGATTCTGACACTCTCCGGAAAGCTAAGTCGCAAGAGGCTGGCCCGGCTGGCCTTTGCAGACAAAGCCGCGAAAAGGTCCTTAGACCGTTTAGTGCATCCGTTTCTTCTCAAAGAATTGCAGCATCAGATGAAAAAACTGGCCAGGCAACATGAGGTCATTGTCATCGATGCTGCTTTACTGCTCGACTGGGAGCTCGACCACCAAATGGACGTGGTGCTGGTGATTCACACTTCGGAAGAAACAAGACTCAAGCGGCTGGTAGCGCGGGGGATAAGCAAAGAAGATGCCCTTGCGCGGCAGAAAGCACAGTTACCGTTTAGTGAATATCGAAGGCGCGCTGATTACGTTTTACTGAACAACAGCACTATAGACAAACTGGAGATCAAGTTACAGCGCCTATACAAGAAGTTTATCGTGTAGAGGGATTGACACGTCTCAAAAAAGTCGCTTTATTCACTTTTAATTGATGAGAACGTTGCAGAGTTAAAGAGAGGTTTTCAATATGCCTTTAGTCGACTCACAAAAAGATACAAAATCGCACGATTATACTGTTGAAGAGCTAAAAGAGCGGGCCAATTATATGCGCGGCCTGGACCTGATTTCACTGTGCTCGGCGGCTTCCGGTCATTCCGGCGGTACGCTCAGCGTTATGGATATCTGCGCCGCCCTATATCTGAAAGTTGCCCGTCACAACCCCAAAGACCCGTTCTGGGAGGACCGCGACCGCATCATCTGGTCGGCCGGCCACAAGGCTCCCGCCCTGTACGTTTCGCTGGCAGTTTCGGGCTATTTCCCGGAGAAGGAACTTATGAAGCTGCGGATGCTTGGCGCTCCGTACCAGGGTCATCCGCATCGGCTCGAGTTGCCGGGAGTGGAGATTTCATCCGGTTCTCTTGGCCAAGGATTCTCGGTTAGTGTTGGGGTAGCGCTGGCGGCTAAACTGAACAAAAAGGATTACCGTGTTTTTGTGATGACGGGGGACGGCGAGCATCAGGAAGGTTCCATGTGGGAAGCCGCTATGGCTGCCGCCAATTATAAGCTGGACAATCTTGTTGTGATTTTAGACAAAAACCGCCTCCAGATCGACGGCAAGACCAAGGATGTCATGGACATCGATCCGATTGTAGACAAGTATGAAGCGTTCAAGTGGCATGTCGAGGAAGTTGACGGACATGACATGGAAGACATTGTACAGAAGCTCGATTTCGCCCGTAACCATAACAACACCGGCAAGCCCATTGCGCTGATCTGCTATACGACCAAGGGGAAGGGTGTGACGTTTATGGAAGACGTGGCCGGGTGGCATGGTAAACCACCGAACCGCGAAGAGATGGATAGAGGACTGGCTGATCTGAAGCTGACCGATACCTTCGATGCCGATTCACTGATTGGTATTGGGCAGCAGTACCAGAACGAGGTCGAGTCTAAACTGGACAAGAAGATGCCGAAGTTCTCCCGCGATTTCTGGTGGAACAGTTCTGATAAGATGAAAGTCGAGATGGATCCCACGCGCAAGGGCTTCGGACGGGCGTTGAGTAAATACGGCGATGACGAACGGGTCGTCTGTATCGGCGCTGACATCTCGGATTCCATTACCATATCCGATTTCTACAAGAAGCATCCGGAACGAAAGCCTCGTTTCATATCGGTTGGAGTTGCCGAGCAGAATGGGACTACGATAGCCGCTGGCTTGGCGAAGGAGGGGAAGATTCCGGTGTTCGGTACATATGGAGTTTTCTCGTCAGCTCGGAATCTCGATCAGTTGCGCGTCTCCGTTTGCTACGGCAACTACAATGTCCTGATTGTGGGTGCGCACGGCGGCATATCGGTCGGTCCGGACGGCGCCACGCACCAGGAACTGGAAGCTATGTTTCAGATCGCCGGTCTGCCCAATATGCACCTGGCAGTTCCCTGCGATTCTATCGAAACAGAAAAGATGACCAAGACTCTGCTTTTCGATGTAGTTGGACCCAAGTATATTCGCTTTGCCCGTGAAGCTACTCCTATTGTAACCAAGTGGGACACGCCATTGAAGTTTGGTGAGGCCAACATCTTCCGGTTCCGTAAGGAAGCCGAGCAGATGGTTGACGCATTTGATATTTCCCTTGCCTCCCAATATGAAAACGAGAACGAGGACCTGACAATTATCTCCTGCGGGCCGGAAACCGCCGAGGCCCTCAGAGCCGCTTATATCCTGAAGACGGATTTCGGGATTGAGACGAGGGTTGTCAATATGCACACAGTTAAACCGATGGACAAAGCGGCCGTTATCCGGGCGGCACAAGAGACAAAGGCTGTGATTACAGCCGAGGAACACCAGGTAGGCGGCCTGGGCAACTTAGTGGCTGCCGTCATCTGTAGTGAACAGGCTCTGGCAGGGAAGAACCCGCTGTTTGGGATGATAGGTGTCGCTGACCGCTTTGGTGAGTCGGGAAAGCCATGGCAACTGATCAAGGAATTCGGTGTAGCCGCAGAGCACATCGCTAAGAAGGCTAAAGAGCTTCTAAAGATATAAAAGCAGAGTAATCAGTAATGCAATACTGCGAGAGGATGGCCTGATTGGGGATGGAGAACGATTTGCTTTGAGAATTAAGCTCTCTCCCTTAGAAACTTTTCAGTCGACTCACTATCGTTTAACATATCCCTAATTCTGTTTATTCCTTCTCTGATATTATCCTGGGAGTTAGCGTTACTAATCCGCAAGTATTCTTGAGTTTCTTCGGGGAGTTTCATCCCAAAATCCGTTTTTGATGTTAGTGACACAAGCTTTCTGCCAGGATGCCCCTCCCAAAGAAGGTATTCTTGTAGTTGTTTTGAATCTCTGAATCCTTTTTCTCTACATGCTTTTGTACAGTTCACCCAGTCATAAAACGCTCCCGGAGGCACAAGACAAGAAAATCCTTCAATTTCTTTGTTAATAAGGTCAACGGCCAAATCTCTTCGTGTTTTAAACTCTGAAATCATCGCAGCTACTTCAGGAAGTTTTCCGTCAAGATACGCCTCGAGTCCTTGTGCCGAGGCTATTTGTGTAAATGCTGCTGTACACGACACCGTGTTGATGATCTGGTTTTCAATGAGTTTAGCCAGTTTTTCCGGCATCAAAGCAAACCCGACTCTCCAACCCGTCATGGCAAACGTTTTTGACATTCCATCCACAAGTATTGTTCTTTCGGCCATGCCAGGAATGCATATAATACTGTTGAACTCTCCGTCATACACCATTTGCGAATACATTTCGTCACTAAACACCCAGCAGTCGTACTTCTTTGCCAGATCTGCAATAAACTCCAGGTCGTCTTTTGTAAGGACACCTCCGGTAGGATTTTGGGGGGAATTAATGTAGATGATTTTCGTTTTCTTTGAAACAAGCTTCTCTAAATCAGAGTGTTCAAATCTAAACTGTTTATCTTCTCTTAAAAGCAGAGGAATCGGTTTTGCCCCCCAATAACCTATCTGAGATTCATAGATCGGAAATCCTGGATTGGGATAAATCACTTCTTCACCTGGATTGACTAAAGTGGCCATAGCATAACCTATGAATGGTTTTGCTCCAGGTGCGACAATGATATTTTGGAGTAGGGGGGGCGGAATTTGGCGAGTCTCTGAAAAGTATCTGGCAATACTTTTCTTAAATTGGGGCAATCCACCGCTTGGCGTATAGTGTGTATACCCATCATCGAGCGCTTTCTTCGCGGCACGGATTATATACTCGTGAGTATCGAAATCCGGCTCACCGATATGGAGTTCAATGATGTCGTAACCTTTACCCTTTAGTCTATTAGCCTCGTTGGTGACTTGAAACGCAGTCTCAGTCCCCAGATTATTTAGTCTTTTTGCATACATTGGCTTCTCCCTATTGCTTTCCTGGTGAGAAGTGTATAAATTCTCAATGTGAAAAACAAGAATAAATGACTTAAAATTTTGGACTCAGTAGAGGATATATGAACTACACGTTGCTAATAAGCGGTCAGGCAATTAAGAAGGTTTTCTCCATGAAGGATGCCGTCAAAGCGGTAGAGAACGGATTTGTGGAGTATGGCAAAGGGAGAGTGCAAATGCCTCCCAAAGTATACATGTATTTCACCGGACCCGATGGAAATCAAGTAGGTGACTTACGGGTTATGCCTTCTTACCTGCCTGGGCTCAACGCATCCGGGGTCAAAATTGTTAATGTTCACCCCGATAATCCCCAGGAACACGGACTGCCGGCTGTAATGGGCATATACCCATACATGGACCCGGCAACGGGATTTTGTCTTGCCGTCATGGATGCCACCTATATGACGAACCTGCGAACGGGTGCGGCTGGAGGCATTGCGGCCAAGTACCTTGCCAAAAAGGATTCAAAGGTGATAGGGTTTATTGGGGCTGGACACCAGGCGGAGACCCAACTTGAAGCACTGATGGCTGTCAAAGAAGGCGGGCATCTCACACAATTGGAAAGGGCGTTCGTCTATGATAAAGCCCCGGAGATAAGCGGAAGATTTGCAGAAAAAGTTTCCAAAGCCTACGATATTGAAGCGGATGTTGCCAGCAAAGAAGACACAATAAAGAATTCTGATATTCTGATAACAACGACTCCTGTGAGGCAACCCGTAGTTGAAGATAGGTATGTTATGCCCGGGACACATATTAATGCTATTGGGGCAGATGCGGAAGGCAAGGAAGAATTGGAACCTGAGATCCTAAAAAGGTCAAAAATTATTATAGATGAGTGGACGCAGGCTTCCCACAGCGGTGAGATCAACGTTCCTCTCAAAAACGGGATTATCACGCAAGAAGATATTTATGCGAATATCGGAGAGATTGCTATTGGGAAAAAACAAGGGAGGGTAAACTCGGAAGAAATAACAATCTTCGACTCTACCGGCTTAGGAATTCAGGATTTGGTTTGTGAGCGAGAGGCGTTTAACCGGGTCAAAGAGAATCTTGATGAATTGGAGGAGCAAGAACTCGTAGCGAAGTTCGATTTCTTGCCAACTGAGGATTAGAGAGTCTAACAACAAATACCCAAGATGCCTTGGCGGGGACGGAGGGTGGCATTCCCAAACTTGTTTGGGGATGATTTAAGGTCAAAGCAGCAACCACCCCCAAACGAGTTTGAGGGCGCCACTCGTCGTGTTAACATTGGAAGAAGATGGACAAACGTTAATTTAAGTAGTTTCAATTCATGTCAAAAGCAGGAAAAACGAAATCAAAAGCTGAGCGGGAAGTTAGAATCGTGAAGAATAAAGTGAAATCGCCACTGGAAGACATAGATATTGATGCTTTTAAGTTTCCTGCAGATCAGATAAGCGCATCCTCTGATTTCTTAAAACAGCCCATAGATGCTCTGCTAAAGAATTTCGGAGATATGGATGCCCTTTGCTATTTCCCATTTGTTGCGGCAAGAGAATTAACTAAGCAGGAGATTGAATTTCACATTACTCTTTCTGCTTTGCTTACAGATCAAAACTGGCGGGATGTTCATTCGAGCAAGGGCCCATCGAAAAAGTATCTTAAAATTCATAGAAAGATTACAAAAGAATACATGAAAGAGCATCCTATTAATGCTATTGCAGAAAGGGTTGATGCATACCACGCTCAGTTACTAAGAGATGAGGCCGTTACCCGGGCAGTAGAGACATTATCAGTGTCACTGACTATAATGTTGTGGACATCATATGAATGTTTTACTAAAGATGTTTGGATTTGTGCTGTGAATACATTCCCACGCGAGTTAGGGCTTGAAGCTTTCAAGAATACACAGAAACAACGAAATGGAGATATATCTCCAAAACTGATCCCGGTTCGCTTACTCGCGGATTACGACTTTGACCTCAAGAACGTTTTAGGGAACGTGTTAAGTACTCGATATGAATTTACTAGCATTCAAGGAATTCAACGGGCTTTCAAATCTGCATTTGGAAGCAAGATCGATTTTAGAAAAATCATCTCGAAAAAAGAAATCAAACAGCTTGAAATGGTAAGGCATCTTTTGGTACACAGAGCGGGAATTGTTGATGAAATATTTTGCAAACAGTTCAAGAAAAAGATGCGAATTGGTCAACAATATCATCCAGATGGTAAGCTGATTTCGCAAGCTGCAAAAGCTGTTAAGTCCTCGTGTATCAAGCTAATTCAATCAATACATGAATGGGCGCTTCCAATAGTTCGGTAGGTCAAGCCCACTTGGAGGTTGTGACAAAAGTTCAGTCAAGTATGGTAGGAACCCCTAACTCTTGCCATTTGGCGGCAGGTCTCGTAGAGATCTGCCCTACCCTGAAGTTGTTTTCCCCTCATTTTTGTTTGATTGCCACCCGCCGCTCAACTAACTTTGCCTTATGCGCTATGCTTGGGTCATAACCAACTTGCTCGATCTGTGGGTCGAGCCGCGATTCGAGAGCGGGCGGGCAAGTCAGCTCTTTTTTGGCGAGGTATTGAAGGTCGAAAAAGAGCAGAAGGGGTTTTGCCGTGTACGTCAGGCTGATGGTTACGCGGGGTGGGCTGATGCTCGGTTTTTGATGCCGATAAGCTGTGCAGTCTATAAGGAATACCTGACCAATACCAATGCTGTCGTCACTGCATCAACGGCTCGCCTGTATGACAGCAGGGGAAAGCAGACGGTTTCGCCGCAGCTGCTTTACTATGGTACAAAGCTCAGGGTCAAAGCCGGTCCCGCCGGGTTTGCACGAATCTTTCTGCCGGATAAGAAAGCTGTGTTTGTCAAGGCTCGTAGTATTAAGCCGATAATAAGGGGAAAAAGCAACTTTGTCGTCGGTTCGAGGCTTGTTGCTGAGGCGAAGCGTTTCCTCGGAGTTCCGTATTTATGGGGTGGGGTAACAGTAACCGGCTTTGATTGCTCAGGATTGGTAAGGACGGTTTTTTCGAGATTCGGAATCTATATGCCCCGTGACACGAAAGACCAGATTTCGATGGGGGAGAGGGTGGAACGAGATTGTATAAAGACCGGAGACCTGCTGTTCTTTCGGCGGCATGTTGGGCTGGCCATTGGTCGAAAACATCTCATACACGCCTCAAGAGGAGGCGGTGGGGTGAGAATCAACGCCCTTGTACCCGGCCTACCCGATTATCGTGAGGACCTCGACAAGGACTTTGCACAGGTAAGGAGAGTGACAGCATGATTGACCTGCAATCGGTGAAGGTGTCTCTGCCCCTTAAAAAGAAATTCGTCGTTTCCAAGGGCAGCGCTAAAATTAAGACGAACCTGCTGACTATTCTTAACAATCGCTATCATGGCGAGGCCTCGGGTTCTGTCTACTACGGGCCGAGCGTGGCCGACATTGAAGCCGGTATAAAGAAGGGCATTGAGTACCTGCGCAAATGCAAAAGGATTGACACCAGGACACTTCAGGCAATGAACAAATGGGACATCCCTCCGGCGGCAAGGTCGGCCTTGACAGCCACCATCCTTAATTACATTTCCGGAGAGACAAGACGCTATCCCTGGGAGATACTTTCGTTGGGCACACCGGTGGGTATACGCAGTTCGATCACGATAAGTCTTGATAAACCGGATCAAATGATCGAGGTTATCAAAGCCTGTGACTATCCCATTGTCAAGATCAAGATGGGTGGTGAAGATGATGTTGAGCTTCTGGACCGACTTGATGAGATTACCAATAAGACCATTCGTATTGATGTCAATGGGGCCTGGTCATGTGACAAAGCGGAAGAAATGATCTTCCACCTTGGTAAGAAAGGGATAACCATCATTGAACAACCTACTGATGTTGAGTTCGTGAAAGAGTGGCCGCATATCAAAGGTAAATCCGATAATGTTGAATTGATTCTTGATGAGGGGTTGAACAATCTTGACGATTATCGCAGATTTGCCGAATTTGTCGAC
>Ga0315539_1002900_pt1 | contig 12198 bp, 14 predicted proteins | sample SalMarSW160150MG_FD_203097 | JGI IMG/M metagenome (GOLD analysis project Ga0315539, IMG submission 203097) | Salt marsh sediment microbial communities from the Plum Island Ecosystem LTER, Massachusetts, United States - Salt Marsh Sediment SW1601-150 ... | reverse complement strand
TGATTTGGCAGAACGCCACAAAGGAAGATTTACTGGAAGCAGATTTCGTTTCTTTCAAGATTGACACTGTCAACGAAAAATTATGGAAGAGAATAAACAGACCTCACAAAGACTTGAAGTTAAACACGATTTTGGAAGGCATAAGCGATTTTGCAAACGAGTTTAGAGGCACAATTATCAGCGAAACAATGCTTATTGATGGCATAAAATATGGTGACGAGTTTGAAAAGATAGCAGAATTCTTGAAACACCTGAAAAGGCTCGATAAGGCATACATCGCCATTCCAACAAGACCACCAACAGAAAGATGGGTCACACCAGCCAAAGAAGAAACGGTAAATGCAGCTTTTCAAGTCTTTGCCGAAAAATTAGGCGCCAACAAGTTGGAATATTTGATAGGCTATGAGGGCAACGCCTTCAGTTTCACAGGAAGAGTTGAAGAAGATCTGCTGAGCATAACTTCGGTGCATCCCATGCGAAAAGAGGCAGTTAAGGAGTTTTTAAATAAGACGAATACAAGCTGGTCGATCATTGAGAAACTTTTGCTGGAGGGCAAACTTGTAGAGCTTGAATATGCAGAAAAAGTATACTATATGCGGAAGTTACCAAGCAGAAACGAACCCAAATAACATGCTTGAAATCCATTGCGAACTCTCATGACGTACAGGACCTGCACGCCCATAACTAGCTTTTTCTGGAGTGTTTTGTTTACTGAGTGACTATGAGGGGTCTTCCTTCAGTTAGGGCTTGAGCAACCTTTCTTCTTGCACTTTGAAGAAGTCTCCAAACTGTTCCTCTTGAGACGCCCAGTTTTATGCCTGCCTGTTCCTGAGACAAACCTTCAAGGTCCACTAGTCTTAGAGCTTCGACTTCTGCTGGTTCAATTGCAATAGAACTAGCGGCTGTTCTTGGTTCTGGGATGAATTTTTCTACCTTTGAGGGGTTTGGTATGGTGACTGGTTTAGGAAATCTTCCTCTTCTTCCTCGTCTATGTCTTCGTCCCCACGACATTGTGATCAGCTAATCTAGTTGTGCCGTAACTCTTATATATTTCTGTGCATTATCTAATAAATATAAATTGTGCATAAACACAAAAATAGAGGTGAAAGAACCATGCCAAGAGGAGATAGAACAGGACCTTGGGGCGCTGGACCCATGACTGGAAGAGCAGCCGGATACTGCGCAGGTTACTCTGTTCCCGGATTCATGAATCCAATAGGTGGATATGGAAGGGGATGGGGCAGAGGCTACGGCAGAGGCTACGGTGGAGGATGGGGTAGAGGTTTTGGCAGAGGCGGGTATGTGTACCCACCACCTACAGTAGGTCAACCCGTTTACCCACAAGCCTATCCGCCAGTAGCACAACCGCAGTCTCCAAAACAAGAAGTTACAGCCTTGGAAAACTATCAGAAACAGTTGGAAGCAGAGAAGGCAAACCTTGAACAAGAAATGGGTGGCATCAAAGCTAGAATCGAAGAGTTGAAAGCAAAACTCAAAAAGTGAAGAAACAGCAAGTAGGATCGTGAACGCGGTGTCCATTAAGGAACTTATGAGTCAGGGGGAGGTGAACTTTTTTTGGGAAAGCTTAGGATAGCCGTTGCAACGAATGAAAAGAATGGATTGGAAGACGTTGTATCAAATGTTTTTGGTAGAGCTAGAACGTTTACTATAGTAGATTCTGAAGATGAAAAGATAACGAGTGTAAACATACTGGAGAACTCTGCAGTATCCTATCACCATGGAGCTGGACCCATCGCAGTTAAAATGTTGGTGGACGAAGGCGTTGAAGTAGTACTTGCTAATGAACTTGGCATTGGTGCATCTGAACTGTTAAAGCAGCATAACATAACCATTATACCAGTCAAACCAGGCACGAACGTTGGAGAGGCCACTAAAAAAGCACTGCGTACATACAAAGAGAAGTGATGCCGGATGCGATCAGAGAACAAAGCCAGAAAACAACTTAAAAAAATAAAAAACAGAGATCGCCTGAAGAACAAGATAGAGAACTGAAAATTCTTGCAGGGCATGCAACCAAAGTGTGGATAAACTAGCTTGGTTTAGTCTCCAAGCATGCACTGGGTTAATTGGATTCATTAAGATTGTACATATGTTTATAAGCGACCCTCAGAAAAGTTTGCATATCTGAGGGTATATGATGAAAAGATCGGAGATCCTCGGTGTCACAGAACATATTCTGGAAAAAGCTGGATTCCGATTGTCACAAAGATGCCACTCAAGACCCTGCTGCTTTGACCTAGCAGCTCAAGGGAAAAAACAGCTCATTTTCCTGAAGATTCATGCCAACATCGGAAATACGTGCCTCAATGACGCGGCAGAACTTCAGAAGATTTCAGGATGCTTTTCTGCTTTACCTCTTATTGTCGGCGAAAAGACGCGAAGAAAACCCCTCGAGGATGATACGGTCTACACGAGGTACGATGTCTGTGCCATAACCGCCAAAACTTTGGAAGATATGCTCCTCCGGGGAGTACATCCTTTGGTTGAGGCTGGACCTGGAGGCTACTATATAAAACTTGACGGGGCACTTATCAGGAAACGGAGGCAAGAACTGGGGCTTTCTGTTGGAAAGTTGGCTGAGATGGTTGGAATCTCTAGGAGAACTCTCTACGGTTATGAGAGGGAAATGGCTAAAGCCTCAGTCCCCGCAGCCTACAGACTCGAATGGATTCTGGGAGCCCCGGTGGTGCAAACCACAGACGTATTTCAAGGTCCTGAACGGGTGTGTTTCTTAGCCACAGCCCGGCGCATAATCGCTAAACACCGTCTTCTAAAGGCAGTTTTCATAAAGTTTGCTCAATTCGATTTCAAGGTGACTTCTACAGGAAGAGCACCCTTCGACTTTATCGCCAGATGTCCAGAAAAAGGGTTGAAGATAATTGGGGGAGTGGCTGATGCGGGGGAGCGGAATTTAGATCAGCGGATAAGAGAGGTCGAAAGCCTTGGCGAAGTTATCGGCGCTCACGCCGTTTTCATAACGTATGGAGAAAGAAGTCAAGACGAGAGAATTCCTTTGATCTGCCACAAGGTTCTTACAAAGATGAAGTGTCCAGAAGAACTTTTCGCGCAGCTTAACTAGCTTTGATTCTCACAAAACAGGTTGGAACAATTTTTACTGTAGTTTTTTCTGTTTTGAATCTGCTTCGCTCTTAACTCTTTTTGCTGTTTTCCATGATTTTCTTACGAAATCTGGGTAGGAGCCAAACTTTTTGATCCAGTCTTCTAGGAATTTTATTGTGTTTGAGTCGCTTGGGTAGCCGCAGCCCATGTTGCCGTGTTTCTTTTGTAGTTGGGAAATCAGCTTATCCCGTTCCACTTTGGCTATGATAGAGGCTGCGGAGACAATGGGATAGTTTATGTCTGCTTTGTGTTCAGATATTATTTTGGGGCTAAACGAGAGGTTTTCTGCGATGTGTTCTCCAAATCGGTCTGCTAGAATGTCCGATGCATCCACATAGACTACGTCTGGCTTAAGAACTGCTATCAGTTTAGCCATTGCCTGAGCTTCGAGACGATTCAGCTTGTGAAGTTTTCTTTTGCTTTCAACAACACGATCAATCTCAGCTGGAGACAGCAATACGATGTGGTAGTTGAGAGCCAAATTTTTTATTTGTGAGGAAAGTGTTTCACGTCTCTGCGGAGAAAGGAGCTTAGAATCTTTCACGCCAAGATCCACTAGTTTAGGCAAATCCTTCTCATCAAGAGAGACGCCTGCTATAACCAAAGGACCAATAACAGGTCCGCGACCGGCTTCGTCAACTCCAGCGATCAGCATACTAAAAACCTTAGTTAATCGATACATCTAATGTCAAATATTTCTTTATTAATGAGTGCTTTGTTTCAGCAGTCCTCGCGAAACTTGAGTCAAAAGAAGATTTTTGATTTAATTAAAATAGCACTCATCCATAGTCTTTGTGGGAGAAACATGTCATACATAATTGTGATTATGACAGCCAGCAACAGGGAAGAAGCCGTGAAGATAGTTCGCACCCTGCTGGAAGAACGGTTAATCGCTTGCGCCAACATCATGGACCCTGTTTCTTCCTTCTTCTGGTGGAAAGGAAAGATAGAGGAGGAAAAAGAGGTTCTAGCAATCATGAAGTCCCATGAAACCCTCTTCAAAAAGCTCTCAAAGAGAGTAACGGAACTTCACAGCTACGATATTCCGGAGATTCTGGCGCTTCCCATAGTTGATGGTTCAGCGTCTTACTTAGATTGGATGAAGGCTTGCCTCGAACCGGTGAAGTGAGATGGCTAAGAAGCCGGTGAAACGAGCTGAACGCGTAGAGGTCGCCTACGATAAGAGACACTGGAACCTTTTGAATCAATTGAGGTCAAAAGCTGTAGAGCTACTGGAGACACTGGACAAGTGTCATCTGCGTTCTATCGTTCACGGAAGCATCGCCCGCGGCGACGTTTCAGAAACAAGCGACATCGACGTGTTCCTGCCAGACCCACCCTCCTCCTTCATCATAGAAACCTCACTTGAACGGTCAGGTTTTCCGGTTCATCAGCGAACAATTGTACAGGCTACACCCCTATACGCCTTGAAAGGATACATCGAATTGGAGCAAAGTAGTCTGTCCTTTCCATTGGTTAAGCTACGTCCAGTAGAGAAAGACTTTTACAGGTTTGGGGGCGAAGCGTCACTTTCCACACTTAAAGAAAAAAAACGAGTTCTAGGGGTGGACAAGCGGCTTATGCTCATCGAACCCACAGTGGACGGTCATGTAGAGAGCGCAGTTGTAGGTCGAGAGGAAGTGGTCGCTAATCTCTTGGGCGTCTCCCTCAATACCGTGTTGGATCGTGTTCGTGCTCTCCTACGCCGTGATGAGGTGGGAAGAACAGGAGTCTTTATCGAGAGAGAATTGGCTTCTGACGAAACCTTTGAGCAGGCTCTGAAGAAACTCGCTGATCAGAACCCTGCCGTTCGCAGGCGTGTCAAGTTTTACCAAAAGTAATCGAGTGACTGGCGGTTAGGGCAACGGGAACCTGAGAAGGGCGGCAACGCCACCGAGTGAGAGCAGTTTTGTTCCTGCCTCATGTTCGGTGCTGAGGACCATGATTGTTCCACGTGCCTCTTCAACGTTTTTCATTATTTTTTCTAAGGCTATTCTCTTTTCGTCTGTAGTCTCTCTCAGGGTTGAATCTGCAACTAGAAGCTTTTCAACTGCTCCATAAGTTATTGCTTTTTCAACCTCATTGAATCCGTAGGTTGCGTCTTCCTTGCCTTTTCCAAGTCTCGCCAAGAACTCCTCCATAGCATTCATTTCTTCAGCAACTCTCATATGTTGCAGCATGTTAGAAAGGATACCTGAGCGAAGCGATTCTTGTATTCCAGATAAGCCTGCACTGTTTACCCCTTTTACGCCAACAATAGATTCGGCAACGTCTTTATCTTCATTCTTAACATAATCAGCGAAATCATTCTTGATGAACCCGGGTCCAATAACGACTATCGGACTGTGAAGGGGAACCCATGTTTCCCGCAGAGATTTAAGGGCTCTCTTGAAAAACAGCTGTTTGGCTTTTGTCCGCTTTTCCGCCTCTAACTTTCCCGGAAGCCTAGCTCTCTCCCCAACTTTCGTTTCAATACCGTATTGACGCAGAACAGCCACGCAATATTCTTCATCGTCCATTGATATTATGGTGAGTGGCGCAGCTGTGATTCTGCTTGCTCGTTTTAATCTGTCAAGCTGGTGTTTCAGCCATCGTTTTTTGATGATAGTTACAGGCTTGTTTACGGTTACGTTTATTGTGTGCCGGGATCCCTTTATGCTTAATTTTTCTGGTGCTTTACAGACTATTCCGTTTATTCTCAAGCGGTTGAGGACTCTGTCCCAAAACAGTTTTTCAACTTGCACGCCCAGATTGACGGGAACCCTTTTTGCCTTTGTTGGTCGTGCATACTGGTCCTCGGCTTTCACTTGTCGGGTGGTGCGGGCGTGAACTTCATCCTTTTCGAGAATTATGTTGTACAGGTGCCACAGGTCGTCTAGACTCTCCGGCATGACCTTGGCGGCGCCCTTCTTGAGGTCTATTCTGAAAATCTTCAAAACAATTCTATCCTTTCTATGCTGGCAGTGTACTAAGTGATTGCTAAAAACTGTTAAAAAGGGTAGTGGAGCATTGTTTTCCTCAATCTTGTTTTGACTGTTCTGTTAGTTGCTTAGTTGATGTGAAATTATATATAGTAGCCTCATGGTGAGAAAAAACATGAAATTAGGTCTTCGAAGTAAATGATGTCTATTTTTTTGGGAATTGCATGTAACTAGATTTAAACGATGTTTGTATCCAGTTACTTCAACTGCGCAATGATTTTGGGTAATCATGGATACGTATTGGGGGTGAGGAAGTCATTTATTTCTCAAGTTGGACAAAGATGCTTGGTGCCTCATTTGGGAGAGACTCCTGAACCAGAGAAGGCAAGAGATGAAGTGTTTTCGTCACTTTCCGAGATTTTTGGATGCATGGAGAGGTTAGTGAATTATCTAATATGCAAAAGGCGAGATGAGGCAAGATGGCTTGGAGTTCTCACTGCAGTACTAACTTGGTCTTTTGGTGTGATCGGAGTAGTCATAGTGAATTTCCTTGTATATAATTACGCTACAAAATATTTCATAGAACACCCAGGCTCCAACATCATCTACTTCGCACTTTTGTTAGCGCTAAGCCTTCCAACAGGGTTGATAGCATACTTCTATGCAAAAAAACAGTATGTAGAAAAGTATACGCCGTGGAAAAAGACTCTAAATGAACTCCAGAAAACACTCGCCGAAAATAAAGCGAAAGAGAGAAGTGTATTAGATTCAACTCTTCAACTGATGGACCGAACAAGCGAATGGTTTTCAGAGACAATAAAATACAAACGTGAAGAAGCCCTTATCTATGGGATTGTCGCTTTTCTCATCACCGCATTTATTTCAGCATACTCGTCTTTAGGATTGCCTGTTGCCCTGCTAATAGGAGTTGTTGTCTGGCTTTATTTCAGATATGAGAAGCAGAAGGAGATTGCCCAACAGGTTAAGATGTATAAAGGTTGGAGGAAGAAATTCGAAGAAGGAAAGGAATCTTTCCTTGAAAGCATAATGGAAGGCAGGGCCTAGAATTTGCGTAAACCGGATCTGTATGTGGTTGCCCGTTTCCTCGATGTCCTATGGTGGAATCGTGTCGGAATGAAAAAGACTCCGCTACAGATGTCTGTAAGGCTGAATTACCCAACCTTCCTTAAATACCTAAAATGGCTCCAAAAACACCAACTGGTTAAAGTCGTTACCGACAATGATGGAAACGATAAGATAACTTTGTCAGATAAGGGAATGGAAGCGCATAGAAGACTGGTAGAGTGGATTAAAGAGACAATGAAAGACCTGAAAATATAATCTAAAAGGGACGTATCGCGGATATGTATCGAGGGTGAGGAAGACCTTTATTTCCAAATTTTTTATTTTAACAGTGTGATAAAATTGTTTCGACAGAAAAAATTGGCTATTTTGACAGTCACCCTCTTGGTGTTGTCGTTATTCACCGCGGTTAATCTTGTTGGTGGCGCTGCACAGTTCAACGAGGAAGACGTCCGTTTAGCTTATGTTACCAAAGAAACATCGTCCAGAGTAGTGAAAACATGGGACATCCCACAACATTTCCTAGGCGACGCTGAACAATTAGGAACTTCCCTGCCAGTGGATGTTGAAAAACCAGTTATGGAATACGTGAAGGGGGCATACAACTGCAATTTTCTTCAAGTCGGTTTCGTGAATCAGACAAAAGATCAAACCTATGATGTGCTAGTTCTGTTGAGTGAATTGGAAAACCCGAGCAGCATTGGACAAGTTAGGCATTTAGAGCTCATCGTCGACAACCTGAACATTGAGATGGTTAATGAGGTTGTTCCTGAGAAAATAGGCGAGAGCAGTGAAACATACGAAGAGGAATGGAATGGTGCCGTCAATGTTGAAGACGAGAAGGCGTTGGCAAAGATTGTGACAACAAAATCCACTGTCACCTACAATATAGAATTGGAAAGCAGGTCGCTTGTGGAGATAGAGGCAAGGACAACCATAGAGGGAAGGAACATATTTGGAATTGTGCTGTGGAGCTTGACAGCCAGAGGAGTATTCGGTGTACTGGTTAACGAGGCGGTGTTGTGGATTACAGACACGTCTTCCTGTTGGGCGAATGGGTTGCTTGGGTGGTGGCACAAAAACTTTGTTCACTCCTCGCAAATATTCTATGGTGGTCTATTTGGCAGAGTTAATGCTGAATCTGACTTCTACGATCCCATCGGGCAGTCTGTGCATGCTTGGGCATGGGTTAGAGTCTGGTATAACGGTACCGCGGATGGCGACGCCGGGACATAAACCATAAGGTGGAGAAATGCCTAAACGTGTAGCTAATGAAGCCGAGACTAATTGTTTCGGAGGTGAGTCACCGCCTAGCCCCAAGTGAAGGGCAGAAAGAGATAGCACGGAGATTAAAAGCCGTGCAGAACGAAAGCAAAAATAACAGTTTTGGTCAAGGTTTGTTGACAAAATGCTTTTAAAATTCAGTAACGCAGGTATTAATGGTGTTCATGATGGGAGATAAGGGAGTAATGCTCATTGTGCTGCTGATTCTCTGTTCTTTATTAGTTGCTTTTCCAATTATCGAGACGGTTAGGGCAACGGAGGAGTCTTGGGTGTTAAAGGCGCCGATGCCTCTGTCTAGTTGGGGGGTTGCTGTGGTAAATGGTAAAATATACGCTATTGGAACCAACGATGTTGCGGAGTATGATCCTGAGGTGGACGCATGGACTTTCAAGAAACCCATGCCAACCAACAGAACTAGTTTTGCATTGGCAGTTTATCACGACAAAATCCACGTGATAGGCGGAAGCAAAGGACTAAACCAACTTTATGACCCAGCAACGGATACGTGGGAACCCAAGGCATCAATGCCCACGCCCAGAACACAGCTAGAAGCAAACGTAGTTAACGATAAAATCTATCTGATAGGTGGAAGGACTGGCGGTCCAGATAGTACTGTTGGTTTGAATGAAGTTTATGACCCAGCTACTGATACATGGTCCACGGGTGCGCCCATACCTGTTCCAGTTGACTCCTATGCCTCGGCAGTTGTTGATAACAAAATATATGTGATAGGCGGTGAAGGCCCAAAGCCTCCTGACTTAAATCAAATTTATGATCCTGTGACGAACACTTGGAGTCATGGAGCGGCTATTCCAAATGGTGTAGTGGACGCGGCTGCTGGAGCAACTTCTGGCGTGTTAGCTTCCAAAAGAATCTATGTCCTAGGTGGACGCATTAATTATGATATATGGGGAACTGACATCAATCAAATCTATAATCCAGAAAATGACAGTTGGACAATTGGAGCATCGATGCCGATAGCTCGTGCTTGGTTGCATGTTGCAGTTGTAAACGATATGATATATGCAATGGGAGGAGCGCCTTATTTCAATCTTCAAGGCACCTGGTCACCAGAAAATTACCAATACACACCATCTGGATACATCCCAGAGTTTCCATCATGGGTCATTCTTCCCTTAGTACTTATCGTAACCTTGGGGGTATTATTTTTAAAAAAGAGACTGATTACAACATCCATCTCCTAACATTTTTTCAAAAATGATATTTAGCTTTTCTTGATTCGTGATAAAGTGGCAAATGGAAAATACAACAGAAAAGCCCAAGTGGCGGAGGCGCTGTTTGCCTCCGTAACGTCTGTTTGCTAAGCGAGGATTTCTTCGAAGGTTATCAGTTTTACCCGTAATGGCTGTTTCATCGCCTTTGAAACTCGGGCAGCTACAAGGTAGTTGATGTTTCTTTCTGCAGCTATATCTACGAGTCTCTGAGTTATTACGCCGTCAAAGACTACCGTATCTATATCTTTCATTTGTTGAAGTTTCGCCGCAAGTTCTCTTACGGGCAGACGATCCACCTGTTTCATCTCTTTGTCAAGGAGCACAGCCTCCAACGTTCCACTCAACTCTTTTGCAGTTTCAACAATTTGTTTGGGAACTAATTTTTTTCGTCGCTCCTTCTTTACTTTGACCTTTTCGAGGGGAACCCGTTCTTTCAGGGCTTTTTCGATCTCTTTAAAAGTCAGGTCCTCCACTTCTTTGCCTCGGGGGGCTCTAGCAACATACTTAACAGTAGTTACTTGTTGAAGTTCCTTGAGAATAAGGTCCCCGCCTCGGTCGCCATCGAGAAATGCAGTGGCTTCTCTTTCTCGGCATAGTTTGATTATGGTTTGTGGGATTTTGGCGCCTTCAAGAGCGATGGTGTTCTGTATTCCAGCTCTTAATAGATTGATTACGTCTGCTCTTCCTTCAACGACAATTATCTGCTTTGCACTGTTAATTTCTGGTCCTGCAGTAAGTCCTTCGGGTCCGTATTTTTCGACTCTTGCCAGCCTTAACATTTCTGAGACTTCTCTGAAAATTTCGTCGGTGCCAGGCATTGTTTCAACGGTCCATTTCCGAAGAACTTCTTTGGCTCTGTCTATGATAATTCTTCGTCTAGCGTCGCGTATGTCCTCTATTTTGTTTAAAATGACCTTTGCTTTGCATGGTCCTACGCGGTTTATGCTTTCGATGCTGGCTGCAATAATGGCTGTAGAGACTCTATCTAAACTTGTGGGTATGTTTATATTGCCAGTGGTTTTGTCTTGTTTTGATTCTAAACTAATTTCTATTCTTCCGATTCTACCCGATTTTTGGAGTTCTCGGAGATCAAGTTCTGGTGCAAACAATCCTTCTGTTTGTCCAAAAAGCGCTCCGATCACGTCCGGTTTTTCAACTACTCCCTCCACTTCGAATCGGGCGCGTATAACATACTTTATCGTAACAGTTTGTGCTGATTTCGTTTCTATTCACCTCAATCATAATTTTGTCCCCGTGAAAACTGAGACGATTCTGTTTTAACTCTTCAGTGTCTATTATACTTTACGACTTGGAGCTCCTATTCTTCAAAGTTTCAAGATAAGTCGCCAAACCCTCAATGTCTTTGACGTCTCGTCCGACCAGACCTAAAAGCATTCTCCAGAAGAGAAGATTGGGAGTTATTTTCATCCCTTCTAGGCAACTAGCCAAGCGGCGAGTCCATTCTTTGCCACGTCTATCAAAGTCAAACAGAAGGATGACTTCGCGTCTTTCCCTTCGTTCTATTTCGCTGAGAACATCAAAAAATGATTTTCCTGAAGTTTTCGCCAAGATTATGTCGCCAGTTATGCCCAGCCTATAGAGGGCTTGGGTGTCGTTTCTTCCTTCTACAACTATTGGAGTGCCTTTGGCGGATTGTTCTTTCAGTCTTTCTAAGAGCTTGAGGATTCTTTCTAGCCTTTTCTCTGTTTTTGTTGACAACTCTTCTACCTAGTTACTTCTATCTTCAACATTTTTTCTAGCGTCTTTGGATGTCTTCGGAAATGTTCTCGGACAGGTTTCAGGATTTCGACAAGAGATTCTGTGACGCCATTCTTCAGGTCTAGGGGATGAAGCTTGCCTTTGATGTAGGCGCTCTCTATCTCCTCGAAGCTTTCGAAGGTTTCAGGACCGCCATATTTGGATGGTCGCGGTATCTCAAGGCTTTCTTTTTCGAAGAAAATCACTTTTTTCGCCAATTCGACTATGGGATTTCCTTTCACTACTTTGGGGGGACAGTAGGCATTTTTTATTTTTGCGGCGATTTCTTTGGGGGTGTCATGAACGAGTATGCTGCTTTGGGGGATGCTTTTGGACATTTTGGAGCTGATCTCCACGTTCAAGTCTGCGTTTTCGTCAAACGTTTTTTCTGTGGTCTCGGGTCCTTGAAGTCCTATAAGCAGAGGAGTATGAATACACGAAGGCTTTTTCCATTTGAGCTTTTCCGCTGCGTCTCTTGCTAGCATATGGGCTTTTCTCTGATCTATACCGGAGCAGGCTACGTCTAGGTCCATCTGGAAAATGTCTGCCGCTTGCATGCACGGATAGAATACCCACGCTGTTTCGATGTCGGTCATGCTTGTTTCGCGACCCATAACTGGCAGGGCACGCCATGTTCTCTTCACTGAGACGCTTTTGGCTATGCGGATGACTTTTTCCCAGTATTCAACTTTGTCTGTTATATCTGATGCCCAGCGGAACACCACTTTGTCTGGTGTTAATCCTAAGGCTGTGAAGATTTGTTTCAGGTATTCTCC
>Ga0315539_1002890_pt1 | contig 12214 bp, 11 predicted proteins | sample SalMarSW160150MG_FD_203097 | JGI IMG/M metagenome (GOLD analysis project Ga0315539, IMG submission 203097) | Salt marsh sediment microbial communities from the Plum Island Ecosystem LTER, Massachusetts, United States - Salt Marsh Sediment SW1601-150 ... | reverse complement strand
TATCCGGCCTCATCAGGCATTGGGATATCTTACTCCACAGGAATTCCTGGAGCACCATCAACAAAATCAGAGAAAGGAGAAAGTGTCACTAATCACCTGAACGAGTACACAATCTTCTCAAACTGCAAACGTTGTGCTACAATAAGAGCGACTGGGATGGGTTCTGGTCAAGGCAAGCAAGCCAAGGGTTGAATTTTCGCCAACAAACTAACACAACCATAAATTCCGGGCAACAACTTCACGTGGTCTTCGTTAAAGAAGGGAAAAAACCATGGATTTGATGAAAGAAGAAGGCATCAACCTGGATAGTGATGAGGAAGAGGCTGAAGGCTTACTCAGCGATGAAGCCGAAGTTGAGGACGTCAGCACCTTAACCGGGGAAGGTGAAGAAAAAGAAGAAAGCGAGGAATTACCCGCTGAGGAAACTGAAGAGATCAGGCCTCCGCCACCACTAGGGGACTATGAGGTAATTGACGACTCAGCTCGTATGTATCTTCAGGAAATCGGCAGAGTGCCACTTCTCAATGTCCATGAAGAGAAGTTACTATGCCGGAAGATAGAGCTGGGCAGAAGCCTAGAAAGAATCGAAGACAACCATTTCAGGAAATATAAGAAATTCCCCCCACCCAGTGACATAGTTATTCACGTTCTTTCTCAATTATCCAAGGCACACCCAGTTGTTCAGATTACCGAAGAGCATATTGGTATCGATCCCTTCAGCAATGTGGTGGAGACGATCAAGAACCCTAAATTTCGCTCCGCCATTGATGCTGTTATAGACCCATCGTTAATATCAGCAACCGCTGAGGGAATAGACAAAGGAACCACTACGGCTGAAGATGCTATAGTAAATCTTTCCATAAACAGTCAACTTCTGCCCTCGCAATTGCTGGAGCTTCTAGCCAGAGATAAAACTTCATGGCAAAAACTAAAGACTCTCTTGACTGACGACAGGTTCTTGTATCGAATCGACTCTCATAGCAGTGAGTTCAAAGCTTACTTTGAACAGATAAAGAATGAAGCAAAAGCATCAGAAAGGCACCTCACCGAAGCAAACCTACGCCTGGTGGTGAGCATAGCCAAGAAATACATCGGGCATGGCATGCCCCTCCTTGAGCTTATCCAGGAGGGGAATATTGGCCTTATCCGAGCTGTAGATAAATTCCAGTATAGAAAAGGCTACAAGTTCAGTACCTATGCCACCTGGTGGATCAGGCAAGGTATCACTCGATCTATAGCTGACCAATCCCGTACCATTCGCATTCCGGTACACATGGTAGAAACAATTAACAAGCTATTACGCGCAATGCGGCAGTTAGTTCAAGAACTTGGACGCGAGCCAAGTTACGAAGAAATTGGCGACCGCCTAGAGATATCCCCAGAAAAAGTAGAAGGGGTCATGGCCTTGTTTTTCCGTCAGCCAATATCGCTAGATATGCCCATTGGCGAGGATGCTGATAGCCGGTTAGGCGACCTTGTTGAAGATCATGCCAGTTTAGCGCCGACTGAAGCCACCTCACAGCAGCTACTCAAAGAACAAATAGATAAAGTGCTTGATGAACTTACCGAGCGCGAAAAAAGGGTGCTGCAGCTTAGATTTGGCCTTAAAGACGGGCATGCTCGAACTCTGGAAGAGGTGGGTAGAGAATTCAGTGTAACTCGGGAAAGAATACGACAGATTGAAGGCAAGGCTCTGCGCAAGTTACGTCATCCCACCCGCAGTCGAAAGCTCAAAGGCTATCTAGACTGATTTCACCTTAAGGGAATGTCAAACATAGTACCCATCTCTTTAGGCAACTTGCCTTTTTGTCCATACTAAGAGAATACGGAGAGCAAGAATAATTGATTCCGAAATACAATGAGGAGCACAAGCAATGGGAACTAAAGGCAGAAGGAATGTGAAAAAACCCAAGAAGGAGCAGAAAAAGCCCGTAACCAAAGAAGAAGCAGGAAAGTAAGAAGAGCGAAGCCTTTCTAATCCTCTCTTTCCCCATCTCCTTAAAGGGTGAGAGAGGAACTAATCCTCGAAAAGGGATTGCGCAATCCTCGGTTTTGTTCAGATGGTGCAGATAATTGACTGCACCCCATAGTTGGCTTACTATTAATATCATTAAGCACTTATGAAAGCAACGTTTCTGATTTGCTGTATTCTTGCTTTAGCCTTGCTCGGCTTATCGTGTGCCCCAGAAGCTACATTAGCTGTTTCCGTAATTGAAATAGATGACGGGGTTGTAATTGAGAATATGGGCACTGCCGATTGTATTGCGATTGTCACGTCGCCCGAGGGTGAGCAGCAGTTTGAACTGGCTGTCGGCGAAAGTGTAACAGTTACTGGTATAACATAGCCGTATAACATAGCCGATTGAAGTTTCAGCGGTTAGTTCCACCACTAGCTGAGCTAAGAAAGGACTAAAATATCTTTGTATAACAACTTACAGTATTTCATATTAACCTTTGTGCCCTTATTCATCGTTATTGACGCGCTGGGTATCCTACCCTTCGTCATCTCTATGAGTGAAGGAATGTCAAAGCAAGAGCGCCGCAATATGATCCATGTGGCTACCATAACAGCTATCATTGTCGGTCTCGTATTCTTGTTTTTCGGGCAGTTCATTCTGCGGGTAATGGGCATTTCAGTAGGTTCATTTGCTATTGCTGGTGGGCTTATCCTACTAGTGCTTTCCATTAAATACATGACAACCGGACGGATGATGGAAGTAATCAAAGAGGAAATGGTAGCCGTAGTCCCTATTGGCACACCTCTAACGGTAGGACCAGCTACAATAGCAACTCTGTTATTATTGGCCACTCAATTCCCTCTCTATATGGTTCTTGTGTCCTTTGCTCTGAATATGCTTATTGCTTGGATGATCTTTATGGTGGGAGGACAGGTTACTCGTTTTCTTGGGCAAGGTGGGCTGAAGGCAATTTCCAAAGTATTTAGCTTGCTGCTGGCGGCCATAGCGGTAAGTATGATTATTCGCGGTCTAGAACTGCTTAACATACTGGTGAGATAAATGGTTCAGGCTGATTAGATATGAGAGAGGGTTAATTTATATTTCCTATTCGACGGGTCTATGACGATATGCCCACTGCAAATAAGGAGGCAATAACCTAGGTTCGGGATATTTTACGAAATCAGATTCCCGGCTTATCAAAAAATGACATAGCCAAATTACCCGAGTGCCTGACATCAATGCACATAGCTTTTTACCGGGCTATGGTCAGGCTCTTACTTACCGCAGAGACTGCATGTGTTGGTTAATAAAGACCATAGTATTTATAATTGCACATTCGCCTGTTTTGTTACCTCACTACGCAAACCATCACAGGGTGCTTTTTATTGTTGTGAAGCCGGGTAGTCAGTCGCTTTTGGAAACAAATTCTTTCACCCTTCTCCTGAACACGTCTCTTGCCAAAAGCACCTTTCTCTGGCATTTGAGGCATTTAAGGCCGATGTCGGCGCCCACCCTCACTACCTCCCACTCATAGCTGCCGCAAGGCCGGGCTTCATAGGAAGCAGAGGAAACTACGCCGCGGCGCTCAGGGTCTCCGCCGACGATTACCGGCTTTCCCTTTAGCTTCGGGTTAAGCACCTGCTCCACAGAAACGAAGAAGGCATCCAAATCAATGTGGAAAATACGCCGAGCCATGAAACAGTATATAAACTAGCACACAGAGTTGATAAAGCCAACTTTTTAGCGGGTTGTTCAGCAACTGCTATCTCCTCGGTTATTACTGTGGCCAAATCGATGAAGCAACCACAAATTAACTTACAGTAGAAGCCGTTAAGCGTTTCATGGATGAAGAGTTCTGGGATATAATAGAAACATAATATACTAGGCTATTCAAGCCGAAAAGGTAAACAAGGATGACAAATTCCAGCAGATACCGGTTCTGTGTAGTTGGACTTGGACCGTCCGGCTTAGGTGCGGCTCTGACCCTCGCAAAGTTGGGGGCGGCACCTGAGCTAGTCTGCTTGGATCAAGGTGGGTCTTATAGTAATAGAACTTGTGCTCTTCTTTTAGGTGGCGTGTGCAAAAGAGAGACACCCTGCCAGATTATCTGCGGATTTGGTGGTTCCTTGCTCATAAGTGGTGGCAAAATAAGTGCCTTTCCAGCCGGGAGTGGACTTGCGGCTATTTTGGGTGATGACAGTAAAGCTAACAAAGAGGTGGAAAATGCTATCAACATGTTGCGCTCCTTTGTACCCTTGGAGAAGCCCGACATAGAACAGGCTAAGATTGACATGGCAAAAGAGCTATTCGAAAAAATGGGATTTGTGTATAAATACTTTAATGTTTACCATTTTCACCATGAACAACTAAAAAAGGCATGTGAGAAAATTCATTCGCAATTGCAGTCTGCTTGTGTATCAGTGTTGTTGAACACGAAGTTGATTAATGTTGACCAAGAGAAACGCGGGTTTAGGGTAAAAGTCAAGCAAGATGGTAAAGAGTTAACAATTCTCACAGAGTATCTTATTCTTGGGCTTGGCCGATCTGGGAAAAGCATACTCGAGTTGATGAACACTCATCTGGATTTGGGTGGAAAGGGAGGCCAACTTGACGTTGGAGTAAGACTAGAATTCCCCACACATCTGTTTCCGCCGGTATCTTGGTATCATGGGGACCTAAAGCTTCTATTCAAGAATGCGAGGACATTTTGTGTTTGTAAAGATGGCGGCATAGCACCATACGTTATTGACGGTGTGTTCTTTGCTGATGGACACTTTGCCCTGGGGAACAGTAGTGGACTCACCAATCTGGGAATCATCAAAAGATATAAACCTTCTAACAGAAACAAGATATTGCTTCAGGACATAAGGGAAAGATCTATACGACAGCGCAGTGGCAAGTTGGTGTGTGAGAGGTTAACAGGATACCTGGATAATACTGCGACAGTGGTCAAGACTAACACGTCTGAGCGCACTTCAGATTCGTTCTGGGTGTGGGGTGATGTAAAGAGCGCTTTCCCAGCATCAGTCTCGACTGAAATCAGAGAAGCAGTGATGTATTTCGCTCAAAGACTTTTACCCAGGCAGCACTGGGACCGAGTGAAGGTTTTTGCTCCCGAAGTAGAATATACAGGGATCTCATTCCCAGTCAAACCGAATTTCTCAATTCGTCCAGGGCTGTATATTATCGGCGACTGTGTAGGAGAGTTCAGAGGTATAGCACAAGCTTTCTGCTCAGGTGTTATTTGCGCAGAAAGCCTTGTTGGAGATGTTTATGACTAAGTCTTCAAGAAAACCATACATATATGATGCCCTCTACGGCATATGCTATCTGCCGGAATTCGTCTGGGATGTGATTCCAAGCGCAGAGCTACAGCGACTTCGAGAAGTTCGGCTGTGCAATATTAACTCATTCTGCTTGACTGGTGGGGCAAATATAAACCGATATGAGCATGCAATTGGAACATGTAAACTGGCCCACGAATGCCTTGAGTCATGGCCATTGTTTAATCCAATTAGCCAGCAGGAACGACAACATTTCTTACTGGCTGCGCTCTTGCATGATGTAATAAGTGCAGCTTTTGGCCATTCTGTTGAATATGTTGAGTCACAAGCTGGGTTCGATCATGAGGAATCTTTCTCGCGTGTGGTTGTAGGCCAGGCGGGCGGCCCCTATTTATATAAGTCTGTTACACTGGAACCCATATTCTTCGGGATGCCGAGAAGCATATCCACAAAGATACCTATAGAAGATTTGAAGGCCATAGGCGAAATCATTGCTGGTAAGGGGCGCTTTGGTCCACTAATGAACTCCACAATGGATCTGGACAACATTGATAACGTATTTCGACTTGCCTATCACATTGGCATAGTGAGATCTGTAGAAACTCCACTGAGACTTGCGAAGTCAATTTGGACAGAGGGTGGCGAATTGGTCTTGAAAGCCGCGGGTATTCCTCTTGTAGAAGATTGGCATAAGGTGCGAAAGAGACTTTACCAATTCCTGCTACTGAATCCTGAGGAGTTCTCTGCCAAATGTATGCTTACGGAGGCGATTGAAATCGCAAAGTCCAAGGAGGCCCATGCCTTCAATTGGTATGACGTTGATTTTGAACTTTTTCAGCAATTGTCTAAAGTGTCATCAGACACATCTTCTATTGTTTCTCGCATTATGCGGGGTGACCTATACGGCTCTATTGGGATCTTCTCAACCCAAAATACTGAGATTCAAGGAGTACTGCTCGACAGAGGGCAACGACTTGCGCTGGAAGAGAATATAAGCTCCAAAATACGATCCAAATTCCCTTCTCGTTTTAAATCTGCTATGATAGCCTTACACGTAATCGTTGATATAAATAAGACAGAAAGGCAAGTTCAAATCCGGACTGATGATGGGAAAACCGTCAGTATAGGCAATCGTTCTAACCAACTTCTTATCGGGGTATTCTTCAAGAATGTAGGACTAAATATGTATTACATAAGCGATATGCCCGAAGATATCCGCGGTAATGTGCGCCAGGAAGTCATGGCTGTGCTAAGTGATGCTTTGGATGACAGGGAACTTAAGGAGGTCAAACTCCACGGTGAAGCTTCAGAATGCCAGTAATATTGGGGCGAGTGCGCTCACAAATGACTTACAGAATGCGAAGGCTATACTTAGGAACGTAAATTGGGATTTCTATCAAAAGAGTGCCTTCTCCCCCCAAGAAATGCGGCCTTTCAAGTGCAGTGCACACCACTGGTGTCCGGCTACATTTGTTCCAGAAATACCATTCACCTTGATAGAGGTATTATCTCTGCCAAATGCGGCGGTCTATGACCCCTTCGCTGGAGTAGGGACAACTTATTTCCAAGCACTTCTATTGAATCGGAAACCGCTCGCTACGGAGATCTGTAAGGTGAGTGTTGAGTTTATGCGAACTTTATTCCGACTATTCGACCCAAGGATAGATGTTAATGAGATCAAAGAAAGGGTTCAGACGATTGTTACCTCCTATAAACCCGATAGGGATTATACCTTGAGTGATGATAGGCGAATATCTATTGACAAGCTACGTCCCTGGTATTCCTCAAAAACATTGAATCAGCTCGCCTTTCTTTTTATTGAACAAGCTTGTTGTGAGGACGAGATCGTAAGAGCAGCCATGTGGATATCAATCTCAGCTATTTTACAGTCTGTGAGCAGTCAAGACAGGGGATGGGGATGCATAGCCGATAATGTATTACCCAAGGAAGACAAAATCAAGGACAAAGAAGCGCTGACGTTATTTAATCAGCATATAAATAGACTACTCAATGACATATGTGAGCATCTGAAATACACCAAGCCTGGTTACGATGAACTCTATAGGGACCTTTCACAACAACAAACGATATTTCATAGTGATGTACGAGAGTGTAAGGAAATCCGAGAGAGCTCCGTAGATTTGATGATAACTTCTCCACCCTATCCAAACATGACAGACTACGTAAACTCCCAAAGACTATCTTATTACTTCACAGAGTTTGATATGGCTAACGATTGGCGTCTAGAGATTGGCGCTAGAAGTAGAAGACAAAGGAAAGACGCCCTAGTTCTCTATTCTGAGGATATGCAGCATGCTAATGAAGTTATTGCTAAGAAGTTAAAGAGGGGTGGTTATGCCTGTTATGTAATGCCGGTTTTCAGTGCTGATAATGATAACAGCAAGAACCGCAGACAAATAGTCCAAAAGATTATGTCGAAGTTAGAGGATCTCGACCTAATCAAAGAAGACGAGTTTGAGAGGATATTACCTACCATAAGACGAGCGCATAATGCAAAGTGGGCTACCCTAGAGCGAGAGAGAATATACCTATTTAGGAAGGTGTGAAGTGGACTACCAAGGTATTGTTTTAACTGGGACGAGTGGTGCGGGTAAAACTAGTGTTGCCCGAAAACTTATGGAAATAGGCGAAGGGTTTGCACTAGTTCAAGCGTTGACTACACGAAAAAAACGCGAAGACGATAATACAGGTGAATACGTCTATGTGAGCGAAGAGGAATTTGCGAAATCAAACAAACAGGGAGACCTACTTGTCAAGTCGAAATACAGAGGCGACAATTATGGGATTGCCATTAAAACCTTACAGGAATTGATTAAGGGCGGCCGAGTTCCTGTATTAGTAGTTACTCCGGAATCTGTGCATGAGTTCGTAGAAACGTGGCTAAATAAAACAAGCGAGAGGCCACCTTTTCTCACAATTTTCTTGGACGCACCTGACAATGTACTCGATGATAGATTGAAGGACAGAGGGGAACAAAATGCGAATAGCATAACAGAACAAAGACTAAATGATAGGCAATATGAGAAGTCGTGTATTTACACTGTCATTAATACAGACTTAGCTAAGACTACCGAACTCATAAGCAGTCTCTGGGAATTTAGAAACAACGAAGGAATACTTCCCAAGAAGCTAATCGAGCTTATGATAGAGTGTGGGGTGTTACTTGAGAATGCTCAACTCGAAAATATCAGCGGGGCTTCATATGACCTAACGCTTGCCGATGACCACTATTACGGTGGTAAACAAGTAGTCTTAACGGAGCAAGATCCCTTTATTAAGATAGAACCCTTCGAGTTTGCATTTGTGAGAAGCAAGGAGATATGCAATTTCCCTAGAGATGTGGCCGGTCGATTCGACATTGCTGTCAGCTTATTCTTTGAAGGATTAATCATGTCTAATGGGCCACAGATTGACCCAGGGTTTCAAGGAGGGCTATGGTGCCTTCTATTTAACACCTCGAATGACATTGTCCAATTAAAACGAGGGCGGCACTATGCAACTATAGAATTCAGCAAGTTAGCACACCCGACTCACCCTTACGAAGGTCAGTACCAATATAAGGAAAAAATATCAGATTATCTATCACGGAGCGCTTCACGAAGCCCGATCAGTGAGCTGAAAAAGGACATAAAGGATCTCAAGTCAGAGAAACGTTGGGTAAAGTATCTGCCACTTGGTCTATCAATCTTGGCTCTAATATTGACCATAATATTCGCTGTATTAGCTCTTAAGTAGAGTCTCCCTGGCTTCACTGCTTAGCCCTTGGCGCTGGCCAACCTAATCATAGTACGATTGCACAACACATCATTTTGTGACTCCCTGACTCCATAGTATGTCTTGGACACCGCAACCTGGTGAAATTACACAATAGCCTGTTCTGGTAACGCACCGCACAAACCATCACAGGGTGCTTTTTATTGTCGCGAAGATGGTTAGCTAGTCGCTTTTGGAGGCAAATTCTTTCACCCTTCTCTCAAACACCCCTCTCTCCAAAAGAACCCTTCGCTGGCATTTGAGGCATTTAAGGCCAATGTCGGCGCCCACCCTCACCACTTCCCACTCGTAGCTGCCGCAGGGGTGCGCTTTGCGCAACCGGACTATGTCACCGGGCTTTATTTCTACAGTCATTGATTTGCTTGCGGATTTTTTCAGCTATGGTTCTAGCCGCCTGGGCAAAATTCTTTTCCTTGGAAGCATAAAGAATTTGCCTCGACACTAGGTACCATCCACCCAGTATATGACTAGAGAATATCCGATTCTGGAGTTAGCGTCAACTCCCACCGACCGATACCTAAACAAAACCTGCAAGTTATACTGAAAACGAGCGGCCATAAAGGGATGATGCTGACACATACTCATAACCTGATCTACTTCAGATAGATGGGTGACACTTTATATGTTTGTAACGTTGGATAATAACCCCCTGTGTCATTGCGAGCCCCGACCTGTCGAGGCGTGGCAATCTCTATCCCCAGCAACCTCACAAGATTGCTTCGTCACTTCCGTTCCTCGCAATGACAAAAAAGAAGTGTCACTAATCATATGAACGAGTACATAACCTTGACACTCTTTAGAGCGACTGCTATTATTAGTTTGTCACAAATTTGAAGCCTAATCTCAGCAAAGGCGAGATGAATTTCATTGAAAAGCTAACGAGTACAGCGCAGAAAAATAGAAGTTTACTCTGCGTGGGGCTGGATCCCGATCCGTCTATGATACCAGAGGATCGCGTGGTTGGATTTAATCGCCTTCTTATTGAGGCAACAATTGATCTAGCATGTGCTTACAAACCAAATCTGGCAATTTACGAGGCGATGGGAATAGAGGGGCTGTCAGCCCTACAACAAACGCTAGACATCATACGGCAGGCTGACCCCAACATTCCTATCATCGGAGATGCGAAGAGAACTGATATTGGGAACTGTTCGCTTGCATATGCACACTCGTTGTTTGACAAATATAAGTTCGATGCCGTGACAGTCAACCCTTACATGGGATCCGATGCGCTTGCCCCTTTTTTAGACCGCAAAGATAAGGGCGTGTTTATATTGTGCCATACTTCAAATCCTGGGGGGTTGGAGATCCAAGAATTAATGGTAGTCCAAGGAGAGGGCTCAATTACCCGTCCACTTTACGAAATTATCGCTGAACTAGCACGAAAGTGGAACAAGAATGGTAACGTTGGTTTGGTGGTTGGAGCTACGTATCCTGAACAAATTTTGCGTATTAGGCAGATCTGTCCGAACATGCCTTTCCTCATTCCAGGTGTTGGCTTTCAGGGTGGGAATATAGAGAAGACGGTTTCTAGTGCTATTGACACACGAGGCGCGGGGTTTATCATTAACGTTTCTCGTCAAATTATGTATGCTGCAAGAACATCTACAGGTGCGCAAAGTGTACATACGGAGGCTGTAAAGAAAATGCGATCCGTCGCCCGCCATCTCCGAGATGAGATTAACCGTTATTTACCAGCATCCCTAAGTACCTGTATGACAGCAACTCGCGCGTAGCAAGGCTCATTATATATAGCTAAATCTACAATCGTCGTCTTACACTAGAGTCTAATCTATGCTAGCCAATATCAAGGTCATCCGAAACCCATCGCTTAGGTTCTCACTAAAGTTCCTCACCGGTCCAAAGGAGAGAATCTTCAAGACCTTTCAAGCGAGCTTCCAGATGCATCATCGTAATAATGGGTCGAATTTCCTCTGGCAGACTCGCTATTCTAATTAGTGGTATTTTATCGGCTGAACTTAGATCAAAAGGGATATCACCTTTCCTGCACTTTGGGCAAGATTTAGGAGGCCATAGCTTCAGGGGAAGCGTGCGTAGCGTTACAGTTTTTACCCCAAAATCCGGCGCTTTTTCGCTCCTGTCAACTACCACCCCTATGCCTTTTAACACACCTTGAGTTTCACTCCTGATAGTGTTAAGTGCCTGACGCATTGATGCCCCTGTAGTTAATACATCGTCCACAAGAAGTACATTCTCACCCCCTCCTATCCTGTGGCCTTTGGGAAGGATTACTTCGTTCTCTCCTCTTTTGGCAAGAACAAGCCTTGCGTCAAGCTGTTCGGCAACACCTGCTGCTAGGATATGCCCGCAATAAGTGAAACCAACAACAACGCTTATGTTGTCCTTCTGAAATTTATCGGTAAGGTTTTTGTATATTGTTAATGCGTGCTCTGGATGTGCTAATGCTACGCCTACGTGAACATAGCTGTCACTGTGATTGCCACTTGCAAGTTTGAAATGATGATCTTTAACATATGCATTTGTTGTTTCAAGTATATTTAGAATTTCTTGTTCTTCACCCATGTCTTAAGCCTCCTTTAATACACCTTTTAAGCGTCTTTATTAGCTAGATAAATTTCGGTAAATGTAACATATTTGAGCGTCACAGAGTCATGCCCTAAATAAGGATTGAGGGTAGCGGCATCGAAGCCCAGAACCGAAAAGAGAGCCCTGGCATAAGCCCTGGCAGTGTTACCGATATCGCCACGCTTGGCATCACCAATTACAGGAATATCACCGGGTATACATTTAACGGTCTTCTCCAGGATAGCAAGCCCTTCGGTCCCTAAAGCTTCATAGAAAGCCAGATTGGGCTTATAGGCGCAGACCAGGTCGGAGGTGGCCTCGATAATGGCTTTGTTGAATTGTAGAACGTCTACCCCGGGCATAAGCTCAGGGTCGGGGTCGAGTCCGATGCAAAGCCAGCTTTTGTTTTTTCGGCTGGCGTTAAGCAGTTTATCGGTGAATTTCATTACCGTAACCCAGATAATATCAGGAGATGGGTATAAATTAAAGCTCGGTCAACATTCTACTATACTGGAAGGTTGTTGCGCAGGTCGCTTCGTCGGTGTAGTGGAGGAGTTTATCTCCGCCTTATGGGCGGGGACAAGCCCCGCCCCTACACTGTTGTCATTGCGACGCTTCGCTCGCAATGAC
>Ga0315539_1002887_pt1 | contig 12218 bp, 11 predicted proteins | sample SalMarSW160150MG_FD_203097 | JGI IMG/M metagenome (GOLD analysis project Ga0315539, IMG submission 203097) | Salt marsh sediment microbial communities from the Plum Island Ecosystem LTER, Massachusetts, United States - Salt Marsh Sediment SW1601-150 ... | reverse complement strand
GCCGGCTGCTACGACAAATCCTGGAAACTAAAAGCTGGAAGGTGGAAGCCGGAGAGCGGCTTGCTGTCGAAATTCTCTATCTTGCCCTGTTGACCTATCGCCTGAGCGCGCCGGAGCTAGAAAGTCTCGTCGAGCGGCTCAAGATCGCCGGCGAGGACGCCGCCCTGTTGCGCCAGGTCAACAGGCTGCGCTCTTCGGCCAGCGAACTGGCCGAGGAACGGCAGCCCAGCGACATCTACCGGCTGCTGAAGCACTACTCGGAGCCAGCCCTCTTCGTCCTGTGGATAGCCACCGATTCGGAGTCGGTGCAGGAACGGTTAGAGCTGCATCATCGGACGCTGCGTTTCGTCGAGCCTGAGATAGACGGCGATTATCTCAAGGCCCTGGGTCTCAAGCCCAGCCCGCTGTTCGGCCGCATCCTATCCACCCTCCGCGACGCTCGCCTTGATGGGAAGGTGAGCAGCCTGGAGGAAGAAAAGACGCTCGTCGAGGAGTTGTTGGCCAGGAGTAAGACGAATCGTTTTTGACATCTAGTGAATCATGTTCTACAATTATGGGGGCAATGAAATAACGCCAACGACTAGAAACCAGGCTTTTTTGATTAATGCGATACTCTTGCGCGTCCCAGGAAATCCCAAAAGGACACCCCGCCTTCCAAGATAGTGAAAAACCTGGTTTCTCTAGCAAAACAAGGAGGAAGTAATGAAGGAATACCAAACCAAACAACTCAGGAACATCGCCTTTTTGTCTCACGGCAGTGCGGGCAAGACTTCCCTGGCAGAGGCCCTGCTCTTTGACACCGGAGCCATCAACCGTCTGGGCAGGGTGGACGAGGGGACGACGGTCTCCGACTACGACGAAGAGGAGATCCGGCGCCACATCTCGCTCAGCACCTCTGTCGTACCCTGCGAATGGAACGGCTACAAGATCAACGTCCTCGACACCCCCGGCTATCTGGACTTCGTGGGCGAGGTCAAAGGGGCTGTCAGGGTAGCCGACGGCGCGCTGATTCTCCTCGACGCCGCGTCGGGCGTGGAGGTGGGCACGGATCTGGTCTGGGGCTACGCCGACGAGCAAAACCTGCCCCGACTGGTCTTCGTCAACAAGATGGATCGAGAGAACGCCAACTTTAAGCGCTGCCTTGACGCTCTGAAGGAGAAATTCGAGGCCGATTTCATCCCCATCCAGTTGCCCATCGGCAGCCAGGATGATTTCGAGGGCGTGGTGGACCTGATCGCCTTGAAAGCTTACCGAGGCTCCCAGGCCGAGGAGGGAGAGATACCGGCCTCTCTGCAGGATAAAATAGACGACTATCGCCTGCAACTGATCGAAGCCGCAGCCGAGAGCGAAGATGAGTTGATCGTGAAATACTTGGAAGAGGAAGAGCTTACTGAAGAGGAGATTCGGCGCGGCCTCAAAGCGAGGATCGCCGACGGCAGTTTGGTGCCCGTGCTCTGCGGCTCAGCTACCGCCAACATCGGCGTTCAGCCGCTTCTGCAAGCCATCATCGAGTACCTGCCCTCCCCTGCCGAGGGCAAGGAGATAGTAGGCACAAGCCCAGCCACTGGCGAGGAGGAAACCCTGGAGCCTAACGAGCTGTCGCCCCTGGCCGTCCTGGCGTTCAAGAACCTGGCCGACCCCTACGTTGGCAAGCTAACTTATTTCCGGGTCTACTCAGGCCTGATGGAATCGGACTCGCGGGTTTTCAACTCCAGGAGCGGCGAGATGGAAAGGATCGGCCAGCTCTACATCCTACGCGGCAAAGACCAAATACCCGCCGCCGGTGTACGCAGTGGTGACATCGGGGCAGTGGCCAAGCTGGGGAATACTTCCACGGGCGACACTCTCTGCGACAAGGGACATCCCATCGTCCTAAGTCCTCCCATCTTCCCCAGTCCCGTTTTCTCGGTGGCTGTCCATCCCAAGACCAAGTCCGACCTGGACAAGATGAGCACCACGCTGGCTCGCCTGACGGAGGAGGACCCCACCCTGCAGGTGGCTCGCGAACCTTCTACTAACCAGACCATTCTTTCTGGGATGGGTGAGTCACACGTTGACATCGCCACCCGGCGGTTGCTTCAAAAGTTCGGGGTGAACATCACCACCAGCGTGCCCAAAGTGCCCTATCGGGAGACCATAACGAAAACGACCTCGGCCCAGGGCCGCCACAAAAAGCAGACCGGTGGGCGAGGCCAATTTGGCGACGTCTTTATCAGATTCGAGCCCCTGCCTAGAGACTCAGGCTTTGAGTTCGTGGATGAGATCCGTGGCGGAGCGGTGCCCAATTCGTACATCCCCGCCGTGGAGAAGGGTCTGCGGGAGATCGTGGAGAAGGGCGTCCTGGCCGGCTATCCCACCACCGACTTTCGGGCCGCCCTCTACGACGGCTCCTTTCACACAGTGGACTCCTCCGAGATCGCCTTCAAGCTTGCCGCTCACCTGGCTTTCAAGAAGGGCATCCCAGATGCCAGCCCGGTGCTTCTGGAGCCCATCATGAACTTCACCATCACCATCCCCGAAGGGTTCACGGGCGACGTTCTAGGCGACCTCAACAGCAGACGAGCCCGGGTGCAGGGCATGGATCAGCAGCGAGGCATGGCCATTATCACCGCCCAGGCTCCCCTGGCCGAAATGCAGCGCTATGCCACAGATCTTAGATCCATCACTCAGGGTCGGGGGCTCTACAGCATGGAGTTCTCTCACTACGAGGAGGTGCCGACCCACGTCGCGCAGAAAATCATCGAAGAGGCCAAGCGGGAAGCAGAGTAGCCTTCTGCTTGCTAACTAGCTCCTTGGCCCGCAAGTGAGCACTGATAGCAATGTCCGATCAATCTGCAGTCTCGAAGAATAACCTGGCATCGGCCAGTCATGCTAAATCTGCAGAAGCTCAACCGGCGATTAAGGATCAAAGGCTGTTGACCGTCTTCGAGATAGCGAAGATCCTGGCCACTGAGCAGGCTCTGGAGACCATGCTGCCGAGGTTCTTGACCTGCCTCATCAAGACATTAGAGGCGGCTGACGCTGGTAGCCTGTGGCTCTACGACCCCTCTGACGGGCGGCTGGAAGCAAAGGGGGCGCAAGGTTACGATTTCACTATCTTGAAGCAACTCAGGCTAGCCCCTGGTGAAGCGATGAGCGGCAAGGTATTTCGGACCGGCCAGGCTGAGCTATACTCTACCCCAGAGGCTACCGCTGCGGCAATGGCAAACATAACGCCAGCAAACAGCGAGATCTTCAGAGCAGCGACCGCTGGTCTGAGGCAGCCATTGAGTGCCATCTGTGTACCCCTGATCACGGGGCAGACAAAAGTAGGCGTCCTGACACTCCTCAATCTGCGTCAGCCTGCCAGCTTTACTCGTGAGGGCAGGGCCTTTTTGCAGCGCGTGGCTGACCTGATCACTTTGTCCATCGAAAATGCCCGCTTGAGAGAGGAAATGGAATCTACCAAAGCTCTCAGCGAGGCCAACCGCCTTAAGGCAGAGTTGATCTCCATCCTGGCCCACGAAATGCGCACCCCGTTGACTTCAATCAAGGGCTACTCTACGGCTCTGCTCATGGAGGAATCTACCTTCAGCCCTGAGACCCAGCAGGAGTTCCTGCAAATCATAAATGAGGAGTGTGATGTCCTGCAAGACCTCATCCGCGATTTGCTGGAGTCGTCCATCATTGACGCTGGCTTATTGAGGCTCGAACTCCAGCCGGTGAGATTGCCACATCTGACCAAGGGTGTGACTGACGACATAGCGCGCCGCACCCAGAAGCACCGTTTCCTGATTGATTTCCCGAGCGATTTCCCCATTCTGGACGCCGATCCCGACCGAATTGTGCAAGTTTTGCGCAACCTGCTGGACAATGCAGTCAAATACTCCCCGCAAGGGGGGGTGGTTGTTGTGCGGGGCGAGATGCGCGGAGATGAGATCGTCATCAGTGTGGCCGATCAGGGAGTGGGCATCGCCCCTGAGCACCTGAACCGGCTGTTTGAGAAGTTCTTCCGAGTCACTTCGGGCCTGGGCCGCCACGTCGTTGGCTCAGGACTGGGATTGCCCATCTCCCGCACCATCGTGGAGGCCCACGGCGGTCGCATCTGGGCCGAAAGCCAGGTGGGAGAAGGCAGCACGTTCTACTTCACACTCCCTATAGGAGGCCTGAGTCAAGAGGTAGGGGAACAGGAGACAGAATGAGAGATCGCAAAGCGCCCCACAAGGAGAAGATTCTGGTCGTGGACGACGAGCCACGGGTGGTGCGGCTGGTCAGCGAGGTGCTGAAAACAGTGGGCTACCAGGTGCTCGCCGCCGCCAGCGGCGAGCCTGCTATCGAGATGGTAGCCTTGGAGCAGCCCGATCTGGTATTGCTAGACATCATGCTTCCTCATGGCTTGGATGGTTACGAGGTATGCCGCCGCATCCGAGAGTTCTCCGACGTGCCGATGATCATGCTCACGGCCAAGGCCCAAGAGAGTGACATGTTGCGCGGCTTCGATGCGGGAGCCGACGATTACCTGACCAAGCCTTTCAGTGCCAAAGAGCTGATTGCTCGGGTTAAGGCAGTCTTACAGCGCACCCAACGACCTGAAGAGATGGTTACCACCCCACTCACATGCGGAGAAATCGAGATTGACTTTGCCCGACGCACCGTCAAGGTACGCGGCGAGCAGGTATCGCTCACCCGCACTGAGTACGCGCTATTGCGTCAGTTGGCCATCAATGCGAACCGGGTGGTCTTGCACCAAGACCTGCTGACGACGGTGTGGGGGCTGGAGTATCGGGACGACATTGATTACCTGCGGGCTTACATCCGCTACCTGCGACGCAAGCTAGAAGCGGATCCCTCAAATCCCCGGTGTATACTAACCTCACCGGGGATCGGCTATATGCTGGCTTGCCCCGAAGGAGAGATGGCAACGGCTTTGGATTAGTTCTCAGTCCAGGCCTCCGAGGGTTCGGAAACCTCGGAGGCCTTTTGGGGTAGCGGCGGCCTCGCTGGTGCGAGGGCCGCCTTTTTTTATGGATTTTTCAGGAAGTGGGGCAGACTTTCTATGAGATTTTCATGGATTTTTTGTTATAATGGGACTACAGTCAGCCAGGAACCAATCGAAAAAGCAAATCAAAAAAGGAGGAACGCAAAATGGCTGAAGTCTCTATTCTAACTGAAGTGGTGGATGTCAAGTTCACAGCGCCCCCGCTGCAACTACCGGATGTGGCCAGTATGGCTGAAGTGGTCCTGATCCAAGCGCTGGAGTTCTGTGCCCAGAAGATGGGGCTTGACAGCCCTCAGGCCGTGGTGGCTCGCCTGCGGCAGGGCGATAGCGCCGCCTTCGGATACTGGCACTATGGTCTGGCCAGGCAGGTGGCCGAATACCTGGGTACATGGGATGAATCCGTTAAGGCAGTCTACATCTATGATTACGATGCTACACCCGAGGATTTCTGTTTCGGCGAGATGATACCAGCGGAGCCGGTTCATCTGATCGTCTGGGCTCAACGGAAGACGGCCGCCTTGGAATCGCTGGTGGCAGCGTTGGAACGTGCGCTCGTTCAAGGCTGCGCCGACCTGATCAATAAGGCAAAGCTGATGCACCTGCTGGACGTTCAGGTGGTGGACGATGCCGATGCAGAGAACCGCACCGGCTACGGGGCGCTGTTTTCCTCACTCTACCATCCGCCTACTCAGGTATGGGAGCGATAATCGAGGGCAGGGCGAGGTATCGAATGAGAACGCCTCAGTACAGTGCTTGTTCTCTCAAATAGTCGGATACCGTCGAAGTGTAGAGCAATCGCAAGGAGTAACTTGTGGAGAAACAATCTATAGAAATACTGGTCGAATCTCGTCCCAGGTTCATTGCGGCCGAGCCGCCCAAGGAAGACCTGTGGGATACAGTTCTAACGCAGCTCGACGATGTAGCCCAACGGCTTAACCTGGACCCTGGCATCCACGCCATCCTGCGTCAGCCAGAGCGGGAACTTACGGTGGCCGTGCCGGTCGTGATGGACGATGGCCGCATCGAGGTTTTTACAGGTTATCGCGTCCAGCACTCCAGTGCTCGTGGACCGTGCAAAGGTGGCATCCGTTATCATCCCGACGTGAACCTCAATGAGGTCAAAGCACTGGCGGCTCTGATGACCTGGAAATGCGCTGTAATGGGCATCCCATACGGCGGAGCCAAGGGTGGGGTGCGGTTTGACCCAATGCAGATGTCCGAGGACGAGGTTTGCCGCCTGACGCGCCGCTATACGGCCATGATTATGCCCATCATCGGCTCGAAGCGGGACATCCCGGCGCCTGATGTCAACACCAACGCCCAAACCATGGCCTGGATGGCCGATACGATCAGCATGATACAGGGCAGGACCAACCTGGAGACCGTGACCGGCAAGCCGATCCCTTTGGGTGGGTCGCTGGGACGCAAGGAGGCGACTGGCCGAGGAGTAGCCATCGTCACCGCAGAACTCCTGGAGCGCAAACACCAGAAGCTTTCGGAAACAACAGTGGCGGTGCAAGGTTACGGCAATGTTGGCTCTGCCGCAGCAACGATCCTGGACCAGATGGGCTGCAAGATCGTAGCTGTGAGCGACATCAGCGGCGGGCTCTATAACCCGCGAGGCCTGGACATTGCCAGCATCAACCAGCACGTGGCTGCCCATCCCAGGCGACTGCTGGAGGGATACGAGGCGCCAGGTGTGGAGAAGATCAGCAACTACGAATTGCTGGAAAGCGAGGTGGATGTATTGATCCCGGCTGCGCTGGAGCATCAGATCCGCGCTGACAACGCACCCTACATCCGGGCAAAGGTGATAGTGGAAGCTGCCAACGGCCCCACCACCCGCGCAGCCGACGAGATCCTGAACGATCGAGGTGTTATCGTCGTGCCCGATATCCTGGCCAACGCCGGGGGAGTGGTGGTCAGCTATTTCGAGTGGGTACAGGATCTGCAATGCTTCTTCTGGGATGAGGCTGAGGTCAATCACAATCTAAAGCGCATCATGGTCCAAGAATTCAAAGAGGTGTGGGACTTCAGCCAAGAGCAACAGGTGCCGCTGCGGTTGGGAGCCTACATGCTGGCAGTGGACAGGGTAGCCAATGCGTGGCGCACCCGGGGGGTATTCCCCTAGATCAGGTAGAACGCGCCACGCCGCCCGTTGGGTGGGCTACGGAGCAGTCCCACACGGGAAAGCCCCTAACAGCGCCTTTGCTGTCAGGGGCTTTCCTGTGGGTATAGATAATGGCGGCGAGACACCGCCTCTACACTTATATCCTCTCCAGCATCTCCCTCAAGAAATGCCCCGCCTCCGTCGGCTGGCCGTTGCGATAGAGGACCGTCCCTTCGATAGCCAGATCCGCCTCTGCGCCTTCCAGTACTGCCTGCCCCAGGGGGGAATTCTTGAGCATCTTCAAGTCCTCGCTATAGGGGTCACCAACCACGTCCTCGCGCACGACGCGCCCCGAATCCAACACCACGATGCGCTCTGTCTTACGGGCCACAGTCGGGTCATGGGTGACGACGATGAAAGTGGTGCCCAGATCGCGGTGGAGTTGATGCATCAGGGCGATCACCTCTGCCCCGCTCTGGGAGTCCAGGTCGCCAGTAGGCTCATCGGCCAGAACCAACGCGGGCTTATTGGCCAACGCCCGGGCGATGGAAACCCGCTGGCACTCACCACCAGAGAGGGTACCGGGCAAATGTCGCAGGCGGTCTCCCAGGCCCACCAACTCCAGCAGTTCCCTGGCTCTCCCCCGGCGCTCCCTGTCTTACTCTGCGCTGCCCGCTGTCCCATGATCAGGGGTTTCCCGCGCACGCCCCGCGCATCCGCCAACCCTTGCCCCTCGACGATGCGAAAGTGTTCGATGGCAAACCCATCGGGATCGTAGCCGAAAATGAAGAGATAGTCGGTCCCCTCAATCATGGCATTACCGAAGAGCATGCCATCCACGTCCGCCACCTCCGGCAAAGTGCGCAATTCGTCAGCGACCGTTTCGTCCACGCTGCTCATGACAGCGCTCATCGAGCCGCACTGGGTGACGACCAAATCGGCTTGGCTGCCCCGACTCATAGCGCCAAAGCCGGCCCTTATCCCCTGCGCCATGGCCCCCAGGGCGACGATGGCGGCCACGCCAATGGCAATGCCCACCAGCGTCAGAATAGTGCGTCCCTTGCATCGAAAGAGATTCTTGAAGATCATAGAATTATCCCCGTGAAACGTGATGCGTGAAATGTGATATTCCGATCACGTCTTCACGTTTTACGTGTCACCACACGCCCGGCAGCAGGCGATACCGCACGCGCTGGACGTATTCACGATAGCCCTCAAGCTCCTCGTGCAGCGCCCGGTCCTCCAACGCCGTGCGGAGGATGATAATGCATGTCGTAAGCCCTGCCGGGATGAGCGCCCATAGCGAGCCGAGGATCAGCGGCATTGCGAGATCGAACGCGATGATCCCAACGTAGCCCGGATGGCGCACGTAGCGGTAAGGTCCGCTGGTGGCGACAGTATGGCCGCGGTCCTTTGCGATGCGCAGGGTGCCGTAGAAGAACCTGTTCGATGCCATGGCCCAGGTAGTCAGAAGGGACCCCAGCACCATGACAGCCAACGCGGCGATGAGCAGCGCGAGCGGAATCCCTGGCGACCATCCGAAGCGCACATCCAGCCCGGCCACGATGCATATACCCGCCGGGCCGTACAAGGCCATTACGCCGGCCAGCACTCTATCCAGGTCTCTTTTCCCCCTGAACCGGGCACGTTCTACCACCAGCTCCGGGTTGGTTGGGATCAGGACGAGCGCGTTGACACCCAGGCCGGCCAGGTGCACGCCGATGTAGACCCACGCCCTCACCCAGTCCAGGCGGCCTGAAGCGATGACCAGGCTCGCCACCTGAATCAGTACGAAGAGGCCATGCTGTAGTATGTATTTCGCCATCACGACGGTTGTGTCCGGTTTTCCCTCTGGTTGCTCTGCAGATGTACTGGCGTTGATTTTGACCCTCCTGAATGATGTTTTAGCTGTTTCGCACACCGGTGGCTACCAGATGCCCGGCAGCAAGCGATAGCGCACCTGTGCAGCATACTCTTCGTAGCCGTCGAGTTCTTCCAGCAGTGTCCTGTCTTCCAGCGCGGTGCGGATGATTGTGCCTAACGCTACCAGAATGGTAGGGATTAGCGCCCACAGCGAGTCAAGTAGAATCGGAATCATGAGGGAGGCTACAATCCCAGTGGCGTAAGACGGATGGCGCACGAACCGATATGGCCCATCAGTGATGACAGTTTGGCCGCGGTCTTTCTGGATACGCACCACAGCCGAGTAGTACCTGTTCACTGCCATGGCCCAAGTACCCACAGTGTATCCCAGCACCATGATGGCCAGCGCAACCAGCCGGGGAGTGAGTGGAATCTGCGGCGACCACCCGAAGCGCTCATCCAGACCGGCCACGATCATCATAGCCAGCGGGCCGACCAGGAGCAGGAAGAAGAGAATCAGCCGATCCCAGCCTCTGACATCCTCCCGATCAAGGGATTGGGCGCGTTCCGCTAGCAAATCCGGGTTTGTGCGCATCACGGCAATCCGGCTAACAAGTGTGAAAAACACAACGATGCCGACATAGACCCATGCCCACACCCAATTCAGACGGCCCGCCGCGATGAACAAGACCGCGGGCAGCAGCAGAGTGAATGCGGCAAACCTGAGCCACGCTTTCCAACCAACTGCCTTGATTACCTCAAATGCCCCTTTTGGTTGCTCAACATTAACGTCCATTTTCCCCTCCTTCGGAATGGTAGATTCGCAGGTTCGGGATTCGTAGATTCGCACCAGTGTGTGCATCCACGAATTCGCGAGTTTACGAATCTACGGATCTGCCTTGTTACTTCCTGCCGACGTATATTCCGTATCCGAAGTATTCGTCAAGGTTGTCGGGCGCGACCCCACCCTCTCGTACTCCCTTTACGAATCTCTTGTAGGCTGGGCTTCTGGCGTAAAGGGACAGCATTCTGCCCCAAATACCCAACATTCCTGCAAAGCCATACCGCCGGAATATCTCTTTGGCCTCGGTTCGCACATTGATGGCATAGGCTCTCGCGACGATTTCTCTCAGCCCAGCACCCTCCAACAATCCCACCCAGGCATCAGAAGTCAGAGGTTGCACGTTGGCACCCACATCCTGGGATGCCCAGGCGACCACTTCTGGCGGAGGCGGCACCTTCAGCCAGACTGACTCATTAAGCCCGACGTATCCTCCCGGCTTCGTCACCCGCACGTACTCGTTGACCGCTTTCTGTTTGTCTTCTGGAAAGGCGGTTACGGACTCGGTGATGACGGCATCGAAAAGGTCATCCTCGAAAGAGAGGTCTTGCGCATCGGCTACCCTGAATTCAACCCGATCCGATAACCCCTCTCTCTTCGCCCTCTCCCTGGACCTCTCGACCATCCCTTCCAGAATGTCCACACCGACCACTTTGCAGCCACACCTCTTGGCGATGAAGCAAGGCGTCACCCCAGCGCCGCAGCCAACGTCTAGGATGTATTTGCCTTCGCCTATGTGGCATAGCTCAATGAGTTCTTCTGTAGCCCCGACGCCTCCCAGATGTTTCGTGAGGCCCACCTCGGCCGCAAAATCGAAGAAATGTTCGTTCTCCATCCTTATCTTATCCTCCTTTCTTGGTGATGCTCAACATCCAGGTTTATGCCCAACGATCAGAGTGTAGCCCATGTATTGCTTGCCGTGCTTCGTGATTCTATCATCAATGCTGCTGGCTTTTCTGAATCGCGCATCGCGCAGCAGTTTGAGCAGGATCTTCGGATAGACGCGGATCATAAAGGACAGCAAGCCACTTAGCCCCATCTCCTTGAGCGGGCTCGGGGCGTCCACGTTCTTGACTTCGGTCATCTGGACCACTTGCAGTCCTGATTCCTCGAACAGGCTGCGTAGTGTCTGGGGCGTGAAGTACCCATGAATGGCCGGATGCTCGGCGAACAGCGCCAAAAACTCCGGCGGCGCCGACGGATCAACGGTGCTTTCATTGACCCCAATCCGCCCCCCGGCTCGGACGACCCTCACCATCTCCGCCAGTGCCTGTTTCTTGTCGCCGGGCAGCGGCGTCAGGACGGATTCGACGATCACCTCGTCAAACCAGTCATCCTCGAAAGGCAACTGGAACGCGTCGGCCACCCGAAACTCAACCTTGTCCAGCAATCCCTGCCGGCGCGCCCTCTCTTCGGCCTTGGCAATCATGACCTCGGATATGTCTATGCCAAGGACTCGCGAACCATACTGTTCGGCAATGAGGCAGGCCGTGTTGCCGGGGCCACAACCAACGTCGAGGACCCGGCTCGTCGCATCCAGTTGGCACAGTTCCAGCAGCGCGTGCGTGGCGTCTTGCCCTCCCAGGTGCATGCCTGGCAATGCGTCCGCCAGTTGGCCGATGAAATCGTACCATTCGCGGGTGCCAACTGGTTTATGGCTGGTCTCGTTTTTCTCGATCATAACTCACTCTCCGTCCGATTCATTTTGAAAACCCAAGCGGCCCAGTGGGCAGAGGCACACCTCGCCCGACTGGGCCGCAAATCCGTGCTATTTAGCTATGCCTCACTCCCCGCCCTACGGTGGAAGGACAGCGAAGGCAGCCGCCAGCCCCCCTCCCCACCCACGCGGATGTCCCGTCGCTGGAAGCGCCACCAGGCCAGCAGGGCAAAGGCCGCCGACACGGCCAGCAGGCCAGCCAGCCAGCCCCAGTTCAACTCGGTGATGGCGTCGCCACCCTGGTAGTAATGCAGCGGGGTGAACTCGATGAGGGACTTAAGGTCTTCGTTGATGTTGGACAGCCCGATGAGAAGGTAGTTGGCAACCAGGAGTCCTCCGGTGATCATGCCGGCGATGCGCACCGAGGGCAGCACCATGCTGAGCAGCAGCGCCAGCGTGCCGAAGAGGAGCAGTTCGGCAAACAAGGGCAGGAAGGGCCGCAGGAGTTCGATCCAGGGGAGATCCATACTAGAGCTTCCGGAGGGAATGAGCCAGCTCAACCAACCCACGAGCAGGATCAACACCGTGGCAACCGCGAATCCCAGCAGTCGGCCCCAGAAAAGCGCGGTGCGGCTGACGGGGTGGGCCATCACCAGGTCCAGGAGGCCCTTTTCCTCGTCGCCAACCAACAGACTGGCACACGCGCCGACGGCAAAGATGCCAATGATGACCGTCATGTAGTTGAAGTAGTAAAGGCCAATGTAGCCTT
>Ga0315539_1002886_pt1 | contig 12222 bp, 15 predicted proteins | sample SalMarSW160150MG_FD_203097 | JGI IMG/M metagenome (GOLD analysis project Ga0315539, IMG submission 203097) | Salt marsh sediment microbial communities from the Plum Island Ecosystem LTER, Massachusetts, United States - Salt Marsh Sediment SW1601-150 ... | reverse complement strand
TACGCTTATAAAGCAGCAACTTCCACCGCGGTCACTGGTTTTGAACTTAACACTAGATTAGAAAGCGCAAAGTTACGCGGTAAAATGCAGACTGACGGCGGCGATAGAAATGATTGCACTAACTTTTTGGCAGAGACATGCTGGCTGGAAACAGGCAGTTATCCGGGATTTAGTTTGTAAAAATTAAAACTTAATGTCCTATTTTGTTTTAGGAATTTTAGCAATTTCTTTTGGAGCGTCGTTCCGATTTAAATCGGAACGACGCTCTTTAGTTAAACTCTTTAAATTTATTTTTTGGAGCTGTGTTATTTTATTTTTTATTTTTCTTTTTTATCAAACAAGGCAACAATTTTTATTATGGCAAAATAATTCGCCAAGTTTTTATCTTTTGCCTCCTTACCGGGATATAAGTTATTTTTTGGGCTATTCTTTTTATGTGTTTTTTGCCAAGCCGATAGTTGCTCTATTGTCGGCAATAATTTTTCTCTGTTTGGCAAGATTCTTTAATTGGAAATTCGGAGAACGGTTTTTTGAAGAAGAAGAGCCGTATTTCGGGGCTTTAAGCATTTTTTTAGTTGGCTATCCTGGTTGGATTTTTTATTTACTAATTACTTTAACGAGCGGTTTAGCGGGCGCAGCTATCACTAAACGACGATTTTCCGCTTATTATTTGTGGTTTCCAATAGCAATATTTGTTATAATTATTATTAATATCTGGTTGAAAAATTTGTCGATCTGGCAAACATTGAAATTTTAAATTATTATGCTTCGAATTCCAGCTTTAAAACTTAGAGAGTTTTTAACCAAGGAGGGGCTAATTACCGAAGCTTCTTTTGATAAATTAAAAATAGAAGCCGAGAGAATGGGTCAGAACCTGGAAGACGTTTTAATTTCTCAAGGGATTATTACCCAAGAGTTTTTTTATAATTTAGCTTCCCAGTATTTTTCTATTGAAAGAGTTAATTTAAGTGTTGAGCCGATTGACATAGAAGTTTTGCATCAATTAAGCGAAGATATCGCCAGAAGAAAGAAAGCGATTGCCTTCGGGAAGACACCTGAGGGAGCGTTAAAAGTTGCCATGGAGGACCCGGGAGATTTGGAAACCGTCAAGTTTTTAGAAAGGCACTTAGAAGCAAAAATTAAGTCTTATTTAGCTACACCTGAGGATTTAAACCAAGGGTTTATTTTGTACGGTCGTCAATTAACTCAAGATTTCAAAAAAGTTGTTGAGGAGAGTATTAAGGAGTCATTAAAGATAAAAGCCGTCAGTTTAGAAGAAGCGGCTGGTCAGATGCCAATCGTTGCTATTGTTGATAACTTTTTGTCTTATGCCGCTTCAATCAGGGCTTCAGATATTCATTTGGAAATTTTAGAAGATAATATTTTAGTCAGATTCAGAATTGATGGAATTTTGCGTGAAATAGTCAGAATTCCAAAAGAAATTCAACCAGCCATTATTGCTAGGGTTAAAATTTTGAGCGGCATGAAAGTTGACGAACATTTAAGACCTCAAGATGGTCGGATTCGGTTTAATATCGGCCAGCAGATTCTTGATATCCGTATTTCCATAATTCCAACTTTTTACGGTGAAAAAGTAACCATGCGTCTTCTGCCGGCGACTCAAAAACCGCTTTCTTTAAGCGAAATAGGAATGATGGAAGATACAAAAAATATTACATTGGCTAACATTAAAAAAAGTTTTGGAATGCTTTTGGTTTGCGGTCCGACCGGTTGCGGTAAAACCACCACTCTTTACTCAATTTTGAATATTTTAAATCAGCCGGAAGTAAATATTATTACCATTGAAGACCCCATAGAATATGCCATTAAATATGTCAATCAAATTCAAGTCAATCCCTTGGCTGATTTAACCTTTGCTAACGGTTTGCGTTCTATTTTGAGGCAAGACCCGAATATCATTATGGTCGGAGAAATCCGCGACAAGGAAACCGCCGATATCAGCGTGAATGCCGCCTTGACCGGTCACCTCCTGTTATCAAGCTTGCATACCAACGATGCATCGACAGCAATACCGCGTTTGATAGATTTAGGGGTTCCTCCTTTTCTAGTAGCGGCAGTGATAAACGTAATTCTTTCCCAGCGATTAGTCAGAAAGATTTGCATGAATTGCATTGAGTCATACGAACCCGAACCTCAAATGATAAAATCCATAAAAGAGCAGTTGGAATTAATTAATCCTCAACTTGAAGCGAGAATCCCCAAAACTTTTTACCGGGGACACGGCTGTTCGGTTTGCGGCGGCAGCGGTTATAAGGAAAGAATCGGTATTTTTGAAATTTTGAATGTTACCGAAGAGATAAGAAAGGCCATTACCAATCCAAAATTTTCTTTAGATGAACTCCGGTCTTTAGCTAAAAAACAGGGGATGGTAACAATGTTTGAAGATGGGATTAGAAAAGTTGAACTGGGCTTAACAACAATTGAAGAAATATTCAGAGTGATGAGGGAGTAAATTTAATATGATTTTTCATTTTGTCGCTTCTAAAATAGATGGAGGAATTATTAATGGAGATATTGATGCTTCTTCAACAGCCGAAGTTTTAGAATATTTATCAAAACAGAACTTACGACCAATCTCGCTTAAAGCAGAAAAAAAGACAGAAATGACAGGAAAGCGGAGAATTTTTGGGGGAGATACGATTACTTTGGATGATAAGATGTTTTTAACTAAATATTTAGCCATAATGTTGAAAGTTGGAACCGATATTTTGAAAGCAATAGATGTTTTAATGGCTGATTTTGAAAAACCGGCTTTAAGATCTTTATTATTGGAAATTAAATTAACCCTGGAAAAAGGTCAGCCCTTTTACACGGTTTTTGCAAAATATCCAAACTTATTTTCTCCGGTTTTTGTAAACTTGGTTAAAGCCGGCGAAGCCTCGGGAAATTTAGAAAAAATTTTTGAAGATTTAAGCGTGTCGCTGGAGCGTGAAGCTGATTTAAAAAGACAAATCAAGTCAGCTCTAACTTACCCAATTCTGCTTTTATCGGCTTCCGTAGGAGTTTTATTTGTTCTTGTTACTTTTGCTTTGCCGAAAATTGCCAAAGTTTTTGAAGGCAGCGGTGTCGAACCGCCGCTTTTTTCCAAAATTGTTTTTGCTATAGGTCTTTTTTTGGGGAAATACGTACTTTTCGTTTTACCAGTACTGGTTGCTTTGGGATTTTTTTGCTGGTATTTTTTTGCTAAAAAGGAAGTTGGCCGCGCCTTTATTCAAAGAATAATTTCTAAAACTCCGGTTGTTAAAACGGTTGTTAAAAATATGGGTCTTCAGGGTTTTTGCGCCACTTTATCCTCTTTATTAAAGGCCGGGCTTCCGATTATTGATTCTTTGGAAATTACCGCTGAGACAGTCGGGTATAGAGAAATAAGAAATAGTTTAATTAGAATTTCAAGAGAAGGTATAAGTAAAGGGTTAACGATTGGAGATGCTTTTAGAAAAGAACCGGTTTTTCCAAGAGTAGTCGTGAGTTTATTGGCGGTCTCCGAAAAAGCCGGTCATATTGAAGACATTCTTTTAACTTTAGCTGATTTTTATGAAGCTGATATTAAAGCTTCTATTAAAACCTTGGTGTCTTTTTTGGAGCCCGTTCTTTTAGTCTTTATCGGCGGTATCATTGGCTTGATAGCCATTTCCATGATTGTCCCGATTTATCAATTAACTACTAGTTTCTAAAAAATCAATTAATTTTGTGTAAAATCTTATGTTTAAAAATAAAGATGGTTATTGTAAATTAGCCGGTTTTACTCTGATTGAATTACTTACTACCATAGGCATCATTGCAGTGTTGGCAACTATTGGGATAATAAACTTGGCTAATTATCGTTCTCCAAAAATTTTAAATATGGAAGCTGATAAAATCGTCGCTGTTTTAAGAGACGCTCAAAATCGTTCAATGATTCAAGAAAGTGGCAAGCCGTGGGGCGTTTATTTTGAATATCCAGTTACTTACGATGGTTATTATTCTTTATTCGCCAGTTCCACCTATAGCGCTTCCAGCGTAATTTCCAGTTATACTTTAAATTCAGCCATAAACTTTCTTGAGCCGGCTCTTGGTGCTACTACAAGCGTAGCTTTCGCTTCTATAATCGGCAAACCCGATGCCGCCAAGACCATTAAAATTGCCCTAAAATCAAATAGTTCGGTTTATATCACGATAACCGTTGACGCTTATGGGAAAATTCAATACTAAACAAGGCCAATCTTTAATAGAGATACTTATTGGTATTGCCATTGGAGTTATTGTAGTTACTTCGGGAATCACCGCTATTTCAGTGGCGATGAGAATTAATATGGAAAATAAAGCTACTCAAACCGTCACTTTTTTAGCCAAACAAGTCACTGACGAAGTGAAATCAATAGCTGATTCAGATTGGTCTAAAATTTATAATCTTTCTCCCAAAGGAACGGATTCGCAGTATTATCCGACAGCTTCCGGTACGGTTTTAGTTATTTCTTCCGGGGTAACCACCACAATTATGGAAGGTATAACTTATACTTATTATTTTTCCGTTGAGAACGTTAAGCGGACAAGATGCGGCTTAGGAGAAGTTAGTACCGGTGACATCGCTTCTTGTCCAACTACGTTCGGAGCGGCTGAAAATGAAGTCTACGAAGATCCTTCCACTCAGAAAATCACCGCTCATATAGAATGGTCAGGCAATAAGTCTTTGACTAAAGTTCAGCTTATTTCCCGGCTTAGGAATTTAATTTTTTGGCAAACCGATTGGTTTGGCGGTGATGACCAGGAAGCTTTTAGCACCACCAGCGGCAACACCATTGTCAATAATAAATTTTTCACTTCCAGCTTTAGTATTGATTATACTTCTCCGGGTTTAATAAAACTTAGAGTCTCTTCTGACGGAAATTTAACTTCTTCTATTTATGATACTTTTGCGACCAGCGGAGCGGCTTTTAATTCAATTGTTTGGCAGGGGATAAAACCATCAGGCTCGGATGTAAAATTCCAGATAGCTGTCAGCAATTGTTCAAACGGCGCCACTAACCCACCGACTTGCAGTTCCGGTTCTTGGGCATATACAGGGCCTGACGGTTCCGATACTACTTTTTACAATCCAACCGTTAATGTTTCCTTACCTTTAAACCCAAAGTATTTAAATAATTATAGATATATTCGGTATAAAGCATTTTTAGTGAAGGGCGACGTCGATTCGCCGGAAGTAAATGATGTTATAATTAACTGGAGTCCGTAGAAGGGCTAGATGTATAGCAAATTGAATATTCGATATATCAAACCTTTTGGTTTGCTATAGCCAAGGATATATCGAAGCTCCGCTTCGCTATAGATTTCTAAATCATTTGACGAAGAGATAAGTATTCGGATAAAATTAATAAAAGGATATGTCAAAGCTTAATAAAATTTTAATTATTCTGGTGATAGTTTTGCTGGCGGCGCTGGCAGGAATTTTCTTTTGGCAAAAAATAGGTTTTCAGAAACCTTATTACGCGGTTTATTTAACAACTGGAGATCTTTATTTCGGCAATCTGAGCCGGTTTCCTTCTCTTTCGCTTTTCGACGTTTGGTTTTTGCAGAGTGATTCTAACTCTCAAACCGGGTTGAAATTAACAAAATTCGCCAATGCCGTCTGGGGTCCGAACGATAGAATTCAACTTAATAAACAAAATATCGTTTGGATAAACAAACTTTCAAAAGACAGCCAAGTAATTAAATTAATTAAGGACCAAAAGACTCTTATTAGTCCGAGCGCTGTTTCAACAACTACGCCATTAACTTCGTCATCTAATAATCCTTAAATAAAGATGAAGGAATTTTTCCGTATTTTCAAGGATTTTAAAACCCAAAACGGCGCTATCGGTTTACCTCTCATCCTTTTAGCCAGCGCTTTGATTACGGAAATCGCGGTCACTCTAACTTTAACAAGTTTTCTATTAACTAACAGCGCGGCTGATATAAAATGGTCAATTGGAGCTTTATCTGCCAGCCAGTCAGGCATTGAAGAGGGAATAATGAAAGTTATCAGAAACAAAGATTTTAATGGGACTTCAACAATTTCGGTTGGGCTCGCCACGGTTTCAATAACAATAACGAAAGATTCTCCTTCAACCGGAAAACACACAATTATGTCACTGGCCACTATTAGACAAATTCAAAGAAAATTAGAAGCGGTTATAAATGTATCTTCAACTACTGGCCAAGTTGAAATTCAATCAATCCAAGAGATAGCGTTATAGCAAATTTTTTGATATATTGAAGCTTCGCTTCACTATAGTCTAAAGAATATATTGAGTAAAACTCACTATAAACTATGAATAAAATTTTAAAGTTATTAACTCCTGGACCGCCAATCGCAGGATTGGAAGTCAGCGACTCGTCGTTGCGCTGCCTTTTTATTAAAGGCGGCAAGCCAGAAACTTATTCCGTAAAATTGGAATCAGGAGTGGTGGTTGACGGAAAACTTCAAAATAAAGAAGCTTTTTTGAAATCTTTATTAGAATTGCGTTTGCAAATTACCAAGAAAGCAAAGAAGAAACTTTTTACGATTATTAACATTTCAGCCGCTAATGTTTACTCTCAAATTTTTGATCTTCCAAAAGTTGCCGAAAGCAATTTAGAAGAAGCAGCGAAACTTAATCTTCAAATGATTTGTCCTATTAACGTAGCCGATGCTTATTCTGATTGCCAAAAAGTAGGAGAGAACAAATCAGAAAACAAAATAGAAATTGCCGGAGTTTTCATCTATAAAAATATTATTGATGATTTTTCCGAAATATTTACTAAAGCTAATTTTATCATTGTAGCCATTGAATTTGTGCCATTAGCGATTAGTAGAATAGTCAAAAATTTAGCCTTAAATTTTGATAATCAAAGTTCGTATATTCTTTTTCACGCCAGTTCCGATGGGTTAAATTTTTTAATTATCAGAAACGGCAGCCTTTATTTTAATTATTTTACTCCTTGGGCATCTATTAAAAGAGAAAAGCGCTACCTCAATTTAGAAGAGTTTAGAAGCGTAGTTATTGATGAAATCAAAAAAATTTTAGGGTTTTATAATCGAAATTGGACAGACCCCATAAAAGAATTTTTTATAATCGTTCAAGGACTCGCCGACGAAGTGAAAGAAATTATCTCTAAAAATTTTTCTTTTGAGGCCCAAGAAATTTCTCTTAAAAAGTTCAATCAGCTTGAAATGATTTGGTTTCCGGCTTTGGGGTCCGCTCTTAGAGGCCAAATTGACCGGTCAGAAGATACTATTATTAGTTTAGCCAATACCGGTACCGAAGAGGAATTTATAAGACAGATATTTCTTGTTTTTGTTTATCTTTGGCAAAAAATCATTTTTAGTTTTCTTATTTTTTTCGTTCTTGCTTTTTCGGCAGCAAGTGTATTCTTATTGACAAGGGTTATTGATGCTCAAGAAAACAAAAATTTAATTGTCTTCCAGAATAAAAGTGAAATTAATGAGCTTAAAACTCAGGCCAACGAATTTAATGAAAGAATAGCTTTATTAAGTAAGGCTAAAAGCGAAACTATTCGTTGGTCAGGTTTCTTCTCAAAAATTAAAGGAATTGCGGATCAAGATGAGATTAAAATTCTTCGGATAAGCGTAGGACCAGACCAAAAATCCATCTATATTAACGCGAGAGCTTTTACTGAAAAACAGGCGACTAATTTTAAAGATAAATTAGCCGATGATTCGCAATTCAAAAAAGTTAGTATGCCTTTAGCGGGTTTAACTCCTACTTCAGATAATTTGGTGGATTTCTATGTCAATTTTAACATTGATTAATCGTCAAAAATCAAGCTTTTGAATACTTGATTCAAGGTTTTGGACTCCTGAGTTTTGATTTTTTTTAGGATGAAATCTAAGGCTTTATTTTTATTTTTGGAGTGACGAACGCCGATTCTAAGGCGATAAAAATTTTTTGCGCCAAGAATTTCAATAATTGATTTTATGCCCTTATGGCCAGCCGAGCCTCTATTAAAAGAAATTTTATAACTTCCCAGTGGAATGTCGGCATCATCATGAACCACCAATAATTTTTCAGGTTTAATCTTGAAAAATTTTAAAGCTCTTGAAACAGCGTTTCCACTTTCATTCATAAAGGTTAGATTTTTGGCGAAAATTATGCCTTTTATTTTTTTATATTCAAAATTTTTCAATTTAGAAAAAGCTTGATTCTCGGTCCAAAAATTTACAGTCAAAAATCCGACATTGTGAAAAGTATTTTTATATTCTTTGCCGGGGTTTCCGAGACCGAAAACCATTTTTATCCCCTTCAAAATTTGTCCGTTTTTAAGATATTTCATTTTTGATTCTTGTTTCATAGAATTTTGAGCGGGATTTATACTTGCATTTTCCATAGTTTTTATATATAATAAACCAAATTTAAAAATTTAGCTATTTTTATGAAATCGTTTCTTTTGTCAATTTGGGAAATAGTTGAAGTAGGCTTAATAGCGGTGATCACGGTAGTGGTCGTCAGGCATTTTTTGGTACAGCCATTTGTGGTTTTCGGAAGAAGCATGGAACCGAATTTTTCCCAAGGCGATTATCTTTTGATTGACGAAATCAGTTACCATTATCGAATTCCTCAAAGAGGAGAGGTAGTTGTTTTTCGTTCGCCTGATAAAGCGGCTGAGATATGTTCGTCTCACGAACCTTCTTTTTTTATCAAGAGAATAATCGGGCTGCCAGAAGAAAAAATTTCAATTAAAGATAATCAGATAATGATTTTTAATAAAGAAAATCCAGATGGTTTTAAATTGCCGGAATCTTATTTGACTTCAATTTTTGATAGTTCATTGATAAAAATGAACGGAATGGAGATTCAACTGGACAAAGGGGAGTATTTCGTTGTTGGAGACAATCGTTCTGAAAGTTGCGATTCACGAAGCTGGGGGCCGGTTCAAAAATCAGCGATTGTCGGATTAGTCCGATTAAGACTTTGGCCGTTAACAAAAGTTAGCGCTATAGAATATCCGATATACTAACAAGGTCATGTTATCAAAAAAAAGAAAAATTTCTTCCAAAAAAACAACTAAACGATTATTTCAATCTCCCAAAGGAATGCATGATGTTCTACCGGATGAACAGCCGTTTTTCTCAAAAATAAAACAAGTCAGCGAAAAAATTGCTGATGTTTATAATTTTTTAAAAATCGAAACCCCGATTTTAGAACAAAAAGAAATTTTTGAAAGAACGGTTGGCGAAGCGACGGATATCGTTCAAAAGCAGATGTTTTCCATAAAAGGACGACAGGACGGCGAATTGGTTTTAAGGCCGGAAGGAACCGCGCCGGTGATGAGAGCTTATCTCCAACATAATTTAAATCATCTTTCTCATCCGTTGAAATTATTTTATGAAGGGCCGATGTTTCGGCATGAACAGCCTCAAGCTGGTCGTTTTCGTCAGTTTCACCAAATCGGCTTTGAAACTATTGGCAGTGAAGACCCGATTTATGACGCCCAAATGATTTTATTGATCAGGAATCTGTTAGAAGAATTAAAAATAAAAAAAATCAGCATCCAGATTAACAGCATCGGCTGTAATACTTGCAGGCAGAATTACAAAAAGAAACTTCTGGCATTTTATAGGAACAAACAGGATTTAATTTGTAGCGATTGTCGCAAGAGATTAAATATTAATCCTTTAAGGGTTTTGGATTGTAAGAAAGAGAATTGCGAAGTTATTAAAAAAGATGCTCCGACTCTTCTTGATAGTTTATGTCACTCTTGCAACAATCATTTTAAGTCGGTTTTGGAATATCTTGATGAAATTGATTTGGCATACGCTCTTAATTTTCATTTGGTTCGGGGGTTTGATTATTATAACCGGACGGTTTTTGAAATTTTCTCCGATGAATTTAATTTTGCTTTGGCTGGCGGCGGCCGTTATGATTATTTATCTTCAATATTAGGCGGTCCTAAGGTTGGAGCTGTTGGCGTTTCTTTCGGCACAGAAAGAATAATTGAAATAATGAAAGCCAAAAACATTGAAGGGCTAATTCCGAAAAAGCCAAAGATATTTTTTATTCAATTAGGAAATCAGGCGAAAATGAAAAGCATTTCGATCCTGAAAGAACTTTATAGCGCCGGAATAAAAACCGCCGAAGCCCTGGACAAAGATTCATTGAAGGCGCAATTGAAAGTAGCCGACAAAAGGCGAGCGGATTTCGCTTTAATTTTGGGACAAAGAGAAGTATTAGAAGACAATATTATTCTTAGAGAAATGAAAACGGGCGTTCAGGAAACCATCGCAATTGATAAACTTATTAATGAAATTAAAAGGAGGGTATGATTGATTGTCTATTTTGTAAAATTGCAAAAAAAGAAATACCGGCGTATATTTTATATGAAGACGAAAAAACTTTAAGTTTCTTGGATGTTAAACCGCATTCATTGGGTCATGCGGTAGTTATTTTAAAAACTCATAGTAAAAATATTTTAGACACGGCCGATAATAATTTAGCCGGTTTATTTTCAGCCGTTAAAAAAACGACCGAAATACTTCGAAACTCTTTAAATCCCGATGGCTTTACAATCGGAATTAATCATGGAGAAGTCGCTGGTCAAGCCGTAAGTCATTTACATATCCATATTATGCCCCGATATAAAGATGATGGCGGCGGTTCAATTCATTCGGTGGTTTATAATCCTCCTCAAAAAACTATTGAGGAAATAGAAAAAATCATTAAAAATAAACAAGTTTGATTTTCTGAGAAAAATAAACAAGTTTGATTTTCTGAAAAAATAAAAATTAATATATGATTCAATTAAGAAAAAAAGAAGGCGAATCAACAACGGCGTTTTTGAGGCGCTTCAGCAAAAAAATTTATCAAAGCGGAGTTTTAAAAGAAGTTAAGAAGAAACGGTTTAAAAAAAGAAAGCCCAATTTGAGAGCCAAAAAACTCTCGGCTTTGTATAAAATAAATAAGAGAAGAGAAATTATTAAAGCCCAAAAAATAGGCTTATTCTAATGGATTTATATCAAAAGATTTCTGACGACTTGAAAGAAGCGTTAAAAAACAGCGATTCGATGAAAATCTCAACCTTGAGATTAATTTTGTCTTCTTTCCATAACAAAGAAATTGAGAAAAAAGGCAAGGGTCAGGAGACAAAACTGACCGAAGAAGAGATAATCTCAGTTTTATCAACCGAAGCTAAAAAAAGAAAAGAATCAATTGAGGCTTATATCAAGGGCAACCGCAGTGATTTGGCTGATGAAGAAAAAAAAGAAATAGAATTAATTCAGGTTTATTTGCCGGAACAGATGGGCGAAGAGGAAATTAAAAAAATCGTTAAGGCAAAAATAAAAGAATTGGGAATCAGCAGCCAGAAAGATTTCGGGGAAGCGATGGGAATTTTAGCTAAAGAATTAAAGGGCAGGGCGGACAGCGGGCTGGTCAGCCGAATTTTAAAAGAAGAACTCGTTTCTTAACCCCGATTCCAATCGGGGTTTTCAGAGTATGAATAAGGTCAAAGTTACGGCTTTAAAAAAGAATCTTAAAAATACCGAAAAGATTATTGAAAAATCGGCTCTGAAAATCTTAAAAATTCTGAAAAAGGAAGGAATTTATCTGGAAGTTTATGTTGCGAGCCCGTCAAAAATGAGGTCTTTAAATAAGAAATATCGCGGCAAAAACAAGACTGCCAAGGTTCTAAGCTTTAAAGAGCCAAAAAGCTTTTTATATCCCGATAAAATTAAGAGAATCGGGGAAATTTTTCTTAATTTTTCAGTGATTTCAAATAAAGAAAATCTTACTATCTCTTTAATCCATGCCATTCTTCATCTGTTTGACTATCAACATAAAATAAAATCTGATAGAATGAAAATGGAAAAAAAGGAGAAAGAATTGCTCCATCAAATTCTAATTATTAAATAATCAAAACCGTTTTAAAACATTAGAATTCCGGTCATTATTTAGAATTTAGAAATTAGAAATTAGAAATTTTATTTCAATATGTATTTCACGGCTCTTGATTTAGGAACTTCGCAAATAAGGTTATTGGTTGGCGAATCGGCTAAGGACAGCCGGATAATTTTAAAAGGCATTTTAAAGAGTCCATCGGCCGGCTTAAGGAAAGGAGAGATTATTGATATTAACGAGACAATTTCTGCGTTAAGACAAATTTTTTCTAATTTAAAACATTCTTATAGAAACGTTTTAAGCAATATTTTTTTAAATGTCGGCGGAGCAAATGTGAAAATGAGTCATTCGC
>Ga0315539_1002884_pt1 | contig 12224 bp, 8 predicted proteins | sample SalMarSW160150MG_FD_203097 | JGI IMG/M metagenome (GOLD analysis project Ga0315539, IMG submission 203097) | Salt marsh sediment microbial communities from the Plum Island Ecosystem LTER, Massachusetts, United States - Salt Marsh Sediment SW1601-150 ... | reverse complement strand
CTTTTTATCTTTATTCTCCTTTTCCATGCTGGGCTTGGTGATTGCCAACAACTTCTTCGAGATATTCATATTTTGGGAATTGGTGGGTCTGACCTCGTACCTGTTGATCGGCTTCTGGTTTGAAAAGAAGGTCGCTTCCGATGCAGGGAAAAAGGCATTTATCACCACCAGAACCGGCGACTTGGGATTCATAATTGGCATCCTGATTTTAACCACAGCCGCTGGAACTTTTAATTTCACGGAGATTTTCCATCAGATTGAAGCGGGACACATCTCCATCGGTCTCTTGACATTATCCGGCATTTTCCTGTTCGCCGGAGCAGTGGGGAAATCAGCGCAGTTTCCGCTCCACGTGTGGCTGCCCGATGCGATGGAAGGTCCCACTCCGGTCTCTGCTTTGATTCACGCCGCCACCATGGTTGCGGCTGGAGTATATCTGGTGGCCCGAACCATCACCATCTATCTGGCAGCGCCGGAAGCGGCTTTGGTGGTGGCCTACATTGGATGCTTCACCGCTTTTTTGGCCGCATCTATTGGTCTGGTTCAAAACGACATCAAGAGAGTCCTGGCCTATTCTACCATAAGCCAGTTGGGATATATGATCATGGTTTTGGGCTTAGGCGGAATGACCGCCGGAATTTTCCATCTGTACACCCATGCCTTCTTCAAAGCCCTTCTGTTCTTGGGAGCCGGAAGCGTAATCCATGCCATGCACACCAATGACATCTGGGACATGGGAGGACTTTATCCCAAGATGAAGATCACTGCCATAACCTTCATCATCGCCTCCCTGTCCATATCGGGAATCTTCCCCCTATCCGGGTTCTGGAGTAAAGATGAGATTCTGGCTGTAGCCGGCCATTACCACAATCCCATATTCCTGATAGTGGGAGTACTGGTGGCCGGGATGACGTCATTCTACATGTTTAGATTATGCTTTGTCACCTTTTTCGGGAAACCAAGAGATAAAGATAAGTTCGAGCACGCCCACGAGTCCCCCAAGGTGATGACCATACCTCTGATGGTTTTGGCTTTTCTGGCGATCTTCGCCGGCTGGGTGGGGATACCCTGGCTTAGACATGGTTTTTCCTCCTTCGTGTATCATCACGAGCCCCATCACGTAGAACCCAACTTCTTGCTCATGATCATCTCAACCATCGTGGCCTTATCCGGAATATACTTAGCATACGCCATGTATCACAAAAAATCAATCTCTCCGGAAAAACTAAAAGCGAAATTCGCATTTCCTTATAAGGTTCTCTATAATAAGTACTATTTCGATGAACTGTATCATGCCATCATCATCAATCCACTCTTGAGGTTAGCCGATCGTCTATTTATCAAAGTAGATGTGGGAGTCGTGGACTGGCTGGTCAATGCAGCGGGGAGCTTCACCGTCTTCCTGTCAGATGTCAAGGAATGGTTTGACAGCCACATAGTCGATGGCATGGTCAACGGGTCGGCCTATGTGACCCGGGGAATCGGCTCAGGTTTGAGAAGAGTCCAAACCGGACAGGTGCAGAATTATGCATTTGTCATATTCTTTGGATTGGTTTTGATAATACTATTCAAACTCGGATGAACTGAAAGGACCCGTAGTGGCAGAGCTTGCTCTGCACTCTTCGGGGATTCAAATACTGAAAACGACATAAGCAAGGAGGAATGAAAACTCGATGAACTTTCCAATTCTAAGCTTGATGACCTTCATGCCCTTTCTGGGGATGATTCTGATTCTGCTTTTGCGAAAGGAGCAGGAGAATCTGGCTCGCGGATTAGCAGCCATCTTCTCGTTCATCCCACTGGTCTTGTCCTTCATCCTTCTATCCAGGTACGACGGATCCACCTCCCAGATGCAGTTTGTGGAGAAATTCGATTGGATACCGTCTTTGGGAGTGACCTACTACATGGGAGCAGACGGACTTTCGGTCCCCATCCTTTTCCTGACCGCTCTTTTGTCTTTCGTGGCAGTCATCTATTCCTTCGGGGATATCAAGGAGAGGGTCAAACAATACTTCGCCTTTCTCCTTCTTCTGGAGGTCGGGATGATGGGCGTCTTTTCTGCCCTGGACTTCTTCCTCTTCTACATTTTCTGGGAAATCGTCTTAGTTCCCATGTACTTCCTGATCGGCATTTGGGGACACGGAAGGAAGGAATATTCTGCCATCAAGTTCTTCCTGTACACCCTGTTTGGGTCCTTGTTCATGCTGGTCGGGATATTGGCTCTCTACTTCACCGTCGAGCCCCATACTCTGAACATGATGACCTTGATCGATGAGGCTTCACAACTAACCAGGGGATTCCAGCTTATCGTCTTTCTGGCTTTTTATGTGGCATTTGCCGTGAAGGTGCCGATTTTTCCCTTCCATACATGGCTGCCGGATGCTCACGTGGACGCGCCCACTGCGGTCTCGGTCATCCTTGCGGGAATTCTTCTGAAGATGGGCGCTTATGGCTTCTTGAGGATCAGCTATCCTATGTTTCCTGATGGAGCGATATACTTCGCCCTGCCCATCGGAATTCTGGCCTTGATAAATATCGTCTATGGCGCCTTGGTATGTATGGCCCAGAAGGATCTGAAAAAGATGATCGCCTACTCCTCGGTCAGCCACATGGGTTACTGCATGCTGGGAATAGCAGCCATTACCGTCACCGGCATATCCGGCTGCGTCTTTCAGATGGTCTCGCACGGACTGATAACCGGCGCCCTGTTCATTCTGGTGGGGGTTCTCTACGAAAGGTCACACACCAGGGATATTGACGCCTTCGGTGGCTTGTGGATAAAGCTGCCGGTCTATTCGGGGATCATGACTCTGTTCTGTCTTGGTTCTTTGGGTCTTCCCGGGCTTTCGGGATTCATAAGCGAGTTTATGGTCTTCATCGGCTCCTATCCGTCATTCAAGATTATCGTTCCCCTGGCGGTCATCGGAGTGGTCATAACCGCGGCCTACTTCTTGAGGATGATTCAAAGAATGTTTCTGGGAACGTTTGATAGTGGAAAATGGGAGGCTTTGACCGAGATAAACGGCCGGGAGATTTTCACGGTCGCGCCTTTGGCAATTCTGATGATCGGGATCGGCGTTTATCCCGCGCCTCTGGTCAATATGATCAAAGCCACCATGGAGAATATCGTACGTCTGGTATCCGGTTAATCCGAGGTCTGGATCCGTAGGGTTGAAATAACTCGATCGCTATCAGGAAAGGATTTTGGGAAGTTCACTCTGAACTCTAAACTCTGAACCGATTCTATGAACTATCAGCTTCTGTTACCCGAAATCTTCCTCTTTCTCTGGGCCATTTTGATATTCATCCTGGATTTCTTCTGGACGCAGAAGAAAGAAAATCTGGGCTATGTAGCTCTTGTGGGCATAGTCTTGACCATGCTTCTTGCGTTGAACTCCCCGGAAGGACAACTCTTTGGCGGAATGTTTCTGGCGGATTCATTCTCATCTTTCTTCAACATGATATTCCTGCTCACCGGATTCTTGACCATCGCTTCCTCCATAGATTTCGTCAGAAGGCTGCGTGCCCATCAGGGTGAGTATTTCGCCCTGCTCTTGCTGTGTATGGTGGGGATGATGTTTTTGGCTTCCGCGGGCGAGCTTATCACGCTGTATGTGGCCCTGGAATTAACCACCATCAGTTTATATGTTCTGGCGGCCTACCTTAAGAATGAATTGAAATCAAGCGAAGCGGGACTGAAATATCTTATCCTGGGAGCGGTCTCATCCGCCATCCTGCTTTACGGTATAAGCTTGATTTTTGGACTTACCGGAACCACTCTCTTAAAAGAGATAAAGATAACTTTGATCACCAGGTTTTTGACTTACGGAGAGATCGGTCCGGCTTTGATCTTATCCTTTGTCTTCTTCATCGCTGGCTTTGGATTCAAGCTGGCTTTGGTTCCATTTCATATGTGGGTCCCCGACGTTTACGAGGGAGCACCCACGCCCATAACCGCATTCCTTTCCGTTGCCTCCAAGGCAGCAGGATTGGTCGCCTTTATCAGGGTTTTCTTTGGATCGTTTTCGGCCTTTCAGGTTGACTGGGTCGTGCTCATGGCGGTGTTGGCAGCTTTGGCCATGATCATAGGAAATATCATCGCTCTGCTGCAGACCAACATCAAAAGGATGCTGGCTTATTCCAGCATTGCTCAGATAGGGTATATTCTGTTGGGAGTGGTAGCCGCCACATCCCGAGGCTTGGCGTCTGTATCCTTTTATCTCTTCGTTTATCTCTTTGCCAACATGGGAGCCTTCATCGCCGCCATCGCCTTCAGCAACAGTACGGGAAGCGACCAGATAAAGGACTACGCCGGGCTTTCCCGAAGATCGCCTGCCCTGGCGGCCATGATGGCCGTCTTCATGCTCTCTCTGGTCGGCATTCCTCCTCTCGCCGGGTTTACCGGGAAGTTTTATCTCTTTTCCGCAGCCATTCAGCAAGGCTGGATATGGCTGGTGGTGGTGGCGGTCTTAACCAGCGTCGTCTCTTTGTATTACTACCTGGGCGTGGTGCGGCAGATGTATTTTCAAACGTCAGCCGCGGAGAGGCCCGTCACCATGTCTGCTCCCCTAAAACTCGCCTTGATCATCTGCGTAATCGGTGTGCTGATTTTCGGCGTCTACCCCAACATCTTCATAGACTTCGCTAGCCAAGCCGCTTTGGTATTCCACTATTAGCACAACTACCGGCACCTAACTCAAGTTAGGTGCTGGCTATTCCAACTCCAATCTGCAAGCTTTTCCCTTCTGATCTACTCTTGAAGCTCAATTCGTCCCTAAAAGATTCCCCTTCCGTTTTGCAAATCGCGCTGGTTTGCGATAATTCTATTGACAACACTCAAAAATGCAGTAATTTAAGTTCGAAATTCGACGATGCTAAGGAATGTGCGAGTACAGAAAAGAACAGCGCACGTAAGAGAAAACCTTTGAGGTTTTAAGCATGTCCATTCGACAAAAACTCAACACGGCCCTGCGACGGTATTTTTTGTCCGGTATCCTGGTCATTGTGCCGATCATCATCACCATCTGGGTCCTGCGGTTTCTTTTCGAAAAGATAGATGGCCTTCTCTCTCCTTACCTGACTGACGTCCTAGGATACAAGATTCCGGGGCTGGGAGTCGTTGCCACCATAATACTGATCTTCGTGGCAGGGTTTCTCACCGCCAGCGTTATCGGCTCACGCCTCTTCAAGATATGGGAGATATTCTGGATCAAGACTCCTTTAGTGCGGACCATTTATGCTCCCTCTAAGCGTTTAGTGGAGGCTCTGACTACCACCGACAAAGAATCTTTCAAGCAGGTGGTGTTGGTGGAATTCCCCAGAAAAGGGATGTTCTGTCTGGGCTTTCTGACCAGGGGAATCCCGGTAGAGCGAAAAGACGGGAAAGGTGAATTGGCCGCAGTTTACATCCCCTCCACTCCCACTCCTTTTTCCGGATGGACCATGCTCTTTCCAAAGGAGGACGTGGTTCCCCTGGACATGACCGTTGAGGAGGGAATAAAATTCTTCGTCTCTGGGGGAATCGCTGCTCCGGAGAAAATAATCCACAAAGAGTTCCCCAAGTTGGCAAACGAGAGTCCATTTGACTCTAAGACATAATCCTGATACGTGCTTTCCGAACTGAAATCAATAGGAGCTGCCGGTGCAACGGCTAAAGCTCTCTCCGCCATCTGGACCTTTCCCTCCATCATTTTCTCGGCTTTGGTTATCGGCTGGGCCGCAGAGGCGGCTCAGTTTCTGCTTTCTCAAGGCTTGGCTTTAGCCATACTTGCCTGGCTTCAGACTATTCCTGAGTTCGCGGTGGAGGCAGTCATAGCCTGGGAGGCAGGCATCGATCCGGAGAAGGTACATCTAGTCACCGCAAATTTCACCGGGTCCTTGCGTCTCCTGGTGGGTTTAGCCTGGCCCATGATTTACTTCACTGCTACATTCTTCAGAAAGAGGAAAGCAAAAGAAATAAGATTCATCAGCATCAAACTCCAGGGAGAGCATTCCTGCGAGGTAATGGGCCTTCTGCCTCCCATTTTGTACTTTGTGATAATCGTTCTTAAAGGAACTTTGACCCTCGTCGATTCTGCGGTCCTGTTTCTGATGTACGTGTCTTACCTTGCCGTCCTGAGAAAGATTCCTCCCCAGGATCAAGAAAAGATCGAGGACGCGGCCAGGGTACCTCAGAAGATTCTGAGAATGAAGCCGATCCCGCGAGGCCTTTCAATAGCAGCATTGTTCATAGCCGGAGGTGCCTGGCTTTATTTCGTAGCTCATCCCTTTCTGTACAGCATGTTGGCATTGGCCACACTTCTGGGCGTTTCTAATTTCGTATTTGTACAGTGGGTAGCTCCGTTCCTATCGGAATTTCCGGAAAAGGTGACTGCCTTCAACTGGGCCAGGACGGTAAGGAAGGCGCCCATGGGTTTGATGAACATGGTCTCTTCCAACATCAATCAATGGACCGTGCTGGTAGCCATGATACCGATAGTCTACAGCTTCAGCAGAGGAGAGGTCTCGGCAATTCACTTCGATACGCATCAAAGAATGGAAATCTTCTTGACCATGGCCCAATCCGCCTTAGGATTCCTCCTTTTGGCTAACCTGGAATTCAGGTGGCATGAGGCCCTTGGGCTTTTCGCATTGTGGTTCACCCAATTCTGCTTTCCGGAATGGCGAGAGGAAATAACCTTTGTCTACATCGCGTGGATCGTTCTTGAACTCGGCCTGGCTGCTCTTGGGAGAAAGAAACTAAAGGCCTTTGAAGAATTCAAGTTTCTGGCCCAAAGATATGTCTTTAAGTCCGCAAAGCTTCACCATTAGACTAATTGGTAAAAAGCAAACTTCAACAAACGTTCCGCAATACGTAACCTTTAATTGATAATCGTAAGGAGAAATCTTGCCCGGCATTGCTGGAGTAATCAATCTGGACAGGAAGTGCGACTTAGAAGATAAAATCACCAGGATGCTAAGCCTGATGAGGCATGAGCCTTGGTATAAGGTCGAATATTTCCAGCAAACACCAGCAGCGTTGGGAAGAGCCTCTTTGGGAATAATCGACCCTCATCCTCAACCGGTGTTTAACCAAGATCGAACCTTGTGCCTTGCCATCTGTGGAGAAGTACACAATTATCAAGATGATTCTGTCCAAAACATAAGAAAAGAACATGGCATCGAATCTGACAACCACCCTAAGCTCATTCTACACTTATTGGAAAAGAAGGGAACCCAAATCATTCAAAGCTTGAACGGTTCTTTTGTCCTGGCCTTATGGGATTCTAAGAGGAATCTCCTGATTATTGCCAATGACAGATATGGGTTGAGACCTCTGTATTATCTTTGGCAAAGCGATCTCTTTCTCTTTGCCTCTGAAATTAAGTCTATCCTTACTTTCCCCCAGGTGAAAAAAGAAATCGACAGTCAAGCGTTAGCTGAGTTTTTCAGCTTGAACTGTATTCTGGCAGAAAGGACCCTTTTCAAACACATTAAAATCTTGAGCCCTGCTTCGATTTTAACCTTTCAGGCCGGAGTTCTGAATGTCAAAAAATACTGGGAGCCGGTACTCAACGATGGCGATCGCGGCTTCGATCAAAAAGAAGCAATTGAAAGGGCCCATTCCCTTTTGCTCCAAGCGGTGAAAAGGCAGATGGATGACCGCAAGCCAACAGGTTGTTATCTAAGTGGTGGATTGGATTCAAGAACTATTCTGGGGGCAGTCAGCCAATTGGGCTGCAAGATTCCCACCTTTACTTTTGGAAGGGCCGGCTGTGATGACCAAAAGGGTGCGGAGCTTATCTCTAAGACTCTGGGAATGGAAAACTGCTTTTTTGAAGTCTCTCCGAGCTATTTAAAACACTGGGCCCGGACCGGCGTGTGGCTAACCGAGGGAATGACCCGCGCATCCTTTCACAGCTTAGAATTCCTGCCTGAGATCCGAAAAAGTGCTCTCATACTTTTTAACGGCTTCGGCGGAAACGAGTTTATGGGAGTTCTATCATTGAGCTTGCTCAAATTTTTATTTGCCAAAAGACCAAAGAATTGGGTGAGAAGATTTTTTCATCAGATAAACGAGCCATTCTCTGAGGATCTGTTATCTAAGCTCTTTGTTTTTCAAGTTCATTCTCAGATCAAAGAAAGGGCTTTTCAATCTTTTGCTGACACGATAGTCAGCTTTCCTGAAGAATCCCCTCTCAACAAGATTTTTCATTTTCTCATCAGAGAGAAGGCAAGAAAATCGCATCTCTATGGTCCCTTGTCAGACAACAACCTGATCGAATACCGAGTTCCCTTCTGTGACTATGACTTGGCTGATTTCCTTCTGACCGTCCCGCCTAAACAGAGGATGCTCGCCATTTTCTATCGCAAGCTTATTGTCAGCAAATTTCCCAACCTGGCCGAGATCCCCTATCAAAGAACCGGACTCCCCGCTAATTCTAATCTGGCCTTGGTACTGCTTAAGAAAATTCGAGAACGGTGCCAAAGAAAGCTGTTTTCTGCGGCCGGAGACAAACGGGGTCACATTGACGATGAAAATTGGATGAGAAACGAACTGAAGGATTTTGTGATCTCTACCCTGTTAAGCAAGAAGGCCACAGAAAGGGGAGTTTTGAATCCCCAGTCTGTCAAAGAAATCATTGATCAACATCTTTCGGGAATAAAAAACAATACTCTTAAACTGGGAACCCTTTTGACCTTTGAACTCTGGAATCAACTGTTTGTTGACAGTGAATTTTGAGGTATCAGGGCCTCCTAGTTGAGACCAAAAATCCTCAGCCGGAATGCGTATAATTCACAAGATCAGCAAAATTACCCTTGACATTGAAATGTTTGCCGATAAAATTAATCAGGAGGTGAAAGAATGAATGCGCTGAAGACTACATTTCTTTTGACCCTTTTGACCTTGCTTTTTGTCTTCATTGGCCGGATGTTGGGCGGCAATTCGGGGATGATAGTGGCTTTGATATTTGCAGCCGTCATGAATCTTACCACTTACTGGTTTTCGGACAAGATCGTTTTGGCCATGTATCGAGCTCAGCCGGTTACGGAATCGGATAATCCGCGTTTGCACCGCCTTGTCAGACGAACGGCCACCAACGCAAATCTGCCCATGCCCAAGGTCTATATCATACCGACCCAGACTCCCAATGCTTTTGCCACCGGAAGGAATCCCAAACATGCGGCAGTGGCAGTCACTTCCGGCATATTGAAAACTCTGGACGAGGACGAGCTGGAAGGAGTAATATCGCATGAGATGGCCCATATCCGAAACAGGGACATTCTCACCGGATCGATCGTAGCCACTCTGGCGGGTGCCATCAGCATGCTGGCCTTTATGGCCCGATTTGCCGCCATTTTCGGCGGTTATGGAGGAAGAGAGGGTGAGGGGCGAGGAGGAGGAATAGGACTTCTGCTCATGGCCATAGTGGCTCCCTTAGCTGCCCTTTTGATTCAGATGGCCATTTCACGCTCCCGAGAATATGCGGCGGACCGGGCCGGTGCTAAAATAAGTCACAAACCTCTGTCCCTGGCGAATGCCTTAAAAAAGCTGCAGTACGCCAGCCGAAGAGTGCCACTTGAAGCCAAACCTTCTACCGCTCATCTATTCATCGTAAATCCCCTCTCCGGAAGAGGAATGGCCAGCCTGTTCAGCACCCATCCTCCTGTCGAGGAGAGGGTGGCAAGGCTGCAAAGTATGGCCAAACGTATTTGATGTAAGCAAGAAGCGGTGAGGATGAGCCATTCACATTGATATCCTCACCGCTTGTTTTTATCAAACCCCAAGAGAGTCTTCATGGGTAATGCCTGGATCGAAATAGTCATAATCATCGTTTTGATCTTAGCCAACGGTTTTTTTGCCTCATCCGAGATCGCCCTGATCTCCTCCCGGAAGAGCCGCATCAGACATTTGGCTGAAAAAGGGCATAAAAAAGCGAAGCTGGTGGATAAGCTCAAGAGCAAACCCGATTTGTTCCTGGCCACCATTCAGGTAGGGATTACTCTGGTGGGAACTTTAGCCTCGGTGGTTGGTGGAGCAAGGATCGTCGACATCCTGCAACCTTTGATTAAAAGGATCCCTTCACCAGCTATCCAAAACGCCAGCGAATCCATTGCCATAGGCATCGTGGTGGTGGTGATCACGTATCTTCTCTTGGTGGTGGGTGAACTGGTTCCCAAGTATTTGGCCCTGGCTTATCCAGAGAGGATAGCCTTCGCGACCGTCGGGCCACTGAATGCTCTTTCCAGGTTGGCCTTTGTATTCGTGAGTATGCTTTCAACCTCCAGCAGGTTCTTTGTTTCCATCTTTCTGAAAAGAATCCCTAAAGAAAGTGGATTCATCACGGACGAAGAGCTAAAATTCATCGTCCGTGAGGGGAAGACCAAAGGTGTCTTTGATCAGACCGAGGAAGAGCTGATCCGAAGCGCCCTTGAATTCACCGACACCACCGTCCGCAATGCCATGATCCCTCGAACTGAGATTGTGGCTCTGGATATTAGGGCGAGTCAGGAAAAAGTCGTCCGCACGTTGACCGAGTACGGATATTCACGAATACCGATCTATAGAGAAAATCTGGATAACGTCGTGGGGATAATCCATGCCAAAGACATCATCAACCTACTCCAAAACCGGGAGCTGATCATTCTGGACGATATTATCCGCAAGCCCTACTTCGTGCCGGATTCAAAAAAGATATCCGAGCTTCTAAAAGAGTTCCAGAAGAAGAGAATCCAAATGGCCATGGTGTTGGACGAATTCGGAGGCACCGCCGGACTGATCACCCTGGAGGACATAATAGAGGAAATTGTTGGTGAAATCCGAGATGAATACGATCAAGCCGAGGAAGAGAAGATTTACTTTCTTTCGAAGAACTTGGCCATCGTCAGCGCTTCTTTGTTTCTGGGCGATTTCAATGAAAAATTTGGCACTGACCTTCCGGAGGAATTCAACACCCTCGGGGGTTACCTGACCAGCACTTTGGGAAGAATTCCGGCGCTGGATGAAGAGATCAAGTTGGGTAACTTGACTTTCGTGATCTTCGAGAAGGTGGGACACCGGCTGAAGAAAATCAAAGTGCGCAAGGAAAAAAAGCGTACAGACTCCGGTTCGGTGTAAGCAGATCAAAACCAAGAGAGGACCAAACCACTAACAGCTACCACCGTGTTTGAAACGATACTTCAGCCAATTGGTGAATGGATAATAAGTGTGATCTCCCAAATGGGATACCTGGGGATCGTGCTAACCATGGGGATCGAAAGTGCCTGCATCCCTCTCCCTTCGGAGATCATTATGCCGTTTTCAGGCTACCTGGTATTTGCGGGCAGATTTAGTTTGATAGGAGTTTCAGTTGCAGGCGCATTTGGATGCGTGGTGGGGTCTGTGGCGGCTTACTGGGCGGGGGTTTGGGGGGGACGTCCCTTCATACAGAAATATGGTAGATATGTCTTGATCTCCCATAAGGACTTGGCTACAGCCGACCGCTGGTTCGAGAAATACGGTGACTGGGCCATATTTTTCTCCCGGCTTCTTCCGGTCATCAGAACCTTCATTTCCCTCCCGGCCGGCATCGCCAAGATGAATTTTTTCAAATTCATCATTTACACTTTTTTGGGATCACTTCCCTGGTGCTTCATGTTGGCCTACGTAGGAAAGATCCTGGGAGAAAACTGGGAAGGCATAAGAGTCTATTTTCATAAGGCGGATATTTTCATTGGAATAGCGATAGGCTTAGGAATATTCTATTTTTTGTACAGACATTTGAAACCGGAAAAGAAAAAGATTTAATCATTTAAAGAAACTGCTCTTGGCGGATTTTATCATCCGCCAATCAAAGTTTGTCGAGGATGATAACATCCTCGACGAGCAGAAAACTGATGTGGATATACCCAGTCTGGCAAGTTTACCCGCCTATGGAGGGCAGACCGGGCCACCCTGCCATTGTTTCTGTGTGGAAGTTGTCCAGGCGGGTGATTGGGGCAGTCATCTCATTTCGCACACTTAGGTGTTAATCTCGCCAGATAATCTCCACGATCCTCCTGCAACACGATCTCGCAGGACCAACCTGCTCTCCTGGCTTTAGAAGTTAACATTTCAGGGTCCACATGCAGCCATTTCCAAAGTGGCCACGTCTTGCCTTTATACTCCATCTGAGACCGCATTTCCCCAAAGTAACGGCCAGCATCACGATTGGCCTGCTGATAAGCGAGGTGGAGAGGATTGCCCGTATATCTGACATCCAGGG
>Ga0315539_1002879_pt1 | contig 12228 bp, 11 predicted proteins | sample SalMarSW160150MG_FD_203097 | JGI IMG/M metagenome (GOLD analysis project Ga0315539, IMG submission 203097) | Salt marsh sediment microbial communities from the Plum Island Ecosystem LTER, Massachusetts, United States - Salt Marsh Sediment SW1601-150 ... | reverse complement strand
TACTTGACACCGATAACCTGGAATCAACAGAACTTGTAATATCCTCTTCCAAGGTATTTGACTTTAACAATGTATCAACACTGGGCACCATAGTACTTATTGATGCCGGTGATATACAGAGCAGTGAGGAGGAAGAGCAGGAAGATGGTGAAGAAGATACAGACGGAAGTACTGATTAATCCACTTCTTTGAGACAATTTCAATTATTTTTATTCTCGTTAATAACTGTAATTGTATGCTCTATCAAACTAATATCCCCTGGGTTTCCGTGGCCTGGTACTACTATTTCAGCATTTTTATATTTTCCCATTACTCTTCCAAGCGATGATGGCCATTCCTCAACATTTCCATCTTTGGTAAAACCCAATTTTTCAGTGTCTGATGATAAAATCATACAACCACCAAAAAGTATCTTTTTACTTGGCATATAGACGACTATATTATCATAAGTATGTGTTGGCCCGGGATAATATATTTCAACAGTTTCTTTACCAAAATTTAATATTTGTTCATCGTTAATGTCAAAAATATGTGTGGGCTCAGCAAATTCGAAACTCGCGTACTTGTCAAGATACTTCTTGTCTTCTAAAGGATCGAGCCATTTTTGTATTTCTGACATTGTTTCTTTACTTCTTGTCCTTAAAAGTTCGCATGTTAATTGTGAACCATATACTGGAATGCTGTTCTTTATTAATTCTGAATTGCCACCTAAATTATCAATATGAAAACCTGTATTTATTTCAGTGATTTTAGTTTCAGTTCCATATGTATTATAAAGCCAATCGAGTACACATGAGGTCGCTTCGGGAGTATATGGAGTATCAATCCAAATAAAATCTGAATTATCCATTCTTATTAACAAAGAATTACCAGGCCAGGGATAACTATGAGTGATTAGGAATGTGTTTTTAGATATTTCTTGAAGGCATAACTCATCTGTAAAATCTATTTCAACGAAGTTATTGCCTTCCATTTCGCATGAACATGTTATAAGAAAGAAAAATAACACTAGTAGTATCAGATAAATTAAAGACTTTTTACTTTTTTTCATAATTGAGCAATATTTTAACATATAAAATAACCCTAAGTAAAAAACGTAAAGATACCTTAAGAAATACACCCTATTGGGCAGGCTAAAAGATAAAAAATAGTTGGAGTTAGCCTGTAAGCCGGGATATGTACCAATTACTATTATCTTTACCACTACCCAACCAGCCTTATTTACCTAAATTTTTTTACTACTTTATAGTAACTTTAGCAGTTCCTTCAAAACAGGTGCCATCCTTAAGTGTTCCTGTAATAATTACATCATAATCACTGCCTGCTATTATTTCAGGAAGGGTGCCAATTGCTTCAAAAATATTAAATCTAACCAGCATCTTGGGCAGCTTAAGTCCCCTGCGCTCATACCACTCTCTAAACTTTTCAATTTGCCATAAATTTTGACCTATCCTGGGGCCTACTATTATTGCAAGCTTTTCTTTCTTGCCAAATCCCCAGGGCCGGGGAGAAAGTATATTGTTAAGTCGTATAGTTTCCGGAACAATTTCAGTCACAATAACTAAATTACCCTGGTAGTCCTTTAGATCGCTTATGGTACATAGAACAGTAACTCTGCTGGCAAAACTCTCAATAACCTTATTTTTATCTTTATGTTCTTTTATAAATTCATACCACCTGAGATTCCATTTATAAGGCACAATTCTTATAGTTGCGGTTGCAGTAGTTTCCGGGTATTTAAGGACCTGTACCTTTAAAGTTCTGCTAAATGACCCGCTACCGGCAAGTTCACCAGTGATAGTTACAAGGCACTCTGCTCCCGGCCATACACTTTGCAGGGTATTTATAGCTTCAGAGCGATCAAACTCTACCTTAAGTACTTTTCCTAAAAACCCTTCTTTCTCATTAATAAGTTCGCCTTCTCCAGTTACAGTAATCTGATTATTCATTTTTATTGTATCCACCTTTATCTGGGATACATCATAACCGGGCAGGTTTCCCAGGTAACATATAACTGCATCAGAAGCGGATTCTTCATCTTTCCAGCTATAATCCCACTTTTCAAGGTCAAATTTTGCTGTAATCGGGATATCATATATATCATCCAGACTTATATCCTCAAACGCCTGGGTAACTCTCTGTATATCTATGCCTTCAAGCTCCAGCAGGGCTTCCACTGCTGACGCTCTAATTACAGGATGTACTGAAAAATATAATTCCCTCTCTTCCTGAGTTATATCAGAAGGATAAGAAGGCCACATTTCTTCGCTATTTTCCGCGAACTTAAAAACTGTCTCAGCTGCTTCAGGCTCGCCACTTTCCAGAAGCACCTTAAACCCATCAACAAATCTTGGACCTGTTTCATCCACAAGCTGGCGGTATTTTATAGCAGGGGTTATAAGCTCAGGATCTTTTAAGTCGATGATAAGACCGGCAAGAAAAGCATAGACAATCTCATCGTTATCGAAAGGGGAACCAGTCATTTCCTCAAATATCTTATCCAGAGACTCTTCATCAAATGTCCAGTAAGCCCGCTGGTACAGGTCCATTACATATGAAACCATTTCCTTAACCTTCTGTTTTGAAGTTTCACTTGCAACCTTTATAAGTGCCTGCGCAGCTTCAAGCTGATGGATACTGCTATTATTTTGTTCCTGTTCAAAATAATCCAGTAGAGCAGGTTCCGCTTCGGGATCACCAATCATAGCCAGTGCCCTTATTATGACAAGACTCTGTGCAGAATTCTCTGCACTGTCTAATCTCTCTAAAAGTATAGGTGTAGCACTTTTATTACCGATCTTACCTAAAGCTTCTACTACCGTCCATGAAAATCCACTTTGCAGCTTTTCAATTAATACCGGTACAGCATAACTGCCGAGCTCTGCCAGCAAATCAGATTTGTATGGATCACCCATTGTATGGCAGCTGTTTAAAATCTCTTCTACCTTTTCTTCTATATTTTCTTCCTGGGCAAATAAATTAGAATTTATGGGTATAAAAAGTATAAGCAGTACTGAGAAGAATATTAATACTTTTTTCATATGTCTACCTCTTAGTAAATTTCTAAAAATTTAAGGTTTAAAAACCACAAATATCATTGAGGGGTATAATATTACATAACATAAGTGGCCTAATATTAATCCAATACATGAACGTATCATTATGTTTCTTTCTCCTTTACCCCATATTCCATAAATTCCTGAAGATATGGCTATGATAGAAACTGATAAGAAGAACCAACTATGTGGAGGAAACCAATGCCATACAATAGGAACCTCAATATCTATAATTAAGCTAACAAATATTAGGAGAATTAGAAGTATAAAAGATGACAACCCTCCCATGAAAGAAATCCATGAAAAAATATTTTTTAATTTTTTTCTTTTATTCATTATCATGCTTTATCAGATTTTAATTCTTTATTCTTATTCCATTACTATAATTACTTCTTTTAACCTAAGTATTCAAAGCAATTTGTCAGCTTATAGAATAAAACTAATGCTTTAGACTGCTTTTCGATTCCTATGTCTAAAAAACAAATCTTATTTAATTCCTCGCTATTCAATAAAATTGACAAAAAAGAAACAAAATAAGCCAAAATATAAATGACCTAATATAAAACCTACAAATGATCTCAATCTAATATATTTATTTACTTCACCATATATTCCATAAATTCCTAAAATTATGGAAATAATAGTAATCGCAAAAAAGATAAAAATTAAAAAATAAATATATCTTCCATTAATATTAATATTGGCATTAATAATATATAAAAAGCTAATTGCTAAACAAAATACAAGTATAAAAGATGATATTCCTCCTATAAATGAAATCCATGAAAAAACATTTTTTGATTTTTTTCTTTTATTCATTATTTAATTTGTATTAATTATCTCTATAATCATTCAATTACTTCTGTTACTTCTTTTAATCTAAGTACATGGAGTACTCCATCAGTCGATATTATAAATTGAGTATATTCTAATGCCTGTTCTTGGGTTTCTAATCCAAAACCTTCTCTTACACCCTCTACAATTGTACCTAGATAGGAGTTAGATATTCCCGGATCACTAAGATATTCTGCAGTATCTTCATTTGTATCATGAAAAGATACAATCATCTGATATGTTTTACTCTCTTCAATACAATCTATAACTTCATTCTTAATGTTTTGTTTAACCCACCATTCGAATGATATCCATGATTCTCCACCATCTCCACTCAAAACGTCTCTATATATCATCTTTAAACCTTCACCATAGTCATCGCCTAGAGCATGTTTTACTGCCTCGCTCTTATAAGCATCCAGTACATCCTGATTGTACCACCAGTAAGGGGGGCGGACAAATTCAGGAACTTCTCCTGTAATGGCTTTTATCCTTAATATAGCCGCTATTAAATCACTTTCAAGGGCACTCTCTCCATCTGCAACACCATCTCCATCTACATCATAAGGGTCCTGTATAACCCGGATGGGATGACCTTGCCAAAACCAATGTTCACCCTCTCCACCAGTATGTACCCCTATAATATGACCTTCTTCATCCTCTACCCCTATTAAAGCCTCTCCTATTGAGCTTCCACCATATTGTGGGTCATGTGTCTGCACAAAGAACGCAGCTTTGATTTCATCCTGGATATCATTAAAATATAAATCATCAATAATATTTTCTGTAGTATTTTCCCCACTTCCTAAAGGATGTTCGCCATCCGGCCCATCATCAAAGGTAAGAACTATCTGAACAGGTACAATAAAGCTTAATTCTACTGGTTCAGCATCTATGTAGTCTTCTTTTTCGGCATTAAAGGTAACATAATATTTACCTGCCCGTATGGTATTTGTAAAAGGCTCTTCACATTCATAAAAACCCTCGATTGTTTCAGACTCTATAAGCTGGACAACCTCTGTTGGATTATCAGAAAAATCATCTGGTGTATCATCAGGAATTATGATTTCTGCATTTACAATTGCTTCTGATATCTCCACTTCATTTTCGTCTAAGACCTCGCAGCTTAGATTTACTTCTTCGGCCAAGTCGTATTTTTCCTTATCTGTTTCGGCCTGGTCAATTATAAGCTGAAGTCCCTGCCCTACATAAACAACTAATTCAGTAGAATTTTCCAATTCATCATTATCAGTAACAGTCAATGTTACTATATATTCTCCATCCAGGTTATAGACATTGCTGACCTCTACTCCTTCGGCGGTATTCCCATCACCGAAATCCCACTCATATTTTACTATTTCTCCATCGATATCGAAGGAATCAGAACCATCAAAGATTACTTCTTCTCCTGCTGAAGGATTGGGTGGGGAGAAGGTAGCGATAGGTGTTGGTAGGCTTCCTTGCTCATAGGCAAACCAATTACCGCTTGCATCAACTGTACAAGAGCAATACCCATATGCATCGCTATACGTACCTTCTATATCCCAATTTCCTTGAGCAGTTGATAAGGTGATTGTATCCCCTTCTATGCTATGACTGGAAACACTAATATCCTCACCAAACTCTACAGCAGCAGTAATAATAAAATTTCCCTGTTCGTCTGTCTCTATGCTACATGAATTTATCGGGTATACAAAATCAATAGCTCTCATTGCGCTACCGTTATCAATTACCTCAAGCACCAGTTCATTATATATATCTTCGCTGGTCTCTTCTAGAATTCCTCCGCATAAACAAGAATAATAGACAGAGCCATTAAAAATAACTGACCATATATCACCGTCATTAAATTCTACACCGCCAGAATTGTCTAAATAGACAGTGATTATAGTTTCCTCGTAAGTTTCTTGAGCTTGAAGAGTATTAGGCAAAGAAAATAAAAATAAAAATGTGAACAATGCTATTAAGGAAAAAACCTTTAGTATATTGTGGTATTTATACATATCCTTAATATACTTATTATAAAAAAAACCGAAAATCTCATTTTAAGATTTTCGGTAACTCAGCTTTCCCTATATTATATCAGGGCCTGTAGCTTTGCGCCCCTAGCTTACACGCAGGTTTGCCTTTATCGAATCTTATTCTCTTACATATCATATCCTATTAAAATAAGTCAAGGAAATTTTGATACTAAAAATAATGACTTTCTAAATTTTAGATTATTAATGTACTTATTAAGAGGATAATTAAAAAATATTAATTTTTTAATTTATATCTTATTTATAACTCTAGTGGAAAAGTCTTAAAATTATAGTCCCCGCTATTGAGATTGTAATTCAGCTCAATTTTTTACCATAATAAAAATACTTTATGCTTTTTTTAAGAATATGTTTGAAATAAGATTTTCTGGTTTTATATAGCATTTTAAAACCTGTCTTTTTAAAAAACTTAAACGATTTTTCCGATGGTGTTTTAAGATGGACTCCCTTTATCTTTTCGTTTTTTAGATAGTTTAAATAAGCTTCAATTAGTCTTCCCCCAATGCCATAACCCCTATAATTTTTATCTATATTGATATGTAAAATAGCAGGATAGTCTTTTTTTATAAATGCAGGTGTGTAAAATTCTCCCTTTAAAAAACTGTAAATATTAAACAGGATAAAAAGAAGGTTTGCTTTTTTAAAAATATAACCTTTAAAAATTAATTTTAAAATAGCCTTGGGAAGCACTTTAATAATAAACAACAAATCCATTGCTCTTTCACTTTTAGCACCGCTAATATAGCCTATTACCTTTTCCCTTTTTTCAGCAACAAATGTAGATTCAGGTTCATAATCTGTATGATAAAGAGTTAAAAAATCAGCGAGAAATCCCCTCCCTGTAAAAAAATTCTCTGCAGGCTCTCCCATAAAAGCGGTATCACAGGCAATTTTTCTTACAGACGCTCTGTCACTTCTTTCATATTCTCTGATAATTATCTCTTCTGATTTAGGCATCATTGAAGCAGTTTATTAATAAATAAAAAGGTCATATAAACTTTCACACATTATAGTAATAATAGGTTTAAGATTCAAAAATAGCTATTAATTTTTTACCCGATGAATATAATGTTAATAAAAACAAACCGGCAATTTAACATCTCCTATAACTAAAAACGTAATGTTAAATAAAAGAAAGAAAGATAAACTTTTTACTGCTATAAGGATCGCTGTAAGTATCACACTGCTTACCTTTCTTATTACAAGAAGCTGGAGCAGTTTAAAAAGTTTTTCATCAACTTTAAAAGAGCTAAATCCAGCATACCTTCTTTTAGCTGTAATATTCTATCTTCTGGGAATAATGACTGAGATGCTAAGATGGGATACTCTTTTAAGGGCTCAGGACATAAGAATCTCAAAAGGATTTCTAACCCAATCAATTTTTATAGCATACTTCTACAGCAATATCTTCCCGACAAATATAGGAGGTGACATATACAGGGCTTATGACCTGCATGAAAATAATAATATATCACTTGATAGAAATATCTCTGTAATAGTTGTTGAAAGATTCATAGGTATGCTTACAGGAACTGTTTATCTGGCTATTTCCTTTTTTGGAGTCTACAGATATTTGAATCTACCAACTATCATTGGCCTTTCCTTACTGCCACTTGCAGGTCTTCTGTTGTTTTTTATAATTTTAAAACCTAAAATATTTAAAATAGACAAACTGTTTAAAAAAATACATTTTTTAACAAGATTTGAACCCAAGTATAATTCATTTCTGCAACATTTTATTAGTTATAAAAATAAAATAAGATATTTACTGGTAAGTTTTTTCCTCAGTTTTGCAGCTCAATTACTTTTTTATACAGGATTTTATTTTGCTGCTGTTTATATGAATCTTGACCTTCCATTTTTTGCTTTCTTCTTTTTAATACCTGTTATTCTTTTAATATCAAATGTCCCATTTTCTATAGGCGGTATAGGAATTAGGGAAAATTCTTTTGTAGTGCTTCTTAAAAATTTCAATATTCCCGAAAGTACAGGGACTCTTTATGCCCTGGTTTCATTGTTTATAATTATTTTTAGCGCACTCCTCGGGGGAGTTGTTTATTTATTAAAGAACATTTTTTATAGATCAAAGGGAGTAGTATAGTTGAAGTAATAAATTTTAAAATATATATATTATATATCCTTGACCGTCATTTTAACCTATCACCATTATGCTATAATATCATGGTGTCAATTATATTTTTTACTGAAAAATTTTAGTCATTGAAGACAATTCTAGGGCGTAAATACACCTGTATTAAAATTAATATAGTTTGGAGAACAAATGAAGACAAAATTAAAAATAGTTTACTGGAAAGGTAAAAAATTCTGGCTGGGTAAGATTCTTGAACATCCTGAAATTATGAGCCAGGGTAAAACTATTGAAGAACTTGAAGAAAACCTAATAGACGCATATAAGTTAATGCTAATGGACGATGTTCCTCCAAATTATAAGCTTAAAGAAATATCTGTATGAAGCGCAGTGAACTGCTGAAACAACTAAAAAAAGAGGGCTGTGTGTTACTTAGAAATGGCTCTAGGCACGATATTTATATAAATCCCAAAACCGGACAGAAATAACCTATTCCAAGACATTCAGAAATTGACAATACCCTTGCAAAACACATTAAAAAGTACCTGGGTATTGATAAATAAACTCTATATTACCTGTTATCTTTTCCATCCTACCCACTGGATGACCGTTCTAAATTTATTTCCCAAAATAATTCTTGTACTAAATTGAAAAAACAAACTTAAATAATATGGATCACATGTATAATTGAACTTGTAAAATTTAAACCTGCAAAGTGTAAAAACTGTAAGGATTTCTTTATAAAATTTACCCTATTTAGCTGACTTATAAGATAAAAAATTGTTGGAGTTAACCTGTAAGCCGAGAACGATTCTGAATAGAATACAATTTCCTAGTTTGTGTTACAAAAAAGATTAATATATATATAAGAGAAATTATATTAATGGCTCCCTATTTTATACAAAACAATCCTTGCTTAATAGGAAAGGTTATAAAGTGCACACCTTCAAACACAGTTCTTCTATTTACTTAGTTGAAGTAGATGTAATCTTTTCAAGATATAAAAATTACTTTTTCATGTAAGTCTGTATACCACAAAATCTAAATTTTATTTAATAACTAATCCATTTGACAAATGTACTTAATATAAATATAATTTATGATAATGTAATTAATTTTATATAATTTTTATACTTAAATTTAGTTTTAATTTATAGTAAAGATAAAATATAAATATATGTTTCTCTAAGACCTCTACTTATTTTTAGAGGAATAACTAAAAAAACTAATAAATATCACCATATTTTTTAAACATTTTTATTACATTCAATGTTATTTAAAAAAGGAGGAGCAATGAAAAAAACTAGGCTACCCAAAGTCTTATCGATTATATTGTTAATTATAATGGTTTTAATTGTTGTAATGCCTGGTGTTATTTATGCACTACCCAGCCCGCCCTGGGCAGAAATGTATTATTATGATAATCCTGGACCTGGATATGAAAATGATATTAAACAATATCTACTAAACATGGGTTATGATGCCCGTTTGTATAAGAACACACATGCCTACTATGTAAGAAGAACTATGTACCAAGATGCAGTATTTTACTTACATGCTCATGGTGCACCAGGGAGAATGATTCTCAGATTTGACCCAAATGGAACACAAATATCTGCAAAATCAGTACCTTCGCAGGACTATAATTATTCTCTTGAAGCAAGATATGGTAGCACTACAGATAAATTAAAATATACAAGATCAACATACTGGGCAGGTTGCCATACAGCTGAATATAGTAGTACCTATGGTGATTTAGATAATTACTGTTACTATACTCTTGGTGTTGATTCTACCGTAGCTTTTTGGGGAGCTAGAGGGCATACATCCGGGTCGTATTTTGATAAAATTTTTTATTATTATGCAAAGCAGAATAATACTGTATCAGCATCATTACTATTAGCTGAATATGTAACTAAAAACCAGTATCCTCAATGGCCTAAAGAAGGTCATTATGATTATAGATACTATGGAGGTAGTATAAGACTTATACCAGCAAGTTATGGTACTTATTAGATAAGGAGGGAATTTTAATGAAAAAAATAAAATATTTACTTATACTTCTTGTATTAGTATTAATATTGTCAGCAGTTTTTGTTTCCGTTAAATTTATTAATAACAAAAATACACTTGAAGCATTAGATAAAGAAGATTCTAATGAAGAAATAGAGGGAAAAGCAACATCTCAAGAGGGGCTTGAAAAGATAGAAGACATAGTGGGGATGGATTATGGTGATATTGAATATCAAGGATTATATGAGATAGCTGAAAAAGAACTCTACAGGTATAGAGATAATCTGTATGAGTACTATATAAATCCTGATACAAAAAATTTTGTGGGTATGATAGCAATGGAGGATCTGCCATTAAAAGAAGGTGCTAGAAGAATAAATAAAAACGAAGCTTTAGAGATTGCCGAAAATCTAATTGGAAAATGTTTTGAGGACTTTTTTGACTATGATGTAGAAATTAAAGTAAATGACTACACACAAGAACCAGAAGATAGCGGACCTAATTGGTTTTCTACAAGGTTTGAACAGAAAAATGAATCAGGAACTTATACCGGGTATTATATTGATATATACATTGATAAATATGGAGAAATCCTTTTCTATTGTGCCACAGAGGGAAATTATGAAGTTGCCAGGCAAGAACCTAAAGTAACCAGAGAAGAAGCAATTGATATTGCATATAGGGAAGCAGAAGAGATGGTTAAGGAAATAATTAAAGCAGAAGAAGAAGTATCAGAAGTAACGGTAGATGAAAAAGCACAGGCAATGGGCTGGACTGATGAACCTATACCACCAGGTGATAGCGGTGTATATTTTGATAAAGAACCTCAAGAAATTGAAGAATTCAAGGCTAACTTAGACGAGAGAGATAAGCATGAAGTTACCACAAAACTATCCGTAGCTCATGATAAACTAGAATGGGTAATAGATATTTATAATGTTGAAATAAACAGAGACTATGGACCCATGGGATTTTCAGTTATAATTGATGCTATTACCGGTGAGGTTATACTTAGAGATCGCATTGAATAGATTAATAAAGATGAAATAAAATTAACTAAAAAGTAGTAAAATTATCTTTATAGCAATATCTTATAAACCTGTAAATATTATATCAGGGAAACAATGGTATTAAATAAAGTTCTACTGGTTAGTGTTTTATTATTAATTATGTTACTTATATTCTCAAGCGGGTGCAAATCTCTGTCCCCCGAAGATGTAACTGAAGAAAAAGAGGATGAAATAACTGAATATCAGACAGAAGAAACTGTTGACGAGAAAGAAACTGGAGATAAAGAATATTATGTGATCTCCGAATCCGAATACTTTGAAATGCCTGAGGAGATAATCCTATATAATAAAGGCGAGCAGCTCATTGTTAAGAAAAATACTGAAACATACAATAAGCTTGTCTACATTACGAATGAAAGATTTAAAAAAGACAATGATATGTTAGAAGAGGCTATACCAGATGAATATGTAGAAGATATTAAAAATAATAAGTTTGCTATCGAATTTATATATTCTAAAGAGATTCAGACTATATATACATGCTATGAATTTCGCTATGAAAAGAATTACACAAAAATATTATTCCCACTTCCCGATTGTAGGGCAATTTTTGGTCCATCTGAACGTGAATTTGAAGAATATCAGGCTGGACCATTGTGCATATCAGTCCAGCCAGAATCTGATCAACTGATAAAAATTATAGAAGAAGAATTTGGAAGTAAGTAAAGAATACTCTTGCAAATCCTTAGCATGCAGCAAAAACCGGGTGCTTTTGTGTTTCCTTTTAGCTTAAAATAATTCTTGTACTAAATAGAAAAAATAAATTGAGAAATATTTGGAGTTAGCCTGTAAGCCGGGTTCTGTAACAAACAAATTATAACATCCTTTTATACCGCGCTGTATTATCAATAATCAAACAAAGTATTTTCTAAGTCTGTAGACCATTGATCTGACGTGACACTGCAAAAGCAAAAAAATCACAGTTATCGACAGGGTAAGACACGTATATAATAAGTTTTTTTCATAAGACCCACCTATTATTTATATGATACTATATTAATATGACTATTGTTATTTTTAATAATAATTTTTAATTACATTGGCCTTGCTCAAATATTGCTGCTAAAATATCAGCGGTTAAATCTTAATAGGATGAATAATAAAAAAAATAACTTAAATACATACAA
>Ga0315539_1002874_pt1 | contig 12241 bp, 9 predicted proteins | sample SalMarSW160150MG_FD_203097 | JGI IMG/M metagenome (GOLD analysis project Ga0315539, IMG submission 203097) | Salt marsh sediment microbial communities from the Plum Island Ecosystem LTER, Massachusetts, United States - Salt Marsh Sediment SW1601-150 ... | reverse complement strand
AGGAGGATTTGTCTTGATAAATATCGCTTATGCAATGGGCCAGGGCGGGGGAGCTGCAGGCCAGGGAGCAGGAGGATTTTCAGCACTGATCCCGATTATCCTGATGTTCGTTATTTTCTATTTTCTGCTTATTCGGCCCCAGCAGAAAAAATCTAAAGAACATCGTGAAATGATGAACCGTCTTAAAAAAGGAGACCGCATCATTACAAGTGGAGGCCTTCATGGTCGAGTTACAGCCGTAAGTGAGACCACGATGACTGTTGAAATAGCTGACAAGGTCCGTGTAAAGATCGCCCGCGGCAACGTCAGCCAGGTCGTCCAGTCTTCATCGCAGCCCCAGGAAGCAAAAAAAAAGAAGGGATGATTCAGTTAGCTATCTTTATTTGAAAAGATTAACTGATTTTCTTTCTTTATACGATCACTTATGCACAAGTTTTATCCGCTTTCGGCGTGATTGAGCCCCGTCTGCAGTTTGGATTAGTAGCCATCATTTTATTTTGGACGCAACTTCAGGAAAGGAAAAGATCATTGAAAAATCTCTCATGGCGAGCGGTTTCCGTTATTGCAGTTATTGTCATTGCCGTTATTTACATTCTTCCGACCATAAAACCATCTTTGTGGCCCCATAAAAAGATAAACTTAGGACTCGATCTTCAAGGCGGCATGCACCTTGCACTTGAAGTGGATACGGAAAAAGCCGTGGAAAGCACCATAGAACGTATCAGCCAGGAAATGCGAAGTTTTTTTAAGAAAGAGCACATCCGGCATATCGAGTTGAATCGTATCGATGGAAGCCGCATTTCGGTCCAGTTGCAAGGCCAGGAAAACATCGACGGATTTGAAAAGCTGCTCGACAAAGAATTTAAAAATTTGCGCATCCTTTCAAGATCAACCCACGACGGAATCCTTACGATGATGCTGGATCTTCCTGACAAAGAGTCCGATCAAATCAAGAAGCTGGCAACCGAACAGGCCCTTGAAACCATCAGAAACCGGATCGACCAGTTCGGCGTCAGTGAACCTGATATTCGACAACAGGGTGAAAAACGGATACTTATCCAACTCCCCGGCATCAAAGATACAAAAAGGGCCAAGGATCTTATCGGACGGACCGCTCTTTTAGAATTCAAACTGGTCGATGAAACCCATGATTTAAATTCCGCCCTGCAAGGGAATGTGCCTCCGGGCAGCGAGGTTCTCTATGGCATTAAAGAAGATCCGGAAACACGGCGTGTCATAAAAACTCCCTATCTTATAAAAAAACGGACCCTTTTAACCGGAGCACACCTAACTGATGCAAAGGTTCAAATAGACTCTCAATACAATGAACCCTATGTTTCTATCAATTTCGACAAAAAAGGGGGAAGAGGTTTTGCAAGGATAACCGGAGCAAATGTAAAAAAACGTCTGGCAATCGTTTTGGATAAAAAAGTACATTCAGCACCGGTTATACAGGAAAAAATTACCGGCGGTCAGGCCCGAATTACCGGACGTTTCACCACTGAAGAAGCACGTGATCTTGCCATTGCCCTTCGTGCCGGCGCCCTTCCGGCTCCCGTCAACATCCTTGAGGAAAGGACCGTGGGTCCTTCTCTTGGAACCGATTCCATTAGAAAAGGGCTCATCTCAATGTGTGTCGGGGGTATCCTCGTTATTCTGTTCATGATTGTCTATTACAGGGCTTCAGGGCTTATCGCAGACTTTGCGCTGATTCTTAATATTATCCTGATCGCCGGAGGGCTGGCCGGCTTTCAGGCCACGTTGACACTACCGGGTATCGCAGGGATAATTCTCACTATCGGTATGGCCGTTGATGCCAATGTTCTTATATTCGAACGTATACGGGAGGAAATGAGCATAGGCAAGACACCGCGAGCGGCGGTGGACGCGGGCTACGACAGGGCTTCTCTTACAATACTCGATGCTAACGTAACAACGCTTGTTGCAGCCCTTGTCCTGTTCCAGTTCGGCACCGGCCCGGTTAAAGGATTTGCGGTAACACTCAGCTTGGGTGTACTTTCCAGTCTTTTTACAGCCCTTATTCTGTCCCGGTTAATATTCGATTATTTCTTAGTAAAACTAAAGAGTAAAAGCCTAAGCATCTAATTATATCTTAACCTGTTTTAATAGGAGCATTATATCACAAAGCATAACAACATCATCTTAGGGGACACCATCAATGCAGTTTATAAAACCTGATATTAACATTAATTTTGTCAGTAAGAGAAAAATTGCTTTCTTCATATCCCTGGCCATGATCCTTGTCAGTATTGCCTCTCTCTTAATTCATAAAGGACCCAGATACGGCATTGATTTTGCCGGCGGTACATTGATACAGGTAAAGTTTAGCGTCCCTGCAAGCTTGAATAACATAAAATCGGGCCTTGCCGCCATAGATTTAGGCAAATCTTCAGTTCAACAGTTCGGAGATCAGCGTGATAATGAATATCTTATCCGAACGGACATATCCATCACGACCTCACAGGGATTTTCTTCAAAAGTGCAGAAAGCACTGGAAGCCTCAACAGGGAATGAGGTCAACATTCGTCGTGTTGAAATGGTGGGACCTCAGGTGGGCAAAGACTTACGGGAAAAGGCTCTTTTCGCCATGTTTTACGCCCTGCTCTTTATTACTATATATATATCCGGCCGTTTTGAGTTAAAATGGGTTCTAAGCGGAGTTATGGCCGGCGCACTCATGGGTGCTGTATATCTCCTTTCTGTTTTTAATGTCAGCGTCCCTTATCTTATCGCAGCCGCATTGATCGTAACACTTTTACTTTTCTGGTTTCTCGAGCTGAAATACGCTATGGGGGCCATTGTAGCTCTTATCCATGATGTCACCATAACCGTTGGGATATTTTCTATTTTTGACATAGAATTTACCCTTCCGATTATCGCGGCTCTTCTCACCATCATCGGATATTCATTAAATGACACCATCATTATTTTTGACAGAATCCGGGAAAATCTGAGGAAATATCACAAAAATCCCCTGGAATTCACAATTAACAGAAGTGTAAATGAGACTCTCAGCCGAACCATACTGACCTCTATAACTACCCTTGTTGTCGTTGTTGCTCTGTTTGTACTGGGAGGCGGGATTATTCATGACTTTGCATTTGCAATGATAATAGGCGTTATTATCGGAACCTACTCATCGGTTTACGTTGCAAGCCCCATACTCCTTGCATGGCATGGGCGTGGAAGAAAGAAATAAGTGGAAAACATTCTGCCATGGTTTGTTCTGAAAAGTGTTCCAGGAATCGGAAATCACCTTTTCAAGCGGCTAATAGATTGTTTCAATTCACCTGAGAATGTTTTTGAAGCTTCCAGAAAGGATCTTCTTGAGGTAGAAGGCATAACACCTCGTCTTATCGCCGCAATAAAGCATCACAAAATTGGTGATTCGGTCAAAAAGGATCTCGATCTTGTGATAAAAAAAGGTTATAAAATTGTCACCATGGCGGATACGGATTATCCACCCCTTTTACTTCAAATACCGGATCCTCCGCCTTTCTTGTACGTTTTCGGCCGTCTTAACGGTTCATTTAAAAATATAGCGGTTGTGGGCTCCAGGATTGCAACAGAATACGGCATCTCTACAACCCGCCGTCTGTGCAAAGACTTGGCTTTACTTAAAATGACTATCGTCAGCGGCATGGCAATTGGCATTGATTCGGCTGCCCATCAAGGAGCACTAACAGGCAAAGGAAATACGATTGCGGTGTTAGGAAGCGGTTTGGAGATCCTTTATCCGGCAGAAAACCGCAAGCTTTTTCATATGATCGCCGAAAACGGAGCCGTTATTTCGGAATTTCCTTTGTTGACTGAACCTGAGCCACACAATTTCCCAATACGAAACAGGATAATTAGCGGAATTTCATTTGGAACCGTGGTCGTTGAAGCTACAAAAAGAAGCGGATCACTTATAACAGCCCGACTTGCCGCAGAGCAAAACAGGGAAGTATTTGCCATCCCGGGAAGCATTCATTCATTCAAAAGCACCGGGACTCACACTCTTATAAAACAGGGGGCCAAACTGGTTGAACATGCCCAGGACATTATGGAAGAGCTCTCATATATTATTGAAGCCCCGCATGAAAAGAATAAAACCGGTAATGAAATTATGAAAAGGATCCCGCAGTTATCATCCGAGGAATCCCTTGTGTTTGAAGCCATTGATCCGTATCCTGTTCACATTGATGAACTTGCAAGAAAGCTTTCCATGAAACCCGGCAAACTGTCGAGCATTCTGCTCCAGCTGGAGCTAAAAGGTATTGTACACCAATCCCCGGGAAAACTCTTTTTCCGGGAAGCGATGGAGTAAAGGGAAGAAAAGATGAACATCGAACATCGAACATCGAACGTCCAACATCGAATGATGAATAAAAAAACCTGAACGACTGAATGATATTTTAGAGGAAACAGAAGAATTAATTAAGATTTTTGTTGCGAGCATCAAAACGGCTGAAAAGAAAAAGAAATAGTCATTCAAGGTTTGACATCGGATTTTTAAAAACAAATGAAATTAAACTGCGGAGCGAAGAGACATCATTATTCGACGTTCGACGTTCAATGTTCAGTCTGTTCGATGTTGGACGTTCATTTTTTAATATGTTCGACGTTTATATTTCAAAACAACCCGGTCCGGCATAAATGTAATCAGTCAATTTTTACAAAACAACTTAACGCTTATGGGGCTTCGCCCCAATTTGAATAATGTAATGAGGTAATATTGTGATCAAATCGCTTGTTGTCGTAGAATCCCCAACTAAAGTTAGAACCCTAAAAAAATATCTCGGTAATAGTTACAATGTCGCTGCAACCGTAGGTCATATAAAGGACCTTCCGGCAAAGGAAATCGGCATCAATATCGAGGAAGGTTTTAAACCAATATATACGAACATTCCCGGTAAACAGAAAGTCATCAGATCGTTGAAACAGGCCGCGGGCGATTCAAATGATATTTACCTTGCGCCTGACCCGGACAGGGAGGGTGAAGCCATCGCATGGCATACCGCCGAAGTCCTCAAAAAAAAGGGGAGAAGATTCCACAGAGTTCTTTTTCATGAGCTTACAAAAAATGCCATTCATAAGGCTATTGCATCCCCTGAAGATCTCAACCGTAACAAGTATGAAGCCCAGCAGGCTCGCAGAATTCTCGACAGACTTGTGGGATACCAGGTATCTCCCTTATTGTGGCGCAAAGTAAAAGGCGGACTCAGTGCCGGGCGGGTACAGTCCGTTGCCGTGCGGATCATCTGTGAAAGGGAACGGTCTATCCAGGCCTTTGAGTCCGAAGAGTACTGGACAATAACAGCTCACCTTGAGGATAACGCACCACCACCATTTACGGCAAAGCTGGCTAACGAGAAGGGAAAAAAAATTAAAATTCCCGACGAAAAGTCATCGAGCTCCATCGTGAAAGAGCTGTCCGAAGAAAAATTTATAGTGGAAAAAGTTCAGAAGAAAACCACAAAAAGAAACCCTCTTCCGCCTTTTATTACCAGCAAACTCCAGCAGGAATCAATACGTAAGTTAAGATTCTCAGCTAAAAAGACCATGAGCATCGCACAGCAGCTTTACGAAGGTATAGAGTTTGGACCCGGTGAACCCGAAGGGCTTATCACTTACATGCGTACCGATTCCACACGGATTGCAAAGGAAGCCGCTTTTGAGGCCCTAAAACTTATTCGGGAAAGATTCGGGAAAAAATATGCTCCGGATAAGCCAAGGTTTTTCAAAAACCGTAAAAAGGCTCAAGATGCTCATGAAGCCATACGGCCCACATCGGTTTTTAATACCCCTGAAAAAGTAACCCCGTATCTTTCCAAAGACCAGCTTTCCTTATACCGGCTTATCTGGGAGCGCTTTGTGGCATCCCAAATGAAGCAGGCTCTTATCAATAAGACCTCGGTATTGATAAAAGCCGGCTCCTACCAGTTTACCGCAAGCGGATCAACAGTTAAGTTTCCCGGTTTCATGGCACTTTACATGTCTGTTGACGAGGAGATCGAAAGCAAAAACCGGCAGACAAAAGATGATCTTCCTGAACTTGATGAAGGCATGGTTTTGAAACTCAATAAATTAGAGCCCAAACAACATTTTACCCTGCCGCCCCCAAGGTTCTCGGAGGCATCTTTGGTCAAAGAGCTCGAAGAAAACGGAATCGGCCGCCCCAGCACTTATTCAGCCATTCTGTCCACAATCAGGGAAAAGGGATACGTGGATATGGTTAAAAATTATTTTAAGCCCAGCGAGCTTGGATTTATCGTAAACGACTTGCTGGTGCAAAGCTTCCCCGAAGTATTTGATGTGGAATTTACCGCTAAAATGGAGGATAACCTGGACCGTATAGAAGCTTCAGAGGTTAATTCTTTAGAAATCTTAGCACGTTTTTACGACTCTTTTCAAAACGCTCTCAAAACAGCTTCAAAAGATATGCTCAGTTTAAAGGCCGTGGGTATGCCAACGGATTTGGTCTGTCCCAAATGTAATTCAACACTAACGATCAGGGTCGGCAAAAACGGACATTTTCTGGGTTGCAGTAACTATCCGGAATGCACCTATACCCGAAACTACACCCGGGATGAAAAAGGGGTAATTCATCCTGTTGAGCCGTCATTTGACGAAACTTCCGACAGAGTCTGCGAAAAATGTGGAAGACCGATGCTCATAAAACATGGAAAATACGGTACGTTTTATGCCTGCAGCGGTTACCCGAATTGCAAAAACACTCAATCGGTTGTCTCAAGCAACGGCGTGCAGGAAACCGGCGTAACTTGCCCTGAGAAAGACTGCGGCGGCACTCTTGTGCAGCGCAAGTCCAAACGGGATAAAATATTCTACGGCTGCAGTAACTTTCCCGACTGCACTTTTGCCGTATGGGACAAGCCTGTCGCTAAAGAATGCCCCAAGTGCGGCGCCAGGTTCCTGCTTGAAAAAACCACCAAAAAGCAAGGTGCTTTTCTTTCCTGTCATACCAAAGGATGCGGGTATAAACAAAAAGTGTAACGAAGTTCCTGAATCTTATTACCTGAATCTTGCATGAAAATTAATGAGAATCTTTATAATTCTTAATTGAAGCGGGTTTATACAACATTATAGCATCATACATTTTACCCAAATGTTAAATCGGATGATGTTTTTTTTCTCATCAATTTTCACCCCAAAGGGCGAGCCGGAGGCTTTCATCTGCCGCGTTATTAAGGGCTCGCAATAGCAGACTATGGCTTCGCCCTTAAGTGCCTTGTTGGAGCGAAGCGGAAATCCCGCTATCGGGGCAGATGAAAGCCTCCGACTCGTGCAAGATTCAGGTATTAGAGTGCATCAAATGCTTTGCCATATCCTGTCAGCTCAATATATCCGTGACCGGAAATTGGGCTCCCCTTTTTAGATCCACGGACGGATACACTTGAGTATCAATATTGAAAATTGATCTTATTCTTGCAGCAAAAAATTAGCCGGGAGATACGGTCATAAGGCCGATGGAATTTAGACGTCCCTGTCGAACCGTTTGATAGAACCTCTATTGTTTTACCTGAATCTTGTTCATATGTCGCTTTTATTTTAACCTAAATTGAGCGATTTTTTAATCGATCTGCACCGATCTCTTGCGCATCAAGAATCCGCGAAAATCCTCGACATATCCACGGGTATGCCTGCGGTTTTCGCGAACCCTTATGCATCAAGATCTCAGCACATCTCTTCCCAAAAGATCGCTCAACTTAGGTTTAACCTACTTCAGTTCTTTCATCAGCTCGGGAATGGTCTTCTTGGGGCTGCTTTTATACCAGGCTTTCCGGATCTTCCCGTTTTCGTTTATAAGAAAAGATGAACGAATAATTCCCATAAAGGTCTTACCGTACATTTTTTTCACTTCATTTTTAAAATTTATGTTGTAAATTTATGTGTCAAATTTTAATAAAAAGATTGCTACCCTATGACATATGTCAATGTATGCAAATGTGGTGTTTATTAATGACTTAACCCTACCCTTGTTATTGGGATCGTTCGTGAAAATTTGGGTGAGTTTGTGGAGGTGGATATGTTGAAGCGATTTTGCCTTACAATAATTGGCGTCACGTGGATTTTGACGCATGTGACCGTGGCACCAGCCGGCCAAGCACAGATCAGCGAAGCCACTCAGGAATGCCTGGATTGCCATGGCGAGTTTAATTCGGGAATCGTTCAGAACTGGCAAGACAGCCGCCACGCAAAGATGACACCGCAACAGGCCTTGAAGGTTGATAAATTGGCACGGAGGGTATCCAACACCTCTGTAGCCGAAGCCCTGCAAAACCATGCCGTCGGGTGCGCTGAATGCCATACCCTCAGATCCGACGCCCATGCAGATACAATCGAGCATAACGGTTATGAAATCCATGTGGTGGTCAGTCCGGATGATTGCGCCACTTGCCATATTACGGAAAGAACCCAGTTCGCCAAAAACCTTATGGCGCATGCACATAACAACCTGGCCAATAATCTCCTTTACCAGGACCTCCAGCGAAGCATTTTAGGTAAAAGCACGATCCAAGATGGCAAAATCCATTTCAGCCCGGCCAATGATCTCACCCGTGCAGACGGCTGTTTTTACTGCCACGGCACCCGGCTTGAGGTGACGGGTTGGAAAACCCGGGACACCGACGCGGGAGAACTTGAATTTCCGATTATCAAAGGATGGCCTAACCAAGGCGTGGGCCGCGTGAATCTGGACGGCAGCCGGGGGGCCTGCTCGGCCTGCCATACCCGTCATCATTTCTCCATCGAGATGGCCCGCAAACCTTATACCTGCAAGGAGTGCCATGTAGGACCCGACGTGCCGGCATTCAAGGTATATACGGCCAGTAAACACGGCAATATTTTTTCAACCATGCACAGCGCCTGGAATTTTACTGCAGTTCCGTGGACCATGGGCAAAGATTTTTCCGCTCCGACCTGTGCCGTGTGCCATATCAGTCTTCTGGTCAACGCTGAGGGCGAGGTCGTTAATGAGCGTACCCACCAGATGGACAACCGGCTGGGGTGGCGGATTTTCGGACTTATCTTCGCGCATCCGCATCCCAAAGAACCCGATACCACCAAAATTCGAAACAAGGACGGTCTACCGCTGCCCACCGGCTTTGACGGTGGATTTGCCAAAGACTACCTGATCGGCCCCGATGAGCAGAAAACAAGGCGGCAGACCATGCAGAACACCTGTCTGAACTGCCACGGTACCTCCTGGGTCACGGGTTACTTTGCACGGCTGGACAACACCATCCAAACTTCCAATGCTTTGGTTCTAACCGCCACCGATTTGGTGAGCAAAGCCTGGAAAAGCAGTCACGCTCAGGGACCGGACCAGAAGGGCAGCCCTTTTGACGAGTTTATCGAAAGGCGCTGGAGCGATGCCTGGCTGCTGCATGCCAACAATATACGGTTCGTGTCGGCCATGGCCGGCGGCGGCGACTACGGCGTGTTTGCAGATGGCCGGTACCATTTAACAAATGCACTGTTGGAGATGCAAAGCTGGCTGGAAAATCGGGACATGATTTCAATTTCAAAGAAGAAATGAACCGACAATATTATCACCCAGGGGACCTTTGTTCTGTATTGGATGCAGCAATCCCAGCGGGCTGAATATAACCACGCCTTGGAATATGACATAGCCCTTATGCATAACAATTTCATTTGGGTATCAGTGATGATGCCCGTCTTGGGAATGACCTCCGGCAATGACATAAAATGCGTCTGTTGTTTCTGTATTTTGAAGATAAACCGCATCCTCACCGGCAATATGAAATGCGCATCCTTCGTTTAGCTGACCGCTGAACCGTCCGGATATTTCAAAATTTCCTTTTATAGCAAGAACCATTTCTTCATGACCTTTTCCGGGTTTTATCACCCGTTGCTTTTGCGCGGGTTTTAAAACCCCATAGACCATATAGCAGGTATGGCTGCCGGTATGTTCCAAACCAAATATAAATTCACCGGACTCGGAAGTTAATGCATGATTTTTTAGATCAAATGTGTTCATTATGATGCTCCTTCTAGTGCTTATACGTCTCGGAAATTCTACAACATCTTAAAATCGAATGTTTTTTAATGGCAACCTATTTATGCCATCAGAATGGAAGAATGGAATGCTGGAATATTGGGGATAAAGGCGGAAATATACTATTTTAATTGTAAAAAACTTTTTTCCTTCAACTTCGTTCAGGACAAGCTCACCCATCATTCCATTACTCCATCATTTTTACCCAGCCTGCCCCGTAGGTCCGGCAGATCGTACTGGGGTGAAACTTTTTTCTATTTCACCGGGGCCATTATTCCAATTGGGGCGAAGCCCCTAAGTTCCGCATCTCGGGTCCGGTGCGTTGAGTGTGTTATAAAAAATATAACTCAGCGCCGGGCATCCACCATGGCAGGAATGAAACAGCGAACATGAAGTTTTGGGACAGTTGTTTTTATTAAATGTTCTGAAATGATTTAATATGGGATGCTGCCAGATGGCGTTAAAATCATCTACAAGGATATTTCCCAGTCTAAATTCAGTAAATTGAAAAAAGAGGTAACAGGGGTACATATCGCCGTTTGGCAGAAGAGATAGTTTGGTTGTACCGGCTGGGCACCGGACAAACTCAAGTTCCGGGTAACGATTCGAATCCGGAATGAAGCCGGAACAAAATACCCCGTCAATGTTTCCAAGCGTTTTTTTTAATTTCAAAATATCATGGTAAAAACTGTAAAACGGTACACTGTGTTTAACATCATCTTGATTCATTATATCCATATACAAAAAAAAAAATTCAATCCCCGGTATTCCGATAAAAGCTTCACAGGACTTGAGCAGGGTTCTTTGTTTTGAATAAACACTTTTTATTATTGGCTTATAAGTAATGATATAAGTGTGAAGATCGTGGGATAGCTTTTCAGAATTTAAGGATACTCCGATCCTTACGGTCTTTTTCGGATATGTTTCCGAAATAGCGGTTAATAGGTTAACATTTGTTCCGTTCGTACTGATGGTTGTTTTAAGCCCGTTGTGGTCGATTAAGTCAATTAACTGCATCAGGTCCGGATGAAGCGACGGCTCACCTCCGAGCATGTCAATATGATCGATCCCAAGATGTTTGAGTATCAACAAGATGTTGTGAAAATCATTAACATCAATATCTTTTAATGCCGGCAGATTACGGTTGAAACAGAAACGGCATGAATAGTTACAGTTAAGCGTGGGGTAGAACTGTATATATGACGGTTTGGCACACGGTTTATAATTTGTACAAGGCATAGCTTTGACCCTATCCGTTCACGGAGTAATTGAGTTAATGAAAATTCCAAATAACAAATTCCAAAAAAACAAACAAATCACAATGACCGAAATTCAAAATTCCAAACCTTATAATTGTGAAGAAAGGCAAACAAATACCTCTCGGAAATTCTAATTCCCCGGGAGTTACCGGGATATGCCGTAAAACGCACACATGGCCGGGTCCGGCGCTAAGGGATGCGTAGCCCGAAAACGACATCCGCCTCTGCATTCCTCAAGAGCTGTACAGCCTTTGCATTCCAACTGATCAAGAGGGACGTGATTCATATTCAGCCAGCATTGTTTCAGGCTTTTTCGCGCATCACCCAGGGGGCGGTCAGCATAAAATCCGCATTTAACCGCCTGGTTGTCAGGCAGAACGGTCATCAGATGTCTCCCGCAGGCAAATCCTTCCGATGAACCATGGTAACCGCCTCCAAAAGCGTATTTCAAATACCGGGCGGCAGTTTCGTAGGGAACGGTCAGGTCACTGTTTTTCATAAGGGACCCGCTGACGCACATCACATCAACGCCCCATTCGATGGCATTAATCTTTTCAATAAAATCGCGAATTCGGTCAAACTCATTCAGGTTATAACGATGGATCATGGTTGAAATGGATATGGGTATTCCCGCAGCATTGGCCATATGAATCCCTTGCAGGGTGGGTTCAAATGTTCCCCGGCCACGGAGTTGTTCATGGCCTTTTTCCCAGCCGTCTAAACTGAACTGAATTTCATCCACATCCAGCCAGGAAATGTTCCTGGAATTGAGTAGTGTTCCATTGGTAAACAAGACACGGCGTATCTTTAACGCTTGGGTCTGTTCAATGTATGTTTTAAGATCTTTATAAAGCAGCGGTTCTCCGCCGGAAATGAGCAATCTCAGTCCACCGTTATCAGAAAACTGACGGGTGATGTCCACGGCATGATCAACCAGCAT
>Ga0315539_1002868_pt1 | contig 12252 bp, 5 predicted proteins | sample SalMarSW160150MG_FD_203097 | JGI IMG/M metagenome (GOLD analysis project Ga0315539, IMG submission 203097) | Salt marsh sediment microbial communities from the Plum Island Ecosystem LTER, Massachusetts, United States - Salt Marsh Sediment SW1601-150 ... | reverse complement strand
AACATCCACCCAAATATTGGCGTTATCAATAATCGTTTCCAAGTATTGGCTAAGCTTACGAATCTCTACCTCCGCCCGCTTGCGCTCGGTGATATCACGCATGATGGAAAATATGTATTCTTCATCCTTGAAGACCACGTGATCAAGGGTAAGCTCTACCGGAAAGGTAGTTCTGTCCTTCCTGCGGAATAACCCCTCGCGGACTTTAGACTTGATCCCCCGCATCTCAGCCCATAATTCCGCAGGCGACACCTGCGGAAACATCAGGTCTAGCTCGCTTGGCTTCAGGAAAAGAAGCTCATCTCGCGTATACCCCAGCATCCTGCACATCCCCTCGTTGACATAGATGTAATGAAAGTCCTTATCCAGCCAGGCGATGCCTTCCGGCGCGCTGTCGATTGCGAAGTGTGTCCTCTGCAACTCCTCCTCCGCCCGCTTGCGCTCGGTGATGTCCGTTGCGGCACCGATGAATCTTAACGGCTTACCTGTTTTTTTATCAGGGATTGTCATAATCCGGTCTAACCATGTCATATACGTTCCATCTTTTTTCCTCATGCGGTACTCTATGGTGTGCGGTACGCCTGGTTCCAGTTGGTCTATGCTTTTATTATTTATCCAGGCAAGGTCCTCCGGGTGAACATGCTTTCTCCAGCCTTCCATGGTGCGTGGGTATCCGCCCGGTTCATAGCCCAAATGACTATCGATATCGCCGTAGAACGTGGCGACGCCTGTTTGTGCGTCTCTTTCATAGACCACGTCGCTGGCAATTTGGCTGGCAATACGGAATCGTTCCTCACTCTCTCTAAGGGCCTCCTCGGCCCGCTTGCGTTCGGTGATGTCACGATTCACGCTCACGAAACCGGTCACCTTGCCAGCCGCATCGCGCAGGACGACGGAAGATACCTCGACCGGGAAGCGCGTTCCATCCTTGCGCACCTGAGTTGCATCGCCGCGCCAGGTACCACGCTCCGCGATAGCGCGCAGCATCTCGGCTTTATCCACGCCAGGGAATTCAGTGCTAGTTACGTCCAGACCAAACCGTCCGAGCACCTCCTCTGCCTTCCAGCCATACATAGATTCCGCTGCAGCATTCCAAGTAGTCAGTCTATATTGCGCGTCAGAAGCAACAACCGCATCATTGACCATTGCTAAGAGTTGGGCTTGGTACTCGATCTGCTCCTCCGCCCGCTTGCGCTCGGTGATATCTTGATTCGCGCCGTAAGTCTTGACCGTGCGACCCTGATTGTCTTTGACGATGAAGAAGCGGACGGAAATGTAACCGGTCTCGCCGTCGGCATAAATTATCCGGTGTTCCAGCTGGCGGCTGAAGTGTGGATCTGTAGCTTCAAGGGCTTTCTGAATCTCAATGCCAACTACCGACCTGTCGTCGGGATGCACGAAAAGTTGAGCGTAACGAGCCGACGACATGCTATAGCCACCGACCTTTTCAGCCGACGTGCGAAAAATGGCATAGAAGTGATCGTTGAAAGTGAACAGGTCTTCAGCTACGTCATACTCCCAATACCCCAGTTGAGCGATCTTCATGGCGTTGGATAGTTGGGCTTCGCTGGTCAGCAGTAAGTCCTCCGCCCGCTTGCGTTCGGTGATGTCCTCAGAGGTACCGAGGACACCTACGACGTTGCCGTCCGTGTCCCGCAGCGGCACCTTGTTGGTCATGGCCCATGCACGGGTGCCGTCAGCTCGGAGATATTGCTCGATAATACCGTATTGGTGAATACCTGATTCCATAACCCTCCTATCGTCCTCCCGAAACGAATCGGCCTGTTTTTTTCCCCATGTAAGATGGTAGTCACTCTTTCCGACAATCTCCTCTGAAGACTCCAGTCCTGCCGTCTCCAGCAAGGCGCGGTTGGCGCCGAGGTAAATTGAATCACGATCTTTCCAAAAGACTGTAGATGGGATTGAGTCCAATACAGTCTGCAGCATACGCCGTGAATCACGCAGCGCCTCCTCCGCCCGCTTGCGTTCGGTGACATCACTGATCGAAACTAACACCTTTGATAATGTTTTCTCGTGACCCGGGGCGACAGACCATCTGACCACGACATGTTTTTTCTCGCCCTTTAGAGTTTTGCTGACGGCTTCGGTCACGAATTCGGTCTTGCCTTCGCCCAGGGAGACGAGTTCTTCCAGAAATGCATCGTATGAATCTTCAGTGAATGTGTCTCTTATATCCCGCTGGAGCTCCACTTTGGTGTCGGCCTGGAACAACTCAAGGCTAGCTCTGTTCACGTCAACCACCCTAACCATACTTGCATAATCGGCGACAACGTCTGGGTGTTCCCTGAGGTACTTTTTCAGATCTGTGACACCTGCATTTCTCAAACCGTCAATAGACTTCTTTACCTGGGAAAAATCCTCCTCCCACAGAGAAATCGGGGAGTCCTCAAAGAGACTGCGATATCGTTCCTCACTCTCGCGCACCGCTCGTTCTGCCAGTTTGCGCTCGCTAATGTCAATTGTCTGCATGACAACGCCCTGGAATTTCCCTTCCTTATCTCTAAGCGGCTCCCACGAGCTTGAAGCATACCACAACTCTCCGTTTTTCTTGACCGCCTTGTATTCAAAGTTCCTGCCTCCCACCCCCTCGCGTAAGGCACATCCGTAGACCTCCTTCGCTCTGGCCGAGTCATCCTCATGCACCCACCATATCATTCTACCCTCTAGCTCTCCTTGAGTGTAGCCGGTGGTCTCTTCACAGTTAGGGCTGAGGTACGTGTTATTACCATCTGCATCACTGATCACCAGGAGGCTCGGGGCAGTCTCAACTATCGTTCGAAATCGTTCTTCGGAGTTTAGGAGCGCCTCCTCCGCCTGCTTGCGCTCGGTGATGTCCACGAAGGTTCCCTGTATGGCGGGTTTCCCCCCATAATCGACCCGGCTGGCAGACATCTCAACCCAGCATACCGATCCGTCCTTTCGAATTCCGCGATATTCGTATTGCGGAGGCACGGGCTTCCCCGTCGATCGTTCCTTGAAGCGACCCCAGACGAGCGCTTGATCCTCGGGATGTATTATTCCCTTTACCTTTTCGGGCGGAAGCGATAGAAGCTCCTCGACAGTGTACCCACTGATCTTAGCAAACGCATTGTTAGCAAATACAATGTGAAAGTCTTGGACAACTGTAATTCCTTGCATTGATTGCTCGACCAGCGACCGATATTTCCTTTCACTTTCTCGCAGCGCTTCCTCCGCCTGCTTTCGCTCGGTGACGTCACGGGATATGATCTGAATGGCGTAAGGCTGGTTGTTTTTCTTCAGCAACGCAGGAAATGCTTCGACCCAACGGATTTCGTTATTGGCACCAGCCACCTGAATCTCAAAAGACCCCAGACCCTCGCCGCACATTAACCAGGAAAAGAGCTGTCTTGATCTTGGCTTGTCCTCATCCTCAAACATGCCCATCTCTGTAAAATACTTACCAACTAGTTCTTGTCTGGAGAGCCGACTGACGGCGCCAGCCTTGTCGTTGCAGTCCAGTATGGTGCCGTCCAAATCGATTATTATGATGGCTTCCGGAGCGGATTCGAAGAGTATTCTGTATCTCTCTTCGCTGTCTCTCAAAGCTTCCTCCGCCCGCTTGCGCTCGGTGATGTCGATTGAGGTTCCCTGCAAGATCTGAGTACCTTCGTCATCTTCAATCAGACTTACGTTTTCCAGAATCCAGACAGGGCTACCATCTTTGCGCCGCATGCGGAATTCGAAATTTGTGAGAGTGCCTTGCTCACGGAGGCTCTGGATGAAACCTTCCCGGTCGGCTGCGTGGAAGTAGAATTCTGAAGCTGGACGGCTTAATACTTCTTCCCGCGAATCGTAACCAAGTAGCCTTACGAAAGATTCATTGCACTCTACCACCGTTCCCTCCAAGGTGGTACGGTAAACGGCAGCCAGATTACGTTCGAATAGAAGTCGATAGCGCTGCTCTGATACCCGCAGCGCTTCTTCCGCTTGCTTGCGCTCAGTGATGTCTCTGACATATCCTCCGATGCCAAGTCTATTCTCGGAAAGTCTGACAGGAAATTTTCGAGTCTCGAGGGTCCTATCACCAGCCAATTCCTCAGTTACCACAATATCTTCTGATTTTAATGCTTTGATATCAGAGTGCCTGCAACCTTCTGCGGGTTCTCTCGGCATAAGTTCAAAGTCCGATTTCCCAATGATTTCCCCTTCTTGTTTCTTGCCAAAATACTCAATACAGGCTTTGTTGGCGATCAAATATCGAAACCCTTCATCTTTTACAAATGCAATGTCTGATGTCGAATCTATAAATGTACGATAAAGCTCTTCACTTTCCCTCAGCGCCTTCTCCACTTTCTTGCGCCCGGTGACATTTTCGACCGTTCCTTCGTAATATAGGATGGTCCCATCTTTTCCCCGAATCGCTTTTGCCTTTTCGCGCACAAAAATCACACTTTCATCGCCCCGTATCCATGCGGCTTCTAATCCCTCAACCTCGCCATCCCGCTCGACAAGTTCCTTGAATTGACTGCGCGGATAGCTCGGTTCAAATCCCTCTTTTTCCAAATTGCGCGAAGCCAACTCTTCAAAAGAGGAATATCCCAGCATTCGAATCAGGACCGGGTTTGCCATGAGTATCCGCCCATCAGGGGTCGTACGGTAGATTCCAATTGGAGAGTTTTCAAAAAGATTTCTGTATCGTTCTTCGCTTTCGCGCAGTGCGTCCTCCGCTCGCCTGCGCTCCAGAGCTATGGAGGCCTGACCTGCAAGAGTCTCCACAATATCCTTGTTCAATCTTGTTTTTTTCAGGGTGATGATAGTCACGCTGCCAAACAGCCTCCCCTTTCTCCTTAGACCGATCGAATAGATCTCCTCTATGCCGAGGAGTTTTTCGATTTCGCGACATATAGCTTTTGGGACGTTATGAAAAAGAAGCTCACACAGGCCTCCCTCCACCTTTTCCAGCTTGCCGCCGGTCAGTTTGAGCTTCGCTTCTTCTCCTATTTCCTTCAGGGACATACCTACTGCCTTTGTTCCCAGAAGTTGACTAACCATCTTCACCTTTTGTGGCTCGATGCCAAGCATCCTTCGCACACGAAGAGTGTTTTTTTCCTCATCGATTGAATTGACTGCGATTACGGCCTCACCCACAAATTCCTCTACCTTTTCACCTAGGAAATCATATATGTCCCGTTCAGGCGGAAAATCGACAAACTCAATGGCCGTATCTGCCATCTTCCTTACTTCCTCTTCGATCCTCCTGCGTTCGGTAATGTCCAAGCCGGTAATGAGAATGCTGGCAGATTCATCGTCCTGACCAAACAGCAACGGCCCGGGCGAAAACAGCAGGGTGTGGATTGATCCGTTTTTGGTAAGGACGTCAATTTCGATCTCGGGAGTATCCTCCTTCTTGAGGATTCTCTGCAAGTGCCCGGCCACTCTTTCCCTTTGTTCGGGAACGACAAGCTCCAGAGCAGGCTTTCCGACTATTTCATCTTTTCCATGACCCAGTGACCTCAGGGCCGACTTGTTGAGATCCTTTATGATGCCATCTGTGTCGATTATCATGTTAATGGCAGGGCTTTCCTGGAAGAGGAATCTGTAGTTTGCCTCGCACTTTGCTGATACCTCCTCAGCACAATCCAGGAAAGGTTTTGAGTGACCTGCCGGGTTTTTCTCATTTGTTTCCATCGCCGTCTCCTTTGTGGGGATGTCAAGCCCAATCCAATCTCAATTTACTGTCAAAAGTAGCTTCTAACCCACAAATTGTCAAACAAAATGTGGTCACAGGGGTGTTGCTAGGATCGGATTTTCCTGGTTTTCGGGCGTCCGTGAAGTCGTCTGGTAGGGTGGATGGGTGGTAAAGGTGGAGATGGTTAAAGAGAAGCTAGCTCCGGGAGGACGGAGACGCTGGGAGGCAAAAAATGCAGCCAGCCTTCCGTCCCCTAAAAGGCTGGCTGCTTGGGCGCCCAAAGTCTGGCTCGTTTTGGGCTTGATGTGTTAACTCCAAATTCTCTTACAATATACTTATCGAAGAACAACTGACAGTCTGCGTCATAGGCGAGAATGTTTTTTCGAAAAAGATTCTCAGTGCTTCATTCTCAGTGCTTGGTGTGTCAGCCGCCGCCAGGAGAGAGCTTTGCCCCGGGGGCAAAAGTTGCGGGGGGAATCTTAATGAAGGATGGTTAAAAAGTTCGGTGGACTGTGACCACTTCCAAGCCCAAAGTCCCTTAGCAGCTTTATGCAGAAAACACCGAACGGCCTGGAGGTACAGCTGAAGGGACTGATGAAAAAGCGGATTTTGGAGTACCCAAATGGGCGATTTTTCTTGAAATCTAGATGTGTTTGTATCCCAATTACTGCATTCTTGAGAAAAACCGCACCAGCAAGCTGGTGCACTCCGATTTGGGGTTTTTCAACAATCCGTGAAGCCGTGCACTCCAGAAGATCGTGCATTATCAGAGGGAAGGGTCGATATATTCGATTTCAACGGAGCCCAGCCCGATTTCTATGTCGAAGATCAATGCCCCTTCGGTTTTGCCGAAATTCTGGCTTTCGTAAACCTTGGACTCCACCTCGTCGAATCCATCTGTATCTATTGAGAAAGAAGACAAGAACGAGCCTTCTTCGTGAATTCTGACGCCTATGTTTTCAGGCAAAAGGATGGTCAGACTTCCCAGTCCCACGTCTATGTCCACGTAGGCCTTGTGCTTCAACTCTCCGCCGAAGTCCAAGGTAAAGTCTCCCACTCCTCCGTCGAAGGAAAGCCTATCGAAATTGGCGTTTCCCAACCCCTCTATCTTCAACTCACTTGCCCCCACGTCTATGTTGATTATCGAGATCCTTTCTGGATTGGGCTTTCTGAAGGTTATCTCGGTGGAGGATGCGCCTAAGTCCAAGTTCAGATTGCTTATCCTTAATCCGGTGAAATCGAATTCAGCTTCGCAGGCACCAATATCTATTTCGAAATCTATGGGCACCCTGTCGGTGAATCCAAGATGCCAGTAATTGTAATCCGTGTCAAAATCAAGGTGTCCGTTTTCGAATTCACTCTCCAAGTAAAGCTTCCCTTTGCCTCCGATCTTGCGGTAATCGACATCGATTTCGACCTTGTCCGGATCGTATTCTATCTCCGCATCCAGAATGTCGCCCGTGTCGTTCTTTTCCAAGTCAATGATCCCTCCCCCAAAATCCATCTCCACGGTGAGAGCCTTTTCGCCTTTCAACTCGATTTTCTTATTGATTTTCTCTGTATCGTCCTCCCGGGCAAAAGAGAACGGGTAAGCGAGAAAAACCAGGCCGATTACTAAAAAAACTCTCCAGATCACGGTTTTCATTTGACCTTCTCCCCTTAAGCTGATTTGTTATCGCCCGCGTCAGAGTCGGACGATTCGGCCGGGGTTTCCGACACTTTAAGTTCCCTGGGGCGAGTGCCCAAACGAGTCAGGATAGAGGCCCCGAAGCCCACAGTCACTGCCACGTACCAGATAGTCCATCCGATGAAGGTCAGAATCCAACTGAAGCCGAAAAGAAAGTGCCCGAAAATTCCCACTACTCTTGCCAGAAGCAAAACCGATTCTACGGCCAATATGCCGATGACTAAAGTCATCATGGGCGTGTCAGGCTTCAGGCTGGTTCCCTCCCTCAGCCTGTCACCGATGAAGTAGGATACCCCCGTGTATCCCAAAATCAACGCCGCCAGGATCAGCAGAGGCTGGACCAAAAGTGCCACCGGTATTCCGATGATGGTGACAATCAACAGAACGAAGATGGGGAGGATGAGAATTTCAGCCGCCAATCCAACCAAGCCGGACTTCAAAAAATCTTGCCTTATTCTGTCTTTGACTCTGGTAACGTTTCTGGGAACGATGGAGATCACCACGATCCCCAAGAACAAAAACAATATGATCTTGACAATTCTGGCAAAAAGAGCGAATCCGCCAAAACCGCCGAAGAAGGGAGGAAATCTGATTATGGTTGTGGGCGGGAGTCCGACGAGGTCCGGTACGATTCTCTTGGGGAAGAAGCTCACCCCGACTCTTTCTCCTCTAATTATGCCCCCCCCCTCTCTTTCCACTTCACCTCCTATGCCCACTGCATCACCCTCAACGACTCCGGTGGATCTGACAAAAACATCCCCTCCTACTGCTATTGCATTCCCGGTGACGGTTCCTTTGACAGTGATATCTCCCCCTATCGATACCACATCACCATCGACCTCTTCATATTCCTCCACCACTATGTCCCTTCCCGTCTTGACTATGTCGTGACTGATAGTATAGACTTTCCTAGGTCTTCTGCTGGTATTCCCCTCATCGATGATGACACCCCCCTCTGCGTCCATTTCGTCAACTTCAGGTTCGTCTCGTCCCTCGCTGCGAATATAGATATCTTCGTCGTCAATCCCAATCTCAGCGAGCTTTGCGGGGGCTTGACCCTGCTGAATCTTGGCAGTGTCAGATTCTGCCCTATCTTTTTTGGATTCGGGTTCCGTCTGGGTTTGGCCCGAAGCAGAAACCCCTGAAAACAAGAATAGTGCTGAGACAATCACCAAGGACTTCTTGTATAGACTCTTCATCTTTTGTACTCCCTCAACTCGACGTCTCCGCTGGATGTAACCAAATGTATCTCCGGTCCGCCAGATCCCAGTTCTCCTTTAAACGAATTCCTGGAGATAGTACTCAAAACCAGAGGCAATCCGCTGTTAATACTCCCGCTGGACGTCTTAAGTGTAATCTGAGCATCAGAATCCTCGGGCAGCCTGAAATCTATGGAGCCGCTGCTGGTCTCCGCATGGTATTCATATTGGGGTAAGATTTCTGTCTTGACCTCGATATCCCCGCTGGAGGTTTCCAGATCCAGTCCACCTTCTACTTGATCGATTATCAGATCTCCAGAGGAGCTGGAGACCTGGATGTTTCCCCTTATCCGATCCAAATAGACGTCACCGCTGGTTTTGCCGATTCTCACCGAACCGGCAATCTCTTCAACTGAGGTATTTCCGCTGGTGGAACTTATTTCCACATCGCCGGTGATGGCTGACATTTCCAAGTCGGAACTGGTTCCTCGGACCACAAGATCACCCTCCACCTTGAAGATTTCCATATCTCCACTGGTGCTCTCCAAATGTAGGTTTCCCTTGATCCTTTTTACCCACAAATCACCGGAGGTGGCATTGACCTCCACCCGTCCTGAGATGTTAGAGATTCTCACATCTCCCGAGGTGCTAAGTATGTTCAAATCAATCTCCTGGGGGACCAATATGTGATAATCCACGCGCATAGACATGCTCCCACCCGAGGAGAAAAGCCGTCTCATAAGACCTCCACTTCTCCGGGAAGGATATCTGGTCTTGATCTCTATCTCGGAATCACGATTCTGTATAATGACTTCAATCTCGTCTGCCATCCTTTTCGCCTTTTCGCAGTTATCAGCCTTCACCACTTTGAAAGCTTCAATTATTATTTTGTTTCCGGGATGGGATTCGATCTTGATCTCACCGGAGGTGTTTCGAACTTTTAAGCACGGATTCGCTCCTGTGGGTACCTCTTTATGGAGAGTGAAAGTATACCTCTCGGCGGGAGCGGCCGAATAGGAGAGACAAATCAACAAAGTAGTCGAGATCAGGAGAATTCTCAGAATTGACCTGGGCTTCATGGTTCTTGTCCTTACCTAAGGGATTTGAGTTTCTTTTTCAAAAGCTCTCTCGCTCTGAAGATTCTGGCTTTTACGGTTCCCACCGGAATCCGCAATATCTCCGCAATCTGCTCGTAGGATTTATCCTGCTTATGTCGATAGACTATTACCTCACGATATTTTTTCGGAAGGGAATCGATGGCTTCGTTTATGGAAAGCACCCTCTGTTTGGAAACTAAATCCACCTCCGGGTTATAGGTCCAATCTGGAAGCTCGATCCCCACAGTCCCATCTTTGGTCTGTAGAGGCTGATCTAAGGACAGAGAATCAATCCTTTTTTTCCTGAGATAGTCGATAGAGCTATTGGCTGCAATCCGATACAACCAGGTGGTGAATCGAAACTCGGATTTATAGGTGCCCAGCGAACCAAAGGCTTTCATGAAAGTCTCCTGAACCAAGTCTCTTGCTTCCTCCGGATTGTGTACTATTTTCAGGATCACGTGATATATCGCCTCTTTATGTTTGCTGAGCAGAAGCTTAAACGCCTTTTCCTTGCCTGCTAACGCTTCCTTTATCAGGATCTCATCCTGCTCCTTCACGAAGATCCCTTTCGGTTTTAGATACGTTGAAGCCGGAGCTAAGTTTCGTCAAATCAGTTGGGAAAATAGCACAATCGAACAAGAAAAACAAAGGAAAAATGGCGTTTCTGGAGACGCCGAAAAAATAGAGTATTATCTACAGAAAAGCGCATAGAACTACGCATCACCAGGTAAGCCATTGGGTTCGTAGAAGTTTGAGGGAAGGGAAGGCAATAATATTGATCGACTGAAAGCGATCTGAGAATTATTGAAATAAAATGCTTGACAGGTTTTTCAGGGGGGTATAACTTAGAAAGCGATGTAGGAAGAAAGGAAAGAAATGCAAAGGCAATAATTCAGGGGCTGAAGATTTTCTACGACCAGATTCACTTCTTTTCCGCGAGGGGGCGGTTTGGTGCGATCTGACGCCGCAGTTTCCGCACTTTAGAAACTCAATTTCCTTTCCTACCTACAAGACCAGATAAGAAATAGGCGAATGACGGAAAAAAGGAAAGCGACCAGACGACTGGCGCGCCGGAGAATGTGGGGGAGAAGCCACAGTCTGTGGTCTTTTCCCGATGAGTTTTCTGAAAGAGAAATCTTCGTGTGGCCGTGATCTCATTTTCTTAGGCCTGCAACTTCAAAGGACATCAGCAATTGCAATTCGCGATTTTGAATCTGCCCGCGTGTTCTTGGTGGGCATAACAGTTGCTTTCAATAATGTCGAAGAAGTTGACTGTAGAAATCGAACAGATTGCCGACAAGGTTGGTGAGGGTCCTTTTGAGCCTTCCCTACTGACCTTGGAGGATAGGTGGGGGGAATCAAACAGGATGCCTAAGAGACGGAAATCGAACTACAAGATGCCAGAGAAGACTTACTGGCACATATATAGCTTGCAGACCCTGAATTCGGAGAAGTTCATCAAAGTGGTCGACAAGATATTGAAAAGAGAATACATTCTAATCAAATAGAGACATGTGATGTGCCCGGGAATCGGACCCAGAAATATCATCCCACTGTTAAAAACATTCTCTCCATAGAAAAAAACACTTGACAAGCTGAGACAGGGATTTTATTTTAGCCAAAATTTGTGTGCGCCAGATTTTGTGCTCAATTAGGCTCCACACTGGCACAAGGATGTAGAATGAGGCGGAAAAGACATTTCTCGATTCTGATCGTTCCCTCCGATAAAGGAAGAATCTTCAAAAGAAGAATCTCTGCCAAGTGGGCCTATCCCCTCTGCCTCAGCTTCGTTCTTGTGATCGTGATCAATCTATTCTTCTCTCTTGATTTCTTCGGCGAAATCCGGGATAGAACCAAGCTTAGCCAATTGGAGAAGGAAAACGAGTATTTGGAAAGTAAGCTGGTGGACTTGAGTTCTGCTATGTTGAAGCTAAAGGGTGAGATGGCAGATCTGATCGAAAAAGAGGAAAACGTTCGAACGGTCTTTGGGCTGCCAGAGATAGACGCGCAGTTGAGAGAGGTAGGAATAGGAGGACCGATGCCGAACCGGTTTTCCAACCAGAGCCCGCTCGTGAAAGAGGCTCAGGAGGCTGAGGTCGAACTGGATAAGCTCTTAAGACAGGCAAGGTTTGAAAGGGAAGCCTTCGACCAGATATGTTCCAGTCTTTACGATAAGAAAGAAATTTTGGACCATACTCCTTCTATCCAACCCACAAGAGGCTATTTGAGCCGAGGCTTCGGAATCAAGACAGATCCTTTCACGGGAACAAAACAACCTCACCTGGGAATAGATTTGGCGGCGAATATCGGCACCCCGGTGTATGCCACCGCGGATGGAAAGATCAGTTTTGTGGGAAGAGATCGAGGCCTGGGAAAAATGATTCGAATCAATCATCTATCCGGTTACACTACGGTTTATGCACATCTCTCCCAGATACAGGTTAAAAGAGGGGAACACGTGAAAAGGGGAGATCTGATCGCGATGGTCGGAAACACGGGATATTCCACGGGGCCGCACCTGCATTACGAAGTCCACTTTCAAGGTTGTCCCAAGGATCCTCTCAACTATGTTCTGTCGAGCCAATACCTTGTAGA
>Ga0315539_1002866_pt1 | contig 12259 bp, 17 predicted proteins | sample SalMarSW160150MG_FD_203097 | JGI IMG/M metagenome (GOLD analysis project Ga0315539, IMG submission 203097) | Salt marsh sediment microbial communities from the Plum Island Ecosystem LTER, Massachusetts, United States - Salt Marsh Sediment SW1601-150 ... | reverse complement strand
ACATTTTTGAAAAATCACAGATAGATTTTATAGAAATAACTACTGATAAAAGTTTTGTAAACCCTCTTATATCTTTTTTCAATACAAGAGTTAAAAGAAGGAGGATATAATGGAATTTTCATTTCTTTATCCACAATTTTTAATTCTGCTTTTCCTTGTTCCTTTCTTTATATTTATTTATTTTTATAGTATGATTTACAGCAAGAAAAAATCACTGCTGTTTGCTAATTTTAAAGCAATGCAAAGATTTTATGGTATAGAATTCTTTTCTAAAAACCTTTTGGCACTTTATCTAAACTTGGCTATTTTAATATTAATAGTCTTTGCATTAGCAGGGGTTGGAGTTTCTATTGATGCAACTACTAGCTCATTTTCGTATGTTATAGCAATAGATAATTCTCAAAGCATGTCAGCTACAGATATGTCACCAAATCGTCTTTCTGTTGCAAAAGAAGAGGCAAAAAGATTTGTGGATGTCCTCCCAATAGGTGTTGAGATTGGAGTTATTGGTTTTTCCGGGGATGCAAAAGTTTACAAAGAACTTGATAATTCAAAATTAAAAACTAAAATGGCAATAGATGCAATTGATTTCGGGAAAGTCTCAGGGACAAATATTTACAATGTTTTACTCACTGCAAACAAGATTTTTTATGCCAAACAGATGAAAGGGATTATTTTAATCAGCGATGGTCAGTTTAATATTGGAGAAGCGCCTGAAGTTATCCGTTACATAAACAGAAATAATTTGGTCATTCACACAATTGCTGTTGGGACCTCAGAAGGAGGGTTGGTTGAAGAGCTTAATATAATCTCAAAAGTTGATGAAGATTTTTTAAAATCTATTTCTTTTAATAGCGGAGGTATTTTTTTCAGAGCAAAAAACATGGATGAGTTAAAAAATTCTCTTGAGAGCATCGTCCTACAAACAAATAAAGAGGTTACAATTGATTTAAGTTATTATTTTTTAATTGTTGCAATTATTTTGTTTACTATTTTATGGATTTTGAATAATCTAAGATTTAAGATAGTCCCTTAATATTCTCTAAATATTTTATTATTAACTTTACAAAATTATTTTTTTAAATTTGTTGCCCATAATATTCAAAATAATTCTTTAGGAGTTAATAAATATTTCAATGGAACCGACAAACTTCCTATTCCTCTTTTCACGACAACATAACAACCAATAACTTCTACTCCTGTTTGTTTGAGAACTTCAATTATTTTTCTTAAACTCTCCCCTGTTGTAAAAACATCATCTATAACTGCAACTTTGTCATATTTATTGGGAACATAACCATCAATCCATCCTCTCATTCCATACTTTTTTGGTTCATCACGAACAAGAGTTAATTTTAAATTATATTTAGAAGAAATCACTGATGAGAGTGGTAACCCCCCATATCCCTCGGTTGCAACACATGTAATATTTCTTTCCATTATTTCCCATAGTTCTTCTGATATAGAATTTAGTACATCAGGATATCCGTATGCTTTTTTAATATCAACATAAAAACCAGAAGCTCCTGCGTTTTTCAGATTTACAAGTTTTTTATCAATTATATTAAGTTGCTTTAATCTCTCTATTAATTCTTTATTCATAACATAATTAAATTATCCAACATTAAAAGTTTATCTATTTTAAAAAAACAAAATAAATTTTTATTCAAAAAAAATTCTTGGATTTAACAAACTCAACAAGATTTATATACAACAATCAATTTTTAATTTATATGGAAAAAATAGCGATAGATGTTGTTTTGTTACCATCAGAAGAAATGATGAATAAGGCAATTGAAATCAATAAAGAGTTACTTAAAGATTATGAGGGTAAAATTATTTTAGATAAAGAAAAGTGTTTGCCCCATATTTCATTATGCATGGGTTGCATTGAAGAGGATAAAATTCCTGAGATTAAAAGTATTCTTGATGAAATTTCAACAGAATTTTCGCAATTCAATTTACAAGCAATTGATCTTAAAGAAGATGTAATCCCAACTGGAGAAAAAGTTTCTGGATTACACATCAAGAATAAAAATGAATTGCAAAAACTACATGAAACCATAATGAAAAAATTATGGGGTTATTTGTCTTACGATGTTGAAGTTTCAATGTTATTTAATCCTCCTTAGGTAGAAGAAGTAACTTTTTATTGGATAAAAAATTATGCAAAGGTATATGATAACCATTCATTATTTCACCCTCATATAACTGTTGGATTTGGAGAAACTGATAAATTTCAATTACCTATTAATTTTAATGCTTCAAAGATTGAATTATGTCAATTAGGAAATTATTGCACTTGTAGAAAAGTAATCGTTTCTTCTGATTTAAATTGAGTTTACCCTTTAATTTTTTAAGTTTGAAGGAACCCCTTTCTCGATGTAGCTCTTTTCTCGACTCACTTCGCTACGCTTCGTTCCATACCTTATTTGTTTTATGTCTCAAGGATTATCATTAAAATTAAAAATAACTTAATAATCAAAATTGACTCTCATAAAATTTTTGCCTTAACAATTCTCTATTAATTTTTTCTTTTCCAACCATATTTTTAAAAGTAAATATTTTTTCAATAAAAGAGCGGTCTTCAAAATTTCCTGAAATTGCCGACGAGAATCTTTTAATTTCTTTTGATATTCGGTTCTTATGGTCAAGTATTGTAATTGGCTTCCTTAAGTAAAGTGCCTCCGCCATTTTTTTGTGGTCATAGATTTTTGCCATTACAGGAATCTTTGAAATTTTTTCTATTTCCTTCAAATTATATTCGTGTTTTGGGGAGCGTATCCGATTTACTATGAGCCCTTCAATAGGAGTATTTTGTTCCTTTGCAAGTTTTGCTGCTTTTAGAGATGTAGTAAGAGTAATATGATCAGGAGAAGTCACAATAAAAATTTTATCTGCTGCAGCAATTACTGGTTTCAACTCTTCATAATTCGGAGAAGAATCTAAAATTATAAAATCATATCTTGATTTGAATCTATTCAGAACTTTCTTTAATTTAAAAACATCAATTTCATCTTTATAATATAATGAAGAGGGGATAATATCAATGCCATGCGACTCATAAATAGCATTATGAAGAAGAGTTCCAGAACTTGAAAGAGAATCCTGAAGAGTAAATTCATTCGTAATGTCAAGATAGAGTCCTATATTCGGGGCTGAGAAATTTGTATCAACAAGGAGGACTTTTTTATTAAAATCTTTTACAAGAGAACTCGCTGTTTCAAGAGCAATAGTAGTTTTCCCAACCCCTCCTTTTATAGAAACAAATGCAACAATTTCTGACATATCATCACCTAACTAAAACAAAACTAAGAAGTTTATAAAACTAATGGGAGAATCACAAATCTTCAAAATTCTTTTTCCCGTTAATTAAATCTATTAAAACATTTCTTAGTTCGCTGATTTTTACTCTTTTTTGCTCAGCATCATTTCTGTTTCTTATTGTTATATCATTTTTTTCTAATGACTCTCCATCTACAGTTACGCAAAAAGGTGTTCCAATTTCGTCATTTCTTGCATACCTTCTGCCGATTGAACCAGAGTCATCATAAATTGTATAGAATTCTTTTCTTAATTCTTCATAAATTTTTCTAGCTATTTTTACTAACTTATTATCTTTTTTTACAAGAGGAAAAACTGCAGTTTTCACAGGCGCTATTTGAGAATTCAACTTTAAAATTATATTTTCTTTCTTCCCTTTAGAATAAGAGTCAAATAGAAAAACCAAAAATGCTCTTTCAACACCAAGCGACGGCTCAGCTACAACCATCGGAAGAATTTTCTTGCCGGATTTTTCATCCATAATCTTTAAATCTTTTTTAGAATACTTCTCGTGCTGAGTCAAATCAAAAGTCCCCCTGTCTGCGATTCCCTCAATCTCTTTCCACCCAAAAGGAAAACTATATTCTATATCCCAAGTGTCTGTCGCGTAGTGAGACTTTTCGTTTTTCGTGTGTTGCCTTATTCTAAAATTTTCTGGATTTGCCCCAATATTAAAAAACCACTTCAATTCAACAGCAAGCCAGTAAGCATGCCAAGGAAGAAGGATTATTTTCTTCCTCAAAGCTTCTTTTATAGTCATTTTCTCAGATGCCTGATTTTTTTCCTGCATTTTTTCTGAATAGATACTTACTTCGGTTTCCTCAATTTTTTTATTTAGAAATGGGCACTCCTTCTTCTTATCTGGATTTATGAAATATTCAATTTCCATCTGTTCAAATTCCCTTGAGCGAAACAAAAAATTTCTTGGTGCAATTTCATTCCTAAAAGATTTCCCTATTTGTGCAATTCCAAAAGGGAGTTTCAATCTTGCATTATCATAAACTAATTTAAAATCAGTAAAAATAAGTTGAGCAGTCTCGGGTCTTAAGTAAACCATAAAAGAATCATCTTTTATAGGCCCAACAAAAGTCGTGAACATTGGGTTAAATTCTCCCTTGGATTCAATCTCTCCCCCACATTTTTCACATTTTATTTTTCCTATCTCATGTTTATCTATTTTATAAGAGGTCTTACATTTTTTACATATTACTGCAATGTCTATAAAATTTCCTATATGACCTGATGCTTTCCAAACAGAAGGATGAGTAATTATTGATCCATCAATTCCAATTACGTCTTCCCTCTGATGAACATGATACTGCCACCATAAATCTTTTATGTTTTTCTTTATTTCAGAGCCAAGAGGACCAAAATCCCAAAATCCCGCAATCCCTCCATAAATTTCTCCAGAAGGATAAACAAAACCTTTTCTCTTGCAAAAATTCATCATCTCATCAACTGCTATCTTTTTCATATCGTATTAGAGAATAAAGAGTTTATAAAAATATTGAAAGCATAAATATATAAGGAAGTTTATTATACTAATATAGGAGGTGAAAATGGCTAAATTAACTGCATGGATTGTAACTATCTTAGGTGTTTTGCTTTTATTAGTCCCTTTAAAAGTTATAAGCTTAAGCGATCCATTACTCCAGTGGGCTCTTGCTATTGGCGTTCTTGTCATCGGAGTAGGAAAGCTTGCAAGAAACTACAACAATCCTCCTAAAACTAAGAAGAAATAATTTCTTCCTGCTTATTTATTTTTTATTTATAATTTATTAAGGATATTGCTTTTCTAGTTAGATAACCTTTTAAATTTAGTTTAGCAACTAATTATAGGCTCCTGTAACTCAGCCTGGATAGAGTGCTAGCCTTCTAAGCTAGAAGTCGCAGGTTCAAATCCTGTCAGGAGCGCTTAAACAGAAACTGATTTGGACCAAGAAGAAGGTTCATTTCCTGTCCGAGCAATTCGCTTTGAACAGAAAGTATAAAATATTGCTAAATAAAAGTTGGAAGTAAAACCCTATCAAAAAGAGAAATGAAAATTTTATTCATTTGCAAACACAATAGATTCAGAAGCAAAGTCGCAGAAGCTATTTTTAAAAAATTAAATGACAATTCGAATAACTACTCAGAAAGCGCCGGGCTTATTAAGGAAATAAAACATCCTTTTATTGATAAAAGCATAATTAAAATTATGAATCAAAAAGGTTATGTTGTCAAAGGAAAACCACGAAAAGCAACACAAAAAATTTTAAAAAAATTTGATAAAATATTCATTGTTGCAGATAATGTTAAAATAAGAGATTTTAAAAGATTTAAAGGAAAAACAGAAAAATGGATTGTTCCTGATTGTGATGTTTCTGAGATTAAAAAAATTGAGGAGATTATAAACTTAATTGAGACTAAAGTAAAAGAATTAATAAATAATCTTAAAAACTAACTATCTCTAATTTGAACATGCAGGTATAGCCAAGCAGTAAGGCAAGCGGCTGCAACCCGCTGATCCTGGGTGCAATTCCCAGTACCTGCTTTGACAGAAGAATTTCTTATAATTGAAAAACATTTAAAAAGTTAAGAATACATAATCTCCTATGGTTTTTAGCGAAGTCATAACAATTATCCTTCTTTTTGCGATTATAGGTTCAGCAGGATATCTTATTTTTTCAATTATAAGAAATATCTATAATAACGACAAGAAGAATAAAAAAGAAAGCGAGTTAGATTTATTAAAGAAAATATATAACAGGGCAGGATGGATATTATTCTGGGTTTTTTTAATATTTCTTGCTGTTAGTTCTCTTTAAATTTTAATTCTTATTGGTTTGTTGCTTTCATTTAGTCGCCTAACCCAAAAACCTTTTAATCTCTTAAATCATATTCTTTTATGGCAGAGAAAATTAAATTAACTTTTTTAGGCACTGGAAGTGCGATTCCGACAGCGAGACGCAACCACCCTGCGTTTTATTTGCAATATAAGAATGAAAATATTCTTATTGATTGCGGAGAAGGGACGCAGAGGCAGTTTCGGAAAGCAAAACTTAATCCTTGCAAGATTACAAAGATTTTAATAACTCACTGGCATGGAGACCATGTTTTGGGGTTGCCTGGGTTGTTTAAGACGTTGATGTTGAACAGTTATAATCGGAAGTTGGAGATTTATGGGCCGCGCGGGACGAAGAGGAAGATTGGTTTGTATTTGGAGATTTTTGCGCACAAAGGGGTTGAGTTAAAGATCGATGTTCATGAGATTGGCGACGGGAAGTTCTTTGAGAATGATGATTTTTATTTAGAGTCGGCGGTGATGGAGCACGATGTTGTTTGCGTCGCTTACTCTTTTGTCCTGAAAGAAAAGACAAGGATTAACAAAGAAAAACTTGCTAAATTAAAATTACCTAATTCTCCTTTAATTGATGAACTCGCGAAAGGAAGAACCATCAAGATAAATGGAAAGAAGATTAAGGGAAAAAAATTGATTTACATAGAAAATCCTAAAAAGATAACTTTTATTATAGACACAAAGATGAACAACGAAGCGATTAAACTCGCTAAAAATTCTGACTTGCTTATTTGCGAAGCAACCTATTCCAAAGAAGATAAAAGTTTAGCAGAAGAAAGAGCTCATTTAGTGAGTGTTGAATCTGCGAAGATTGCAAAGAAGGCGAAGGTTAAAAGATTAATCCTTACTCATTTAAGTCAAAGATACGACGAGATTCCTAAGCTAATCCTCAACGAAGCAAAAGAAGTCTTTGAAAATGTTAGTGTCGCCGAGGATTTAGATAAAGTAGAAGTTTAGTAATTTAGTTCAGGAGACAATTTCTTGCAGATTCCTTTATTTTATATTCTTCTAATTCTCTCATTACTCCTCTAAATCTTCTTATTGTTATATTCCTCATTTGTGAATTAATCCCTTCAATTTTAGCTTGCTTACTATGAAAAAATTTTGGGTCTTCGTCTTCGTAATATGAACAAAGTCCATACAGAGTCATTGATTCCTAATATAGCCCTTCTCCTTTATTTATACAATTTTTACAATATACATTTTCTGCAAATTGCCGCAGATTTTTTTCTTCTACTTCTATGAATCCTCCTCCAAATCTATTTTCTATTGTCATTTTATAATTAAAAAAACATCATTTAAAAATTTTTGGTTTGGAGTTTTTGATTATCATTTCTGTAAATAAAATTATTGTTTTAAAAATTAGGAAAAGAGCAAATGTTTATAATTAATTAATTTAAACCTTTCACTATCTTTGAATTTTTTAGAACTCTTGCCTTAGCAAATTTTAACAAGGCGAATGCTCTATTCTATGATTTAGCTGCAGATGACGGAGAGATGAAAATAATCGTATCTCCTCGCAAGAAAGTCAACCCATAACTCTTTGTCTGTTCTCCATTCTCAACTTCTTTGGCGTTCTCTATAACCACATTAATATGGATGTCAAAAGCCAGCAAAGTCCCGACAAGTTGCCTGCCGTTTTTCATCTGCACTAAAATCTCTTTACCTTTCGCTGAATTCAGCAAATCCAAAGGTCTTTCGATTCCATTTACCATACTTATATTCGCTAATCTGACTTTTTAAAACTTTGTTTTGTTTATGTAACCCTCAACAATAATTAATCTAATAAATTTAAATCCTAATATAGCCCTTTTCTTTACATTATTTATATTGAAACGTCTTCCAGTAAACTTTTTATATGCAGATAAGTATAATTAATTATGAAGAGGTATGATTTAAGTCTGTTTTTAGATGCTCGTGTAAGGGTAATTTTAATCCTCGTCATTGTTGCTATTTTAATTGCAATATTTTTGACTTATATGGAATTTAGAGTAAAGAAAAGACAGGAAAAAAAAGAAGCTAAATCTGCAGAAGACCTTTTTATTGAAAACTTTCTGAAAAAAATTAATTTATGCAAAAGCCCTAGGGAAAAATTAGATTTTTTAGATAAAACTGCGAAAAATTTTTTTAATAAAGAATTCGGAACAAAAACAAGTTCTGATTACTCTGATCTAATTGAACAATTAAAAAAGCACAAAGACGTCCCTTCTTTTTGTAATTCTATGTTTGATGCATATTATTCTTCAGAAATTATAGACAGCAAAGTCAATTCTTTATCAAAAATATTTATCAAAATCTTTAGAAATACCTGGAGAAAAAAATCAAAACCTCAGAAACCTTCTTTACTTGATAAACTTGAACCTTTATTTATTAAACAAAATAACAATAAGAAAAAAAATCTTAGTAAAAAAATTATTTTGATTAAAAATTTCTGCTCTGGAAAACTCAAAATAATTTCTAAATTTTTTATTAGAAACAAAAAGGAAAATTTGAATTTAAACTGGATAAAAAATTTTAAGGATATGAATAAAAAACTTTTAATAAAAAGCAACAATATAGGAGGAATACACGATAGAATGTTACAAAGAGCATTAATATTAAAACAAAAAGAAATCGCGCGAAAAAAATTAGAGAAAGAAACTATGAAAAAGAAGAAGGTAGAAAAGAGAGGCACAAAAATAGTTAAAGGAAGAAAGGGTAAAAAAAGATACCTTACTTATAACTTATAATAAAATGAAAAAATGGATTAAATTTCTTGATTTGTTTGTCTTATTTTTAGCTTCTTTAATCTTTATTATTTATACTATAAATAATTATTATTTAAGTCCTCCTATTGCTCCTAAAGAATGTGTTGATGTAAATTTAGCTCCAAGTTTTTATTATGAATCTTGTTATGATGCTTATTCAAAAACAATTTTTCTGGGAATAAAAAGAGGTCAAGATTCTTACAATTTAAAAGATATAATTATTTCTTTTTTTGATTTATCTAATAAGAAATATTCCCTTGGAGAGGTTCCTGATTTAGGAAAAGAAAAAGTTTATAAAATCCCTGCAGAAAAAAATCCTAAAAATATTGATATTTACCTTGAAGTTTCTAGTAAAGATTTTTATAACTCAATCTGCGAGGCGCCAAGAAAAGTTTTTGTGGGGTATTGCTCTGAAATAATTTCTTTAGAGAGTGCTAAAATAATTTATAACCCTTTAAATAATTTTTATATTAAAGATTTTGTTGAAATAAAAGAGGATACTAAAGAAAAAGAAGATTTATTTGCATTAAGTCTTATTGAAAAAGAGAAAATATGGATGTTACAGTGTAATTCTGATTGGGACTGTTCTTCTTGGGGACCTTGCGAAAATGGAATTCAGAGGAGAAATTGTTATGACAAAAACAAATGTTTTATATCTATTTCAATTCCTGAAATTTCAAGATATTGTATCAAAGAATGTGTTGAATCATGGCAATGTCAATGGTCTAAATGTATGGGAGGTTTTACTACGCCAACTTGTGTTGACTTAAACAATTGCGGAACTGATTATGATGCCCCAAAAAAAATAAGGTGTTTCAATTCTAAATGTACTCCTAATATCTATTGCTCTACATGGTCTAATTGTGAAGTAGATTATAATTTTCTTGATTTAGTTAATTTACAATTAAATGATATAAAAGGGATAAAAAGAAGGACTTGCAGGGACAAAAACTCTTGCGCTGAGGATATAGAAGAAGTGTCACAATGTTCAATTGGTGTTGATATTTATACAAAAACTTTTGAAAACTGTGGAATTGAATTTATAGGAGTTTATAACTGCTTAGATGATAGTCTAATTGCAAGGATTGAACAGGGAACAGAAAATAATCCTTACTTAAATATCATCTTAGATGAAGAAAAAGAAAATTTGTATTGTGATTATTGTTTTGATGGAATTCTCAACGGAGACGAAGAAAAAGTAGATTGTGGGGGGAGTTGTATATCTTGCAAAGAGAAATATCCTTATTAAACCAAAGCACAAGTTTTTAAATTCATTTCTAATTTATAAATTATGGCTCTGTAGCTCAACGGTAGAGCGCCGCTCTCATGAGGCGGAGGTCGGGAGGTCAACACTCCCCAGAGTCATAACACGAGAGACCGAAGCCAAGGCGGAGGCGAACAAAACGCTTTGAGCAACGGAAAATAGAAAAATAAATATCGTTGCGAAATGCATTTTGCGAGAGGGAGGTCAACACTCCCCAGAGTCATAACACGAGAGACCGAAGCCAAGGCGGAGGCGAACAAAACGCTTTGAGCAACGGAAAATAGAAAAATAAATATCGTTGCGAAATGCATTTTGCGAGAGGGAGGTCAACACTCCCCAGAGTCATAAAAAAATTTAATATTTCAAGCAACAAAACTTTATAAACCTTCAATAAAAATTAAATATATGAAATGTATAAGTTGTGGAAAAGAATGCATTGAAAAAGTAAAGTTCCCTTGTCCGATTTGCGGGGAGGAACTCACAAGATGCGAAAAGTGCAGAAATTTGTCAATAGAATTTAAATGCAACAAATGTGAATATAGGGGTCCTTGATGGGAAAATCTGCAGTTCAGTATAAATTAATGCCTAAAAGTTTAGATGTTGATTTAGAGAAGATAAAAAAAGAAGCAAAGGCAGAAATTGAAAAAATGGGTGGTGTGTATGATTCTTGCACAGAAGAACTAATCGCATTCGGACTAAAGGCACTTATTGTTTCATTTGCATATCCTGAAGATAAAGAAATTGATGAAGTAGGTAACAATCTTGAAAAAATTAATGGCATCTCTTCTGCAGAAATGATAGATTACAGAAGGGCTATAGGTTAATACAAACTCTCTTGTTGCTTGGCTTAATTAAAATAATCAAAACTTTATGCTCATAGAAAAATTTCTTTTATCCGACCAACGAGAAAATCAACAAAATATTTCGCACTTTGCATAACAGAGAATAAAAGGTTCACCCAAATTTTTCTTATTGATCTGGGGTTCCTAATCCTTCGGATAATTTGTAGGCTTCGCCGAAAAGGTTTTAAATTGCATATTCTTCAATTTTTTAATATGAACAAAAAACAAAAAGAAAAATTTAAAGAAATAATTGAAGAAGGAAAATGGAATTATGTTGCTAAATATGGATTAAGATGGGGAGCAATTATGTTCTTCTTTTTTATCCTTTGGAATAAGTTCATTATGGAATATGAAATAGATGATTTTTATATAATCTTAAATTTTATAATTTGGGGGATAGGTGGTTTAATTATTGGTTTGTGGGGATGGAAAAATATTAATAAGAAAGTAAAAGAAAAATGAATTTAAATCTTGGAATTTTAGGATTGATTCTTGATATTATTGGAGTTTTTATTATTACTTTTACTGAAATTGTAAATCCTCGTTATGGAAAAATTTATGGTCGGCCACTTAAAAAAACATATTGGTGGAATGGTTGGAGACCATTTTATAAAAATACTCAAACACTGAAATGGAAAATGAAGCTAAACCATTTTTTGGTTTAATATTAATTCTTGTTGGATTCACATTGCAAATATTATTTTATATATCTAATTAAATCTTCTTTTAAAAAAAGAATCAAAATAGGAACTCCCAATTTTCTTTTTTAGAAAAAAAGAAACAAAAAAGTGGATAATCTCTCTTATTTATTAGTCATCCTCTCCTCCCATCTTGAAAGAAAAATTAAAACTCATAAGGTCACTTTTTGCTCCACTCGTGCCTCACTTTGTTCGGAACATCGCTTAATCTCGCGTTATATTCAATAAATCTGTAGCCCACAAAATAATACAATAAATTTATATATTATAATAAACTAAATTAATATTATGAACACATCACAAATCTACATCACCATATCTATTGTAGTCTTGGCTATTATTGCCTTGCTTGTGTTTTTTTTAAACAAAAATAGAAAAAAGAAAAAACTCACTCCATTAACCAGTCTTGCTTTCGGATTTGTTTTAGCAGGAATTTTTTCCTTTAGTATTTTTGGAGAGAATAAATTAATAGGTTATAGTTTATTTGGTATCGCGATAATTCTCGGAGTAATAGATATTATTATGAAATTAAAGAAAAAATAAGG
>Ga0315539_1002853_pt1 | contig 12294 bp, 10 predicted proteins | sample SalMarSW160150MG_FD_203097 | JGI IMG/M metagenome (GOLD analysis project Ga0315539, IMG submission 203097) | Salt marsh sediment microbial communities from the Plum Island Ecosystem LTER, Massachusetts, United States - Salt Marsh Sediment SW1601-150 ... | reverse complement strand
CTGACGGCGGAGAACTCGGCAAGGTAATCCTTGGCCTCGTGGCTTTCGGCCAGGCTCAGCAGGTGCTCGTACACGGCGAGGACTGCCCTGTCCGCAGAGTTGATGAAGGTGGTCGACGCCGGCTTCTCTGGCTCCTGCGCCGGAGGCTCGGGGGTGGGGAAAGTATAATCTGCACAGCCGGTAACGGCGATAGCCATTGCCAAAAGCATTGCCATTACTATAAATGTTATATAGTGTCTCACGGTCCAGCTCCTCATTTTGCCCCTCCGCGTGGGTAACTTATAATTCCGTCCTTCTCGGCCGGTACTGAATGGCCTCTGCCACGTGGTGAGCTTTAATTATATCAGAATTCTCCAGGTCAGCGATAGTCCGGGCCAGCTTGAGGACGCGGTGAAACGCCCGCGCTGAAAGGTAAAGCTGCTTCATGGCTGCCTTCAGCAGGCCCTGGGCGGCCTCTTCCACCTGGCAGAAATCCCGGATTTCCGATGGCGTCATATCGGCGTTGCTGGTGAGGCGCGTTCCCCGGAACCGCTCCCTTTGCAGGGAACGGGCGGCGATAACCCTGGCCTGAACGGTGGCTGATGACTCTCCCAGGCGCTCATCGGTCAGTTTCTCGTAATCAATGTGCGGCACTTCGATGAAGATGTCCACCCGGTCGATAAATGGGCCGCTGATACGCCGCTGGTAACGTGATACCAGGCCCGGGGAGCAGGTGCACTTGTGGAATGGGTCGCCGTAGTAACCGCAGGGACAGGGGTTCATGGCACCGACCAGCATGAAACTGGACGGGAAGGTCACGCTGCCCTGTGCCCGGCTGATGGTGACCATCTTGTCTTCCAGCGGCTGGCGCAGCACCTCAAGCAGGGAATGGCCGAATTCAGGCAGCTCATCGAGGAAGAGCACACCGCGGTGACTGAGGCTGATTTCACCAGGTCTGGGCCAGTGCCCGCCGCCAACGAGGCCGGCATGGGATATGGTGTAGTGCGGGGCGCGGAAAGGCCTTTGTCGGATAACGGGGGTATCCGGTGGGAGCAGTCCACTGACGCTGTAAATCTTGGTCACCTCCAGCGCTTCCTCACCGGTCATCGGCGGCAGTATTGAGGGCAGGGCACGTGCCAGCAACGTCTTACCGCTGCCCGGCGGGCCGTTCATAATCACATTATGACCGCCGGCGGCGGCCACCTCCAGCGCTCTTTTCACATGCTCCTGTCCCTTTATCTCCGCCAGGTCGGTGGTGGGCGTGACCGGCTGCTTGAAAGTCATCTCGGCTTCATCAGCCTTATATTCCGGAATGGTGATTTCACCCTGAAGATGGCCGACCAGTTGCACCAGCGAGGCGGCGGGTATGATTTTCGCGCCCTCAATGAGAGAGGCCTCTCTGGCATCGACCTCAGGCACAATGATGGACGCAATGCTTTTCTCTTTGGCCAGGGCGACCATGGGCAGGATGCCGCGGGTGTGGCGCAGGCTGCCATCCAGGGATAGCTCACCGAGGAAGATGGCCCGGGAACCATCAGCGCTCACCTGCTCGGAGCTGAGCAGGATGCCCAGGGCAATGGGCAGGTCATACGAAGGGCCGGCTTTTTTCAGGTCGGCCGGTGCCAGGTTCACCACGATGCGCTTCATCGGGAAGGTGAAGCCGGAATTGCGGATGGCAGCGCGGACTCTTTCTCTCGCTTCCTGGACGGCGGCGTCAGGCAGGCCGACAATGGTCATGGCCGGCAGGCCACTGGAAATATCCACCTCCACGTCCACCAGATGACCTTGCAGACCGATGACAGCGGCCGTTTTTACCTTGGCTAACATGGTTCGATGCTACATATGTTACTGCGGTGGGTTCAGCGTGTCAAAACCGGATATCTATAGTGCTGCCGCTTCGCCAATCAGACCGAAGAGATGAAACACAACGAACACGATGAGTGCCGAAATCAGCGCCCCGGCCACGGTCTGGGTCAGCGAGTGGTATTTCAACTCGATTCTTGACCAGGCTATGGGCGGCACGAGTACGGCGGCGAAGGCACCGGTGGCTCCGTAAGTAATGATAAGAACGGTAACCGAACCGGCGGCAAAGGCGGTGTGCAGGCTGATTTTCCAGGTAAAATTAATCAGCATAAAAACGAGCATCGCGGCTAGTGTCGCCACCATGGTGGCAAACAGGACCAGCGGCGCATTCAGAGAGAAAAGTGTGACACAGCAGACAATGGTGCACAGGCAGGCTACCAGATATATCTGGTTCCTCTGCTGACGGACCTTGATAAAAATTCCGTCAACTCTATCTTTATGCACCAGATAGAGGATGACCAGGAAAATGGGCAGCACGGTGAACCCGATCAGAAGCAGCGACCATTTAAGGCCATCACTGAAACTGGAGGTTGACTGAAAGGAGAGAAATATCACGACGGCCAGGCTGACGATAAAAGGGTTCAGCACGGCGGACGTGAGATTAGCCAGCTGTCGTTTCATCTGCTCCTCTTTTTTGTCCTCCATAACAGTATCATTATACTACAGTAAAGTAGCAACTGTCGCCTTCTGAAGGTCAACGCCCCAGGAGGCGCCTTCTTTGAGCGTGTTTTAAGCTGTGATATAATACATATGAGGTTGTTGGTATTATGTTAGACAGGCTGGAGAGAATAGAGCAGAGATACCGGGAGCTCGACCGGCGGATGTCCAGGCCTGAGGTTGCCTCCGACCTGAAGCAGCTGCAGGAGCTGGCTCAGGAGAGGGCCGGCCTTGCGGAAGTGGTGGCCAAGTACCGGGAGTACAAGGATACTTCAAAATCGCTGGCCGAGACCAGGGCGATGCTGGATGACGGCCTTGACGAGGAGATGGCCGAGCTGGCCAGGCAGGAAGTGACCAGTCTGGAATCGCGGCAGGAGAGACTGCTTCAGGAATTGAAAATCGCCCTCCTTCCCAGAGACCCCAACGATGAGAAGGACATCATCATGGAAATACGGGCCGGGGCGGGGGGCGAGGAGGCCGGGCTTTTTGCCGCCGACCTTTTTCGCATGTACAGCCGCTACGCCCAGTCAAAGGGCTGGGGAACGGACGTAATCAGCGTAAACGAAAGCGGCATCGGTGGTATCAAGGAAATCATCTTTGAGGTGAAAGGGAGAGGTGCCTACAGCCGGTTGAAATATGAAAGCGGCGTTCACCGGGTACAGCGTGTCCCGCTGACCGAATCCTCGGGGCGTATTCATACCTCAACGGCCACGGTGGCGGTGCTGCCCAAGGCGGAGGAGGTGGACATAGAGGTTGACCCTGATGACCTGAAGATAGACATTTTCCACAGCGGCGGTGCCGGCGGGCAGAACGTGAACAAGGTGGCCACCGCCGTCCGCATGACCTATCTCCCCACGGGAATGGTCGTCACCTGCCAGGACGAGCGCTCGCAGCTCCAGAACAAACTGCGGGCGATGTCGGTGCTGCGCTCAAGGCTGCTGGATATTGAGCGGCGCAAACAGGAGGAGAAAATAACCTCGGAGCGCCGCTCGCAGGTGGGAACGGGCGACCGTGCTGAAAAGATACGGACCTATAATTTCCCCCAGGACCGTGTCTCTGACCACCGCATCAACCTCACCCTGCGTAATCTCCCCCGCATTCTTGAGGGAGAGATTGACGAACTGGTTGACGCTCTGGCCACCAGTTCCCAGGCCAGACAGCTAGAGGAAAAACTGGCGTGACCATGCAGCAGATTCTTGGCCGGGCAAGGGAAGTGCTGGCCCGGAACAACATTGAAGAAGCTCAACTGGAAGGCGAAATCCTGCTCAGGCATGCGCTCAAGATAGACCGGGCAAGGCTGTATTGCGAACTCGACCGTGAGCTCAGCGACGAGCAGGAGGACAGGTTCTGGCATCTGGTTCAGCGCCGTCTGAGCGGGGAGCCCACGGCCTATATCGCCGGGCACCGGGAGTTCTACGGCCTCGATTTCTATATTGACCGCCGCGTTTTGATTCCCCGGCCGGAGACGGAGCTGCTGGTGGAAAAGGCGCTCGAAGTGGCCCGGACACGTACCATGGATACCGTTGCCGATGTCGGAACCGGCTGTGGCGCCATTGCCGTCAGCCTGGCCCTGAATCTTGCACACATAAAAATCTGCGCCTCTGATATATCCGCAGATGCCCTGGAGGTGGCGCGTATCAATTGCCAGAAACATGGCGTTGTCGACCGCATACAGTTACTGCGGGGCGATATGCTGGAGCCGCTGCCGGAGCCGGTCGACCTTATCGTGGCCAATCTGCCCTATGTAGCGAAGCAGGAAATCTCACGGGCCGGGCTGGCCGATTTCGAGCCGCGTGCAGCACTGGATGGCGGCCGGGATGGGCTTGATAAGATAAGGCGACTGTGCCAGCAGGCTGTAGACAAGCTGAGGCCTCAGGGCGTTATACTGCTGGAGATTGGGCAGGGGCAGGGCGGACCGGTGACCAGGCTGATGCAGCGCTGCTTTCCGTCGGCATCGGTTGAGGTCATGCCGGACCTGCGGGGCATCGAACGGGTTATCAGTCTTTGCTTGACACCGAGCCAGTCTGGTGCTAAATTAACTCTTTGAGCTCTGGTGGTAACGTTACAATAAATGAGGTAAGCTAACCGTGAATATGATTGTCTGTGTCAAACAGGTGATAGACCCCGAAGCACCCCCCTCCAGTTTCAAGGTCGATGAAGCCAGCAATAAGGTGTTGCCACCGGCCGGTGTGCCCCCGGTAATCAGCCCCTTTGATGAGAACGCCGTGGAAGCGGCATTGCGAATCAAAGACGCTCGGGGAGGCAAAATCACCGTCCTCAGCATGGGCGTCAACCTGCTGCGCGAGGTGGTGAAAAAGCCGCTCTCCATGGGTGCTGATGAGCTTGTCCTGCTTGAAGATGAGGCTTTCGTCGGTGGTGATAGCTGGTCAAATGCCCGTGCCCTGGCGATGGCCATCCGGAAAATCGGCCAATACGACCTCATTTTCTGCGGCCGGCAGGCGGCCGACTGGGATGATGGTCAGGTGGGCTCGGGTATTGCCGAGATACTGGGCTTGCCCAGCGTTACCCTGGCCAGGAAAATAGACGCCGCCGATGGTAAAGCGCGGGTGGAGCGGGTGACCGCCGATGGCTATGAAGTCATTGAAGTATCGCTGCCGGCGCTGATTACGGTCAGCAACGAGCTTGGTGAAGCCCGCTATCCGACCATAAAAGGCATTATGGCGGCGAAAAAGATAGAGCCGCTCGTCTGGAAGCCGGCCGATATCGGCCTTGAGCCGGCAGAGAGTGGGGCGGCGGGCCGCAGAGTGAATCTGGAAAAACTTTACCAGCCGGCTCACGAGGGCGAGTGCGATATCATCGAGGGGGAAAGCCCGGAGGAAGGCGGCGTCAACCTCGCGCTTAAACTCAGGGAAGCAAAATTATTGTAAATGATGGTCATTATCATGATATCTGGAGGTAGTTAGACTTGGCAGAATACCGGGGCGTTATGGTTCATGCCGAGGTTGCGGAAGGGAAGCTGGCGGCCATTGCCACCGAACTGCTGGGTTGCGGCCGGAAACTGGCTGATGACCTCGGCGAGGAACTGAGTGCGGTCATTGCGGGCAGCGGGGTAAGCGGCTTAGCCCGGGAGGCCATTAACTTTGGTGCCGATAAAGTATATGTCGTTGATGATGCTCTGTTGCAGGAGTACCGGCCTGATACCCATGTTGCGGTGATGGAGAAGGTGGTCAGGCAGGTGAAGCCCGGCATTTTGCTTATCGGGCAGACGTCTATTGGCCGTGACCTGGCGCCAAGGCTGGCTTTCCGGCTGGAGACGACGGCCACTCTGGACTGTATAGAGCTGGCTATCGACCCCGGTTCAAAACGCCTGCTGCGCACCAAACCGGTCTACGGAGGCAATGCCCGGGCCGTTTTCACCAGCGAGTTTGACCCGCAGATAGCCACGGTGAGAGCCAAGGCCATGACGCCGCTTGCGCCGGATGCATCAAGGAAGGGAGAGGTGGTAGCCATTGAGGCGGGGCTGGACCCGGCCACAGTAAGGACCGAAGTTATAGAGAAGGTCAAGCAGGAGGTCGAGGGCATAAGCCTTGAGGCGGCCGAGGTGGTGGTCAGTGGCGGGAGGGGTATCGGCGGTGCCGATGGCTTCAAGCAGCTGGAGGAACTGGCGGGGGTGCTGAAGGGGGCGATGGGTGCCAGCCGGCCCCCCTGTGATAACGGCTGGGTGCCTGATGTGCGCCAGATAGGGCTCACCGGGAAAATAGTGGCCCCTGACCTTTATATTGCCGTTGCCCTCTCCGGTTCCAGCCAGCACATGGCGGGCTGTTCCGGGTGCAAGAACATCGTGGCCATCAATAAAGACCCGGAGGCCAACATCTTTCGCGAGGCACGCTTCGGCGTCGTCGGAGACTGGAAGAAGGTGCTGCCCGCCTTCACCGAAAAGGTCAGGGAATTGCTGGCTGAATAGTCGCCCTTAAAAAGATGGGCCTTGAATTTCCGATTGAATTCGTGTATTATATAAAACTAGTTACTTGAGATTCCCAATATACTTTAGTGAGGTGGCAAAGCATGCAAAAATTGAGAATTATCTGCCTACTGATTGTAAGTCTGCTGGCGATTTCTCCAGCCGGTGTGGTATTTGCCCAGGAGGAGCCGCAGTACGCCCTGTCGCTCACGCCCACTGACGGTGTGTACAGTACCATCATGGTGGCGGGCCGGGAAAAGGACATCCGGGTGGACCTGGAAAACATTGGCGAGGAGGCGGTGACCAAGCTCGCCATCAAAAGTGAAATACCGGACGGGTGGACGATCAAATATGACCCGCCCAGGATAGCATCGCTGGCGGCCTATGACGACGAGCGAATTTATGCCTCGGTAACAGCGCCAGAAGGTACCGCTACGGGCGATTACTTTGTCAAGCTCTGGGTCGAAGGTGAGCAGGCTTCTACCGAAAAAATCGAAATCAGGGTTACCGTGAAAACGATAGAAAGGGTAGAGACAATTGAGGTATCGGTGGTACACCCCACCGTTGAGGCGATTGCCGGCAGTGATTTCGTCTTTGAGGTGGAATTCAAGTACGCCGGCGATATTCTGGGTGAACCCAGGTCCTTCGACCTTATCCACACCGCTCCACAGGGATGGGAGGTCTATATGACCCCCCAGTACGAGAAGGACAAACATATCTCTGCCATTGACCTCAAGCCTAGCGGCGTGGCTTTTTCCGATAAAACCAGGCTGGTGGCCACGGCGCCTTTCTGGCCCCTGCCCGAGCCCGGCGATTACAAGATAGTTCTGGACGTGGTCTCCGACGACCTGAAAGGCACTGTCGAGCTTAAGGCAGTTATCACCGCCAGTTACACTCTACTTCTGGCTCCATCGGGCCAGCGTTACGATACCAAGGCCAAAGCCGGTCGTGATAACTATTTTTCCATTGAAGTTGGTAATCTGGGCACGGCGCCCATTGATAAAATCACCTTCTCGTCCAATAAACCGGAGGGATGGTCAATTGAGTTCAAGCCAGAGCAGGTGGACTCACTGGAGGCGCTGAAGACCCAGACCGTAGAGATAAATATCAAACCGCCACCGGAGACAATTTCGGGCGATTACATGATAAGTGTCCGGGCTTCCGGAGTCCAGAAAACTTCGGAGCAGATAAATATCAGGGTTACCGTGGAGACGCCCACCGTCTGGGGATGGGTCGGCGTGGCCATCATCGCCATTGTCGTGGTGGGGCTGGTGGTTATCTTCATGCGGTTTAGTCGGCGATAGTCTATGAGTGATACTTTAGCCATAGAAGCAAACGAACTGACCAAGCGCTACGACGGGGTTACCGTCGTTGACCACCTCAGCCTTCAGGTGAGGGAAAATGAGGTATTCGGCTTGCTTGGCCCTAACGGCGCCGGCAAAACAACGACCATCCTCATGATGCTGGGCTTGACCGAGCCGGCTTCAGGTTCGGTCAGTGTGCTTGGCTTCAACCCAACACGCGAGCCGCTAAAGGTCAAGCGTCAGGCTGGGTATCTGCCGGAAAGGGTGGGCTTCTATGAAAACCTCACCGCCCGGGAAAACCTGAGGTTCATCGCCGATTTGAACGGCATTGGCTATGCTGAAGCAAACCGGCGGGCCGATGAGGTGCTGGCAAAGGTTGGCCTTACCGAGAGCGAGATAATGGAGAAGGTGGGGCCGAATCGAAACATAGAGAAAACGGTGGGCAAGTATTCCCGCGGCATGAAGCAGAGGCTTGGCATTGCCGAAGTTCTGATCAAAAGGCCAAGTCTGGTTTTCCTCGATGAGCCAACTGCCGGTCTGGACCCCAAGGGTATTAACCAGCTCCTCGACCTCATAGAGGGTCTGCCCAAGATGGGGACAACGGTGGTGCTTTCGTCACATCAGCTCTATCAGGTGCAGCGGGTGTGCCACAACATCGGCATCCTGGCCAAAGGGAAGATGGTGATTCAGGGGGCCATTGATAAGCTGGGCCGGGAGGCGCTGGCCGGAGGCCGGTTCCGGATTGAGGTGGAAACCGAGGAGCCAAGTGAGAAGCTCATTAAGGTGCTCCGGGGCATCAAGGGTGTGGTTGACCTTGAGGTCAGGGAGAACATGCTCATCATCAGCGCCGATGCCGATTTACGGCGGGAGGTCTCCAAGGCCATAGTGCAGCACAATTTCCCGCTGATTCAGATGAAGGTCCAGGAATTCTCCCTGGATGATATTTATATGAAATATTTCCGAGAGGAATAAGGCGGTCAATGTTAGCTATTTTACGTAAAGAACTAGCTGATTATGTTACCAGCATCCGATTTCTCGCTTCTTTTCTTCTGGTAATAGTGGTTAGTGTTACTGGCCTGGTGGCCGCCTCGCAGGGCATCCGTTCGGCGAACCTTCCCGAAGGAATTGTCTTCCTGGGTCTGTTTACCACATCGGGAACGGTAATACCCTCGCTCACTTACCTTGTCTCCCTGCTCATTCCCATTATCGGCATTGCCCTGGGCTTTGATGCCATCAACAGCGAGCGGGCTGGTGGTACACTGAGCCGGGTCCTGGCCCAGCCCGTTTTCCGCGACAGCGTCATCAATGGTAAATTCCTCGCTGGTGTGGTCACCCTGTCTATCATGGTGGGCACCATGCTGCTGCTGGTAGGAGGCTACGGGTTGAGCATGATCGGAGTGCCGCCGACTCCGGAGGAAATCATCAGGCTCTTTTTCTATTTCTTCATGACCATTGTCTACGGGGCATTCTGGATGGGCCTGGCGATACTCTTTTCCATCGTCTTTCGTCGCGTGGCCGCCTCGTTGCTGTTCTCGCTCGCTCTGTGGTTATTCTTCAGCATTTTTATACTGCTCATTGCTCCGGGAATTGCCAATGCGCTGGCACCAGCCGGTGACGGCACGGAGGCAGAACTGATGCGCAATTTTGAAGTGCAGCAGATGGTAACGCGGTTTTCCCCGAACATACTGTTCCAGGAAGCAACTACCGTTTTGCTGGTACCACTGGTGCGCAGCCTGGGGATGGTGACCTCAAGCCAGGCCACTTACATGGTGGCCAATCCCCTGAGCCTCGGCCAGAGCATCCTCATCGTCTGGCCCCACATCGTCGGCCTGATAAGCCTCAGTGCCGTGTGCTTCGCCATGAGCTACGTGCTGTTTATGCGGCAGGAAATAAGGGCCACGTAATCAGTGCCATTTAGCGCGGTCAGGCTTTTTCCTCGGCTTTCTGGGCGATTATCCTCTGGCTGATTTGTGCCGGCACCTCTTCATAGTGGCTGAATTCCGTGCTGTAGGTGCCTCTGCCCTGGGTCATTGACTTGAGGTCAATAGAATAGCGCAGCACCTCCGCCAGCGGCACCTGGGCCTCGATTATATTGGTATCGCCGGACGGGTTCATCCCCTGTACGTGGGCGCGCTTGGTGTTGAGGTCGCCGATGATGTCGCCGGTGAGGTCGTTGGGGATGGTTATCCGGATATTCATGATGGGCTCGAGGAGGATTGGCTGCCCCTGGGAAAGCCCTTTCTTCATCGCCTGTGCGCCGGCAATCTTGAAGCAGATTTCCGATGAGTCCACCGGATGGAAGCTGCCGTCGTACAGCGTTGCCTTGACATCTACCACCGGATGATGCGCCAGCACGCCGTCCTGAACCGCCTCCTGGAAGCCCTTCTCCACCGCCGGGATGTAGTTCTTGGGCACCGTACCGCCTACAACCCTCGAGGCGAACTCGTTGCCGGTGCCGCGGGGCAGGGGCTCCAGTTCCATGATGACATGGCCGTACTGGCCGTGGCCTCCGGACTGTTTCCTGTGCTTGTATTCGGCGTTCGGTACCGACGCGGTAATGGTCTCCTTGTAGGGCACTCTGGGCGTCTCCAGAATAACGCTGACGCCGAACTTGCGCTGCATCTTTTCCGCTGCCGCCTCAAGCTGGGTATCTCCCATGCCGGAAAGCAGGGTCTCACCGGTGTCAGGTTCGCGGCGTACGCGCAGAGTCTGGTCTTCCTCGGTGATGCGGGAGAGCGCTGTCCCCATCTTATCAAGGTCGGCTTTGGTCTTCGGGTAAACCGCCTCATCGAAGACGGGCACCGGGAAGACGATGGGGGCAAGCTTGATGGGCTTGTTCTGGGCGGAAAGAGTATCACCGGTGTTGGTCACATTCAGCTTGGCCACCGCCCCGATGTCCCCGGCGCTTGCTTTGGGCACCGGCTCCTGATTTTTACCCCGCAGCATGAAGAGCTGGCCAATCCGCTCGGCACTGCCTCTGGTGGCATTCCAGACCTGTGAGTTGCTGTCGATGGCGCCGCTGTACACCCGGAAGTAGGTGAGCTTGCCGACATACGGGTCGGCGGTCGTCTTGAACACGAGCGCCGCCAGAGGGCCATCAGCTTTGGGTTCGATTTTTTCCTCCTTGGCATCGGTCATTGCCACCACCTCACGCTCCGCCGGGGATGGCAGATAGTCGACCATCGCGTCCAGAAGCTCGTCGATGCCCACGTTCTGCAGCGCTGAGCCGGCCATGATGGGGAAAACACTGCCGCTCGCCACAGCTTTTTTCAGTCCATTTCTCAGTTCTTCTGAAGTTAGCTCCTCGCCACCCAGATATTTCTCGATGAGCGCATCTTCCGTTTCCGCCGCCGCCTCGATGAGCTTTTCACGGAAGGTATTCACCTGACCTTCCAGCGCTGATGGAATCTCTCCTTCTTTCGGCGGTGAGCCGGTGTAGGCTTTCAGGGCGAGCAGGTCGATGATGCCCTGGAAGTCATTCTGGGCACCGATGGGTATCTGTAGCGGCAGGCACCTGGGACCGAACTTGGCCTGGATATCATTCACCGTCTTGAAAAAATCGGCATTCTCTCTATCCATCTTGTTCACGAAGATGAGACGGGGCAGACTGGCCTCCTGGCAGTATCCCCAGACCTGCTCGGTGCCCACTTCCACGCCTGAGGCGGCGCAGATGACGATGACGGCGCCTTCGCTGACCCGGATTCCCGCCTTCACCTCGCCGATGAAGTCACTGTAGCCGGGGATATCAATGAGGTTGACTTTGGTTTCCCGCCACGGGCATGGGAGCAGGCTAAGGTTGATGCTTATCTTGCGCTTTATCTCATCGGGGTCATAGTCCGAGGTGCTTGACCCGTCGTCAACTTTGCCCAGCCGATTGACTGCCTTGGCGGTAAAAAGCATTGCTTCCGCGGCTGATGTTTTCCCGGCACCCGCATGCGACAGCAAGGCAATATTCCTGATGTTTTCCGGACCGAACTGCTGCATGGAATCACTGTCCTCCCAAAAACGTTCCAGACTATTATACCCGTTGTTGCTCGCTCACGGCAAGTTGGCCGACGGTTAATGGGCGCGCCGCCGGAAAAGCCGGGGGATGAACCACAAAAGCAGGATGATGCTGAAGAACGGGACGGGAAACGAGGCGCTGCCACCGCCCTCGCCGGTGATGATGGTGGCCGGGGCTACGGTTGGCTCGGCGCGGGTAACGCGCTCATCTTTTATTTCATAAGCGTAAAGCTCTTCATCGATGAACTCTTTGGGTACCCATCCCAGCGGATTTTTCCGGCCGGTAGCTTCCGCCCAGACCCAGCCCTCCTCGCCGTCCATTTCGAAGCTGCTTCCCTTCTTGTACTCCGGCAGATAGACCATGGCGGCGGTATGGCCGGGGGCAACGGCAATCGCGGAACGGTAGCCGGCACCTTTATACATCACGGCCAGCAGCACCGTGCTGTCCTCGCAGTCACCATGACCGAAGCCGTTTTGCGCTATTTTATCGGCCAGTTCGTCGGCATTCTGGGCAAACTCGTCATGCTGGAACTGGTCCTTGTCCGGCGTGTACCGGACACGGTCGCG
>Ga0315539_1002849_pt1 | contig 12311 bp, 11 predicted proteins | sample SalMarSW160150MG_FD_203097 | JGI IMG/M metagenome (GOLD analysis project Ga0315539, IMG submission 203097) | Salt marsh sediment microbial communities from the Plum Island Ecosystem LTER, Massachusetts, United States - Salt Marsh Sediment SW1601-150 ... | reverse complement strand
CAATCGAGCCCGATCAGCTCTCCAGACAAGCATTACCCGACCATCAAGCCCTGCCAATCATTACAAGCCGCCACGACAACCGAGCGACAACCTTTGAAATGTCAGCAACAGTTTTTGAAACCGCCTCCTCAGCCATCCCCAAGTGGGGCGTTGGAATATATCCTTTAGGACGTTGTTCCGCCTGTTTGGCAAATCGGGCCAGCTTGTGCTATAATATGCGCCGGTTAGACTTTTGTTTGGGGGGAAAGGAATCTCTGTTAATGGGAAAACCGTCTTCGCCGTTCTTCATCTTGCTCATCGTGGTCTGTCTGGCAATCCCACCCACTACCACCGCGCAGTCGGGCGATGTGCCGGTGGTACGGGCTATCCTTTTTTACTCCCCTGGCTGTCTCGCCTGCCATCACGTCAGCGAGGAGTTGCTGGAGCCGATGGTGAATGACTACGGCGGCCGCCTCCAGATCGTGGGGATTGACACCTCTCAGTCGGCTGGCCTGAAACTCTACCAGGCGGCTGTCGAGCGATACCAGATTCCGCCTGATCGGCGAGGTGTGCCCACGCTGGTGATTGGCGATGCAGTGCTGATAGGCGGCCGCGAAATCCCGGAGCAATTTCCGACCCTGGTCGAGAAGGGACTGGCTGCCAGTGGCATCGGCTGGCCCGACATTCCTGGGCTAGACCAGGCGCCCTCCGAAATCCAGACACCCATCGGCAGCGAGGGGCTTCAGTCCGCCGGGACCAAAGCGCCACCCCCGGACCCGGTGGGCTTTGCCCTGGCCGGGCTGGTGCTGGCGGGAATGGTGGCCGCCCTGGGCTACGCCGCCCGGCGTGTGGTGACTGCCCGACAAAGCCTGGGCCGGTTATTACAGTCAGGCCGCAACCCACTCACCTACGCCAAAACGCGGGCCATCCCTATCCTGGACCTGGTAGGGCTGGGAATCGCCACTTACCTGGCCTACGTGGAAATCACCCACGTCGAGGCTCTCTGCGGGCCTATCGGCGAGTGCAACATTGTGCAAACCAGTTCCTATGCCCTGATGCTGGGCATCCCCGTCGCTGTACTGGGCGTGTTGTACTACCTGGCCGTCGGTGTGTTGTGGTTAGGGCAAACATGCCTGGGTGGGCGATGGGCCAATCTGGCGACGCTGGGGCTGTTGGGGCTGACCCTCTTTGGCGTCCTCTTCTCCATTTACCTGACCTGTCTGGAGCTCTTCGTCGTGCGGGCCGTTTGTAGCTGGTGCCTCGGTTCGGCGGTGACGGCCACGATTTTGATGCTCCTGGTCGCGGTTCCCGTCACAGGTAGCCGTTCCCGGAAGAAGGTTAAAAGGGCATGACAGAGCGATTGTACTATCTGGATCCATATAGGCGGGAGTTCGAGTCCAGAGTTGCAGAGCGGACAAGCGCGGGCGATAAGCCGGGGGTTATCCTGGAGAGCACTTGTTTCTACCCCACCTCCGGCGGGCAACCCTGCGATAAGGGCACTTTGAACGGCGTGGCCGTGATCAACGTGTTGGAGCGGGAAGATAAGGCCGTTGTCCACGTCCTGGCGGCGGAGCTCAAGGGCGACCTCGTCCACGGTGTGATTGACTGGGGGAGAAGGTTCGATCACATGCAGCAGCACACTGGTCAGCACATTCTGTCCCAGGCTTTCCTCCAGACCTTGAAGGCAGAGACTGTTGGTTTCCATCTGGGCGAGGAAGCTGCCACGATTGACGTGGACCAGGCTCCCCTGGCTATTTCTCAGTTGGACAAGGTGGAGGATTTGGCCAACGAGATCGTCTTCGCTGATCGTCCCGTGAAAACTCATTTGGTAGCCGAAACGGAGCTGGCTGGCCTGCCGCTGCGAAAGCTGCCTAGCGTGGAGATGCCGATCCGGATCGTCGAGGTGGAGGGCTTCGACTACTCGCCATGTGGCGGCACTCACTGCCAGAGGGCAGGTGAGGTGGGACTGATCAAGATCACCAGAGTGGAGCGGCGGGGTCAGGATACCCGCGTCGAGTTCTTGTGTGGGGGCCGGGCGCTGGCTGATTATCGGGGCCAGAACCGGACGGTGAACGAGTTGGCCAATCGGTTCAGTGTGGGAGCCTGGGAGCTTGCCGAAGCGGTGGAAAGGCTGGCCGAGGAGGCCAAAAGCAGCAGGAGGGAGTTGAGCGCGGCCAAGAACCGGCTGCTGGACTACGAGGCCGCCGAGCTTTTGGCGGAGGCGGAGCAGCACGGCGATTTCCGCGTCGTGAGAAAGGTCTTTGCTGATCGCGAAGGCGAGGAAGTCAGGCGCTTAGCGTTGCGCCTGATGGAGTCAGCAGGGAGTGTAGCTCTCTTGGGATTGGCCGAAGAGAAGGCTCAGCTTTTCTTTGCTTGCTCGACTGATCTACCGTACGACATGAACGACCTCCTCAAGAAGGCTTGTCGGGTTGTTGGCGGCGGAGGAGGCGGACGGCGCGACTTCGCCCAGGGCGGCGGTCCCGATGGCAGCAAGGTGAGCGAGGCTCTGGAGATTGCTCGCTCAGCCCTGTTATGCACCCTGTAAGTTCCCACGAGTTCCCCTGCCTCGGAGGCAACCTGGAGGAACTCATAGGAACTCTGGCCGCTCTGTAGAAAAAGGTGGGAACCAAGATGCAGCAAATTGGACAAGGCATATATGCAGCGACCGGTTATCGAGGGGGCAATGTGGGCTTCGTGGTCACAGGCGAGGGCGTGATCCTGATCAACACTCCCATGGTGCAAGCTCGCCAGTGGCGGGATGAGATCGCCGGGGTGACGGATCAACGGGTAGTCTACATAATTAATACAGATTACCATCCTGAATGTATCATGGGCAACCATGTTTTTGGAGCCCCGGTCATAGCCCATGAGTTGGCCTGGAGAAAGGTGAGGAGCTACGGCGATTCTTTCCGCCATCGCCTCATTGATGCCTTCAAGGGTGAGCCGAAGGTGGCCGCCGAGTTAAAAAGTCTCAGAATCGTTACCCCTCAGATCACCCTCACCAGTAGGATGAACTTGTACAAGGGTAACAAAGTGCTCAGGCTGATCCATGTCGGAGGTCACACGCCAGCGAGCATCATCGTTCATATCCCTGGGGATGGTGTCCTATTCGCGGGCGATGTCGTAGTCAACGGCGTGCACCCTCTTATGGGGGAGGCCAACTCCAAGGAGTGGTTGGGTGCCCTGACCTACATCCGCAGGCCGTGGGTGAAAGCAGGGGTTATTGTGCCCGGCGAGGGCGAGATATGCGACAAGGAGGCTACCGAGAAGCTGTCCCAATACATCCGCCGATTGCGCGCCAGGATGCGGGGGGCGTATTCGAAAGGCCACAGCAGAGCCGAAGCTGTCGCCTCAGCGGCTGAGACGATAGATTTCTTCCCCATGACCGATGAGGAAGAGGGAGAGGCCAAGCAACGATTGAAGGCCAATGCGGAGCGGATCTACGAGGAGATGAGGGCCAGCGGGGGAGGGTGAACAACGGACGTATCTGTTCACCTTGTGCTCGCAGCGGACCCTAGTCCGCTGCCCAAAGGGCGCGGTCGGGCGCCGAAAACCGCTGGCCCTACCTGGTCAGGGTCACAACGGGCTGCCGAGGCCGCTGGACTAGGGTCCAGCGAGAGCAGGTGAATAGCTACCAACGGACTATGGGATTTGAGCGGTTAGGTGCCAGGCACTTTCGGCGAGGATTTCAAAGCACGAGCGTGTTTCAATCGTCTTCGGCGTCGGGCCAGGAGTGCCGGGCACCTGAGTGAGGAGGGCTGATATGGCTACAGCGAAAGGAATCGAGGAGATAAAGGCGATCAAGGATCAGTACAAGGATGACCTTCTCCAGAAAAAGAACGTCGTGGGGCTGGGGATCGGATACAAGGAGGTCGAGGGCCAGGAGACTGCGCAGTTGAGCCTGGTAGTGATGGTGAGGAAGAAAGAACCGTCCTCACAACTCGATGCCACGGATCTGGTACCCTCTGAAATAGAAGGGGTACCCGTTGACGTGAAAGAGGTGGGGGAGATCGTTGCCCTGGCTTCATAAAACCGTAAACGCCCGGAGGGTGTCGTTGCGAGTCTCCCATGGCGCGGTGCGCCATCCGTAGGCGGCAGAAACTTCATCGTGTCATTGTGAGGCACGGTTTTTGTGCCGAAGCAATCCCCAACCCGCGAGGAGGAGATTGCTTCGCTCCCTGCGGTCGCTCGCAATGACACAGCGCTGAGAATTCAAAGGAGGCGAAGAAATGAACTTAGAGCCAGTTATCCAGACTAAGAGGCAGAACCTCAACTACTTATTGAGCAGGAGGAACGTAGTCGCCTGCGGGGTCGGCTTCAAGGAGACCGAGCGCGGGATGACCGATGAGCCCTGCGTGGTGGTTTCGGTGACGAGGAAGATGCCAGAAGCGCAACTATCGCCTGCCGACGTCGTGCCCAAAAAGCTGGGCGAGGTGAAGACCGATGTCGTGGAGACGGGGGTCATCAGAGCCCTGCAAGGCCACACCGATCGCTGGCGTCCTGCGCCTGGGGGCGTCTCCATCGGGCACGTTGACATCACGGCGGGGACCCTGGGCTGTCTGGTGACCAGGGGTGACCAGCTTTTCATCCTCAGCAACAACCACGTGCTGGCCAACAGTAACGCAGCCCAGAGGGGCAATCCCATCATCCAGCCCGGCCGTTATGATGGGGGAACCCTCGATGACCAGATCGCCACCCTGGAGGATTTCATCCCCATAAACTTTGGCACCAGTCCGCCCACCTGCTCGATGGCCACGGGTGTAGAGGGCTTTCTCAACTGGCTGGCCAAACTGCTTGGTTCAAGCCACAGGGTGATGGCTTTTCAGGAAGTTCCCGACAGGAACCTGGTGGATGCCGCTATTGCCCGACCTCTCTCCGACGATCTCGTGGAGAAGAGAATCCTGGAGATCGGTGTGCCCCAGGGATCGAGAGATGCCACTCTGGGCACCCAGGTCAAGAAGAGCGGGCGCACCACCGGCTTCACCACTGGCCGGATCACCCAGATTGATGTCACAACCCAGGTGAGCTACGGGGAGGGGCAAGACGCTATCTTTGAGGATCAGTTGATGGCCGGGGCTATGAGCAAAGGGGGAGACTCGGGGTCCGCCGTGCTGGACGAGGAGGATTACGTCGTCGGTTTGCTATTCGCGGGCTCCGACACCACGACGATCATCAACCCCATCCAGTTTGTGCTCGAAGCCCTGAACGTGGAGATCGCGGTTTAGGCACTTGCAGTAAAACGTGAAACGTGAAACGTAAAGTCATCGCGTTTCACGTTTTACGCCATGCGCCAGTAGTCACCGCCACCGCCTTCTCGCCCCATCATCCTTCTTTCGACGAACTCCCGACGGATGGTGGCGTAGTCCTCGTGGAAGCGCGAGATGATCTCGTTGACCTCGCTCTCGGCGTATCGGCGGCCGGGTTCGAACTCTTCCAGAATATAGCGCAAGATAACCATTCGCTTCTTGTGCTTGGTGGGGATCGCCTTCAGGCGGCCATCCTCGAGATAGTCCTGTAGCACCTTGCGGTCGTAGCTTCCCAGGTCCAGAACTCGTGCCGTGTCTTGGAACGTCTCGGTTGAGAGGAGCCGACTGGACATCTGGCGCAAGGTCTCGGCCCGCAGGGAGTAGACGTTGTAGTATCCCTCTGCCGAAGCCACGACCAGTCCAGCTTCCGCCAGCTTGCGCAGGTGATGGGACACTGTGGCCGCGCTGAGGTCAAGGATCGCCGCCAGCTCTTCCACGCAGAGGGGTTTCTGGGCCAAGAGCCCCACGATTTTCAACCGTTTCTCGTCGCCCAAAGCCTTGAAAAAGGCGAGCAGTTCCTCGAATTCGGCAGTTCTTTCCTCCATAGCTCCTCCAATTTAATTTGATAAGCGTCGAATTAATTATACCGTTGTTGGTCTAATTTGTCAAGGAGCAATGTCGTGATGGAAATAGACACAGATGCCTTTGTCACCAGAGACGCCGATGTGGCCTACATCATGGAATGTATCGAGGATGGGGATTGTTGCTCCATAGTGGGACTGAGCAACACGGGCAAGTCCACTTTGCTGCGCTCTTTCGCCTTGCCTGCGGTGCGGAGAAAGTACCTGGGGGATCGAGCCGATGACTACATCTTCGTCTATATTGACTTCAACTTGATGTTGGAGCTCACGGAGCAGGGGTTCTACGAGCTCATCCTGCGCAGCACTTTGGCCGAGCTCAGGGAGCTGGAAATCGAGCAGGGGCTGCTGGATCGCGTCGCTGCTTCTTATCGCCAGTTGGTAGAACCTGCCAACCCATTTCTGGTGCCGCTTAGTTTTAACGAGGGCCTCACGGCAATCAGCGAGGGTCTCAAACAGCGCGTCGTCTTTCTCTTCGATGAGTTCGATGAGCCCTTCGCTGGTCTGGATGAGCGCGTCTTGTTGAACCTCCGGGCTCTCAAGGACAACTATGATCCCCGCTTTTCGTACGTGGCGGCCACTGACCAGCCGCTCAGCGGGCAGCAGCGCGGGGAGAAGGTGGCCGAGTTCTGCGAGCTTTTTGCCCTTAACACTCTCTTCCTGTCCACTTTGGGAAGAGATGATGCCAGGCAGGTTGTGGCCCAGTTTGCCAGGGAGGAGGAGGTGGAGCTAAGCACCGCTGACACAGACTTCATCATCGCCCAGGCCGGCGGCCATCCCGGCCTGCTGGAGGCCACCTGTCGCGTCCTGGCCGAGGTCGGCGGCGATTACCCCGATTTCTATCGAGACCAAAGCTACAAGCTAGTTCGGGAGCGACTCGATAGCGATGTCAGCATCCGGACCGAGTGTGCCAAACTCTGGAACGATCTGACCGCTGAAGAGCAGGAGGCGTTGACGGCTTTCGTCTCCAGGCCAGGGGAGCCTTTGGACGCGGAGTTAGAGGGTTCTCTGCGGCAGAAGGCCATCGTGGAGGAAAAAGCGGGCGAGTTGGCGATCTTCGGCCAGCTGTTCGAGGGCTTCGCCCGCAGGCAGAGACTGGTGAAGAGACGCGAGCCTCAGGGGGTGCGGGTGGATGTGGATTCCGGCCACGTCTGGGTGGATGGGGGATTGGCTCCCGATTTAACCGACCTGGAGTACAGATTATTGCTCCTGCTTTACGGCCACCTGGACAAGATCTGCGACAAGTATCAGATCGTGGAGTCCGTCTGGGGCGAGGACTACATTGACGAGGTTGACGATGCCCGTATCGGGAAGCTGGTCAACCGCCTGCGCCAGAGGATCGAGCCCGACCCGTCGGAGCCCAGGTATCTGATCACCGTCCGCGGCCGGGGATACAGATTGGTCAGTCCATGAGATGTCGGCCTTTTGTCTGCTGCATGTCGTGCAAACCTGCTGGTTTTGTGATATAATATGGCTAGATTGATTGAGGGCAGTTTTGGAGGCTGTCTTTGATCACTAAAAAAGAAAGGAGGGTGAAAAAATGGCATCGCTGTTGGAAAAAGTTAGAACGCTGATCTCGGCTAATCTGCACGCTATCGTGGACGCGGCGCTCAAGTCCAACTCCATCGCCGTCGTTGATCAGTACATCCGCCAGATAGAGGACAGCCTGGAGGATCTGGAGGACGCGACGGCTACGGTCGGGGGGCAGGTCAAGACGCTGCGCCGCAAGCTGGATGAGTATAGCAACAAGGCGGAGGAGCTGGATCGCAACATTGATCTCTTCCTGAAGGATGGGAAGGAAGAAGTGGCTGCGGCGGCTCAGAGCAAGCTCAACTCCGCGCAGCGGCTGGCGGAGAACTATGCGGAGCAGCTCGCCCGACAGGAGAAGGAGTTCGCGGCGTTGCAGGATGCCCGCCTGAAGCTGGAGGCAAAGCTGACCAACATCCGTCAGGAGCGGGAGGAACTGCAAGCACTGTTGGACCTGGCCCGCTCCAAGGAGATAACCGCCGAGGCTATCAGCTCGCTCGATGACCTGGCGGGATCGGGTGACACGGACGTGGCCCGCATCGCCGAATCCATCCGGGCCCGGCTGGACAAGGCCACTGCCAAGACCGAGATGCTGGCTACCAGCCTGGATGCTCAGATGGATGAGATCCTGGAACGACACGCCATTGATCAGCAGCTCGCCGAGCGCAAGAAGCGTCTTGGGCTCGAATAGCAAGGGAGCAGAGGAGCAAGGGAGCAGGGGTGAGATGAGTTCCCCCCTGCTCCCCAGCACCTCTGCACCTCTGCGCAGAATATGGAGGAGTGACAACATCATGTATAATGGCAACACATTCGACCTTTTCGGTTCGTGTCTCGTCGGCCTCTGCTTTCTCGCTATCTTCATCCTGACCCTAATAGCCATGTTCTGGGTTTATCGGGACGCGGAGGCGAGGGGCAAGACAGGCTGCCTCTGGCTGCTGCTCATCTCAGCTACAGGGCCACTGGGCGTCATAGCCTATTTCGTCTTGCGTGACCGAGAGGTGAGGCTCTGACGGTGAACAACTCCGTTATTCACATACCTTAAGTATTTGGACAGAAGTCATTTGACAGAGGAGTGGGCAATGACCGAAGACAAGCAACTTGCAAGAGATGCCGATGTCGTCAGAAGAGAGAATGCCCGGATTGGCTACCAGGCAGCGGTAGACCTTTGGACCTACGAGGGCGAGCAGAACTGGACCAGGTTTAATGTGATGATGGTGGCCAACAGCATCGTCATCGCCGTAATTGGCCTAGCTCTTACTAGCCAGCGCCCCTTATCACTTCTCACGGCGGTACTGCCTATTGTAGGACTGGTTCTATGCGCAGTATGGTTCTTTCTTATGAAGCGTGGTTTCGATTACCAAACCTACTATGTCCTATCAGCTCGTGAACTGGAAGAGCATTATCTTGCTGATCCGGTCAAAACAGTCTCACGCGGCGGCTCTTTTGCAGATGGCAAACCAGTCTCAGTAGAGATTAGTGGCAATCCCCGGGCCCTCCGGATGAGTAGGTGGTCACGCATAGCTAGGGCGCAATGGGCTTCCTACATCGTCGTCGGTGTTTTTGTGGTTGTGTACATCGTGACACTCTTACAAATATGACACCACAGGTGCTTAGTTGAAGTGCTTTTTGCTGATTTGCCGATTTGCTGATTTGACTGGAGGATAAATGAGTCGAACTCGGATTGTGTTTTTCGTTGTCGTGTTGGCGGCGGTGCTCATCGTCGCTGGCTCCTTCTTTGCACGCTGGCTGGGCCAGCAAGGGGGCGTGGTGACGGCCCCAAGTAAAGAGACCCTGGAGGTGCGCATCGTCTGCGCTCTGCCGGTGGAACCCTGGGTGCGGGAGGCAGCTAAGCAGTTCAACCAGGAGAAGCACAAGCTGGAGGGCCAGCCCATCGAGGTGAGCGTGATCCCCATGGACGGGCTGACGGCGATGGGTCGCTACGAGCGGGAGGAGATGGATCCGCTGCCCACCGCCTGGATCCCCGACAGCCGCTACCTGGTGGAGCTGGTCAACGCCGCCTACAAAGAGAAGCTGGGGCGGGATGTCTTCCTCACCGACGGGGAGTACCGTGCGCGTCCTATCGCGGTCTCCCTGTTCTCCTGGGGCATCTACTCTAGCCGCGCCGAGGTGCTGCGCGCCAAGTACGGCGAGATAGACTGGCGGGCCATCCACGACGCGGCCACAGCCAAAGGGGGCTGGCCCGAACTGGGAGGCGATTCAAGCTGGGGTTTCTTCAAGCTGGTGGTGCCCAACCCCCGCAAGAACGTGGGCGGGCTGGCGGCCATGGTCGCTGCGGCTGGCGAATACTACCAGAAGACCAACATCAGCACCGCCGACGTGACGGACCCCGAGTTCCAAAAGTGGCTGGGGGAGCTCATGGGCGCTGTGACCGATTTCTCCAGCCTGGGGTCCTACTCGGTGGAGAATCTGGCCCTGTTCGGCTACTCCATGGGCGATGGGGGACAACTGCTGGAAAGCGATCTCCTGGCCAACATGGCCGGCATCCAGACCCGCTGGGAGGACCCCCTGGTCATCGTCTATCCCCAGTACCTCACCTGGTTCGATTTCCCCTTCACCGTCTGGATGGGGCCAGAGACTACAGCCTTGGAGAAGAACGCCGCCCTGGAGTTCGAGAAGTACCTGCTGACGCCTGAGGTGCAGCAGTTGGCCGTCGAGCGGGGCCTGCGCCCGGCCAACCCTGAGGTGCCCGTCACGGGCCAGGACAGCCTGTTCGTTCGCTGGCAGGAGCAGGGGGCCATGACCATCGTGCCCCGGACCACAGCCATGCGTTCGCCCGATCGCGACGTGCTGATGGCTCTCCTGCGCTGGTTCGATCTCAACGTGGCCCAGAGGTAGAGGAGGGACTGTGAAACGCAAGAGAAACCCCCGTAATCCGATATGGGTCATTCTGTTCGTGGTGTTCATCATCTTGCTTGTCATCTGCGCGAGCTGCGCCGTGCTCTTCAACGCCGTGACCAATCTGCTCCCCTCTTCTGAGCAGCTTCTCCCCTCCGAGACTCCCCCCAGCGGCGCGACGCTGACAGTGGCCTATTCTCCCGAAAAACAAGCCCTGTTCGAGGAACTGGTGCGCGGGTTCAACGCTCAGAACCTCAAGACGGATCAGGGCGAGAGCATGACCGTGCGGAGCGTCGAGCTGGAGCCTGAGGCGATGATCGAGGGAGCCCTGGCCGGGGATTTCCAGGCCATCAGCCCGGATGTATCCATCTGGCTGGATCAGCTCGACCGGGGCTGGATGGAGCAAACCGGGAGCGAGTCGCCGCTGGTAGGCGAGACCGTTCGCTACGCCGTGAGCCCGGTGGTGATCGCTATGTGGGAGGACGTGGCCCGCTCCTTCGGCTACCCTGAGAGCGACGTCGGCTGGGAGGACATCCTGTCTAAAGCCCAGAGCGGTCCCGACTTCAAGTGGAGCCACCCCTCAACCACTTCGGCCAGCGGTCTCCTGGCAACCCTGGCCGAGTTCTACGCTGGCGCAGGCAAGACCAGGGGCCTGACTATCGAAGACACGCAGCATCAGGCCACCCTGGAGTACGTAGCTGCTATCGAGAAAACGGTGCGCTACTACGGCGAAGGGGAGTGGGCCGTCGTCCAGCAGGTTTTGGAAAAGGGGCCAGCGTATTTAGACGCCTTTGTCTGTCAGGAGCAGTTGGTCATCTACTTCAACCGCCAGGCCAACGCTCCTGGCCGCCTGGTGGCCATCTACCCTATGGAGGGCTCCTTGTGGGAGGATCACCCCCTGGCGCTTCTGGAGACGCCAGACCTCACCGACGAACAGCGCCTGGTCTTCGGGCACTTTCGCGATTACGTCACATCGCAAGAGGCCCAGATGCTGATCCTGTCATTAGGCTACCGCCCGGCCGATCTCTCCATTCCCCTGGACGACCCGGCCTCGCCCATCAAGCCGGAGAACGGCGTGAATCCCGCCCAGCCTCAGACGACTTTGCAGGTGCCCAGCCCGGCGGTGGTGGAGGTGGTCAAAGATGCCTGGTGGTACACCAAGCGCCACACCAACGTGTACCTGGTCGTTGACACCTCTGGCAGCATGAGAGGCGACAAGCTCGCCAACGCTCAAGAGGCATTGCGTGTCTTCCTGGATCAGATCAAGGGCGACCTGGAACGGGTGGGGCTGGTAGAGTTTTCCAGCCAGGTGAACAACGTCATCCCGCTAAACGAGCTGAGTCAGGACAGGGCTGATCTCACGGCGACCATTGGGGAACTGGAGGCCGGAGGCGACACAGCTCTACTGGATGCCATCAACACTGCCTACGTCCGCTTGCAGGAGTTGAACGACAGCGAGCGAATCAACGCCATCGTGGCCATGACTGACGGACGCGAGAACAATTCCAGCATCAGCTCGCGTGAGCTAACGCAGAAAATGCGGGCGGGAAACGAGAGCGGCGTGCCCATCGTCGTCTTTTGCATCGCCTACGGCGACGACGCTGACTACGATACCCTGGAAGCCCTGGCCGAAGCCACCGACGGCCAGGTGCGGCAAGGGGATTTGGAGAGTATTCGGCAACTGTACAAGATCCTGTCAACGTACTTTTAGAAAGTGAAACGTAAAACGTGAAACGTAAGGGCATCTTTCGAACAGAATTGGAACGACGGGCGTGGCGGGCTATGCTCTCCTTTGCAATCTTTCGACTGGAGAGCGCTTCCAATATCGCCATTACCATAATCCTAATCTTTCTCTCTCCCAATCCTTTTCCCTGGTGGCGGTGGTGGTATTGGCTGGTCATGGGCGTGGTGGCCGAGGCCTTGATCATCTACACCAGTCTTAGCGACCCGGCTTTGGCTCAAAAGGTCGTGTCCGACATGCTGCGAGGGGAGTTCAATGCCGGGGAGCTGCACAGCTCAAAATACCGTGATAAGGTGGAAAAGGCGCTGGAGTACCGCGAGCGCA
>Ga0315539_1002846_pt1 | contig 12322 bp, 15 predicted proteins | sample SalMarSW160150MG_FD_203097 | JGI IMG/M metagenome (GOLD analysis project Ga0315539, IMG submission 203097) | Salt marsh sediment microbial communities from the Plum Island Ecosystem LTER, Massachusetts, United States - Salt Marsh Sediment SW1601-150 ... | reverse complement strand
CCTGCGATTTACCGAAAGCCGCAGCTATCTCCCTAACTGATTTGCTTTCTTCAACCAATTTTTTGAGCCGCCTTTCGTCCCCAGCATCCCATCGTTTACCTTTAGGCATGGCTTCCAATCAACACCCCACTTATTGTTCCAATCAACCCCGTGATTGTGGAGAAAATCTCGCTACTCCAGCTCCCTAAAACAACAAGATGCGCAACCTGCAACCCCGAAAGACACACAGTCATCCCAATAGCGAATTTTACGCCCCAAACAAGCTTCTCATTAGGCTCTTCAACTACAATATGACCCCGCTTGATCCGCTGCCGCGTCAAAGCCCGCTTAATGGGATCCATGATTCTTTACCTTCTGCTGTTTATGTTTGCTCGAAACTCGCTTACCACCGTGTAGAAAACTTGCGAAAAGAATTTCAGCTTCATCCTTCGCCACATGGTTTTTATCAATAACATTAATGGTTACAGCCCAGCTGACAGGAATCGCCGTGTAATCAATATCGTACACACCATCGCTATACTGAAAATTATTCTGAGCCAAAACAATATGCTGATTATGTTTACCCATTAACCCGATGAAGATGCCCCAGCTTTTCACTGGAACATCAACAATTAAACCACTACCTAAACTTTTCCCGACTGAGGCATCTGTCCATGAAACAGAAATCAAATCTCCAAGCTCTACTTTCGCCAAAATTTTTCGCAAATTTTTTCTAGTCAACTTTAAGCACCTACCCAAGGTCCATTCCATGCAACCGCTAAACCTATCAACCAACCAAGCGCCCAGATCGCCCAGTGCCACAGCTTCGGCTTAAGGGGCATCCACCAAAGCACTTTTTTCCATTCTGGAACACGTCCTGCCATCATCCAGTAAAGGAAATCTAGGGTGCCGCCTATCCAAGTCCAAGAAATTGTGACCCACATAAGAGCGGCAACAACATAGCTGGGGGCTGCAGCTGCGCTCCAGTACGTGCTAGTCACTAGGTAAGCGACAGCTTGGTTCATCAACGTAAACCATAACACATAAGTTAGAAAGGTTTGTTTTTCGATGTCAGGCTTCACAACGCCCGTCATCATTCTGTCCAGGCCAGCGAATGCAACCTGAAGAACTATTATTCCATGCCAGAAATATTCAAGCATCCTAATTCACCTTCTGCTCCAAACCCTGTTTGATTTTGCCTGCAATACTCAAGTTGCCTTTCTCATCCAAAGTCATCAACACCTTGCCCTTATCGTTCAGAAACGCCAAGCCCTTGCCTAACCCCAATTTCTCAGCTTCAGTGATAACCATGCCATTAATGAAAGGAATTCTCATTCCATTTTTGATGCACAAGTCGCCCGCGGAATAGTTCACGCAGTAGAAACGTGGACAATTCTCCCATGCAACACTTGACGCATAAACACACTGTTGACCACTTGGATGAGTGTATTGTCGATTACAACTAGCCGCTATACTCATGGCATTACAACTTACCGCGTTTGGAGATATTGATTCCCCAGCGTGATTATGAACCTGAGCATGATGATCATTCGCTCCTATTCCAGTATGTTCTGAATGAGGGTGACTTTTAGGCTCATAACGATAATTCGGATCGACATACATGGGATCGAAGCCTGCACCTTGAGCTTCAAGAACATATCCACCTGTACCTTCAGGAAGCCGCGCTAACAGAAACTTGCCGCTTGTAATCTTGGAAGCTGGAAGGTCAGGTATATCAGCCACGACAAGAGACGCATACATAGGATCATATTCAGCACCGTATGCCCTCAAGAATTTCCCAACATCGCCCCTTGGCATCCGAGCTAACAGAAACTGTCCACTGGTGATTATGGCTGCGTCTGCAAAGACATTCTGCAATACCCGAGCTGGAGTAATAACAACCTGATCGCCTCCATAGTCACCTATGTTCAGCTGCGCCAATCTTCCATAACTGGTAACAAACAGATATTTAATGTGAGCTTCCTTCCAACGTTTTGTCTCAGCACCAAAAACTCCATGTTCATCATCCGTTGGATTAAACTGATGATCAACTGGTGTGTCACCATCTATGTTTTTTGTCCGAAAATTAGTGATAGCTGGCGTGTCGCTTCGCGGACCAATATACGTGGGTGAGAGCCAGTCGGGAATTCCTCCACCACCGCCTCCGCCCCCACTTCCAACGATGCCTCGGAGTCCAGATTTTGTTCTCATCAACTTTTCGACTGTAATTGTGGTAGATCGGAGACCATACAAATAATCAGCAAGCAGCGGCTTTTCTTTCCCTAACTCCAAAGTGATCTCTAATGTTTGCTCTGCAGCGATTACATGATATTCAACGCTTATAACTCGAAAGTCCGAGTCTATGTTTTCGTTTGGAAGGACGACATGAATCTTGTCCCCTGCCAGAATAGGGTCTGTGCCATAGTCGATGACTGTGCTGCGCACCGTTATGTACTCGGCTGGATTCTCCAGATGCGCCAGCAAAGCCTTAGCTCTCAAATCACATTCGTTGTCACTGTGGAGTTCCTCATCCACTTCCACCAGTTCACGCACACCATACGCTGTTTGGCTGCTTGTCGGCTCCTCTTCCTCTAGTGGTCGTCTTGCTTCCCAGCGACAATGATTAAAGAAGAAGTTGTCTATCCAGAAGCTTCCAGTTCCAGATCCAGAGCCGAAGTAAGCATAAAAGAATATCTTCTTGATGCTCCCCCAATTGAAAGGCTGCGCGTTAAAGACGCTGTGAGTCCACTGGTCACTATTCTTTTTTCCCGCAGCAAAAGACTGCAAACTCCATTTGTCAGGAGTAGCTGCGATTTCTTTCCACACTTTTGATCCCGCAGAATCTTCAAGCTCAACTTTGATTGAGCCAGCAAAATTTTTGTCCTTCTGCAGCTTGATCTGGAACGTGAGGCTTGGAAATTTGTTAGCATCAACCTCCTTCCCAGCAGCATAGATGAAGACTGCGCAACCCCAATAATCTAAACTCTCAGTTCGATGCTCAAGCGATTTAGAGCCCACAATCACATGGTCAACTGAAGTTTCAACGTAAACGTTACCACATCCTGTGCCGCTTATCCACTGCCCATCCGGAGCGTCAACGGGACCATCAGTTTTTGTGAGGTCTTCTGTGTCAGCGTCCTTATCGAGGGGCGTCGCCTTCTCAGCAGCACCCTGAACAAATATCCTATTACGGATGCGATGAATATCCTTGCTGTAACGACTATACTCAATTTTCTCAGCAAGGCTTACAGGACTGGTCTTGCTGTTTTTTGGGAAAAACGCAAACTTGCCATCAGGCTCAACCCTGAAATCATAGCCAATCACACCAGCCAAGTCAGCGCTTTCAGCAATATATTTCACAATATCAAAAACTGGGGAGTTTTCATATTCCAGAAGCGTATAAGTCGTATCCGTGTCTTCTATTAACTCCGTTAAATCACGAACATGACTTAATCCAACATAGTAATCGATGAGGTCTTTTACGATATCCTCGCCTTTCTGATTCTCATAAGTTTTCGTTACCACTCTGCGGAAGATCTTTTCTCCCCAGCAACGCCCCTTAACCCGTATGTAATTTTCAACAGGTGATGACATAGGCTCAATCTCTTCCACCCGCAATGTGAGGATTAATGGACAGTTTGCTCCTCTGCCGACGCTTATGCTTCCATCATCACCAACATTAATCGGATAGGTTCCGCCAGGACTGTACTTCTTGTCGAAATTCTGAAGTAGACAATCGAAACTCGAAACTTCCTTCGTGCAGCCCAGATGAACCCGCAAATCCAAGACATCGCCTTGAGGAGGCGTAACCGAACCAAAAACAATAGCGCAGACTGGCAAAGTAACACTCATTCGATGCCTCTCCTTCGAAGATCCTCCTCGCCAGCCCTCTGAATACCTCGGGTATAGGAGGGCACTTCAGAAGCCGCTGCATTATAATTTCTGACGCTGGCGGTTGCAGCGTTCATCTGTGACGAAAAGTACCACATAGCAGCTGCAGCAGAAACTATCACGGCAATGCCTACACCGGTTAGAGCCAAGAACGTTCCGTAGCTGATGTTCAAAGCATTCTGGACCACAGTTGCCACACTGGTAACAGAGCTGAAAAGCTGGATCGCCCGGACAACCCCACCAACAGCGGTCAAACTCAATCCCATGATACGCACCCAACCAGCCTGCTCTTTGTTTAACATCCCAAAGGTTTCGCCGAGACGACCAACCGCAGAGATGCCTACCCCCAAAGTGGTAAAATCTCGAGACATCTCTTTAACAGCGTCACCAGAAAGCCTAACTTTAGCAGCCATAGCTTCTGCTTCTTCACCCGCCATCTGAAAACCTACACTAACACTTTCAGTAGCACCCACTACCTCAGCGCTCATGCTGGCCGCTTCAACAGAGCAACTTTCAAACTCGCTTGTAACCTGAGCAACGTTACCAGCAACCCGAGTGAGCTCAGCACTCGCCAAATCTTCTACATTAATCGTTATGGGATGAGCTGCAACTTCAGAAGCCATCTGCGCCGCACTCGAAGCCACACTAGCAAACTCGGCTGATGCACGATTCTCCGCACTAACGGTTATAGATAAATCGTGAAAACTCAAGTTGAAGCCTCCCTGATTGCCTCTCCGATGGCGCGGTTAATTCGATTGATTAAACTCTGCATACGCAGCCAAACAGCATTCTTCAGAAACTCCCGAGGTCTAATGTAACGAGTTCCCAGCTCCTGATAGACCGCATAGGGAGCTGTCGCGCCCAACTGTAGAATCCAGTCCTGCACCCTCGCATAGATACTGTCTCTTAAACGACCAGTTCGAACGGGACAGCGTGCCCTAGCAATGTTTTTCATGCCTTCAGCCTCAAACTCCATAGCATCCTGAACCTTCACTTTCAGAGTAGAGTCTAAGCGAGCCAGCTTCTCACGCAAAGCTGGAAGATTAGCCACGTGAATTTCCATCTCAACGGACACGATTTCGACTCTCCCGTTTCGCTTTCTCCATTTCCTCCTCAGTTTGGCGATCCATCTCATTCAGGATAACAACAAACTCCTCAACCGTCTTCGAAGGCTGACGCGCAAGCGCCGTCGGCGTCCAACCAAACTCCTTACAGAGCCGAAACTCCATGAGAGCTGGATGCGGCTTGCCACGCCTCATCGCCCGGACAAGTTTTTTGTCTCTTCCACGGTTACGCTGCAGAGGCTGTTGACGACTTTGCTGAAAAGTTCACCTAGACCGATGGATATGCCGTCTTCTTCGCTTAGCAGCTTCTCAAGTGTGATTGGCTTAGATTCAGGCTGCTCTTTCAAGCTAGCCCAGATCGTTTCCGCCTGAATAGCTACATAATCGCTTTTCATCACCTGACCGGTTGTAGGATGATACTTCGTGTGCTTCTGGATTATACGAGAGCGCTTAGCCCAGCTGATCTCCTGAAACACGTACTTGCCAGCGTATTCTTTGCCGAACCGCTCATCTACTTCAAGCTTTTTTTGTCTTATTGTTTATCCTCTCCATAACTTTGATTCTGTTTTCAAACGCAGTCTCCATGTCTTCACGGACCAACTCTTGCTGCCATTTCGGAAGCCTCGAGAACCGCTTCATCAATGCGCAAGTTTTGTTGTGCCTCAAACGAAGCGGAACCACCTCAACACCACTCATCTCAATGTACCCCCTTCAGCTTATGGTGACACTTTTGGTCGTGAATGGCGCCTTCAAAGCCACAAGATCCTCGATCCTAATGGGAGAGCTTACCGTGTCCCATTTGCAGTCAGTGAAGACAGCCTTGTTGGTGCTACCTAGGCCAATCTCGAGAGTAAAAGCGGTGTCGTTTATGACATCATCATATTCTTCTTTGGTCTCAAACTCAAAGGTGACCTCGCCGGTTATTGTTCTGTGCCTCTCTTGGAGAAACTTGAGCAAGTTTCCGTCTGTTGTGCGTATCACCGGCACACGTTTGAGATGGTTTTCGATAACGAATTTCCAGTCTGTGACCCGCTCTAAGGTGGTTGTCTGTTTCTTCACATAGCTTTCATAGAATGCTACAGGATTTTCTGACCAAGGCGTATAGCTGTTTCCGATTTTGGCTGTTCCAACAGTAAGGTCTTGACCGATAAGACTCACATCTGCTTTTATGACATCTTCAATCGAACATTGGACTTCTGCACGGTCCATTCTGCAGCCCTTATGCAGCAAAGAGATTATACCTGCTGTCTTCTCATACCAGACTTCGAGGCTCATGGAACCTAGAGTCTCTATGAAATCGAGCAGCTGAATGTTCTGTAGGGCATAGCTAAGTTTGACGTCAACCAATCTCAAGCCTTTACGGATAAACTGATAATCTCTGCTGCCGATGCCGCGAACTTTGATCAAACTTGGATTTAATGCAGGCTCAACATTCTCCGCCGTTATTAACTGAATCATGTCTGGCGATGCTGGCGTTTCTCCGTAGGATGCTTCAGATATGTATGCGATTCCTGCCTCGTGCGCTCCGTATGGTTCACTCATTCTCTTTTATTCCTCCTTTTCATGTGACTAGGACAGTTTCAAACAGCCAGGTTTTCAGGAGAAACTCGGTTCTCCAGATGACTGGCTTCACGTCAACCCGGTCTATATCACTGTGAGAAACAACATCCACGTAGGCGATGCCCCTAACCGTAATCTCACATTTCACATAGTCGCAGTAAATCACGGCAGGCGTGGATCCATCACTTGGATTCGTTGTTCTCACAAGGAGATACACGTAACCGTCAGAGTCAACGAAATCGGCGAAGCCAGAAGTCAACGAGATCGTAATTGTCTCGTCTGCTCCGCCAGTTCCAGACTGAGCGTTCTGCCAAGCCTCAGAAGTGAAATTCCAAACCTTGATTGTAGCACCATTACCGCCAGGAGCGGTTCCGTAACCCTCAAACGTTAACTCCAGCTTTGTGAGGACATCAAGTTTTGCTGCTATCTTGAACCTGAAAAGCAGCAAAGCATATTCGAGATTTACATCTGCAGATTTGGAGTGCCGATCATCGTCACTGTACCAGATTTTGTTATAGCCAACGCCCCCAATCTCACTCCACCCCTCGTCCTCCGGGTCTAATTCGCTGTCGGAGGCGGCTTCATACGCCTTATGAGTCTTGCTGTCAGTACCAAGGTTCCAGAAAGTGTACTCCGTAATGTTCGGTTTGGTTCTCTTCTCGCGGACAATCCGCTTTATCTCCTGCCGCATCTTCTCGCGGATCCGCCTCGCCGACTGCACAGCACCCGACTTCTCGAGAACCCACACATTTACCCGCGGAGAATCCTCAGTCAAACGCTTGCTTCCAGAAAACCCGATTTTACGGTCCAGACTTCCGCCAAGGCCAACAGTAACTTGTGCATCGTAGGTTTTCATGAGGTCCCTGTCAAACCACTCTTTGCTAACATAGACAGTACCTACGGACACATCATCTTTCACTAGCCTCATACTGTTGTCCAGAAGCCGCACAATCGTTGTAACCGAATCCTCGACATTCGGCATCAGCTGATCAACCTCCTGCACGATGCTTTCAGATACATGACGTCATTTTGGAAGCGATAGTCTTGAACTCCAAGAACCACATAATGAATAGATTTGTGCACTACTTTGTCATGATGCCTCAAAGGAGCAAAAACGTAGAAGGTGACATAATCGTCTATAACATAGCCAGGTTCTAGAAGAATTTCTGTTGACTTTGTAGGGTTGACAATGGCTTTGATTTGAATTCCTTCGGCGTAAGACTCGGTTTCTCCAGGTATCACAGAATAGAATGTGACTGGTTCACCATGAGCATTCAGAATCTGCGTAAATTTGTTCGAAACAGGCGAATACTGGAGAATGTATCTTCCCAGCCAACTAACCGTCACCACAGACTTCTTGTTTTCCACAGGCGAATAATCAGTGAATAATGGTCCCCAATACATGAAAGAGTCCGAATGAAACTCAATGATCTTCTTGGCGTACTCATAAGAGATTCCCTCATGGTTTTTACGCAGCTGCAAAGCCAAGATTCCAGAGGTCACAGCATCATAATATTTGCAGTCCGGCTTCCTATTGACGACATCCAAGTAGCCTGGCCAGCAGACCGCAGGCTGATAAGCAGGATAATCGATGGTCGGGGTTATTTCGCTGCAGTGACGAAACACCTTCTCAACAGTTTCGCTCCAACCCTCATAGAGATATAGGGAATGTAGGGCGTAACTGTAGTCATCATCAAAGATCAAGTTCTCAGGCGGCGTGCCAGGAGCTCTATGCCACTTTCCGTCACCGCTCGGAGGAGGCTTATAGTAAAGCCACAGATCATTAATGCCTTGCCGGTAAAAACTGAGCAGATCATCAATCATAGTCTGATATTTCGTTTCTTCTGTTCGCGTGTAGAGTTCCTTCAAACCTATGAGGCCGTAGAGGTCCACGACCCACATGTCAGGACCCCAATTATCATCGATGTCCACCCACTGAGCAAAACCGCCATAATACTTGTCATGCACGGCAGGTATGGGCGGATGCTGCATGTTGTAGAGATAAGTTCCCCCCGCCAAGACAGCAGCATTATAGTACCCGATAGTTCCGGTTAGATCGTACGCCTTCAAGAGAGCTGGAACTGCGCGATGAGCATCGATCGAATAATAGAAGTCACTTCCGTCCTTGCTTTGGAATCCGCCGTAAGCCTCCTTCGCGTTATTGTTGCATTGGATAGAGAGAAGATAGTCAGCTAACTCAACGATCTTGTTGTAAATGTCCGTCTTGTCATCTGCGAACCTTGAATCATAATAGCACTCGATTAAGAAGTCGATTGCGTGAGCTGCAGGTGCTGGCCCACGATCCCACTCAGGATCCACCCCAACGCCAGGAATGTAATAGAAGTAGGGCGCATACAGCATGATAAAATCATAATAGGCTTGAAGAGCACCCACTACGCTAGACCCTCCTCAGCGAAGAACTCCGCAGCTTTTCAATTAGTTTTAGAATGCGTTGCTGCAAGAAAGCAGGCGAAGGACCCTCAACACTTCCCGTCACTTCCCTAACGCTCAAGTCTCCAAGAGTGAAACTGGTGCCAGAAGCTGAGCCACCAGTTAGATGGGTTAGAGAGTAAAGTGCAGCAAGATCAGTTACGCAGGAAGCTTCAACTTGATCACAGTTCTGATAATCGATTGTCCGATCAGTTTCAAGCATGATTTCGGCGCAAGCATCAACGATAAATTCCGTAACTATGGAATCAGCGATATCTGAGCTTGAAAGGTTCACACGGTTACGGACACGATCTGGCGTAATAGATACCAAAAGGCTTCTGGCCTCACCCTAGTTATGGAAATTGAGAAAGAAGCTTAATTTAAGCTATTTTGGCAGAAAAAACCGTGAAAAAAGAGCCATTTCGAATTTAATTAGTCAGTAAACCTCTGAAGAAAAAAGCTGGTAATTTCTTTGTTTTCCATGCGGTATCAAATAATAGTTAGCGCTTGCGTGCGTTTCATTTTGTCCGTTATTTCTGTTCACTTATTGGTGCATCTAATTTGTATTAAAGGTCAGAGAATGAAAGGGTGGGTATCGGTGTGCCCGATTAGGTCACATTAGGGGAAACTCTCTTAGCGCGCAAAACATACAAATCTTCTGAGAGCATAGAAACAACTATAAGCTTTTTAGGAGCAAAAGATACCGAGGGGTTTCCGTCGAGTGGCTAAAGATTTCTCAACTTTTCTAGAAAAGAAGCCTTATTACTCTACTGATTATGGTCAAGCATACATTGGCGATTCAGAGCAGGTAATGAAACGTATGCCTCCGGAGAGTTGCAGTTTGGTTTTAACTTCTCCCCCATTCGCTTTGACAAGGAAGAAGGCATACGACAATGTAAGCGCAGACGAATATGTGGAATGGTTTATCCCTTTTGCGAAACAAATCAATAGAATCCTAACCGATGATGGAAGTTTTGTACTGCATTTAGGTGGAAGTTGGACTTCGGGCTACCCAACAAAAAAACTGTACCAATTTAAGCTCCTTATCGCACTCTGTGAGGAATTGGAATCTAATTTTCATCTAGCTCAAGACATATATTGGTATAATAAGGCGAAATTGCCAACACCAGCTCAGTGGGTAACCGTAAAACGGATTAGGTTGAAAGACGCTGTAGACACAATTTGGTGGCTTTCAAAAACAGAAAAACCAAAAGCAGATAACTCGAAGGTCCTGAAGGAATATAGTTCATCTATGAAAGCGCTTCTTAAAAATGGATACAACGCCGGTCCACGACCATCTGGACATGACATATCAGACAAATTTTCAAAAGATAATAACGGAGCTATTAAACCAAATTTCCTGGACTATTCTAATACTCGTTCTCAAACAAAGTATCTTCGTTTGTGCAAAAGGTTTGGCTTGGCGCCCCATCCGGCCAGATTTCCCATCGAACTCCCCCTTTTTTTCATAAAGTTCCTGACAGACGGTGAAAATGATGTTGTCTTGGATCCTTTTGCCGGAAGCAACACTACGGGCGAAGCGGCAGAAAAACTCCAAAGAAACTGGGTAAGTATGGAAGTTAACAAAGATTACGTAAAAACTTCAAGACTTAGGTTTTTTAATATGCCTTAAGCGCATAATTCTTTTGAGTGGAGTTAAATTACATCCTTGAGGGCTAGGATGACAGGCAATTTTGCCTTTTTTTAATATATTGGAAAGCTCTTTCTCTAAATCCTCTTTTGACCACGGGCTATTGATGCTGTTCAAATTCTCATTCAAGGAATAATGGTGACAGTATTTTGATAATTGTTCAGAAGATCCCATGATTCTTAGGATTTCAAAAGCGGATAGCAAACCTAAAGCGAGACCAAAAAACGAAGAAATTAGATGACCACAAGTTAGAAGATCCCGGTCATCACTAATAACTAGAGGTTCACACTCAGTATTTAAACGAAACCATTTTGCATTTGCTAACAAATCGGCATCATGAGAAGATGTTCCCGGATTTAATTTTTTTAGAATACCTAATATACACTCTGCTTCCTTGTTAATTTCAGCAAGTGCGCCCACAACATCTTGAGAAAAATTATATAGTGAGTCATAGTAGGCTTGGTTATCCAATTCTACTCTTTTCTTCCAGATTAGGCGCTGTGTATCCACAATTCTTTGTTTCCTGTTTAAAGCACTTGTAAGTTTATTCTTAGTACTGTCTGGAGCCAAAATCGTGCCAATATTTTTAGATATTTCTTCAAAGTTTTTCACGTCAATATTATTTAATATCCAAATGTCATAGAGACTCTTGTCCGCAATAAGAACTATGGGTTTCCCGATTTCTAGTCACCTTTGTTGTTCATTCTTTCTGTGAGTTGCTTGACGAGTTCTTGAGCTGTTACGCCTTTCATAGCCTTTTCATAAAGTTCTGAATCGATTTTATATGTGTCAGAATTGTCTGCAAGATTATACGTAGCAGAAAAGATTCTATGCATTTCCATATTAATAGTCCGAAAACTTAAGCGGACTGGAAAATTCTTCAGCAAATTTTTTGCAATTTCGTCAATTACGTCTTTGTCAATTACTGTGTAAGGATCAACCTTTGACCGTTGTGAAATGCATTCATAAATATATTCTTTCAAATCTTCTTTTTCACGCACAAAAGGAAATTCAATCATCTCTTTCACTCTGGAACGAAATGCTTCTTGAAGAACCTTTTCAACATCTTCAAAAGAGTCAAAAGTAAATACCAATAGAAGGGTCAGGTCCTGTCTGATTTTCTCGTGCAATTTTCGTAGAAAATCGTTACAGAGTACTTTTTCAGTTCCAGTTGCTCTAGAAAGGTTTTCCAATTCATCAATTGATAGAATAATTCGCCCGTATTTTGCAGAGAGGATTTTAATCAAAACTCTTATTGTTTCTACGAGCTCATTATCGTCTTGCAACTTACCTAAACGGCTTCTGCTTTGAGTGATGAATTTATAACCCTCAGAGTCCTCGATAATATCGGTATTCACTGATCCAGCTAATGGAGTATGTATTGATTTCCTCAAATCTCTAAAAGCCGCTCTTACTTTTCCGTCACCAATATCTTTTTCCTTTTTGAGGATATTGATCAATCCGGGGTCTTTGAGAATAGCAGAAAAACACTTCTCAACAATATCTTTATGCAAAGAAGAAGTCAATTGTCCAGATCTCAGAGGGAATATTGCAGTCACTTGTATGTTAAGAGCATCAAAAACAGGTTGATTTAAGCTTTTTAAAATCAATTTTTTAGTTTTTGGATTAGATAAGTATCTTACAGCAAAAGTTTTTCCTCCACCAACGGGTCCAAAAAGAACATAAACAAAGGTAGAAGCAAACATCACAGAATCCATTTGCAGTTGAATAATTTTTTGGAGGATTT
>Ga0315539_1002839_pt1 | contig 12334 bp, 15 predicted proteins | sample SalMarSW160150MG_FD_203097 | JGI IMG/M metagenome (GOLD analysis project Ga0315539, IMG submission 203097) | Salt marsh sediment microbial communities from the Plum Island Ecosystem LTER, Massachusetts, United States - Salt Marsh Sediment SW1601-150 ... | reverse complement strand
AGCCTGCTGGTCAGTGCTTAAATACACTTTATGCTCTGCGGCCTGTCTACCGGCTCTCCAGCTAAGAGAGGTATTAAAGGCAACTGCAGTAGCACCATCATCAGGTTTGGGCTGTCTTGCATTAGCAGGAATGTACAGGAAACGCACCTCACTCAGACCATACTGGTCAAAAAGTCCGCTGCTCCAGTTGCTGAAGGCCGTAATCCTGACATATTTTGCCGCTACGTCGTCAAAAAGAACGGTTATATTGCTGGCATACCTTGTTTTACCGGTTGCCGAGGCAAATTCGTTCACATCGGGAACCTGGTCCCAATCAGTTCCGTCGGTCGAATACTCGACGACAACTTCCTTAAGACCGTACCACCAAAGAATACTGGGGCCGTTGTAGTTCCATACAAGCATTTCGTGTAATTTATATGTTCTATCGAATTCATACTGAATCCAGGCCGGTCCTGTTTGCCCCTCGGGAGTAAGCCACATAGTTGTGGGAAGGATCGAGTGCTTATCATCTTCATCCAGGCCGGAATTATTGATAGTATTTTCAGGTCCCTCACCTTCGCCCTGGCTTGAAGCAGTTGCCGTTATCTGGTCTTGAGTCATTGTGTACAAGAACGCTTCAACCGTAAAGCTCCAGATGGCACCTTTGAAAACCGTATCGTCCGGCGGAGCGTTGACTTCGTCAACACGCCAATAGTAGGTCCCGCCGAGTTCGAGGCTGATAGGATCATAACTATTGGCATCCTGAGCAGGACTTACAAGCAGCGGACTGCTCGTATCGGCGTTATCGACATCATCGTAAACAGTCCCTAAATACACATTATGCGTGTCGGCAAGCTCTCCGGGCTTCCAGCTAAGAATCACATAGGGAGGCACATCAGTCTTTTCATCGTCAGGATACGGATAGCGCGCCCTCGGTGTATTCGATACGTCCGCATCCGGTCCTTCGTCATAGCTGGTCAAAACTTCCTTATCCGTCAGAGCTGTATCATAGATACGAAACTCATCTATAGTTCCGCTCATGTAAGGATCGGCCGAATATACGGAATCTCCGATATAAGCAAACATCCTATCGACATCCGACAGCTCCATTGTTGTTGGTGTTGTACCCAACAATACACCGTCCTGATAGAGTCTGATCTGGCCGGCGACACCGTCATACACACAGGCAACATGTGTTGGGGTATCGACAACAATCTCATCGGAATCCACCCTGTCTTCACCCGTTTGCCATGAGGGATATCCATTTGTTGCTATGGCAAGTCTTGAAAAATTGTCACCAGATGTGGGGGTGTAAAATATGCAGTTTCCACCATCTACACCATCAGCACCGCCAAAATCAAACAGACGCTGATAACCTATGTCTTCGTTTATTTCAAACCAAGCTTCAATCGTTACGCTTTGATAGGCGGGGTCGAGTATATCCGTCGGCAGGGTAACCCCTCCGCTTCCGTCGAGCACCAACTGGTTCCCGGAAATATAAGCCGTACCTTCCAGGGTTCCGTCTTCGCCGCCGACGGAATCAACCGCAGTCGTGTCACCATCAGTAAAACTATAGCGGTTGACGAGATCACCCTGAGCAACAACACCAAGGCACAGCATCAAAACAAACAGAGTCGTATAAATATTTTTTCCAAACATAATATATCCCCTTCAAATCATTAAAATATATTGGTTAGTAATAAGCATAACCGCCTAATATGTGGTTCTGAAATCTGCAGTTTGCGTATGATAATTTTTCCCCCAGGAAAACATATCGATGTACTTTTATAAAAATGGCAATAAAACAAACCTAAAATCACGCCCGCACTCCTCATATTCGAACAAGACTTTATTATTCTATTATTAATAACATATTTACACCTTCTTCGTCAAGATATAACGTCCGCTTTATAATCGATTTGTACCTTATATCTTACAAATCGAACTAAAGTGCGGTTTCCTGATAAATCGGCTCAATTCAATCCCATTTAAGTAACGTATCTCTGTTATTTACAATATCTTACGGAGATTGGCTGAATAATATTAGGAACAATTCCACTTCCGGTGAAATTGCACTTTTTTCTCGATTTGTCGGTCCCTCGACAATAATGAACTGTTTCAGGCCTGGTTCCGGAGTTCTGTCACCAGGAGAATTATTCTTTCGGCGATTACGGCCTTGTCGGCGTTTTCGATTTTTTCCCAGGCCGATTGGGTCGTTTTAATATGAACAGTTGACCTGTCCGAGCCGATTGAGGCAGGGGTATTGGCGACTATCATATCGAGGCTCTTGTCTGTAAGCTTTTTAACGGCATTTTGACGAAGGCCTTTGTCCTCCAAAGCAAAGCCGACAACAATCCGTCTTTTTACTTTTACCCCGTGAGATGGCGGCCTCCGGCCTATCTCATGGGGTGAACCCCCGGAGGATTTAACTTTCTTGTGCTTTGCCGCCCATTCCAAAATGTCATCGGTAGGCTTCAATCTTATTGTTAACCCGCTTTTCGACCCTTCGGCTTTGCTCAGTCCTTGGGACTCCTTATGGAGGACATGCTTTTTAATTTTTGTTTTCGATTTTTTAACGGGTGTGTAATCGGCTACGGCGGCGGCCATTATAAGACAATCGCATTTATTAAAATATTTTCTGACCGCAGCAAACATTTGAGAGGCGGTTTCAACTCTGACAACCTGAGCGACACCAGGCTTGCACAGTGAGGTCGGCGCCGTAACGAGTGTCACTTTGTGTCCGGCTTCTTGCGCGGCACGGGCAAGCGCGTAACCCATTCGGCCGCTGCTTGCGTTGGAAATGTAGCGGACCGGGTCAATGTATTCGCGAGTGCCGCCTGCTGTGATTAGGATTCGCATGATATCGACTTGCACAAAAAGAGAACGCCGCAATAAACTGCGGACCGAATATTTAATCGCCGGATTTATTCGGTGGTTTTTGTCCTCTGTAAACTTCTGATTCGATTTCTTCTATCGCTTCTACAATTTCCTGCGGCTCCGACATTCTACCGAGCCCTTTGGCGCCGCAGGCGAGCCGCCCTTCGACAGGACCAACCAACCGAATTCCCATCTCTTTTAGCGTCTCAACGTTTCTCTGTACGGTGGAATTGGCCCACATTTTCTCGTTCATGGCCGGGGCAAACAGCACAGTACCCGATTCAATCAGCGGCCAGCAGGCGCAAAGGGTGGTGCTGAGCAGGTCGTCACAGATCCCGTTTGCAACTTTGCCGATAATATTTGCCGTCGCAGGCGCCACTACAACAATATCCGCCCAATCCGCCAAATTTATATGTCCGATTCGATGCTGCTCCGGCATGCTCCACATGTCGGTAAAAACAGGCGAGCAGGTGACGGCTTCAAAACTTTTAGGGCCGACAAAACGGCAGGCATTTTCCGTCATTATCGTATTAACGCCGGCGCCGGCGGTAATCAGCCTGCCGGCCAAATCCACCGCCTTGTATGCAGCGACCCCGCCTGTAACACCAAGCAAAACATTTATATTATCCAGCATCACGTATCCCGTTCCGCCGCCGAGTCATGCCAAAGAGCCGAGCCTGTTTCAATGCTTCTCTTTGCTCTCTGAGGTATGTCCGAACAGACCGTCATCGACAGCAATCTTGTCCTGCAGAATTTCATGAATCACAATTTCGAGCATGGTTTTGCCTTCGATATCCTCGATCAAAGGCCGAGCGCCCTGTAAGAGCTCACCCAGCCGTTTTTGAACCAATGCCGTCAATTTGAACCTACCGCCGACTTTATTGATTAGTCTATCACTCTTGAGTTCATCTATCATATTTAATATCTCTGATTTATAAATTGTGCTATTATCTTTTCCAAACTTCGGTATCACATATTTTTTTACGCTTTATTCCGACAGTCTTCGACAATTTGAATACATTCGTTCACCGCCTGCTGCAAATCTTCGTTTACAACCATATATTTATAATACTGCCAGGCAGCGGCGATTTCCGTGCTCGCCAGGCCCAGCCTTTCTTCGGCCACCTCGGCGGCTTCCCGGCCCCTGTGGTTCAGACGCTCGGACAAAACCTTCGCACTGGGCGGTAAAATAAAAATCATGACTGCATCGGTATAGACCATATTGACCTGTTTGGCTCCCTGAACGTCGATCTCCAAAATAACGGTCTTTCCGGCATTAAGCGATTCTTCAACCTTGTCCCTCGGAGTACCGTAGAGATGCCCAAACACTTCGGCATGTTCGAGCAGCAGCCCTTTATCGATCCGCTCCTTAAATTCCTCTTCCGATATGAACCAATAGTCACTGCCGTCAACTTCGGTTTCACCCTTCGGTCGAGTAGTGACAGAAACATTCAGGCAGATGTTGTTCAGCCGTTCGACTATCTCCTTACAAATAGTGCTCTTGCCGACGCCGGACGGGCCGCTGATTATCACTACTATACCTTTTTTGACGTTCGAATCACTCATTCCTGCTACCTTCAAATCGCACATCAGAAGGTTTTATAAAATCCCCGCTAAAAACCCCGCCTACTCAACATTCTGAACCTGTTCTTTAATGCGCTCTATCCAGCATTTCATATCGACCACACAACGGGTAATATCGCGATCAGAGGCCTTGCTGGCAATGGTATTGGCTTCCCTGAGCATCTCCTGGCTGATGAAATCCAACCTGCGGCCGGCCTGCTCATTTAACTGACAGCTTTGAACGAACTGCTGCAAATGCGAGTCCATTCGAGCTATTTCTTCGGATATATCCGATCTGTCCGCAAAAATCGCCACTTCTCTTGCAAGTGTTTCTTCGTCCAGCTTAAGTTTCGCCTCTGCGAGCAGCCTGTCCACTCTTTGCCTCAATTTTTTCGCATATTCCTGTATAACCGTCTCGCTTCGAGCGCCTATGCTCTTAAGGTCTTTCTCTATCGCCCGGCAGTGTCCCTTTAACTCCTCTTCGAGGAATTTCCCCTCGGCGGCGCGCATCTGTTTAAGTTTGTCCACCGCCTCCCGACTGATACCCAGGACCGATTCCCTGGTCTTCTTTGTCATTTCTTCGTCAGGTATCGCCGGTCGAACGATTCCCGGCAGGCTCAACAGGTTACCAATATCAATTGCTCCCTTTGAACCGGCCGCGGCTCCGGCCCGGTTTAGTTTTTCCACAACAGCCTGCAAAGCAGTTTCGTCTATATTGAAAAGCACATTCGCCGATATATCCCTTAGCCTCAGCGCATAATTTACTGTCCCACGGGACAAATTCTTTCGAAGAAGCTTTTCAATATCCTCCTCAAGAAAGGCGAACAGCTCCGGTAATTTTATGATGGTCTTGAAGTAGCGATTGTTAACGCTCTTGACTTCAACGGTGTAGCTTGTTCCATCAATCTCACCCTGTGCCCGACCATAGCCGGTCATACTGTTTATCATAAAATTCTGCTCTCAATCCAAAAACGATACAACTGCGTTAACCGCACTCAGAAAAACACTGTATTAATTGATGGGCAAATTTACTTCGCCACTGACATCAGAGCCGCTGGTTTCAGTCTCAGTGATTCCACGCGGCAGCGTTTGCTCCGGGACCGTGGGCTGCTCCGGCTGTGCCGATTCGAGACCGCCGACAGCATTACTATCGTCGGTAACCTCCGGTTGTTCTGCGGTATCATCGGCAGGTTCGGCCTGCTCCCGGGCAGTAGGCATCTGCTGCTGAACAGGCGGTTCCATTCCATAATCACCGACACCTTGTCTATAGAATTTGGCCATTACTACCGCAAGAGTCAGAAATAAGCCCGTAAGCACTATCGTAACCCAAGTAAGGAAATCGCCGGTTTTAGAACCAAGAATTCCGCTGGCCATAGCGCCGCCAAAGGCGCCACTTAAGCCGCCGCCTCTGCCCTTCTGAACCAATATGATTAGAATCAGTGCCACACAGCTCAAAACAAACAGAACCGCGACTAGTTTCATAATAAAACTTACAGCTAATAACGGAAAAGCAGTCATATCTGCTGCCCTTTCAATTGACTATTTATGAAATTAATTTTTATTTCCACTCAACAATAATCTACAGTTTATTAGGCAATAAATCCGCAAATCCAGATCACACTGCCGCCTGAATAATAGCGAGAAAATCATCCGCTTTCAGACTTGCCCCTCCGACCAGTGAACCATCCACGTCCTCCTGGCTCATTAAATCCGCGGCGTTATCCGGTTTTACCGAGCCGCCGTAGAGAATGCGAATTTCCTGAGCCAGCCGGTCATTATACATTTGGCCTAAAAGCTTTCGTATAAAATCATGCACCTCCTGAGCCTGCTGTGGTGTTGCCGTCAGTCCGGTGCCGATAGCCCATACCGGCTCATACGCAATAGTTACCGCAGCGAGCTTTTCATCACTCAAACCGGCAAGACCTTCTTTAACATGCCGGGTTACCACTTCATTCGTCTGCGATGCCTTGCGTTCTTCAAGTAATTCACCTACACACAATATCGGCAAAAGGCCGCCGCTTATAGCAGCAGTAACCTTTTTATTTATCAGTTCGTCCTTCTCACCGATTACGTGCCGGCGCTCCGAATGTCCGCAAAGGCAATAAGTACACCCGATATCTTTAAGCATTGAAACGCTTATCTCACCTGTAAAAGCCCCATCCGGCTCAAAATATACATCCTGGGCGCCAATGGCAACACTCGAACCGTTAAGGGCTTTTCCAACGGCCTGCAAATAAACAAAAGGAGGAAAAACCGCTACGGTAACAGTATGGCCCGCCGACTCGACAGGACCCGATGCGAGACGGTCCGCAAGTTTAACACTTGAAAGGCCGTTGGTGTTCATCTTCCAGTTGCCGGCTACAAATGGCTTTCTCATAATAAACTCCTAAAAACCGAGTCCGTTTAAAACTTCCTCGATAAACAGCGAACTCATAACTGCCAACTACAAACTTAAGAATTAAAGCAAATCCATCGCCCGTGGGAAACTGCCCAATATCGAAAGCTGCAGGCAGTGTTTACGCGATTCTTCCAGGCCGTCCCGGATATTTTTATCTGTTTTATGCCCCAGGAAATCCATGAAGAAATAGTATTCCCACTGCCTTTTCTTGCTGGGCCTGGACTCGATATTTGTCAGGTTGATGTCGTATTTCTTGAATACATCGAGCACATCCGCCAGAGCACCGGCTTTATGAGCCGTGCTGAATAATATAGCGGTCTTATCTTCACCCGTGCGTCTCGCATCTTCCCGGCTGATTACGAGAAACCTGGTTATATTGTTGGCAATGTCCTCGATATTTTCATAAATAACTTTTAGTCCATAAATTTCCGCTGCGACATGAGAGCCTATTGCTGCGGCCCTTGGCTCATTGACAGCCATTTGCGCCGCCTTGGCGGTCGATGCAACAGCGACAGTCTGGGCATCCTTGAAAGTGGCGCTAAGCCATTTCCGGCACTGGGCGAATACTTCAGGCTTCGAGTAAATCACTTCAATTTCTTCCAACCGGCAATTGGCCAATAGATTGTGATGTATCGCCATCAATACTTCTGCACAAACCTTAACATCGGAATCTATCAGCGCATCGAGTGTTTCTATGACGCCGCCACCCATTGTGTTTTCAACCGGCGCCAGACCCAGATCACAATGACCCTTGCTGACCTCGTCGAATATACTGGTAATGTCCGTCAAAGGTTCATATTCGACACTCTGTCCGAATTTGAGCATAGCGGCGGTATGACTGAAACTTCCGCCCGGACCAAGATATCCAATCCGCAACGGCCTCTCTAAGAAAAACGAGCCGCTCATTAACTCGCGCCAAATGGCCACAAGGCACTTGTCCGGAAGCGGGCCGGTATTGGCTTGTACAATTTTTCCCAGAACCTGCTTTTCACGATCCGGCGCATAGACAGGCCCGTCGGTTTTGTTCTTTAATTTGCCTATATCAACAACAACGCGCGCACGCTCGTTGAGCAACTGCACAAGTTGATGGTCAATTTCATCTATCTTTTTTCTCAGTTCTTCAAGCGACATAAATTTAGAGACAAAGATTTTCAGCGTTTCAGGTCATTTTTGTAAAAACCAATATATCTAACAAAATTTTGCCCTTGCGTCAATGAATTTGCCGCATTAGATAATATAATTGGCACACAATTTAAGGTAAAAAATGCAAAAAGCTGCAAAATATATAATATTCAAGACAAAATGGGGCTATTTCGGCCTTGCCGGCACTGATTCCGCTATCTGCCGAACAGAACTCCCCCTGCCGGTGCATGATAATATCAAATCACAATTACTAAAGAACATATCGGAGGCACGAGTCGATAAATCCTACTTCAAAAACCTGCAGGAACAGATAGCCGCATATTTCGAGGGCGAACTTGTGGATTTTGGCCCGGATATTCCCGTTGCACTCAATGGTTTTCATGGATTCTCCTGCGATGTCCTGGCTGCCTGCCGGGAAACGGGATTCGGCCAGACAATAACTTATGCAGGATTAGCAGGGAAATTGCACCGGCCAAACGCCGGTAGGGCCGTTGGAAATGCGCTCGCGAAAAATCCTCTGCCGCTGATTATCCCCTGCCACCGTGTAATCCGTAGCGATGGCAAACTCGGCGGTTTTACCGCTCCCGGCGGTATAAACCTCAAAAAGCAACTTCTTCTGCATGAAAAACCCTGCCTATAGCATTTAATTCTTTGCAACCCCGCCGTATCTAAAGTGTCTTAAAACGCCATACTAAAGCCGTAAAAAAAATAAATTAATTTTATTTTTATAGTTGAATATATAATGATAATCGTGTATATATACATGAAAACAAGAACATAAAATTTATAAGATAAGAATAGAAAGGAGCAATTCGATTATGAACGCATTTGTTCAACAAAACAGAGGCCTGCTAAAATTTTATTGCGTTGGTTCTCAAATCATTGGGTGGATGCTTCTGGCTGTCTCACCCGTTGGGACTATTATAGCATTATCGGGAGATTCCTCCTTTAATGAAAATGCACTTGTAATCCTTTATATACTTCAGGCAATAACATTAAATCCCATCATCCTTGGTCTTTTGGTACTGGGCATCGCTCAGTTCATTCGTTATGTAGCTGAAACCGAATACAAACCGGGTTGGATACTGCGTTCCGGCAGTACGATTCTATACGCAGCCGCGTTTATCGTGTTTTTGAACTGCATTATGAATTACCTGTTCTTCTCTTTTTTCGCGTTTTCAATAAACGCTGGAAGGTTTTCAATGCGTGTGAATTTGTTCACGTCGTTTATACCGGCCGCAGCGAAAATTTTAATCCTGGTCGGACTCGGTCAGATACTGCGGCGAATCATGCCCGTCATCGAAGAATCAAAAACGCTCGTCTAAAAGGAGATTTGAAAATGATTAACATTCGACTGGATTACGTACTTTTAGATAAGCGTATGAAGCTCAAGGACCTGGCCGACGCAACACACCTGGCAGTAAACAACTTATCAGTACTAAAAACCAACAAGGCCCGTGCAATCCGCTTTTCCACTCTGAACAGCCTGTGCAAAGCATTGAATTGCACGCCGGGAGAATTGTTGGAATACATCCCGGATGATGAGAATTCTTAAGATTCATTCCAGATGGACGACGCCGGTCCGACGGTCGGCTTCCAAACTGGCCCTTTTGACAACATCGTAAAGTTCGCGACAATGCCGGACCTTCTTAAAAACAAACTCAGGATCCGATTTGTCGGTTGTTACCAACGCCACAGTGCCGATACCAACCATGCAATCGATCAGGCTGCGACGAAGTTTCAAATCGATTACACGAAACATATCCAGATTATCGACCCGCCTGTCGAGAATCCCCCTGCTCCATTCGATCCTGTCGGAGGAGACTTCGTAATAAATCATCTTTAGATAAAAGGCCTTGTACAGAATCCCGAAGACGATAACCGCGCCGAGCGCCCAGCCGATAATTTCCCGATATCGCCCGATTATCATTTCCTGTTTTATGGTCAGTCTTGAGCCTGTGAAGTCGTTGACTATACTTTCGAGCGGAAACTTGACAATCAGCCACACGATAGCCAGCATTATCAGGGCCTTAATCAACGCCGGTATCAAACCGAGCAGGGAAGGCCGTGCTGCGAACATGACGCCGTCGTTGATTACTCCGTTCTCGGAAGATTCCGTGTCCGGCTCCGCATTGGCTTCGGCCTCCAGGACACGGGCCTTGGCGGTATTTAGAAATTCGCCGCAGAATCGGCACTTCATCGCGCGGGCCTGGATGATTTCAGCACAAAACGGGCACGGCTTAGTTTTCAAATTGAAATACACCATCATTTATATATCGGAAATAGTTTTCAAAAATCGCAGATATTTATCCCGGAATCGCATACAACTTGTCATAAATTCTCATTTTTAGTATTGAAAACATCATTTTCGCTCCCAAATTGGGTTTGTTTTGCATTTTTCTTCTGTCTTCTGTTTTCTGACTACTGTCTTCTGTCGTTACAAATTGGCTTTGTTTGGGTTTGTTTTTACTAAATGTCCAATCGCTCATTTCTGCGATAATTCCTTGTTAATAATAGACTTAATACGACTTGATTTTTTCCGAAATTGGGTTTGTTTTTTCAAATTAACCACGGATTACGCGGAGTAAGCGGCTACCTATAGCACAAGTTCCATTGCCGCGGCCAACCCCTGTGGTTTTGTTTTTTAACTTTTAACTTTACACTTTGAACTTTTGATTTGCTATCCCCTAATCCCTATTCTCAATGAACTATTTACCCCTAAGGGGTGAACTACGAACCCTCCATAGTTCGTTACATATTTTACCCAAAAACCGCCTTAATACAATCAAAATCCCCATTATTCAGTGAAAAATGACCATGACTCGGAACACAGGGGATAGGGTATAGCGTACTCCGTAAGGAGTCCCAAGGACAGCGTTTAGGAATTACATGTCTTTGCGAGCGATTCAAAGAATCGCGCGGCAAACTTCCATAAAAAAAACGAACAAATTATCTCAAAATAATCAATAAATATCAACTCAGATACGCCTTTTATATAGCGTACAGGGTACCGCGGATAGGTTATAGTGCTTTTTGTCTTGTCCTGATATAGGTTGTCAGATAAATGAGATGATAACTTATTTCAGGAGAGTATAATGCATCAGAAAACAGTCATTCGTTACAGTCAGAGCTTTAAGCAACAGGTTATATCAGATTTGGAGTCAGGCCGGTTTTCAACCCTCGCTCAAGCTAAAGAGCATTACGGCATAGCAGGAGCCGTAACAATTAGAAGCTGGCTTCTAAAGTACGGAAGAAATCATTTATGTGCAAAGGTGGTACACGTGGAAAAACCTGACGAAAAGAGCAAAATACTGGAATTGAAAAAACAGATAAAGCAACTTAAAGAAGCCCTTGGTCAGACACAGGCCGAAAACATTCTCAATCAGGAATTCCTCAAGATAGCCTGCGAAGAAATGGGCCAGGACATCGAGAATTTCAAAAAAAAAGCCGGTACAGAGCTGTCCACCAGGCAGGACAAGTCTCAAAAGTAAGTATAATACGGCTTTGCAGGATGGTAAATATGAGCCGACAGAATTACTATAAGGGCCGTCGTTATCGTCGGAGGCTTCATATTGATGAGTCGCTTATTTTGTCGCTTGTCCGAGGCGAGAGGGCCGTTCAACCACGTCTTGGCACTCGCAAGCTTCTGCATATATTACGCAGCGAATTTGAAGATGGCGGCGTTTCTATAGGACGAGATCGCCTCTTTTGCCTGCTTGCAAGAAACAATTTGTTGATCAAACGGCGTTCAAAATGCCCTCGTACAACCAACAGCATGCACTGTTTCGGAGTATATGAAAATTTGTATAAAGATATCTGTCTCACGGGTCCTTGTCAGGCAGTGGTCAGTGATATCACTTACATTCGTACAGATGAGGGTTTTATGTATCTTTCCCTAATAATGGATGCATACAGCCGTGCTATCCTGGGCTACGATTGCAGCGACAGTCTTGAGGCCGAAGGAGCGTTACGTTCTTTGTCGATGGCCATAAAAAAGCTTAAAAACAGTTCCGGGGTTATTCATCACTCGGATCGCGGGATACAGTATTGCTGTTCGGCATATGTCGAAAAACTCAAACGAGTGGGATTTCGTATTAGTATGACCGAAGTAAATCATTGTTATGAGAACGGTAAGGCCGAACGTTTGAATGGTATTCTCAAGGGAGAATATGGCCTTGGCGTTCGTTTTTTGAGCAAGTCGGATGCTCGCAGAGCAGTTAACGAGGCGGTTAAACTATACAATTTTCGCCGACCGCATCAGAAACTGGGATATCGATGCCCGATGGAGGTTCATATGGCCGCATGAAGCCAGCCTCCTTCGCTATGCTCAGTCGCCTGGCTTCATGATAACACCAACAGGAATATGAAAACAAA
>Ga0315539_1002837_pt1 | contig 12338 bp, 14 predicted proteins | sample SalMarSW160150MG_FD_203097 | JGI IMG/M metagenome (GOLD analysis project Ga0315539, IMG submission 203097) | Salt marsh sediment microbial communities from the Plum Island Ecosystem LTER, Massachusetts, United States - Salt Marsh Sediment SW1601-150 ... | reverse complement strand
AAGCGATTAGCTCTTATCCTTGGCTATCTCGTCATACCATTTGCCGTAATGACTGCGGGCATAATTTTTGGATACCTTGCCGTCCCACATGGAACGAAGCGATTCGGTCATCCTGGGATGAAGCGAACCCGTATAGATATGCACCAGCAGCATAAGGAAAGCCAGGATAAAGGCCACGTCGTGCACGATTACGAACCACTGAAAGACCCCCGGCGACAGCACATCCTTGAGGAACCACATGAAAAAGCCGGATAATACGAAGATAATTCCGGTGGCCAGCACGATAAACTCCCACATTTTTTGTCCGGTGTTCACATGCCCCTGCGGAGCCATCTTGGACTCGTCGCCGCCGAAATAATAATCGGGCGCCCGGCATATCCACCGAAAATCATCCTTGCCCCAGGTAAGAGTTTCCTTGATGAACTGTAACGACATTTTAGGATTGATAATGAAATATACTATCGGCGCGCCGACGAAAAACACCACGGCGATACGGTGGATGGACCTGGTTATGCCACCCGCCGCCGGGCCTCCCAGGCCCGGGAGGAACAGGATGGCTCCCGTAACCAGCAGCACCAGAAAAGACGCCGTGTGAATCCAGTGAAACCAGACGGTACGTTTCTTGAAACGTTCGATAACTCGTGCTTCTGCCATTACTTTTCTCCCCTCCTCATCCTTATCCGGGCGACCAGGTAATTAAACCCGAAACCGGCCACCGCGGCAATCGCCAGGCCGGAACCGAGCCACCGGAATATATCGCGTACTGTCGTGGCGGGTGGTACTTCGGGGTCGGTGGGCAGTCCGTAAGTTGACGGCGAATCATCAAGTACATACATTACGTGCAGGCCGTGAAGTTCATCAACTCCGTAAAGCGAGGCTTCGGTGCCATTCTGGCGTAGAGAGGCGACCCTCTCTTCTCCTTCTGTTATCAACTCCGCGCGATTGCCGAATGTAATCGCTCCGGTGGTGCAGGCGGCGGCACAGGCAGGCGGTTCATCATTGATAACGCGGTCATGGCAGAAAGTGCATTTGTTCATGATAGCCACGCCGGTTATCTTGGTCGCCTCCATCTGCGGCACCCCGAAGGGACAAAACTCGGCGCAATACCCGCAGCCGGAGCATTTATCCCTGTCATACTGCACGAAACCCAGCCTGTTGTAGCTCAACGCTCCGGTCGGGCAGACTTCAACACATGCGGCCTCGGTGCAGTGGTTGCATGCCATCTTGCGGGAGACCCAACCGCCGCCCTTATTAACCGGGTGCAGCGTTGTCCATACATCGGAAGAAAGCGCCGGGGGTTGCGCCAGGTCGGGCTTAACCGTCTCCCCCAGATTGTTATATTCTTTGCAGGCTGCGTAACACCACCAGCAGTTCACACACTTGGTAACGTCGATTAACATGGCCATGCCCAGATGAGTCTGGGAATCTTTGGCCAGGGCCATAGCCGGCGGTTCCAGTAATAAAAGGCCGGTTGCCCCGGCGGCACCCTTTAAGAAATCCTTGCGACTTATCTCCATATCATTCTACTTCCCTACAGTTTCAGGAAATTCGTCCACGATGACATCTTTGTTGGCTTCCTTCTCTTCAGCCCTGATATCTTCTTCGGTCAGGAACAACTCGGTACTGTCGTGGCAGGCATCGCAGCTCTCATTTTGAGGCGTGTGCAGCTGGATGTTATGCGGTGTGGCGTACTTCCAGGTCGAGGCCGCGTTGAAATTCGGGAGCAGTTCATCGCCGTAGAAATCGCAGGTTCCGGAACAGGTCGGTACATGGCGCAGCACCACGTATTTATAAGGCCTCTCCGACGACCGCAGAGGATTGTAGCCGATTTCAAACTGCATCACGGATGGCTCGCTGGTGCGGCAGGGTATACCCTCCACGTCGATGGCAACGTGGCAGCCGTAGCAGTTCTTATATTCGACGGAGTGGCAGACCTGGCAGGAGAGGTCGCCCAGGTGCTGCTCGTGCTGGGGGTTGCCCTCCGTGTTCGTCCAGACGTCCTCGTGGCAGTCTTCGCACTTGGCCGCATTGGAGTTCTGGTATCTGGACTCGGTTTCTTCCCCGGAACCGTGAAGCTCCTGGCTGTGGCAATCGGTACAGATCATCGTCGCCTGGGTCCAGTGGACATCGGCCGGTATCCCCTCGTTTGCCCCGAGGTATTCGTCGCCGACACGGGAGCCGTGGCAGGCGATACAGTTGTATTGCATGGACGGAGTCTCGCGGAATTTGTGGCCGGAAACGAGGCCGCCTTCCAGCTCATCCGGTCGGCTGACATGACACTGCCCGCAGGTGGTGTGGCATTCCTGGCAGTGATTTTCCATCGCCGTGGCCAGCGGCGAACCTTCGGAAATGTCGCCGCCCCGGGCTTCGAGAGCGGACTCAAAGCCGCTCAACGTCGCATGGAGGCTTATATCGTGAGATTGGGCTAAGTCCTGGTGGCAGGTATTGCAGTTGCCATCGGACGGGTCGATAATCAGCCCGGCGTGCGCCAGCCCTTTATCTTCTTCTTGGCTGTTGCCGCCGTGGCAGATAACGCAGCCTACCTTACCATGGGTGCTCTGGAGGAAATCGCCGTCTTTAACGAAGACCTTTTCCCATACCTCCAACGGAGGTAACTCACCGCCTCAGCCCTCGCCGGTGGTAGCCTCTGATTTCGCCTCTTCTTCCACGGTGGCGGTTTCCTGGAGGATATCTTTGTCGGTGTGGCAGGTAACACAGGTGCTGACCACCTCCTCCCCCGGTTCCGGGGTAGCACCGGCCAGCTCTTTATTGGTGCATCCGATAACAGATAATGCGAACAGGACAAGGATAACGGCAAATGTCATAACCAGTCTCTTCATTGGCCACTCCAATCTTTACCCTTGTTTATCCGAGCAACTGGTGTATTCTTTTTGTCCTGCCTGACCGGATAATGTCAAACCCCGGCCAGGCAGGACTCGCGTACGTTATTTACTTTTCTATTTCGAAACTCTGGATGCTGGCAGCATTATAGCACAGGCCGTTATTGATTGCCTCATCTGGCGACCAGGAGCAGATGCCGAACTTGAGGCTGTAGGCGTCGTACCCGAGCATTTCCAGCAGGGCGACAGCCTCCGCTGCCCAGTGCCCGGTATCGCAGTATACGTATACTGGATTATCAGGATCAAGTTTGTTAAGGTTATCAACCAGGCTGCTTATCCCGAAGTTAATGGCGCCGGGAATGTGCCCGGCGGCATAATACTCCGCCTTGCGTATGTCCACAATAGTCATGTCCTCATCCTCGGCAATCTTCATGTTCAAATCGGTTGCCAGGATAAATTTAGGCGATACTTTCGCCGCCGCGGCCGCTATGATGGCAGCTGCATCGGTTGAGGTGGAATTGTCGATTTCCGGGTAGTCATAGGTTCCACCATTGTTGGCTGTGGTCTCCGTTTTGAAATCAGACTGGGCTTTCTCTGGATTGAACTGTAGCGTGGCAACACTCGGGTCCGATGTCCAGCCGCTGATTCCGTGTTTTAGATTCTCGACATCGTAGCCCAGGACACCGAGTACTACCGATCCAAAGGCAGCTACTTGACCTGAATCGCAATATAGCAGAATCTCCTTGTCCTTGGGGAGTGTGGTCAATTCGCCAAATGCGATATTAGTCGCACCGGGAATATGCCCGGCAGCATGATTTTCCGCGCTGCGAATGCTGACGATGTAAGGGGCGTCGCCTTCGGCAATCCTCATCTGGATGTCGGAGGCCTTTACGTGTTGAGCCATGTGGGTCAGGTAATCAGCAACGGCATCCTTAGTTATATCGAATTCCGCCGCTGCGGGTGCCGGCGTCGGCTCTGGTTCGGGGGCAGGTGCCGGGGCTGGTGCGGGTGCCGGTTCTTCTTCTCCGCCGCAGGCGGTAAGCATCGGCATTGACAGCAAAAGCGCCAGCAGGATAATAATAGTACCTAAACTGGTCCATAGTTTTAAGCGCATCCCTAATCCTCCATGTTTGATATTAATAATATTTGATTATATACACACCGGTCTGAAAGAAAACTGGCAGGCTTCGTCATTCGGCTGCCGTGTAATACCGGTGGATAGAAAGAAGTACAATTGAAGATAGAAACAATATCACTAACAGTAAATCTTGCTTTACTACCGCAGAACATTCTAGCATGGATAATACCATACTCGGGTAGCCTAAATCAAGAAATTTTTGTTTGACAGTTCAACTATTTCCAGAGTAGACTCTAGATTGAGTTGCGCACCTGGAAAATCCCCTGGTAATGAAAAAGAAATATTTAATCGGCGGTGCCATTGTATTAATAGCGGTAATATATCTGCTGTACTTAAGCTTTGGCAGTTCGGTCAGCTACTACGTAACGGTAAGTGAATTCTATGATAGAATTACCGAACTAGACGATGCTAATATAAGGGTAGCCGGGATAATAACGGATAATTCAATTGAATGGGATGCTGAAGAAGTCGAGCTTAAATTCATCATCACCGAGGGTGGAAAAAACATGCCGGTTATTTACAACGGGGCTCAACCGGCCGGATTTAAGACCGGCTCCAACCTGCTGGTGGAAGGGAAATACGGGGCTGATAACGTTTTTCGGGCAACCCAGATAATTTTAAAGTGTCCCTCAAAATATGAGTCTATTGATTTAGAATAGTGCTGGTAAATGATAGAAGCGGGGCGTATTGCCTTAATCATAGCGCTCCCTGTTGCCGTGTTCTCGGTATTATCTTCCGTCATCGGTGCCCGGGCGGCATCCGCGCGTCTCTATAAGAGCGCCCGGTGCGGTATCCTTATCATATTCGGGCTTTACACGCTGGCGCTGGCCCTGCTTTTATACGCTTTTTTTACCCATGATTTCAGTGCCAGGATTGTGGCCGAGCATGCCAGCCGTGACCTTCCCCCTTTATATACGTTGAGCGCCCTTTACGCCGATAAAGCCGGCTCGATGTTCTTATGGGGTTGGCTGATTTCTCTTTTTTCGGCTTTGCTGGTTTTCCGTACACGAGAAGAGAACCGCCGGGTTATTTCTTATGCCATCTCTATTCTGGCTGTTATAGAAGTATTTTATATCGCTCTGGTTACGTTCGTGGCCGATATCTTTGCCCGGCAGCCTTCCCCCGCCGTTGACGGCTTCGGTCTGAATCCGCTACTGCAGAACTTCGGTATGCTCATACATCCCCCTCTGCTCTATCTCGGTTTTGCCGGCTTTGCCGTCGTGTTTGCCCTGGTGATGGCGGCGATTATCACGCGTCGTTCTGAAATGTGGCAGGATAGACTTATCCGGCGCTGGGCGCTCGTTGCTTGGGGAACGCTGGGCGTCGGCAACCTGGTAGGGATGTGGTGGTCTTACAATGAATTGGGCTGGGGAGGGTACTGGGCCTGGGACCCCGTGGAAAATGCCGGGCTGATGCCGTGGCTGCTGGGGACCGCCTTCCTTCACTCGATGGCGATGGGCAGACAGAGGAATTACCTGAAGGTATGGAGCTTGAGCCTCATCATATTTACTTTTGTTTTCACTTTGTTCAGTCCCTTTATCACGCACGGGGGTATCGAGTCTCCCCTGCATGGTTTCTACGGCTCGCCATTCCCGCCCTTTATTCTGGCGGCGATTATTATTGTGATAGCGGGTTCGTACGTGTTGCTGTATATCCGCCGTCGGGATTTGAAGGATGAGCGGAAACCGCCCTCTTTATTATCCCGGGAAGGGTCTTTTCTGCTTACCAATATATTTTTAGTGGTTCTCGTGTTTGTTATCTTCGCCGGGACGGTGCTCCCCCGGGTGGTGGAGCTGCTGGGAGGCGGGAAAATAGCGCTGGACCGCGGTTTCTTCGACCGTACCTGCGGGCCGATAATGCTGCTCCTCGTATTGCTCATGGGCGTCTGCCCTCTGCTCGGCTGGGGGAAAACGGTATGGAATTCCGCCGGGCGGAATATAATTTTCTTTCTCTTGGCTGTTGTCGTCGTTTCCGCGGCTGTCCTGATTTCCAGAATCGGCAACTGGTATATTGCCGCAGTGGTATTATGCGGGTTGCCGCTGTTTGTTGTGTTGCGGGAGTGGTGCCGGGGAGCCCTGGCTCTCCATCGTAATAAAGGATATAATTTCGTCCGCGGGTTCTTTACGCTCATCGGCGGCAACCGGACGCGGTACGGGGGTTTCCTCGCCCATATCGGCATCGTTCTTATCGCCCTCGGTATTATCGTGTCGTCTTTTTACGGCGTTGAAAAAACGGCGACGCTCGACATCGGTGAGTCGATGAGTGCCGGTAAATACGAATTGACCTATAATGAACTGGTATTCAAACAGGATAGTGTGAAGGTGAGTGCGGTAGCGTCTATGACGGTCAGTGAAAACGGGAAACCGGCGGGCATCATGCGCCCCAGCTATGCTTACTGGTTCAATTATAACGATTTCTTTGCCGAGGTGGCCGTGCGCACCACGGCGGCGGAAGACCTGTTCGTCTCCCTGGCCTGGACCGGGTTCGACCCCGCGGATATGTCGGCCACCTTTCGGCTGCTGGTGAATCCCCTGATTGTCTGGATATGGGCGGGAGGGGCTTTCTTTATCATCGGGGGCGCTTTATCGTTTTCCTTCGGGGAGAAGCGGCTCCCCGGGGGTGAGGAGCAGGTATGAGCCGTATCATATTCATATTGGCCGCCCTGTGTCTTATCGGATGGCCGGCGGCGGTTCAGGGCCAGGAGCCGACTGGAGGTGAAATCAACGGGCAGGTAGTCAACGGAACCGAAGGAGGCGGCAGCGTGGCGGGAGTTGAAGTTACCCTGATTACCTATGTTGATGATATGATATCGGACACAACCACCACGATAACCGACGGCGAAGGCAGGTTCCGCTTTAGCGACGTTGCCAGGGAGCATGCCTATCTGGTCTCGGCGAAGTATATGGACGTGGATTATTACTATCCGGTTGCCTTTGAATCCGGGGAGGAGACCGCCCGCGTGGAAGTAGGGGTCTGTGATGTCACGGACAGCGACCGCGCTATCGGCGTTGGACTGGCGCATACCATGATAAATGTCGCCGAAGACAGCCTTAAAGTAACCGCGGTGTACCGGCTGTATAATGACAGTGATACGACGTATGTGGGCGCGGACGGTTCTTCGGTCTTCACGCTGCCGGAGGGGGCCTTCGCGTTTGAGGCCCCGCAGGAACTGGTAATCGACTATGAACTGCTTGAGGATAATCGGGTTGCCTATCTCGTGCCGTTTCCGCCGGGCGAGCGCCAGCTCGTTTACGCTTACAGCCTGCCGCGACCGGACGACGCTGAATTTAATCTTCCGCTGAAAATCGACTATGCAACCGAAAGTCTGGAACTGATGATAGCCGGCGATGGTATCGAGGTTTCACTGAACGAGTTGGCCCCGGCCGACCCCGTGGTGAATGATGCCGGCGAGCGTTTTATCCATTTCCAGGGGAAGGACCTCCCGCGCGATACGGTGGTAAATATTCGCCTTTCGGGTCGGAACGGCGATGGCGGTTTCCCTCTTTATATCCTTTGGATTATTATAGCGGCGCTGGTTATCGGCATAGCTGTTTACCTGTTAAAAAGGAAGAAGAAAGCAGGCGGCGATGAGTAAGGATGTGGCGGCTTCCCCGGCCGTAGCTGTTGAAGTCGAAGGGCTGGAAAAATCTTTCGGGGAGCACCGCGCCCTCCGGGGGATAGACCTGACGGTGAATCGCGGCGAGTGCCTCGTCGTTTTCGGCCCTAACGGCGCCGGTAAAACGACCCTGCTGAAAATCCTGGCCACGCTGATGAAGCCGTCCGCCGGCAGCGTGCGTCTGGACGGCATTGATATCCGGAAAGAACCGGTGCAAATCAGGCGCCGGATAAGCCTGGTCAGTCACCAGACCTTTCTTTACGACGACCTTACCGTTCTGGAAAACTTGAGGTTCTACGGCAAAATGTACGATGTCGCCGATTTGGAAAAGCGAATCCGGGAAGTCGTGGCGTGGGTGCGGATTGAATCTCGCCTCCACGACCGTACCGGTACGCTTTCCCGGGGACTGCAGCAGAGGGTATCTATAGCCCGCGCGGTTCTGCACGACCCCTCGATTCTTTTTCTCGACGAGCCGGAGGTCGGCCTGGACCCGCAGGCCGGCGCCATGGTGAGAGATGTCCTGGGTACTGTCAGCTCCGGCAGCCGCACGGTGGTGATGACCACCCATAATCTGGAGCGGGGACTGGAACTGGGCGACCGTATCGTCATAATTGATAGAGGTAAAATCGTCTACCGGGCTACAAGAGATGAGTTGAGTCAAACAGACCCCCGGCAGGTCTATAATCGGTATACTGAAGCAGGCGGATGAATAAAGTGTTAGCAAAAATCATAGCCATTTTATGGAAAGACATGCTGACCGAGTTCAGGACCAGGGAGATTATTGTCTCGGTATTCGTATTTGCCCTCCTCGTTATGGTAATTTTCAGTTTCGCCTTCGGTACCGGGGTTGACATAACAGAGTCGATAGCTCCCGGTATATTATGGGTGGCTTTAACGTTTGGGGGTGTGACCGGTCTCAACCGTATCTTCGCCGTGGAGAAGGAAAACTCGCGCCTGGAAGGGCTGATGCTCTGTCCCGTGGACCGCGCCGTTATTTACTGGGGGAAGCTCGCCGCCAGCTTTACCTTCATGATGGCGGTCGCCATCGTGGTAACGCCGATATTCCTGGCCCTTTTTAACCTGCCCTTGTTTTTACCCGGGCTCGCCCTTATTATCGTGCTGGCCAGTCTGGGCTTTGCCGCGGTGGGTACGCTTTTCTCGGCTTTAGCGGTAAATACCCGGGCGCGGGATATCATGCTCCCCATTCTCTTTCTGCCCGTGGTCGTTCCTGTAATTATCGCCGCGGTCAAAGCCACCGCGCCGGTGCTGGCGGGCAGACCCTGGGCGGATATGTTAATATGGCTGCAGATATTAATCGCCTTTGATATTATTTATGTGGTGATAGCCACGCTTGTCTTCGGGTTCGTGGTCGAGGAATAGGGGAATCCAGGATTGGAGAGGGTAATTATATGAACGGCAGGCATAACTTGAGAGACAGCATTTTGCTGGGACTGGGTGTCGTCCTGATGATGGCGGCGCTTTTCATGGTCTTCGTATACGTGCCCACCGAGAAGCACACCGGCATAGTGCAGCGTATATTCTATTTCCACGTGCCCGTTGCCTGGGTCAGTTTCCTGGCATTTTTCGTCACTTTTATCGCCAGTATTATCTACCTGTGGAAGCGGGAGATAAAATGGGATGCCGTTGCCTGCGCTTCGGCGGAGGTCGGGGTTATATTCACCACGCTGGTCCTGATTACCGGGCCGATATGGGCGAAGCCGACCTGGGGAATCTGGTGGACATGGGATGCCCGCCTGACCACGTCGCTGGTGCTCTGGCTGATTTACCTTGCCTATCTCCTGGTGCGCCGGCTCGCCAGCGAGCCGTCCCAGGGCGCCAGGTACGGCGCGGTTATCGGCATCGTGGGATTCATCGATGTGCCCATCGTTTTTTTAACGGTGAACCTGTGGCGGACACAGCATCCGACCGCTATAGTCTTTGAAGGCGGATTAACAACGCCAATGCTTTTGACCCTGTTGGTGTGCATAGCCGCCTTTACCGTGTTATACGTCCTCCTGGTGGTTCAGAGCGCCCGCCTGAAGTCCATGGAGGCTGATATCAAATATATAAGAAGCATCGTGCAAGGGGAATAGGAGGGCAGAGTCCTGTGGAAAATTTAGGTTACCTGCTGGCGGCGTATGCAGTTATCTGGGCGGTTGTCTTTGGCTATATCCTGGCGATGCAGCGGAAACAGCGCAGGTTGCAGCGGCAAATCGACCGACTGCAAAAGTCCGCTGATACACCGGAAACCAATAGCTAAACGCAACCCTGCCGGGAGTAATCTATAAGCACACTCACCGGCGGGGCGTTGTATCTTCTTTTATCTAATTTCCGCCTAAGCGCCCACCTCTGCTTCTTTGATGACCTCGGTTACAAGGTCGTCCCACCCGAGGGGCATGATATGGACACCCTGGCAGAACGGTTTGACCTGCCGGATAACCCTCGCGCTTATTTCAACCGCTTTCTTCTTGCGGTCCTCCTTGGAGGTTTCCGCCATCTCCTGGATAATATCATCCGGGACGCTGATTCCCGCCACGTTTTCGTTCATGAACTTGGCCATGGCGGCGCTTTTTAATATCACGATTCCGGCGATAACGGGTACCTTGAGACCCTGTATCTGGTCCATAAACCGCTCGAATTTATCCGGTTCGTAAACGGCCTGGGTCTGGAAGAACCTGGCCCCGGCATTAATTTTCTTTTTCATCTTGATAACCTGCGGCTCCACGGGCTCCGCAGCCGGCGTTACCACCGCCCCGAGGAAGAAATCGGGGTTGCTGTCCAGCTCATGACCCGCCATGTCGTGACCCTGGTTCAGCGTGCTGGCCGCCTTGAGCAGCTGCACGGAATCGAGGTCGTAGACCGGCTTGGCCTCGGTGTGGTCTCCCAGGATGGGATGGTCGCCGGTGAGACACAGCACGTTCTCTATGCCCAGCGCCCACGCGCTTAGCAGGTCGGACTGTAACGCCAGCCGGTTACGGTCGCGGCAGGTAAGCTGGTAGACCGGCTCCAGTCCGCGCTCGTTCAGCTTGGAGGAGACGGCCAGCGAGCCGATGCGCAACACCGCGCTCTGCAGGTCGGTAACGTTGATGGCGGTGACGTGGTTGCGTAAAATCTCGGCGTCATGCAGGCATTTATCCAGATCAACCCCCTTGGGCGGCCCTATTTCCCCGGTGACTACGAATTTTCCGCTTTCCAGGGCTTGTTTTAATTTGCTCATTCTTATTTCTGCTCCTTGTAGAATTTTAACATTGGTTCAGGCTTTGCTGGAGACTTTTAGTTCGCCGCCGAGGGACTTGAAGGTTGCCTCTCCTTCACCGATGGTGAGGGAGCGGGGGCGGCTCCACCGGGAGTTGTTCTTGGGCTCCCTGTAAATATCCATTTCATCCAGGCGTCCCAGTTCTTTGAGTCGATCGTAGATAAGCTGCCAGCCGCAATCGCGGTTCCGGTCGACCTCGCACTTGCCGTCCTTGGCGCCTCCGCAGGGGCCGTTAAGCAGGCTCTTGGCGCATAGCGTAACCGGACACAGCCCGCCGGTGTATTCCACGATACATTCGCCACAGAGAGAGCAATATTCGGTGATAAAATTATCGGTAACAGTCTCACCGCCGAAGATGGTATCGCAGCCGGGATGGACCATACCGCCGTCAGTAGCATCCATCACGGTATGAAAGCCTTGACCACAGGCAAGAACTAAGAAGGAGTCTGCCTGTTCGATTTCCTTGCCATATTCCTCTTGGAGCACTTTTTTAGTATTGGAGAGTTTACACAGCGATATACCCTTTGGCTGGGGTACACACTGTCCAATCACATTCACTCCTCTTTTCTTTAACCGCTCTGCCATTTCCTCCGCTTCGGGTATGCCTCCCGAATGGCATTTGGCAGCACAGTTGTCGCATCCGACGACGAACACCCGCTCGCCGGGCTTGAAATACTCCAGAATTTCGTCAATCGGCTTTTGAATTGTTGCGTGCACGAAAATACCTCCTAAAATAATTTTTCTGGCATCATGGGGTAGTAAATGGTAAAAAAACGCGGGAAATATCAACAGTATGCCATAACAATTATACCCTACGGGGTATGGTATAATCAAGAACGGATTCTATGGGGGATGGGAGAGGGGGTATGTCCCTTTAACGCAGCAAATCCCTCGACTTTAAGTCGGCGGCCACGTCGTTAAGCTCAAGCTCCCGCAGCTTCTTCTCCGTCGGCAGACCGCTGGCAACGTCCCAGCCGCGCAACTCGTAATACTCGTCCTTGAGACTTTCAAAATCATCTCTTTTTACCGTGGCCCCAACTCGCGAAACGACCTCACCGTTTTTGCCCGGTACTATGCAGTCGGGATTGAAAAAGACGAACTTCAGCGGTTCTTCGTGCAGGAAGTCCAGCAGCCTGTCTCCCTGCCTCCCCGGCCACCCCTGGCGGAGCAGTATCGCCCTTTGCAGGTTGAAAACTCTCTCCCCGATATTATTCAGGCCCGCTTCGTCCATTTCCCTGCCGGTAATCGCGGTCAGTACCCGGCTTTCCATGGCGGGGTCGCCGGTATGGTCTTCCGCGAACCTCACCCAGATTATCGGCCAGAGGAAATCGCACAGGATGGTGCTCTCCTTGGCGTGGGTGCGGTCCTGGATTTTCTTGGCGGCCAGCGCCTTGCCTTCGTAGGTGGTATAGTCGGCGGCAGCGGCGCTTCCCCAGAAATTCTTGCCCACATTCAGAAAGTCGTTATAGGAAAGAAAAGCGTCCGCTT
>Ga0315539_1002836_pt1 | contig 12339 bp, 5 predicted proteins | sample SalMarSW160150MG_FD_203097 | JGI IMG/M metagenome (GOLD analysis project Ga0315539, IMG submission 203097) | Salt marsh sediment microbial communities from the Plum Island Ecosystem LTER, Massachusetts, United States - Salt Marsh Sediment SW1601-150 ... | reverse complement strand
TTTGGGCATACATTAATGACTGGGGTGAGCCCTGGGGCAGGTCTATGATTGGCAAGGGTGGTGATCAGGATAGAGGTGGCTGGTCGGTACGAAGGTTCTCAGATGACACCATAGACTTTTGCGGAGCAGGCCTTACGGGAGACGGTTCGGGTGAGGGTGAGAATCATAACATGAATAGTACCACGGCACCGCCGTTGAACGAATGGTTTCACATTGCCTGCGTGTATGACGTCAATAACATGGCGTACATTTATATTAATGGAGAGCTTGACAGAGAAAGAGCCACTACAGGGGCAGTAGCAGCCACCGATGCCAGTGTGTATTTGGGAATCAGAGGCAACACTGCTGGTACCGCGCCGGATGATTGGGCGGAATCTTTCTTCGATGGTATGCTTGATGATGTGCGCTTCTATGACCATGCACTGGAAGAGACGGAGCTTGGGCCGATTATGGAAGGTAAAGTAGAATTGCCGGGCCCCCTCGCTGCAAGACCGAACCCTGCCAATGGGGCCACTGGTGTGCCAATGGATACGGCCCTTAGCTGGAAACCGGGACTTTTTGCCGACAAACATGATGTGTACTTCGGGACAGTTTTCGACGATGTCAACAATGCCGGCAGAGACAATGATCCGAACGGTGTTCTGGTCAGTCAAAACCAGGACGAAACTATTTATGAACCTGCCGGCCTTCTCGAATTCGGCCGGAAGTATTACTGGCGGGTCGATGAGGTCAATGCTCCACCCGAGGCCACAGTCTATAAAGGTGACATCTGGAGCTTTATGATAGTCAACTATCTTATCGTGGACGATTTCGAGGACTACAGCGACCAGCCACCGGGTTATATATTTAGTACATGGACAGATGGGTGGGACGACCCAATAAACGGTTCCACGATAGGTTATGCAAACCCGGACTTTAACGCTGGAGAGCATTTCGTTGAGACCACGATTGTCCATGGCGGCGAGCAGGCGATGCCATATTTTTATGACAACAGTGGTACAGCAAATTATTCAGAAGCCAAACGTGCTTTTAGTCCCGTGCAGGATTGGACCAGGCAAGGCGTTACGCTATTGTCGCTGTGGTTTAGAGGTTATCCGGGTTATTCCGGCAGTTTCGTGGAAGAACCAGCCGGCACCTATACGATGACCGGCTCCGGCTCTGATATCTGGGACACCTCCGATGAGTTCCACTTCGCTTACAAGGAGCTCACCAGCCCCGGCTCGATTATTGCAAAGGTGGAGAGCGTGGAGGAGACACACGGCTGGGCCAAAGCTGGCGTGATGCTCCGCGATACCCTGGATACCGATTCCATCCATGCTATGATGATCGTCTCAGCTACGCAGGGCGTTTCCTTTCAGCGCCGCAGATTGGCGGCTGGTGTGAGCTTCGCCACGGATATAGCCGGGATCATGGCGCCGCAATGGGTGAAAATAGAACGCAGCGTCAGCGGCGCTGTCACGGCCTCTTATTCGGCTGACGGTACATCCTGGACACAGGTTGGCAACGAGAGCATGAAAATGAATATTCCTATGTATATAGGTCTGGCAGTGACCGCACACAACGCCAGCGAGGTCTGTGAGGCCAGGTTCTCTAACGTTAGTATCACCGGTACGGTTTCTGAGCAGTGGACAAACCAGGATATTGCGATACTCAGCAACGCCCCTCAGCCTATGTATGTAACTGTGGGCAATAGCACCGCTGAACCTGCGGTGGTCTATCACGAAGACCCCAACGTAACAGTGATACCCACCTGGACCGAGTGGATTATTCCCCTTCAGGATTTTGCCGATCAGGGCATAGACCTGACCGATGTTGATAATATCTCTATTGGCATCGGCACTAAAGGCGATTCGACGACCCCCGGCGGTTCAGGTACAATGTACTTCGATGATATTCGTCTGTATCTGCCGGCTCCGGAGCCGGAATTAGAACAAGAGCCGGCACCTTAAGCCGAGATTTGGCCGGCCCCCATTACTTCTGCCGTAAGGCATCTGCCGCGAGACATCCTGTGGACTCCGGATTGCGAAGCAAGATATGGGGGCGCGGTTCATATAGCAGATTCGTGTCATTTGTAACTGCCTGCACCCCCGTGCTTTCTTGCGAAAGCAAGAACGGCGGTGACGCAGGCACAGGTGCGGTTACACAAGTGCAGGCAATTCGGGGCCCATACTGATTGATTCGGTATAGGCCCCTTTTAATTGATTATTTTGCAGTCGCCGCGGCGCCCAGCCAGGGGAGATTGCTGATTTTATTTGAGAATGTTGAGGAGGTATGCCTAATTCGAGGGATTTTACTTGACGGGAAGGTGGATAATTTGGTATAAACAAAATGAGTAAACCCAGCCTCTGCCGCAGGGGCTGGGTAAAGTTTGTGCCTGCTCAGATCCTGCCCTGAGCGTAAAAAAGCTTGCCCTGAGCACAGCCGAAGGATCGAATGGGCGGACATCTGTGGCTTCGAGGTCATACAGCTTGTCTCGGCTTAGCTCGTTAAGGCCGAGCGAGTCGGAGCAGGGCCGAGCCAGGACGGGCAGGTAAAATTCTTGCAGTTTTCCAGATAGAGGAGGAGCTATAGTGTATTATGCGAGGCACAGAGCTGGAGTGGGGATTTTGTGCTTTGCAGTGAAGGAGGATTATTATGTCTAAGAAATTGATTTATTTAGTTTGTTTTGAGTTTGTATTGAGTTTAGTTCTGGCGAACTCGGCAAATGCTGCCGACCCTAATCTTGTCGGCTGGTGGAGGTTCAATGAGGGCTCCGGCACAATAGCGACCGACTCGTCCGGAAATGAGCGTCACGGTGTACTGGTGGACGGTCCGCAGTGGGTGGATGGCGTACACGGCAGTGCCCTGGAGTTTGACGCAGGTAACCACGTGGCGGTGCCAGGCTACGAGGGCATACTGGGATCGCACCCACGAACCACGTGTGCATGGATCAATGTCGCCAAGACTTCGGCGAGCATAATAACCTGGGGCCCGGCCGGGTCCGGCACGAAGTGGGTTATGCGCACCCACAATGGACCCGCGGCCCTCCGTGTTGAGTGCGGTCAGAGCTATATCTACGGGACGACCGACCTGGTAGACGGTGAGTGGCACCACGTGGCAGCGGTTCTGGAAGATGACGGTTCGCCGGCTGTCGAAGAGATCAAGCTTTACGTGGACGGGGTGCTCGATGAAATAGGGGAAGCTAACCCAAGGCCGGTCAACACAGCCAGCGGCGTAGAGTATCGGATCGCATACGACCTGAACAACACGGGGAGGACTTATCAGGGTCTGATGGACGACGTGCGCATCTACGATCGCGCGCTGAGCGCGGACGACATCCAGGCTCTCATACAGAACCCTGGGGGCACGGTAACGCAGGCCCTGAGGCCGGACCCGGCTGACGGCGCCCTCCATGAAGATACATGGGTAATACTTAGCTGGCTGCCGGGAGATTTTGCTCTCTCGCACGATGTGTATATCGGTAACAACTTTGACGATGTGAACGATAGTCTCGAAGGTACTTTTCAGGGCAGCCTGACCATGGCTTCTTTTACTCTTGGCTTTCCCGGATTTGCCTTTCCCGATGGTCTTGTTCCGGGAACGACTTACTACTGGCGAATCGATGAGGTCAATGACGCCGAGCCGAACAGTCCCTGGAAAGGCAATGTCTGGAGCTTTATGGTTCCCCCCAAAACCGCTTATAATCCCATCCCCTCAGATGGAGCTAAATTTATAGACCCGAACAGTTCACTCAACTGGACTGCAGGTTCCAATGCGAAATTACATACCGTATATTTCGGAGACAATTTTGACGATGTGAACAATGCTGTTGGGGGACCGCCTCAGGCATCAGCAACCTATGATCCCGGCCCGCTGGAACTGGGCAAGACCTATTACTGGCGAGTTGACGAATCTGATGTTCAGACCATCCACAGGGGTAAGGTCTGGAGCTTCACCACGACGACCCCGGGCGGCGGCCTCAAGGGTGAGTACTACAACAACATGACTCTCTCAGGCTTGCCTATACTGACCAGGATTGATCCTGGCGTGGACTTCATCCTCGGCACCGGCTCACCCGCTCCCAACGTGGTCAATGAGGATGGCTTCTCGGTGCGCTGGAGGGGTGAGGTAGAGGCTGTCTTCTCAGAAGACTATACCTTCTACACGCGTACCGACGACGGCTCGAGACTGTGGCTCAACGACCAGTTGATCGTTGACAAGTGGGCGTGGGTCAATACAGTTGCAGATGCCCGCAGCAAGCCCATTCAACTCGTTGCCGGAGAGCGATACAGCATCCGGATGGAATGGTATAATGAAGATCAAGACGCGGAGGCTCACCTTCTCTGGGAAAGTGCCAGTCAGCCCAAGGGTGCCATCCCGACGGCTGCGCTATCACTGCCTATAAGAGCCAGCAGTGCCAAGCCGTCTAATGGTGCTGTGGATGTAAAGCAAATACAGATTCTTAAGTGGTCGATGGGAGATGCAGCCGTTTCGCATCAGGTCTATTTCGGCACCGACCGGGAGGCTGTCCGCAATGCCGATACAGCTTCACCAGAGTATAAAGGCACCAGGGACATTGGTGCCCAGACCTATGATCCCGGAAAGCTTGAGTGGGATACTACCTACTATTGGCGTATTGATGAGGTCAATAACGTCAATCCCGACAGCCCGTGGATAGGCAGCCTCTGGAGCTTTACGACAGCAGACTTCCTTATAATAGATGATTTTGAGGACTACGATGTCGGTGATAACCAGATATGGTATGCCTGGCATGATGGGCTTGGCTTTGGTACGCCGGGTACTGAACCCTACTATGCGGGTAACGGGACCGGCTCGGCCGTGGGCTGGGATGACACTCCCTCTTATACTGAGGAAACTATAGTTCACGGAGGCAGGCAGTCGATGCCGTTCGCCTACGACAACAGCTTCTTCAAGTATTCTGAGGTGGAGATGACGCTGACTTATCCGCGTGACTGGACAGAAAATGGTGTCAACACGTTGACGATTTGGTTCAGAGGCATTTCGGATAACGCTTCTGAGCCGTTGTATGTTGCCCTCAATGGCAGTGCGGTGGTCAATCACGATAATCCAAACGCAGCACAGACAGCCACCTGGACCCAATGGACTATCGACCTGCAGGCATTTGCCGACCAGGGCGTGAACCTGGCCAATGTCAATACTATTGCCCTTGGTCTGGGTAACAGGAACAATCCGTTGGCTGGTGGTTCAGGTACGATGTACTTCGATGATATTCGTCTGTATCGGCCGCCACCGCCGGCACCGTAAAACTTGTGATTTAGCTGGCAGTTAGAATTACGGTGTTGATATAGCAGATTTGTGACAATTCGGGGCTTATACCAATTGTTTCCGTATAAGCCCCACTCCAATTGATAATTGATTCAGCTTTACATAATCTTATCAAAAAAATGGGTGATCACGTGTGATTTTCCTTGACGGTAAAGTAGCTAATATGGTATAGATAACATTGTTGAAGCTTGTGCCTGAGCAGTCGGGCATCTGCGGATTCTGGTCCTCCTGTGGGTACAATTCTTGAAGTTTTTTAATAGAGGAGGAGTTGTTATTATTTATTGTGTGAGGCGCATAGTTGGAATGGAAAAAGTGTGCTTCGCAGGTAAAATATTTTACATCTTAATTAACAACCTATATTAAATCTTTAACGGAGGATTATTATGTGTAAAAAATTGATTTATTTGGTTTCTTTTGTTTTTGTACTAAGCGGAGCAAGCAACGTATCGGCCGATCTTGTTGGTCATTGGAAATTTGACGGGAATCTGGATGACTCAGCAGGTTCGGCGAATGGCACATTCGACGGTGGAATGCCCAATTACGTTGTGGGGAAGTTCGAACAGGCATTGGAATTTGACGGGACCGATGACTTCGTGAATCTTCCCTACACAAGCGACCCTACAGTCTACACAATATCTGCCTGGGTCCAGCCTGCGCAGACAAGCCCGGCCAGCATCGTGGTACGCACGAGCGATGCAGGGCCAACCACTCACTGGTCACACCAGTTGAGGATTCAAAGCTCCGGTGTGTTCGAGCATTATGCCTGGGATGGCAGCGAGCGTACTGTGCTGGGAACAACCGTGATTAAAGCTGGTACCTGGTATTCCGTGGTGCTGGTTGCAACCAACAATGGGGATGTGCGCTTATACGTGAACGGTCAAGAGGAAGGCACTGCGACAACCATTGGTACGCTATGGGCCGATGGTGACCGTTTTCTCGTTGGTTCTAACTCAGGCCACGCAATGGGCTGGTTTGAAGGGCTCGTAGATGACCTGCGCATTTATGACAATGTGCTGTCGGCGGCTGAAATAGCAAAGCTGGCGTCTCGTCCAGAGGCGTTTGGCCCTGACCCATCCAACGGTTCCCTCCACCAGGACACATGGGTGAACCTTTCCTGGACACCGGGATGTTATGCGGTCTCACACGATGTGTATTTCGCTGAGAATTTCGACGATGTGAATTACGGAGCCGAAGGCACCTTCCAGGGAAACCAGGCCGCTTCGTTTTTCGTTGCCGGCTTTCCTGGATTCGTTTATCCGGATGGTCTTATTCCCGGTACAACATATTACTGGCGAATCGATGAGGTCAATGACACCGAGCCGAATAGTCCATGGAAGGGTAACGTCTGGAGCTTTTCGGTTCCGCCCAAGACCGCCTATGGGCCCGACCCGGCTGATGCTGCCGAGTCTATAGACCCGGATGCAGACCTTAGCTGGACGGGAGGTTTCGGGGCAAAATTGCACACCGTTTACTTTGGCGACAATTTTGACGATGTCAATAATGCCGCCGGAGGTCTTCCCCAGGGATTTACAACCTATACTCCCGGCGCACTTAAATTGGCTCAGACTTATTACTGGCGCGTCGATGAGTTTGATGCCGTCGAGACGCATAAAGGCAACGTCTGGAGCTTTACTACTCAGGGCGGCGTCGGTAGCCCGGATCCATCTAATGGCGCTGTGGATGTAAAGCAGACACAGATTCTTACCTTCTCGCCGAGTGTCTTTGCAGCTTCGCATCAGATATACTTCGGCACAGATAAAGATGCCGTGAAAAATGCCGATACCGGCTCGCCGGAGTATAAAGGCACAAGGGACCTTGGTGCCCAGAGCTATGACCCCGGAATGCTTGAGTGGGATACTGCTTACTACTGGAGAATTGATGAGGTCAATAATACCAATCCAGATAGTCCGTGGACAGGCAATATCTGGAGCTTTACGACCGCCAACTTCCTTATTGTGGACGATTTTGAATCTTACAATGACATTGACCCTCCCGACCCCCAGAGCAACAGGATATTTGAAGCGTGGCTGGACGGTTATGGTATCCCGACAAACGGAGCTCTCGTTGGTAATGACCTTCCTCCTTATGCCGAGCAAACTATTGTTCACAACGGCATCCAATCGATGCCGTATTTCTATGATAACAGTGTTGGGTATTCTGAGGCGACCTTGACGCTGACTTATCCGCGTGACTGGACCGAGAAAGGTGTCAACAAGTTGACGATTTGGTTCAGGGGTGATTCGGCTAACGCTGCCGAGACGTTGTATGTTGCTCTCAATGGCAGTGCGGTGGTCAATCACGATAATCCTGATGCAGCACAGATAGCTAACTGGACCCAATGGAATATCGACCTGCAGGCGTTCGGCATAAACCTTGCAAATGTCAATACCATTGCCCTTGGGTTAGGCAATAAGAACAACCCACAGGCTGGTGGTTCAGGTACGATGTACTTTGACGATATTCGTCTGTATCCTCCCCCACCGGAGCCGGCACCGTAATCCGGATTTTAGGTAGCTATTAATTACGTGGTTGACTCCGTTAGATAACTTCGTATTTTTCATATCTAACGGGGTTGATATGGCAGATTTTTATCAATTCGGGACCTATATCGATTGATTCGGTATAGGCCCTTTTTTAATTCGCTATTTATTATTTACTATTGATTATTTGGGTTGTGCGCCGTCAACTCAAACAGTTATCAGCTTTTTTCTTTTCTGTGTCTGATTTCTGTGTTAGACTATCTGTACTTTTGTTAAGGAAAGAATGCCACAGAAAGGATGCTATGAACCAGCCGAATGAAGAAACTTATAATAATCCGGATTCCCGCCGGAGTTTACCCCGCACAACGATGCGGGGCGGGAATGACAAGGGGAGTGTAAGAGTTGCTAACGAACACGGCACGGCAACCATACACATAGAACTAAACGTAGAGGGGATGAGATTCCACTTCATCGGGGCAGGCGGTGTCGGGATGAGCGGGCTGGCGCAGCTTCTGATGAAACACGAGGCGATTGTGACCGGCTCGGACCAAACACTAAGTGATGTTATAGACGGACTTCGGCAGACGGGAGCTGATATAAAAATCGGCCACCGGGCCAGGAACCTCGCACTTGGAACGAATGCGGTTGTTATCTCGGCGGCGATAAAAAAAGATAATCCGGAATTGAAACTGGCGCGGGAGCGAGGATACAAAGTCTATAAATACGCCCAAATGTTGGGGGAGTTATTGGACCGCTATGAGGGTATCGCTGTAAGCGGAACACACGGCAAAAGCACAACAAGCGGATGGCTTACTTATGTGCTCAAAGAGGCCGGTCTCGAACCGAACTTTATCATCGGGGCCAGAATCAATCAGCTGGGCAGCTCTTCAGGCGTGGCTGATAGTAAATATTTCGTGGCCGAGGCTTGTGAATACGATAGAAGCTTTCTGAACCTAAAGCCGAAAATCGCCTGCATACTGAATATTGAGCAGGACCATCTGGATTACTATAAGAATGAAGATGAGATAGTCGAAGCGTTTGGCGAATTCGCTCTTGGCGTAAAGCCCCAAGGCGTGGTGATTGCCAACGGCCAAGATGCAAATGTGGCAAAAATTATCAGGCAGCCGGCATCCAATCTGCGCTGTGAGACTTTCGGGCTTGATGAAAATTGTAATTTCTACGCTAAGAATATTGTGCTAAATGACGGGCTTTATAACTTTGACGTTTATCATAACGGTAAATTGTTAGGAGGGACCCGGATTTCGCTGCCGGGCAGGCATAATATACTAAACGCATTAGCAGTGGTGGCTATGGCGGTCAACGCAGGGCTGGAGCCCGAACAAGTACTCGAGCTGCTGACGGGCTTTACCGGAATCGAGCGTCGGCTGATGTTTAAGGGGCGGTTCGGCGATATTACAGTTCTTGACGACTACGCTCACCACCCAACGGAAATAAGGGCATCGTTGCTGGCGATACGGCAAAGGTATCGGCCAAAACGAATCTGGTGTGTTTTTCAGCCGCACCAGTACAGCAGAACAAGATTTTTGCTTGATGATTTCTCGGAAAGCTTTAAGCTTGCCGATGTAACTATTGTGCCGGAGATTTATTTCGTCCGGGATTCGGCCTCGGCAAAAAAAGAGGTTAACGCCCGGATACTTGTCGGAAGGATAAGAGCCAATGGCACTGAGGCGCTATTTATCGACAATTTCGGGGCTATTTGTGATTATTTAGAGAGCAACGTAACCGCCGGCGACGTTGTAGTTAGTATGGGTGCAGGCGATATTTGGAAGGTAACAGATGAATTCGTTCAGCGGCTTAGAGGAAATAGTTGAAACTGATTATCCGTTGGCCAGGCGGACGTGGTACGGGCTTGGGGGGCTGGCTGATTTTTTTATCAGGCCAAAAACAGTCGAACAGCTCAAAAAGGTGGTCCGGCGATGCAACGAGAACAATATACCGATTTACGTGATGGGGTTCGGCTCCAATCTGCTAATCAGTGACGATGGCCTGCGGGCGGCTGTGATAAAGCTCGAGGCAGAGCAGCTCGCACAAATAGAGTTTGACGGTGAGGAGGTCACCGCCTGGGCCGGGGCGGAATTGAGCAAGCTGGTTTTAACGTGTGTGGAAAAGGGGCTGTCGGGTATCGAGGCCCTGACAGGGATACCTGGTTCTGTCGGAGGAGCTGTGAAAATGAATGCGGGGGGCAACTTCGGAGATTTCGGTGCAGCGGTAGAAAGCGTCACGCTGATGGACGGCCGGGGCAATGTCTTCGAAAAGAGTAAACCGGAGCTGGTATTCGACTACCGCAGAACAAATATCACTGCAAAATTCATTCTAAACGCCCGGCTGAAACTTAACACGGCTGACTCGGAACAAATCATGCGGACGGTAAAAGAAATCTGGATTTATAAAAAGAATAATCAGCCGCTGAATACGAAGAATTCCGGCTGTATATTTAAGAATCCGAAAGGGGGTTCGGCTGGCGCTTTGATTGACAGGGCCGGTCTAAAAGGACTGCAAATCGGCGGGGCGGTGGTCAGTGAAAAGCATGCAAATTTCATAATCGCCGAAAAAGGCTGTACAAGCCGCGATGTCAAAAGACTGATAGAGGCCATAAAACAGAGAGTTAAAGAACAGTTCGATATCGAGCTGGAGCTTGAAATTGAAGTATGGGATTAAGGAGCTGAAAAAACAGTGGGCAGCAAATTAAAAGTGGCCGTCCTTACAGGGGGAATAGGGTCCGAGCGCGAGATAAGTATCCAAAGCGGTGAGTGTGTTTCAGAAGCGTTAAAAGAGGCCGGCTTTAACGTGGTAACAGCCGATGTTCGTCCGGACAATCTTGATATCTTAGAGGATAGCAGCGTTGATGTGTTCTTCCCCGCCCTGCACGGCGTATTCGGCGAAGACGGGCAGCTCCAACAAATACTCCATAACAAGTCCCTTGTCTATACAGGAAGCGGGCCGACAGCAAGCAAATTGGCGTTTGATAAAATGGCGAGCAAAAAGCTCTTTGCCAAAGCCGGTGTGGCTACACCCGCGGCGATTGAGTTTAATGCTGAGACTGATATCGAGCAGCTTGAGAGCAGATTGCAGTACCTTGCAGATGAATATGTTGTCAAGCCCATAAGACAGGGCAGCAGCGTTGGTGTCAGGATTATCGCCGAGAAGCAGGAAGCTATCGGTGCCGCCCAGGAAACCTTAGACCAGTTCGGCGATTGTATGATTGAAAAATTCATCCCGGGTAAAGAAATAACAGTCAGCATATTAGAAGATGGGGCGCTTCCAATTGTTGAGATTATAAGTCAAACCGGCTTTTACGATTACCAGGCAAAATATAATGATGAGCAAACGGAGTATCTGTTCGATACGATTAGGGACCCTGCTGTAACAGCTCAAATCGAACAGGCGGCGATGGATTGTTTCTATGTGCTCGGCTGTCGGCACTTTGCAAGAGTTGATTTTATGCTGAGCGATAAGGAAATTGCCTACGCACTGGAGCTTAATACAATTCCGGGCTTTACAACGCATTCACTTTTACCCAAGGCAGCAGCGAAGGCGGGATTTACGATGAGCGAGTTATGCTCGAAAATCGTCATGGCAGCATATTCGCCACTACTAAAGTGTAAAGTGCCTAAAGTGACGCACCGCGTCATTGCGAGCGGAGCGAAGCAATCTCAAACCTAAGCAATGAGATTGCCACGTCGCTCGCCCCTAAGGGGCAAGCTCCTCGCAATGACACTCCGTGTCACTTTAGCTCACTTTAGGCACTTTCTAATTTCCTGATACGAGATTATGGCAGCGAGAAGGAAAAGAAAAAAGAGCAAGACGAAAAGAATATCATTTAAGCCCGGCACCTCAAAAAGAAAGAAGAAAAGACAAGCCAGCCGAGTCGGTCCGAGTTTGATAAGAATCTTAAAAATATTGGCAGTGGCCTGTATTTTTACGTCCGCAGCAGCCTGCATTGTGGTGGGGATAGTGGTCGGCTTTTCCTTCTTGGAAAAATACGTAAAAGAAACTACCCCCGTTTCGGAGCAGACAATCCGTCTGGAATTGGCGAATGTCCCGGCCTGGGTGAACGACCAGCTTAAGCAAAAGGTTCTGGCTGTGGCAAGAGGTGACGGCGAAGATTTAAGGCTTGATGAAAATGCCGCCGGCCCGCTGCAGCAGAATATCGCCAGAGAGGTTGTTTGGCTGGATGAGGTAACAGTGCAGAGAACGCATGATGGGTTCCGCATCGAAGGACGGTGGCGAAGACCCGTGGGGCTGGTCAAGTCAGGCCTGAGCAGATTTTACGTGGACGCCGAGCAGGTGGTGCTCGATTTTGTTCAGATGCCCCATCTGCCCATAGTAAAGATAACAGGACTGCCGCTGATAACAAGAACCCCGCCGTTGGGTGAAGTTTGGGAGCGAGAAGACCTCGCTGCGGCGATGGAAATAATAAAGCGGCTCGAACAGATGGACAGACTTGTTACGCCCGACAAGCCGCTGCTTTTTGAAATCGACAGGATCGATGTAAGCAATTTTGATGGCCGAGAAAACGCTCGGCAACCGCATGTTGTTATGTATGCGAAGG
>Ga0315539_1002834_pt1 | contig 12344 bp, 13 predicted proteins | sample SalMarSW160150MG_FD_203097 | JGI IMG/M metagenome (GOLD analysis project Ga0315539, IMG submission 203097) | Salt marsh sediment microbial communities from the Plum Island Ecosystem LTER, Massachusetts, United States - Salt Marsh Sediment SW1601-150 ... | reverse complement strand
TGATTCCTGCTTGAACCAAAGTTTTAATCGGATAAAAAATCATGGGTTGATCAAAAATAGGAAGAAGATGTTTGTTGGTACTATAAGTTAAAGGATAAAGTCTCGTCCCTAAACCTCCAGCCAGAATAACGCCTTTCATAAGATAAAAATAAGTTAGCAAAAATTCTTTTCTTTGTCAATTAAGTGTGTTTGTCAGCGATAACAAAAGCACCGTAGGATTCCGGTTTAGTCTTGGCAGTAAAGCCATTGCCATTAACCATACCGACGACTTCCTTAATCATCTCTCTGGTTGGTCCAAAATCACCAACATCAATATGGATTTCCAACTTATATCTTTCTCCATTAAGCTTCTTGGTGAATTCGGGAACTAATTTTTCCGCCAATCTTAAAGAAAGAACCGTTTCGGTGTAGATTTTATCGCGTAGACTACCGATTTTACTAATCTTTTTTTTCTGCCAGAAATAGCGGCCGCCCTTGCCTTTACGGTGAATAACGACAGCGGTAACAAAACTAATTCCCTTCCGACTGTCAGGTTTGCCTGATTTGGAATCCGTGCCAATGACCAAGCTGTAAAAATAATCCTCTTGTTCACCCATAAAATTCACTAACTCCTCAACCATTTTTTCAATGGTAATTTTACCTTGGGTGGGGTTGATAAAAAAATTACTCCCAGTCATATTTTGGCAGTATAGAAAGATTATAACACGAAAATTAGGTTCTGAGGAGAAGAAAAATGACAATAACGCAAGCCAATGTCGCCACAATCAAATATTCCCAAAGAATCCGCCAATGGAATTCTTTGCGGAAAAGATGATAAACAACTCCCCAAACAATGTAACTCATTCCCAAACCAATGGTAATCATCACTTGAATCTGACGGTTAAAATTAAAAATCCAAAATAAACCAAAACCGATTGATAAAATGGCCAGTAATGACAAATAATGTTTTAAATCTTTCATTGCTTTATATTTTACCTCTTCTTTATACTAAATTTTACAAAATTGCTCCCGGCGTGGTTAAAATAACCGCTAAAAGCAAACCACCGATAAAAATCAGGTGAGCCACATTCTTCCCAGAAAGCCTGATGATTTTCCTTTGGTAAACAAGAACAATATCCAAAACCAAAGCCCCAAGAATAAGGCCTAATAAAAAGATAGCGATTGTTTTCGTCAACATAAACGGCGAAAGTAAAGGGAGATTCTTGGTTTCTTCCTGAGCTTGAGCTAAGGCAATTTTTGATATCGGCGCTAACTCCTCTATCTCTTCTTCCTCCAGCTTAGCTGTCTCTTCAATAGTCTCTGTTGTTTCACTAACTGCTGGCTGAACCGGAGCTGAAGTCGGTGCTACTGTTGGCAAAGGTTTCTCAACCGTGGTTGATTTTTGCGCTACTGGAGCTGAAGCTAAAGGCGAGCCAAATAGTTGAACAACCAAAGTTGTTTCCACGCCATTGAGAGTACCATTAACTACAGCCACGCCGATTTCTTGATAATTCCTATTAAGGAGATTATCTTTGTGGCTTGAAGAATTCATCCAAGCCTCAATAACTGCTTGAGAATCCATGAAATCACGAGCTAGGTTTTCCCCAGCATAAAGATATCGGTAGCCGGCTTCCTGAAAAAAAGACCAGGGATCTCTACCTGAAGGTGAAACATGTGACCAATAATTAAAGGCAAACATGTCACCGCCTTTTCTTTGGGCGGCTTCGTTAAGCTGGCCGTTAATCACTAATGGACTTAACCCCTGTTCCGCTCGTTTTTGATTAGTCAGTTCAACAATTCTGTCAGGAGAAATATTAGAAGCAAAACCTAAAACCGAAGGGGAAACCAAAAGATAAAAATTAAGAACAAACTGATAAAACAAGAAAAAACCAACCAAAACCGCTAAAGTCGACGGATGAAGAATTTTAGCCTTACAATTATTAGAATTATGAGGTATAAATAAATGGCTTATCAACCCGGATATTTTCATTTTAGACACCAAAAAAACAAAATCTTTCTATAAGTTGATAATAGCACTAAGGGAAGGATTTTCAAAGAAGTTTGAGGTGGTGCAGAAATTTGGGCAAGCCGGATATAAACTTACTTTTGAAAAATCTCTGCACCACCAGAAAACCCCAAAAAATTGACAATAAAAAAGCCGGACATTATCCGGCTTATCCTATTAAAATATTAAGATAAGCTTAAGGAAAACTGAAATGGGCTGTCAAGTGGCAATTGTTTATATTGCGGCAAAATTATTTCGACTGCTAGCGAGAAACAAGTTTTACTTATTTAGCAAACCCAGAAGGATGTTTTTTATGCCATTCCCAGGCGCTTTTAACGATTGTCTCTAAATTAGAATATTTAGGTTTCCACCCCAACTCTTCCCTTATTTTATCTGCTTTGGCAATTAGACGAACCGGATCACCGGCTCGACGCTCAATAACAGTAATCCCAAAATCAATATCAGAAACTTTTTTAATCATTTTTAAAACCTCTAAAACAGAAAAGCCATGATTAGTTCCTACATTGTAAAACTGAAAACCTTTTTGAAAAGCCTTTAAAGCCAAAATATGGGCTTGAGCTAAATCTAAAACATGAATATAATCGCGAATACAAGTTCCATCAGGCGTCGGATAATTATTACCAAAAAGTTTAAAATTCTTTTGGTTTAAAGCGGCTTGCATGGTCGCCGGGATGAGATGGCTTTCCGGATGATGGTCCTCACCTAAAGAACCATCTAGAAGGGCACCACAAGCATTAAAATAACGCAAAGCAATTGACTCTAAACCATAGGCCTGACCATACCAGTCTAAGATTTTTTCGATCATCAACTTTGACTCACCATAAGGACTGGTAGGATTTTTAACAGCATTTTCATCAATCGGGACTTTTTTTGGCTCGCCGTAAACAGCTGCCGTTGAGGAAAAAACAATTTTCAAAACCTTATTTTCCAGCATGACCTTTAAAAGATTTAACGCACCAACTAGATTATTGGTGAAATATTTCTGAGGATTAATTACTGATTCGCCTACTAAACTCATGGCGGCAAAATGAACAACGGCTTCTGGTTTTTCCTCCTTAAAAACCTTGTCTAAAAGAGCAACATCTTTAACCAAATCACCTTGATAAAATTTTTCTTGAGCTATAGACTCTTTATGCCCAGTAACTAAATTATCAAAAATAATTGGTTCAAAACCTTCTTTTTTTAAAACTTGGACGGTAATACTGCCAATATAGCCGGCACCACCGGTCACTAAAATTTTTTTCTTTTTTTTCTTTTTATTATTCATACTTAGGTAAAACTAATTGTCGCCGACCATTAACTGGGATGTCAAGAACAAAACCAAAGGTATTAGCAATAGCCACACCAATTTTAAGACCAGTATAAGAACCAGGACCAAGATTAACTTCAATTTCGCTGATATCCTTCACTTCTTTTCTATTCTTTTTAAGGATTTCTTCAATTAAACCAAGGGTTTGTTCTGATTTATCTGGTCCGGTTGGTTTTTCCAAACGCTGACTATCCAAACCAACAATCGTCTTTTGATTATCAGAAGTATCAAGATAAAGTTTCATTTAATATTGATAAAAAATTAATTAATAAATTATTAATTATTAATAATTATTCTTCTCTTTTTATTGTCTAAATAATTAAACCGAATGTCAATTCTTTCTTTGGGTAATATCTTTTTTATTTTCTCAGCCCATTCAACAGCTATAATTACTCGCGGGTCAGAAAAAATTTCTTCTAAACCTAAATTTTGAGTCTCTTCAAATTTTTCGATACGATACAAATCAACGTGATAAAAACTAGGCTGATACTTTTTAACAAAGACAAAAGTCGGTGAAGTAATTCTCTTTTTAATCCCTAACCCTTTGGCCAAGCCTTGAATAAAGGTTGTTTTTCCACTGCCTAAATCACCAAAAAGACAAAGGATTCTTTTCTTAAGTTTGCCTGATTTTAAATCAGCGCCAATCTTTTGACCCAGTTTCTGAGTTTCCCTTGGGTTTTGGGTAATAATTTCCATAAAACAAAACCTCCGGCAATGACGCCAACGAAATCAACCAGCAAATCTTTTAACTGAAAAGTTCGCGTCGGCACAAAAAACTGATGAATCTCATCGGACAAACCATATAAACAAGAAAGAATTAAAGGTAGCCAAAGATTTTTCTTTTTTCTAGTAAAATTAAGAGCTCGGGAAAAAAGAAAATATAAGATGGCGTAAAAAAGCCCGTGGATAAAACTGCGGATAATCTCATCCCAAAAAGGATTTTGAGCTGCCTTTAAATTAGGTATCGAAGAAAAATAAAAAATAAGCAAACACCAGAAAACAACCGGCAGCCAAAGATTTAAAGACAAAACCATCTTCTTCATTTAGATTGAGTATACCATAACCGATACCAAGCCCAAAAAGCACTGACAAAAATAATTAATAAACCAGATACCAAAAAAACTTTAGGAAAGATTCTATTTTTAGCTGATAAACTTGCTTCATTTTCTTCAGCTCCATCACTAGCCTGATAAGGATAAAAAGCACTTAGAGTGGCGACTTCTTCACCTAAAACTTCTCCAGAGTCACTGGCTGTCTTAGAAATAACCTTAGGGGTTAAAGAAGGAGTTACCGTTGCTTTTGGTGTTGGCGTAGGACTGACGCTCGAAGTCGGTGTAGAGATTGATTCTGAAAAAATCATCACCGGACTAACTTCAATAAAATCACTAGGTCCAAAAGTTTTAGTTTCACTCCAATCATGATAGCCAGTTTTTTCCAGTTTAATAACATGTTGGCTAAAACCACAATCAACATCAGTATCACACTGACAATCATCACAGAAAGTTAAAACTTCAGGGGCATAATGATGAAGATAAACATCATCGATATAAACCTTAACATTATTTAAAATTTCTCCATCCTCATCCTTTACCTCATTAATTTTATAGGTAGCATTTGGTTTAACTGTCGGTGTGGGTGGTTTTGGACTCGGTGTCGGAGTTGAATTTGGAGTAGGCATTAAAATCTGACACTCAAAATCATTTGGTGTAGGTTGTTTAAAAAATAGCCAATCAGAACCTCCATCTGGGCTTCTGCCGGTTGATTCTCCCTCCTCATGTTTAGGAATTAAGTCTGAAAAATAAGGAACTGTATCTTGTAAATTATTATCAGAACTAAATAAACGTATCGTATCACCGCCATCATTAAGACGGTTTGAAAAATCAAATTTTCGAAAACTCTTTGGACAAATCAAACCATTTAACTCAACTTTATTTGTTTCAGTATTATCTCGCAACAACCAACCGCTTAAGTCAACAGGGATCTCAGTAGAATTATATAATTCCACCCAATCGGCTAATTCAGTTACAGCAGCAAATTCGTTAATTAAAACCTCTTGAGCAAAAGCTCCTTTTGAGAAAGATAAAAATATTGTTATAAGAATAACTGTAAAAAGAGAAAGGAAAGTTTTTCTTTGGATAGACATTGTTTTGGTAAAAAAACAAAAAACCGGATTATTCATCCGGCTTGTTCAAAAAATAATCTTTAACTTATTATAAAATCATTTGTCAATAATTGATATGGACATAACAAACATTAATGACAAGACTCAGTTAAAAACTTACAAGACGTAAACTAGTAATATCAGCAAGACTATATTTTTCGCTTAGCAAACGGTTAGAACCATTTTCCAAAAAGGGATCATTCATAATATAATCATTCCCGCTTTTCGCCTTAATCACAATAAAGTGATCGGGCCCTGAGTATAAGCCAACGATAACTGGGCCGCTAGCAAGTTTTTGGTCAAGTTCGCCACTGGAAGCTGAAGAAATTGAAATATTAACCCCATTAACACTAAAGGACCACTTAAGATAACCAACTGACGTAATAGCAGCGGGGAGCTGAGCAATATCACTAGGCTTAATATTTTTCCCCGCATGGCTCGTTAGCATCGCCACCGATGTAATAAAACAACCAGAATCCTTCATTAAATAACCCGTTCCTCCTAAAGACATATTCCCCCATTGGCTATCTCTTTGATTGTAATAACAACCCCAATCATCACATTTAGTTTGACCAGAGAGAATTGTTGCGCCACCTTGAGAAGTAACAAAGCTCCGGAAGGCTGCTAATTGAGCTTGCACTTTTGCTTGAAGTTCTTGGTATCTTTTCTCATCATTTTTAGTTTTAATTAATAAGTCATCTTTAACTGCTTTTTGTTGAGCTAACTTTACTTTATCTAATTCAAGCTTCCTCTTAGCGGCATCCAACTCTTCTTGCTTTTCCTCTTTTAAAGTTTTTTGATCTTCAAAATTGGTTCTAGCTGTTTCCATTTGAATCATTATTTGCCGGTCATGAAGTTGAACAATTCTCAAATATTTAAAACGACTAACAAAATCCGAAAAGTTTTGGGAGGATAAAAATAAACTCACAAAGTCAACTTTTCCTTTTTTATAAGTCTCGGCAATTCTTTCGGCAAAAATTTCAGAAATCTCATCTAAAGATAAATCAAGCTGACCAATTTTTGCTGTTAGTCCGACAATTTCCTTCTCTAAAGCAGTTATTTGTCTAGTCGTCAATAAAATATTCGTCGATGTGATCAAAATAGCTCTATTAAGAGTATTTAACTCTGATTCAAGCGTTAACCGCTGACTAGTTTTAGACTGTCCAGATTGATAGAAAAAATTATTACATGCCTTTAAATCATCCTCATTTAATAAATCCAATTCACCCTTTTCTGCTCTCATTTCACAATCCTGCTGAGTGATTCCCCAAACATTAATGGGTAAAAGAAACGAAAGAATAAAAAAAACAGCAAATAATAACCAAAGAAGTTTTTTTTTCATTTTTATTTCAAGTATCGTTTGACAGCTAGCAAGCTCCCTAGCGAACCAATAACGATACCCGAGGAGATTTCAATTCCTAAAACCGTCAGCATGAAGAAAGGAGAAACCGGCAGAAGATCAATACCCTGAAAAAAGCCAATGATATAGGAAGTTAAATACAAAAGTAAAAGATAGGTTACCCCCCAAGCCATAAAAGCACCGACAACCCCGTAAAACATTCCTTCCAAAAGGAAAGGAGCGCGAATATACCACCGTGAAGCTCCTAAAAGCTGGAGAATGTCAATCTCCTCTTTTCGGAGAGTAATCTTCATACCAATAATTACTAAAATCATCAATAAGGAAACCAAACCAAAAACGCCAATCAAGCTAATACCAACTCTTCTGATGTTTAAAGTCCATTGCTGTAAAGCATTAACAACATCTTCTTGGAAAACAACCTCCTCTATGGTTGGTTCCGCCCGTAAAATCTGGGCAACTTCATTAAGATGGGGAAGATTGTTGGTGGAAACCTCTAATGAAGCCGGCAGAATGTTGGCGGTGACCATTTCCAAAAGCAAGGGATCGTTTTTGTTTTGTTCCCGGTAAATATTCAAAGCTTCTTCCTTGGAAATATATTTAGTTTCCCTAACCTTGCCTGTTTGGGCCAGTTTGGCTTTAAGGGTATCAATTTGGGCTGAAGTTGTCTCGTCCTTCAGAAAAGCGGTGACCTGCGGTCGAGTCTCAAAATAGCGCAAAATTGTTTGAAAACCACCCGCCGTTAAAATGAAAACGGTGGTAATAAAAAAAGTCAGAAACATAATCAATATTGCCGCCAGCGCCTGGTAAGGCGTTCGCCGCATATGAGTCCAACTTGTTCGCCAGTGTTCTTTCATGGGAGATGATATTTTCCTTTCTTTTCATCAGAAACTAATTTACCTTTATCCAGCTCAATTACCCTCTGATTCATGAGATTAACGATTTCAAAATTATGAGTAGCCATAATCACTGTTTTGCCTTTATCATTAATTTTCTTTAAAAGGTCAACAATTTGTCTAGCGGTGCCTAAATCAAGATTGCCGGTCGGCTCATCGGCGATAATAATTTCCGGCTCATTAACCACAGCTCTAGCCAGACAAACCCGCTGAAGTTCGCCACCGGAAAGCTGAACCGGGAAGAAATCAGCTCTCTGACTTAAGCCAACCAAATCCAGAATATTTTCTACCCGGCGATTGATTTTTTCTTCCTTTTCTCCAACCACCCGTAAGGCCAAAGCCACATTTTCAAAAACCGTCCGGTCAAAAAGTAATTTAAAGTCCTGAAAAACAACGCCAATTTTTTTTCGATGCTCAGGGATTTCTTTCTTACGAAGATCTTTTAAATCAATACCTTTAACTTTAACTCGTCCCTCGGTCGGTAAATACTCCCTGAGAATCAATTTAACCAAAGTGCTTTTACCAGCTCCGCAAGGACCGATGACAAAAACAAACTCGCCTGATTTAATCTCAAAACTTACCCGGTTAAGGGCAGTCAATTCGCCAAACTTCTTGGTAACATTCTCAAATTTCACCATTAATTAGATGCCCTCAGGGCATGAATCAAGCACTTTAATTCGGCCGACATCCATCAACCAACCAGCTTCCTGACCGGCAAAGGTTTCACCCCAAACCTGAACACATTTACCTCTAAACTGATTTAAATCCAAAACCGAACTCGTCAAATAAGCTGTCTGACTGGGGCCACCTGGACGAAGTAGTTTATGACTTCCTTCAATAATCTCCTCATTGTCATTAGCCTCAATTTTCCCTTGGGCGGTATCTTTAAAAGCCGCTTCATCTTTGATACCAACCTCATTCGGCCCTTGGATCAATTCCGCCCCGCCAATTAATTTTTTAGTTTCAAGCGAACCACTGGTGGCACCTCTTTTTGAGAAAAAGTAACCGGTAACCGCACCAACCACCACAATCGCCAAAATGATTAAGGAAGGAATTAAGATTCCTTTCCAATTAATCTTTTTTGTTTCTTCTGGAAATTCTTGAACTAAATTTGCTTCTTCCATATTTATCTTCACCTCCTTCTTTATCATATCATACTTTTTAATTCTGCCTCAAGAAAAGCATCTAAATCGCCGTTTAAAACCGCTTCAGGATTCTTGCTTTCATAACCAGTCCTTAAATCTTTGACCATTTTGTAAGGATGTAAAACATAGGAACGGATTTGAGTTCCCCAAGCGGCCATCTTTTTACCTCCCTTAAGATTTTTTTCCTCTTTTTTCCTTTTTTCCTCAGCCAGAGCCCAAAGCTTAGCCCGGAGCAAATCCAAAGCAATCTTCCGGTTTTGTTCTTGATAACGCTGGGTCTGAGAGGTAACGACAATTTTTGTTGGTTTGTGAATCAAACGAACGGCCGTGGAAACTTTCTGGACGTTCTGTCCTCCCTGGGAAGAAGCCCGGAAAAACTGCCACTCCAAATCATCATCTTTAATTTTAATTTCCGCTGTTTCTTTAATCTGTGGTAAAACTTCAACTAAGGCAAAAGAAGTCTGTCGAAGTTTATCAGCATTAAAAGGTGATTGGCGTACCAAACGATGAGTTCCGGCTTCCAGTTTTAAATAACCATAGGTATAAGAAGCATCAACGGTCATGGTCGTGCTTTTAATCCCGGCCTCCTCGCCAACTGTTTCCTCAATAATCTTGGAAGACCAATCTTTTTTTTCAAAGTAGCGGAGATACATTCTTTTAAGCATTGCTGCCCAATCCATGGCCTCGGTTCCGCCCTGGCCGGCGTGAATCGAAAGAATGGCTGGCGAAGAATCATATTCTCCAGACAGAAAAGTTTTCAATTCCAATTGGGTTAGTCTTTTCTCTACCTCATTTGTTTGTCCAATCGCCAAAAGTTTTTCCAACTGGTCAACTTCTTCCAGCTCTTTTTGCAACTCTCCCAGCTTTTTCATCTTTTCACTGGCTTCACTTTGATTACGCCAAAATTCAGGCGAAGCAGACTGCGTCTCAATCTCCTTTATCTGACGTTGAATTTCTGATAAATTAAGTTTTTCTTTAACTAATTCAATTCTTTTTTTAATCTCTTCCATGTCACTCCTCTAAAATTTTCTGACAGAAATCTTTAAAGATTTGTTTTTTAATCGCTTCCAACTGTTCGGCCGGCAACTGTTTAATAATCTCAATAATCTCCTGGGTTTTGTCTTCTATTTTCTCCTCGGGATTAATTTCCTCATCAGTTGTCTCTAACGAAGATTCTAGTTGAAATTCTATTTTTTCTTTTAGCTCTGCCCCGCCAGGTAAAACCTCAATCGCCTTACCCAAAACCTGTTCACCAAAATTACTGATTTTCTCACCAACCTCGGTTGTTGGTAAAGAGAGAACTTCACCTTGAGCTTTCTTTTTCCCCTGCCAATCAGTAAAAACTTTAGCCCCAAACAAAACTAAAAGAGCCACTACAAAAACAATTAGGATTCTTTTAAGGCGTTCATTACCCATTCTCTCTATTTTAACACGAAAGTCTTTTTTGAACTTCCTCACTGTTTAATCCCCGAAGAGCATCAGAAACAATCCATTTGGCCGTTTTGTTATTTATCTTTAAAATTTACTTGGCTAGCTTACTACTAACCATACTTAGGATAACAACACTTTTTGTATTTAATCGGTTTACCGGTTTTGGGATCAATTTTTCCACAAGGGCAGGGGTCATTCCGCCCTGGTTTATTCTTAGAAACATTAGCCGAAGCTGTTACTTGTTGTTGAGGCGTCTTTTGACTCAAACCCATCTTGTCTTGGGTGTCAATATTCGTTTGAACATTTTGTGGTACGGTTGGCTTCTGGGCTACTTGGATGCGGAAAAGTCTTTTGATAGTTTCCTCTTCAATCATCCCCATTAATTTTTCAAAAGAGGCAAAGGCTTCTTTTTTGTATTCGACCAAAGGATCCTGTTGGCCGTAGCCGCGTAAACCAACTCCCTCTCTTAAATTTTCCATGGCATCCAAATGATCAATCCAAAGACGGTCAATACTCTGTAGCCAAACAAATTTTTCAATTTCCCTCATGACTTCGCTACCAACTTGTTTCTCCCGACTCTCATAAGCTTCTTTTAAAATTTTCTGCAGAAAGTCATTTATTTCTTGAGGGTTTTTCACCTTTTCAATCTGCTCTTTTAAGCGACCTTGTGAAACACTATCAAGCGGTAAAACTTCACAAAAATTATTAATGATTAATTCACTTTCGATTTTCTCTAAATCCTGTCTATTGGCAGGCATGGTTTCTGAAAAAGAACTATTAAGCAAATTAGCAATATATTGATTCATCGTTGCCTGAATTTGCTCTTTTAATTCCAGATTCTTTTCCCCTTCAGCCTTTAAAATCTTCTCTCTTTTGCCATAGATAATCTCTCTTTGTTTATTCATGACATCGTCGTATTCAACGACTCTTTTCCGCATGTCAAAGTTAAAACCCTCAACTTTTACCTGGGCCTGTTCAATCGCCTTGGAAACCAAACCATGTTCAATCGGCTGGTCTTCGGGAATTTTTAACATCTCCATCAATTGGGCAATTCTTTCACCACCGAAAAGCCTCATGACATCATCATCTAAAGAAACAAAAAATCTGGATGAACCTGAATCACCCTGACGGCCGGAACGACCCCGGAGCTGATTGTCAATTCTTCTTGACTCATGTCTTTCCGTCCCAACCACATGAAGACCACCAACCTTGACGACTTCTTGATGTTCTTTTTCCCAAGCTTTCTTTTCTCTATTCTCTTTGGAACCACCTAAAACAATGTCAACGCCTCGACCGGCCATGTTCGTGGCCACGGTGACTGCCTTTTTCCGTCCAGCTTCAGCGAGAATCCTGGCTTCTTTCTCATGATATTTGGCGTTTAAAACATTATGAGGGATACCCTTTCTCTTTAAAAACTTATCGATAATTTCATTTTTTTCAATGGAAGTCGTGCCGATTAAAACCGGCTGACCTTTTTGATAACACTCTTCAACTTCTCTGACCACGGCTGCGTATTTCGCTCTTGGCGTTTTGTAAACAATATCAGCGTAGTCAGCACGAACCATCGGCAGGTTAGTGGGAATAATAATTGTCTCCAAGCCGTAAATTCGCCGAAATTCTTCTTCTTCAGTGGCCGCAGTCCCAGTCATACCCGCTAATTTTTTGTACATTCGGAAATAATTCTGAAAAGAAATGGTGGCCAAAGTAATTGACTCTTGTTGAATAGGCACCCCTTCTTTAGCCTCAACGGCCTGATGTAAACCATCGGACCAGCGGCGGCCAAACATCAGCCGACCAGTAAATTCATCAACAATAATCACCTGGTTTTCTTTGGCGACATAATCCCGATCGCGAAGATATAAGGTTCTAGCTTTTAAGGCATTTTCAATATGATGAATGGTATCAAAATCTTTTTCGTAAAGATTATCCACCCCCAGGATTTTTTCCACCTTACGGATACCGTGGTCAGTTAAATTGGCGGTCTTTAATTTTTCATCAATAACGTAATCGGTATCAGAAGAAAGACCCCTGATTAGATTG
>Ga0315539_1002831_pt1 | contig 12350 bp, 5 predicted proteins | sample SalMarSW160150MG_FD_203097 | JGI IMG/M metagenome (GOLD analysis project Ga0315539, IMG submission 203097) | Salt marsh sediment microbial communities from the Plum Island Ecosystem LTER, Massachusetts, United States - Salt Marsh Sediment SW1601-150 ... | reverse complement strand
TAAGCGAGCTCTGGGGTGGTTTGGAGGCAGTCAAGGAGTCCCTTGCGGCTATCGGGGTTGACAGCGCCAGTTGGGTAAACAGAACCATCCGACTGGACGTCTTCGGAACTCATGTAACGGCTGAGGGAGGACATCAGAGAGGCGTGAGGTTATATGCGGCAGAAATAGAGACGATTTATACTGCTCAGCATGTTTTCTTACGGGCAGTGGATAACCACGGAGGCATCTCGGAGATAAAGAATCGGATGTTCTGGCGCAACAATCATCGTCCTGAGATTTACATCGACGTAGACAGTACGTATGTGCAGGAAAATCTCTACTGTTTGCCGGAAACGACCACGACCTGGAAAGGAATCGAGATCAGCTGGCACGGTTTGGATACCCTGGATTATCCCGATTTGCGAAGGCAGCCCGACTTCTATTACAAATGGGAGTTGTGGGGCCCCATTCGAGATACTTTGGTTCTGGATAACGCCGCTCTGGTCGACTCTTCTTTGGATAGTATCGTAGTTGAGGGACAGGCGATTTACGATCGGTGGATATTGGACAAGTCTCATGTCTTCAAGAATTTGGAGAATTGTCGAGATCCCGTCGATTTGGGGTACGGCTGGTATCTCCTAAAGGCTTGGTCGAGGGACGATGCTTTTGTGGACAGCAAGGACTCGGCAACCGCGTTTTTCCGCATCCTTAAACCTCTTTTCCGCTACGAGGAGCCCTCCCAAAGATCCATTCTGGTGCTGGATCACAGCACCTATGGGGGAGACGGGGGAGCAGCCGATACTTCCACGGTCTGGCCGTATTACTGGGGCGCACTCTCTCAGACAGGTCTTTGCGACAAGTACAATATCCATTTGTTGGGCGAAGACCTCCCTCCTGAGGATTCGTTATCCCGATATGATCTGGTGATCGCGCTCAACTTGGGGAATAAGGCTGGGATCATTGACGACAGCTATGTCAAGTACAAAAGGTACCTCAACGTGGGGGGACGAGTCTGGTTCGTGGGGATGAAGAATTACGGGGTAGCTGGTCCAAGGGGGCTCTATTATCTGACGGTAGCTCTCGGCGGTTACCCTAACACACGGGACGTAGGGACCGAGTACTGTGGAGTGGCAGGTACGTTCCTTGCTGGTTACAGCCCGGCGTTTGTGGAAAGGTTGGAGTTCACTGGTGCTACGCCCTTTGGTGATTGGGGGTTCCCCCCGCTGGACATAGATTCAGTCAGAGCAACACAACTCGTGGGTTATGATACGTTGGACCCGGGCAAGAATTTCCCCGTGTATGGCATTCCCCACGTGCCTTATCTGGTGATTTCCACAGCGTTTGATTTTCGCGGAAGGGCCCCCGTCGAGCGAAGGCTATACAGCGTCATTTCTCGTCTCGGTACATATTCACCAATGCACGGGATGCCCTGTGCCGTCAACTATATCGGACCAACATATAGAACGGCTACCTTCTGCTTTCCTTTGAATGTGATGAAAGATGGAGATGCAGCCGAGCCTGGTGCGCTTGACGCATTCAGAAAGGTGGTGGAATGGTTCTGGGAGGATTTGCCTCAACCATAATCAGGCGTTAGCACAAGCGCAAGTGTGACAGCGGGGAATGGCATCACTTGCCCATCTGATCCTGATTGGTTTTGTTACCCTTCCTCTGATCGTTCAGAGGAAGGGTAATTTTTTGCTGCACAGAATTGGTAAAAATCCCCTAATCCGTATCTGGGACACCGTTCGTCCTCTCTCGCCATGAACCCTGCGCTTCATATCTGCGGATACCGATTCTTCCTATCCAACGAGATAACCGGAAAAGGCTGGCCGGATGGAGCATTCTTGAGCACTATTCCTCGACTCCTTTTGAGAAAACTTGGATTTTTTCACAAAGGAGACAAAAAATCCTTGACAAAGGCTACTTTGAGAATCATAATATAGGCCAAGCCGAGACGGAGGACTTCAGAAATCAGGAGGTCTGGCGGAGGTCATCCATTGGGGACGAGGAAATTGAAGTGAAAGTTGGTGGGGCCGCGGTTCAACGTTTTTCGGTAAATGAAGATGGAAACATACTTTGAAAAAGGAGGTTTGGAGTGAAAAGGGTGCATGCTTTACACAGAATGGTGTTCGTGATCTTGGGCTTTATCCTGTTAGCTGGCCCTCTTTCCTTGGCACAGGAAGAGCAGCCGGCGGAAGAAGAGGTGGCGCAGAAAAAGTTCAATCTGGAAGCTTCCAAGTTGTCTTTTGGAGCTCACGGGCAGGTTTCTGTCCCCCTGGATCCTTATCTGGAAACTCATGACAATGCCGGTCCAGGATTTGGCTTGGTGGCTGAGTATGAACTCGCTTCTTGGGTGAAGGTAGGAGCAGGATTCAGGTATTCGCATCATAAAGGGGTAGACCGAACAGTCGGAACTAACGAACATCGGATTGACTGGCGGACCACCGGTGAGAGCATTTATGGAAAGTTCTTTCCTGGCCATTCTGAAGAATTGCCTCTTTTTGCTTTGGTAGAAATAGGTTTTTGTCAATTTCGTCCGACCCATCACGTTTCGTATCTGGACTTTCCTTATGGCGGAGAAGAGGAGGATGGCAAGACAAGGACTCGAATAGGCTTCGGAATGGGAGTTGGATTGGAAACAGAAATCTCGCAAAAGATAACCTTGAATCTCCAGACTCTTTTCACGACATTTGACAATAAGAATCTAGGGTTCCGTTTCGACAGCGGGTATCACACGAGGATATCGGATGAGACCCGATTGTTGATCCTGCAGGCAGGAATATTATATTCTCCTTTCTAACTCTCAACGTAATTGCTGCGCCTCGTGCAATTCCCGAGGGCTGAAGCAATAGAGCCCTTCAGGGCAGCGAGGAGGAAGAGCACGACTCAAGCGCGGATCTGTGAGCTACAAGAGTTTTTCTTTTACGGAAGCTTCACCCTTTAGGTTGGGTGAGCAGTCATAAATGCTTTATTCTCCTTTTTTCTCCCTCGTACGGAGTTTTTATCCCGGGTTCTTATGGTAGTCTACTTTTTTCTTTGAGCAAGGAATCGGCCAACAATAGCTTTTCGGAGGCTTCTTTCAAATCCGGTTCTATCTTTAGGCTTTGCTCAAACTCTTCTCTTGCCTCTTGTAACCGATTGTTCTTGGCGTAAGCTAAACCCAGATTATAGTGATAGACGGCGTTTTGTGGATCCAAGCTCACTGCTTTCTGCAGTTGGCTGATAGCTTGAGCGTGACGTCCGGTGTTGTCGTATAGGGTTCCCAGATTTGCGAAAGCCTCGGCAAAATCCGGTTTCAAAGATATTGCTCTCTTAAGATGAGACTCCGCCAGATCTATCTTCCCTTGTTGGACGCATATTGCACCTGAATTGAAATGAGCCCTGGCTATGATTTCCAAATCGTCCAAGTTATACGGGTCGCCTTTGGAAAAAAGCGTCTCCAGGTCATAGATGATATCCTCTCTTGCCAAGGCTTGATCTAATATCTTTCGGTATTCCGCCATCGCCGAGTCCCACCTGCCCTCCTCTTGGAGGATTTCCCCCAACAGCAAATCTGCTTCCAGGAAAAGCGGTATGCTCTGTATCCCAAGACTTAATGCTTCTTTTGCCTTTTGATAATCCCCCTGATTCTTGTAAGCCAAGCCCAGGTTCATGTGGGCTTCCCGGTAATAGCTCTTGAGTCTCACTGCCGTCTCAGCAGTTTCGACGGCTTGATCATAGAGTCCCTGTAGCCGGTATGCTGCCGAGAGGTTGTTGTAAGCTTTCTCCTCGTTCGGATTTATTCTCAATTCATGGTGGAACTCCTCTTGGGCTTTAGCATATTGCTTTCTTCTTAAGAGGACGATTCCCTTGTTCAAATGGACACGGGGCAAATCAGGGTTTCTTCCGAGTGCCACATCGTATTCTTCTAACGCTAAGTCGAGTCTACCCGCTTTGAGGTGGACATTCCCCAGGCTGAAGTGAGCCTGAGAAAAATCTCCCACGCTGAGGTGATAGGCATTGGAATTGGTCAGGATCGCAAAGGGAAATAAAAAGGCCAGGAATAAAGCCAAACTCCTGAGTTCCTTTCCCCACAGCTTCTCCCAGAGCCACACCAGGGCAAAAGCGGAGAAAATGACCAAAAACGGAATCACAGGCAGCCTGAACCTGGCGGTCACGAAAAAGGCGACCACGGTGAGCATGTAGGCAAGGACAAAAAGCATGGGCAAAATCCTGTTCTTCCATCTCTTTGTGGTTCGGTTTCGCTTATCGTAAAGAGACAAAACCATTCCCACAAGTCCCAGAGGACCAATGAGCCAAAAACCTGAAGTTAGAATCCTTATCAAAGACGAATATCTTCTGAAGAAATAAATGTCCTGGTTGTTGCTTATCTCAAATTTGTTCCAGAACAGATATGACTTCTTGACCAGGAGCTTGAGAGCCTTATGCGGTTCGTTCCAAATAAAACCGATTCCTTTCTGGTAGTAGAAATCCGATATCTCGGAAGGCTTCAAGCTTCTGCCTGATTCTCCTTCTGCCATCTTCTGAAAATCCTGATACTGCCAGTCCTGTTTATAGAAAATGGCGCTCATCCCGTCTGAGTTTTCATTGTTTCCTATGTAGAAGTTTATCCCTCCTTGAGAAGCGATCAAGACGAAGTCCTTTCCCGCCAGATAGTTTCTTAAGGTGACCGGAGAAATGATCAGGGCTGATCCAACGAAAAACACAACACACAAAGCCAAAACGTGCTTCAGCTTCTTCTCTTTTATGAAAACAAGAAATATCCAGAGCCATACAAACGGGATGAAGACCAGGATGGTGGGTCTGGTGATGGCCGAAAGACCCAAGATCATTCCGCACAGCAGCCAGTTTAAAAACCTGGGATTGCCCCTGGCCTTAAGCAGAAGCAGAATCAAGAGAAGATCGAAAAATATCAAGAAGGAATCCAGCAGGAGCTCGTTCTCAAAATAAAAAAACATTCCATAAGTGGCTGCCAGAAGACTTGCTACTATTGCCACCCTTCTGCTGAAGAGTCTTTTTGCAACAAGATAAACCAGGACGCAGGAAAATGAGCCGATGATATGCTGAATCAATCTGGGTATGATGTAGCTATGCCCGAAAATCTTGTAGACTATGGCTAAGAAATATGCGTAAAAGGGCGCTCGGAAAAACACCTTGCCTCCGATCCAATTTCCGCCGGCGATGTTTTGTGCCCAGACGTCGTGATACAAGGGATCCATGGTGGGGGAGAAAAAGTGTGGATTGCTTTTGACCTGAAGAAGATAGATCAGTCTCAAGATGAGGGCCAGTAGGAAAACACCGAGCAAAAAAAGCTTCTCTCTGTTCTTGTCTGGCATTTGCTTAAGCACATCGAGAATATATCGATTCTGCAAATCCTTGTCAAACCAAAAGCTCCTTGCTTTTCTTGGAGACTTCTCTTAAGTTTGTTCTTGAATGTTGGCCTGGGCCTCCTTTCAGGGTGAAGCCTAACCCCGACCAGTTTGGGTTCGGGGTGAGGGTTTATCCTGAAGGGATTCACCCTGAAGGGCGCCCCGAACCAACGTGAGATCTTGGTTTTCCATATCAGGTGGTTATTCATGGATGTGAGAACGATTCTTCTGTTCATCGGGACGCTTCTGATTATGTTAGTTGGCTTAGCCGGGGTCATACTGCCGATGATTCCCGGTGTGCCAATAATCTGGGTGGGGGCTTTTCTTTATGGTCTCTTCACCGGCTTTCAAGAGATCAATTGGAACATCCTGGGCATCTTCGCGATTTTGACCGGTTTCACAATGGTTTTGGACTTTGTAGCCAATCTTTATGGCGCAAAAAAGATGGGTGCCAGCGCATGGGGCATAGTCGGTGCGCTGTTCGGCATGCTGGTTGGGCTCTTCACCGTTGGTTTGATCGGACTTCTGATTGGCTCTTTTGCCGGTGCAGTGTTAGGAGAAGTCCTAGCTGGCAAGACCACATACCTCGCTTTGAAAGCCGGGCTAGGCACGTTCTTGGGATTCTTAGGAGGAACCCTGATCAAGTTTATCGTGGGCTGCATCATGATCGGCATCTTCTTATGGAAGGTGTTATTCTGACAGGATGGTTTCGGGTGAAACGGTAGTTGCTCGAACAATCGAGCATAATTGCGCCCGATGAACGGATCGGCAAGCTCGCAGTCTTGAGCTTGTGGTTCCTCAGACTCAGCAGCCCCGGTAAGATGAAAGGGTCGAAGGACCCAGCCCTGCCCAAGGCGGATCTGCCTATGGCAGGAACGCGACCCCTGCGGCTTTTGTACTTGCCAAATATAGAATTCAGGTTATATTGTTTGTAGTGCTGTGAGTTTTTGGGGCTGGCTGTAATTTCAATTCTAGCGGAGGCTGAGATGGGGCAATTTATTATCGCACTGGCACTTACAGTGGCATTCCTCCCGACAGATCTCTTCGGACAGGGGGATTTCGATACCTCACGAGTGGCAAGTCTGGATGAGAAGATACTCAAATACAAAGAGTTGGGATCGCTGCCGATTGAGCTGACGCCGGAGGAGATGACCCGGCTGGATGAGATCGGTATTCTCCACCAGCTCACTGCTCCCCCGTCAGGGCCGGCGAGAAATCCCGCGGAATGGGAACCGATGACCGGAGCACTCATCCGTTGGCCCCTTGGAATTTCTGTGGCGCTGATTGCAGAGATGTCTGAGGATATCGAGGTCTACACCATCGTGGCGAATTCCTCTGAGCAAGCCTCAGCCACTTCCGCCTACCAGAGCGGCGGCGTGAATATGGATAATGTTTATTTCATACTTGCTCCCACCAATTCGATATGGACCAGAGACTACGGTCCCTGGTTTATCTTCGATGGTGATGGAAACCAGGGAATAGTCGATCACATCTATAACCGACCCCGTCCATACGATGATGTAATTCCGCAAGTCATCGGAACTGAGTGGGGGATTCCGGTTTACGGCATGGACTTAGAGCATACGGGCGGCAACCATATGTCCGATGGATTAGGCATGTCGATTTCCACCCGCTTGGTTTATGCTGAGAATCCGGACAAAACCCAGGCCGAAGTCGATTCTATCATGCTAGCTTATCTGGGCAACGATTACACTGTCCTGGATTATATCGAATCCGGCGGAATACACCACATCGACTGCTGGGCCAAGTTTTTGGATCCGACCACAATTCTGGTAAAGGAGGTTTCGGTGGGGCATCCCAGTTATAATCTCCTGAACCAGAGAGCTGATTTCCTGGCCACCCAGACAAGTGCCTGGGCAAGACCCTATACCGTGGTTAGAATAATGTGTCCATCAGGAACTGCCTACACTAACTCCATAATCCTGAACAACAAGGTTCTTGTTCCGCTGTTTGGAGGTTCCGGTGACACTACTGCAATTCGGATCTATGAGGAAGCCATGGGCGGTTACGAGGTTCTGGGATTCTACGGCTCATGGTATGAAGATGACGCCATTCACTGCCGGATCATGGGAGTTACCGATCGCTACATGCTTTTTGTGGACCACATTCCGCTTTTTGATACCGAGATTTACAACGAAGATTATCTGGTCCCGGTGGAAATCAAGGATCACAGCAATGCCGGACTTATCCCGGAGTCTCTTCTGGTCTATTACGCGATCGAAACGTCGCCCTGGGACACCACACACTTGCAATCGACCCCGGACCCTGATTCTTTCTATGCTTACATTCCTGCCCAGCCGCCCGGCAAGATGATTTCCTATTACATAAAGGCTGCCGACTCTTCCGGCAGGGTAGTGACTCATCCCGCTATCGGAGCTCCGGGCGCGCACACCTTCACCATCTTGGGCGACAACGCGCCCCCGGAGATAGTGTCTCCGGATTCTTTTGCGGTGGCCGCGCTTGACACGCTTTTCTATTATCCGGAAATATATGACCCGGATGATTCAGCCCACCAGATAAGCTACCTTGACGTTCCTTCATGGTGCATAGTTCAGAACGATTCGCTGATTGGCCAGGCTCCCGATTCATCCTGTGTGGACAGCTTCCGGGTGATGGCAGAGGATGAGTTCGCTGCTGTTGATACCCAGATGGTGAGTTTGTATGTGTACATCTGTGGCGATGCCAACAGAGACGGCGAGATCGACGTAGCCGACGTTATGTATTTGATAAACTACCTTTTCATCGGCGGCTCGCCCCCTCAGCCCATGGAAGCCGGAGACTGCAATTGCGACGAGGCGGTCGATGTTGCCGACGTGATGTATCTCATTAACTATCTATTCATAGGTGGATCGCCACCGGGCTGTTAGTTCAAAGGAACGCGCGGAGTGCCGATCCGTTTTTCTGGGGTGATTGACGAAGAGTCTTCGGATTTCTGCTCTTGAAGAAAGGATGTTGTGTTCACGAGAAGCTCAGGTCTCTTTGACTGAGATTTCGCAGTTCATCTGATCCTTGTAATTCGATCTCAGCATACTGAAAAAGGTAAGGTGGAGTGACATAAAAACACAGGAAATCCAGGTAAGAATGGAGGAAGTAGGGAAAACACAAGGACTGCCCATGATTTTGCTTGACTTATGTGGGAATTATATTAACTTAGCTTAAGGGGTGAGAATTTCGTATTTAAAAAGAGGACTCAGTTACGGGTCATCTTAAAGTACGGGTTGTGGGCTGACGAAAATAAGAAGCGTGACCTGGGAATCGCGCTAGCTGGTTTACTTGGTGACTTCGAAAAAACAAAATCGTTTGGTGGAAATCAAAATATAATTTAACCAAAATCAATTTCAGGAGGATGGACTATGAAAGTTCTCAAAATCTTCGGTCTGGTTCTTCTCTTCTGTTTTGGGCTGATCTCTGTCCCGCGCCCGGTCTATACGGGGGACGACACGGATCAGGGGACAGAGACAAAGAAGTACCGTACAGGCTATAAAGTCCCGGATTGGTATCGGGAATGGCGGGAGAAAGCCGAGAAGCTTAGGGCCCCGAAAGGGGCGACCTTTCCCACCCGCTTTGACTGGCGCGACTCCAACATGGTGACCCCGGCCAGGGATCAGGGGGATTGTGGAAGCTGCTGGGCTTTTTGTGCTCTGGCAGCTTTAGAGGCTCACGTGAAGATCTACGGTGAGGTGGAGATGAATCTTTCGGAACAGCAGATAGTCTCCTGCATGACACCGGGCACAGGCTGTGAGGGCGATCACATGACTACGGCCTATAGCCTTTTCAGAACTCAGGGCTCGGCGGACGAAGAGTGCATGCCCTATCACGCCAATGATACGGATCCTTGCATTCAGCACCTCTGTGAGAAGTGGGCCAAGATTGATTACTATACACCTTACGTGCCGGTGCCCAATACCGTGAACGACCTGAAGAACGCAATCTATAATTATGGACCGTTAGCAGTGGGCTTGGCAGCTTGCGACGAATTCCAGCAATATGCAGGTAATGGTGAGTGTTTTCATTATGACTGTTACCCTATCAACCACGGTGTTCTGCTGGTCGGCTGGGATGATGAGTTGGAGTGTGGCGATGAGCAGGGAGGTTGGATAGCGAAGAATAGCTGGGGTAGCGGTTGGGGGGTCATGGACGGTTTCTTCTACATAAAGTACGGGTGCTCCGCGATAGGTGTCGACGCCGATTTGATAAATTACATCTTCCACCGCCCACTTGTTTTTCTGGAAGATTATGGAGTGGACGACGCTGCGGGAGGAAATGGTGACGGCAGGCCTGAACCGGGGGAGACGGTTCGTCTGGACTTTACCCTGAAGAATGTTTGGTCTCCTCTGGGTGAAGTTGAGGTAGTTGCCACTGCGGACACCGACGGCATAGTGATGAGTGATGATTACTCTTATTTGGGCAATATGGCTTCCAAGGAGATTCTGGACAATTCCTCGGATCCCATGGAGTTTTACGTACCCAATGACTTTCCAACCAGAAGGGTTTACTTTACCTTCCACGTGGAAGGTGATTCCGGAGGTGGGGTGATTTATTCTGCTGATACGACGGTGGAGGTATGGGTGGGCAAGGCGGAGATACTTCTGGTGGACGATGACTCCAGCAATGGCACCTATGCCGATTACCAGAGCTACTACAAGGACGTTTTTGATTCTCTTCTCATAGTCTACGATGTCTGGGACAAACAGGCTAAAGGTGATTTTATCTCTTCACCTTCCGAGTATCAGATTTTGATCTGGTATACCGGCGATCATCGTACCGAGGTTTTCTCCCAAGAGGATATAGACAGTTTGACTTCGTTTTTGGACAATGGAGGGAGATTATTCTTGACCAGTCAGGATGCGGCGGAGGCTCTGACCAACTCGGGCGATCCATCGGATTCGGCCTTTTTGGTCGACTATCTGGGGTGTACCCTTGATAATGGCAGCGCCATCCAGCGTCAGGCCATAGGGGATTCCGGGGATGTCATAGGAGACGGGGTGTATATGTATACCTGGGGAGCAGGCAGTCCTCAGAACCAGACTTCCCGAGATGTTTTAGTTCCGGGTGAACCATTTGACACGGTTATTACCTATGCTGGCTCTGGCTGGAGCCAGACCGATCTTGTGGCTGCTCTGAAGTATTTGGGAGATACCTACAGGCTGGTTTTCTTTGGGTTTGGCCTGGAAGGGACGAACATTCAGTCGGAGTTTCAGGGACATTCCCTTGCCCCCCGGCACGTCATCATGGATAGAGTTTTGGACTGGCTGGAAGGTCCCCTGCCGAGCATCAAGGTGCTATCTCCTAACGGTGGAGAGAGTTTGCCTGTTGGCGGCAGCTATGATATTCTTTGGGAGTGCACCTTGTTTGAGGACAGCGTTAAGATCGAATATTCCACCAATGCTGGAGTTGACTGGCTTGTCATCGATGATGAGACCACCAACGATGGCGTCTATTCCTGGACCGTTCCTGACGCCCCCTCAGATGAGTGTCTGATTAAAGTTTCGGATGTAGACAATGGAAAACCCTCAGATACGAGCGACGACTACTTTTCCATAATCAGCTATGTATTTGGGGATGCCAGCGGCGATGGGACGGTGGACGCAGCGGACGTGCTTTGGTTGATAAACTATCTGTTTTTGGGCACGTCTCCTCCCGACCCCCTGGCGGCTGGAGACGCCAACGGTGATTGCAACGTCGATACAGCGGACATCCTGTATTTGATAAATTACCTGTTCTTGGGAACCTCCCCTCCCAAAGAGGGATGTGCGAAATAAGAGAGAGTAGTCAAGGGTAAGAACGATCAGGAAGAAGCCCCGCAACAAGCGGGGCTTCTTTTTTTTCTCATTCGCACCATTACATGAAAGAGTTTGCACATAATGAGAAATCGGCTTCCACAGGTAAGTAGCAAACTGTCAGCAAAAGGCTCGCTGCGCAAAGATCATACACGCCTCCTGGGAGTTCTTTAGCGTTGTAATTCGTGCTATATGAATCGGTTACAGCTCCCATCCCTTTCCTGACTTTCCATAGGCTTCTCAAATAACCTCTCTTCTCGAGTACTCCCTTCAACGGCATCTGCCTTGCTCTCAAGCATATGTGAAAAACCACTTGATTTAGTGGATAAAGAATCTGGAGAGCAAAGCGGTGAGAAAAGAAGTTCCAGTTATTCTCATATTCTTGTTATCAGTTTTCGTTTCTGAATTCTCCCCTTCGTTCGCTGGAAACATCAGCCCTGGCTTAGAACTGAGATTAGCCAAGATGAGGAGCGATGAGATTCAATCATGTCTTTTGGTCATGAAAAGTCAGGCAAACACTGCGCAGCTAAACTACAGATTGAGTTTGCGGGCTGCCACCCGTAAAGAACGACATCAGGAGATTTTGAACGTTCTTAGAACCGAAGCATCTTCTTCGCAATCTGGGATCATAGACTATCTTCAGGAGAAGATCGCGCAGGGAAGCGTGAAAGAATTTAAGGCTTTTTGGATAACGAATTCCATTTTTCTCAGGGCGACCAAAGATGAGATAGAAAAGGTCTCCTCTCGCAATGACGTAGAAACGGTTTATGAGAATTACCCCGTCACTTTAGTCGATCCGGTTTCTGTTGAAGAATCGTCCGGTGATCAGACGAAAAACGAGCGCTGCTTTTCCGCCATCGCCGTGCGGGAAGCTTGGAGCATGGGATACAACGGACAAGGTAGGTTGGTCTGCAGTTTTGACACCGGAGTGGATGGAGATCACGAAGCCCTATCCTCAAACTGGCGAGGGAATAACGGTGGTCCGGCTGAGGCTTGTTGGTTCCATCCCTACGGCTCAGATTTTCCCCAGGACAAAAAGGGACACGGGACCCATACCATGGGGACCATGGTGGGAATCTCCGAAGACGACACCATCGGCGTAGCTTTCGAGGCACAATGGATCGCAGCCGCGGTGATCGATCAGGGGGCTGGGATTTCACAGACCATAGGCGACATACTGGCGGCTTTCCAGTGGGCGGTT
>Ga0315539_1002829_pt1 | contig 12360 bp, 7 predicted proteins | sample SalMarSW160150MG_FD_203097 | JGI IMG/M metagenome (GOLD analysis project Ga0315539, IMG submission 203097) | Salt marsh sediment microbial communities from the Plum Island Ecosystem LTER, Massachusetts, United States - Salt Marsh Sediment SW1601-150 ... | reverse complement strand
CACATAACACAGTAAGGGTGAGGAGCGATTGCGTCGATGGGACCCTGGGTCGTACCGGGGAATATTCCTAAAGGCGTCATGGGAAGCTGATTCCCCTGCCAGATGACCTTCTCTCCTGCAAAGTAGGCTCCACCACAGATCCCAATGTAGCCTCCCCCACCACGAATAAAATTCCTTATCTTCTCTTTACCTATTGAAGAAATATCCTGAGCATATTGGTACATATCACCACCCGGAACGCACAGAATACTGAACCTGTCGAGTCCCACGTTGTTAATGTAATCTGCCTTTACTAATTGGACCGTGTAACCCATCCATTCAAACATGTTCGTAGTGGCTTGGATACAATTATCCTCGGCGCCCCGGTCTGAATAAAGTGCTACGATAGCGCTTTTATCCGGTGCTGGTGGGTTCTGGCAATGGGGGACCAACAAAAGCGACAAAAAAACGGACAACCAACTTATCAACCATTTCATTGATTTCCACCTTTTATTTATTACTTGTTGTTTCATCTTATCCGTCTTAGAAAAATTTCAAAGAATATCCGCCGATGCTACGAAATATATTTAGGTCCGTAGCCCCGCCGTCGGTTTTTACGGCGGGGAATTTCTCTAAGGGGTGAGGTATCGCTCAGCGAGGATGTTATCATCCTCGCTTTTTTCTTTCAGATGATAACATCCACAAGGAGCATAGACCTATAATACTAATTGACAACTCTATAGATCGTTAACGTTATTGCTGTTATCATAATAAGACTGACAAAACAGAGTAAAAGGATATGCCCTATATATTGTTTGCGTGCCGACTGTAGATCACCGTCTAAATTCTTGATCTCACCTTCGATTCGTCTACGAGTTTCCATGGCTTCTTGTAAACAGATTGTATGTTTAATGAGAGCTTCCGCCCGTGTTCCTGCAATAATCGAAACAGCCTTGACGATCTTCTCATACTTAGGTCCAAACAGCTTTCTCAAAAGGCTAATAGCTAGCAGTGCTCCTCCCGCGGGGCCGATTAAGAACGCAATCGAAGATGACATGGTTGTGTAGAATGCAAACGGTAATGTAGCTCCAAGTGTATGGGTTACCGCGCCGACTAACGTCGAAGATGCAAGATAGACACCAAATCCAGAGGCTTGGGCAGCTAAAATTCCACTCGCCCCAAGAATTTCTGGCACAAACTTTTTTGCCATTTCATTGGTGGTCGAGACTTGAGCTTTTTTAACATCGGCTAATAGTTTTTCTCGGAAGAGATCTTGATTCTCAGGATCAAGTTCTTTCCAGGTCTCATTAAAAAAGTGGATTGCGATCGGCTGTTCTACCGTCAAGTCTGGCTCATTCGTGACGATTTTAAACCTTCGACATATTTCTTTCAGTATTTTGTTGTAAGTTGGTGCCTTGGGACGGAAACATCGAAATATTGTTTTACTCCAAAACCCTCTAGCAGCTTCTCTCAAACGCACCATGAGAATATGAGGTTCTGCTATTGGTACACCTAAAACGCCAGCAAATGCTTCAGAGAACTTTGGATCTGCTTCTTTGAGAATCTGGCTTGGAGATTTCATAAGAGGATCATTTAACTCAAGATAGTGAATCTTTTTTTGCACTTGAGAAAGCTCTTTTGATTTCTCTTCTCGCTTGATTTTCAATTCATACACCTGTTGACGGGCTTTCAACAGTCTTCCAATAGTAGTTTTGACGAATAGTCGAGACCAATTCAACATTACAACCTCGAAGAAGAAAGCCGTCTTTCGCTGAGCGAGGATGTTATCATCCTCGCTAACATCTCTCTTGTGGATGATAACATCCACAAGGAGCAGAATAGCTATACTAAGTCATCCAAAGATTCCTATCCAAACTCCTGTATTGAATCGCTTCGCTTATGTGCTGAGGCAAGATATTGGGTGCGTTTTCCAAATCTGCGATCGTGCGGGAAACTTTTAGAATGCGGTCGTAGGCGCGGGCAGAAAGACCTAAGCGCGTGATCGCCTGCCTCAACAATTCCTTGGAATCATCATCTATAACGCAATATTTTGCGATCTCCTTAGATTCCATATGAGCATTACAGAAGATGCTCTTCTCTTCCTTGAATCTTTCCAATTGAACTTTTCTTGCCTGGTTTACCCTTTCCCTGATTGCCTCTGAAAGCTCGCCGGTTGCGTGACCGGAGAGTTCTTTGAATTTCACCGACGGAACTTCTATATGAATGTCTATACGATCCAACAAAGGTCCTGATATTCTCGACATGTACCTCTGGATTTGCAAAGGAGTGCAGGAACAATCATGCGCGGGGTCACCGTGATAACCGCAGGGACAGGGATTAAGGGCTCCCGCAAGCATGAATTTGGCGGGATAGGTCAATGACATGGACGCACGGGAGATGGTAACCCTGCCGTCTTCCATTGGCTGTCTTAAGACCTCTAAAACGTCCTTGTGGAATTCCGGCATCTCATCTAAGAACAAGACTCCATGGTGAGCAAGGCTCACTTCACCGGGACGAGGGATTCTGCCGCCGCCGATCAAGCCGGCATCGCTTATGGTATGATGAGGCGATCTATAAGGACGCGTGGCTATCAGGGCAGCATCGGGTGGGAGAAGACCTGCCACCGAATGAATCTTGGTCGTCTCCAAGGCTTCGTCCAAAGTGAGATTGGGCAGGATGCTGGGGAGCCTTCTGGCCAGCATGGTCTTGCCTGATCCTGGCGGACCGATCAAGATAATGTTGTGTCCACCGGCTGCTGCCACCTCCAGGGCCCGTTTGGCATGCTCCTGCCCTTTCACATCCGAGAAATCTATGGGATACTTCAACGCTTTCTCGAATACCTCGGATATATCGATCTCAAACGGTTCTATGGTGTCACCATTTTCCAAAAACTCTATGGTCTGATTCAAAGACTCCGCCGGATATATGTTTAAACCTTTGGCCATGGCGGCCTCTTTGGCATTCTCTTTGGGCAGAATCATTCCCTTTACGTTGGCACATTCGCGGGCATAAAGTGCCATGGACAGAGAACCACGAATCGGTCTCAGGCTTCCATCCAGGGAGAGCTCACCTAAGATGACATAATCGTCAAAATTCTCTCTGGCTGTCTGTCCGGTCGCGGCAATTATACCGATTGCCATAGGAAGGTCAAAAGCGGAACCTTCCTTTCGTACATCTGCCGGCGCAAGATTGATGGTCACCTTTTTGTTGGGGAAGCGGAAGCCGGAGTTCTTGATGGCAGACATAACCCGTTCCTTGCTCTCCTTCACTGCACCTTCAGGCAACCCTACGGTGGCAAAGGCAGGAAGCACAGGAGTGATGTCCGCTTCGACTTCGACTATGTAGGCATCTATGCCTAAGACCGCACTGGATAAGACTCGTGCTAACATGGCATCACAAAGTTAAATATTTGAAATTCCAGGTTTGGCAGCCGCCCCGCTTAGTGGAGCGGTCAGAAAACCAGAACATGCACAACCTAAAGGGTGCTGTCCACCTTAATATGAAAACTCTTTTGAACCATCGGGCTGTAACATCCATTGGATATCAATTCTACGATACCGCACAGAATCTGAGTGAACGTTATATCCACCTCCTGTCTTCCTGCATTTGGCATATCTTCCATCTTGAGTTCTCACTACGAAATGACGCATAGTATCTCCGACGCCTACATATGGGACAAAAAGTTCAGAGTAATAGCCTGTATCGGGCGCACAAGAGATGAAACATAAACCCTCGGGTTCCGCAGGCATTCTGGTTATATTGTCTCCTCGAGTTACAAGAATCTCGTATTCTCCATCATACCAAAGGTCTGCACTATCCGGAGAGGAGACGTTCGTTCCCTTTGGAAAATTGAATCCTTGACTGGTCGAATCAGAGCCATCAAGGTACCATGCTAAAGAGGTCTTACCGCCTGGAAGGAGCTGGATATCTGACACCTGAAAGGTCTTTCCTTTTTCTACTACCACATAGGCTGTGACGCTGTGATAGCTCATAAAGCGGAAAGTAGGCGAATCAAAAGCACCGATGTTTAGATAGTAATAACCTGGGGGGACATCAGGAAATAGATATTCCCCATTTGGTCTGATATGGCTTATCCTTGTAATTATATCATTCAAATAAACCATGGCATTGTGGTAGCTAGGCATTGAAGAAAAATGTAGCCTGGAAAGAAACGCATATTTATTAATATGATCTTCGGGCCGTCCCCCATAATAGGAGATCTTTCCCTTGACCTCTCCTACTTCCAGGGTCCCCTGAGTGGGGTAATGACATTTGTTTGTCTCACATCCCGCAACCAGGAGCAGAAATGCTAATAATGATGCTGCCTTTCTCATATTGGTTTCCTCACGAACTCCATTTCAGCCTACGATCAGAAAACCACGAATATGCCGTCGTGGGGCGGGTACGTTCTCCTTACCCCTTCCCCAATGGACAACATTTTTGGAATATAGGATGCCTTACAAACCCAGAGTTTCTTTGCTCATATCTCAAATACCCAGGCACAGTAAAACTCGTCCGGATGATCATCCGGCGGACATGCGATGCAGGTGGTGCGGATGCGTGGATCGATGGCCCGGGCAAACTCACTGTATTCCACAACCCCAACCGGCTTACATGGAAAATCCGGAAGTCCTCTTCTCTTGCGGGCAGACTGGACCCGGCAGTCGTTCATCCGAAAGACGAACCGATTTTCGCTCTCCTCTGTGATCTCCTGTTTGTTCAATCTGGCGTACAGGCGATAGTCCAAAGCTTTTTTTAATCCTTCCAGTCCGCTTCCCTTGAAGATATTGTGCCGTTTCATTATCCTTTCCGCTTCGATAACGGTGAAAAGTTCCCAAGCTTTCCTATCACAATCTATGGCGGTTTCCATCCCAAATCTCTGCTCCACCGCCTGAAACCACAAGCCATCGTGTGCCAGCCAATTCTTGGCAAAGTCATCCAGCATGCCGATGAGTTGTTCTCGAGGGAGATCGTCCAGGTTGGTCATATGTTGTCCTTTCTTGTTTTTTCTCGGTTCAGGGAATAGACCAGGCAATTCAAAATCTGGGGAGCAAAATGAAAAACTACAATTCAAAAATCAAAATTCGCTCCTAAACTCTCATCACATCTCTTTGATTTTGAATTTTGCACTTTCTTCTTATGTCGGAGCATGTTTTTACCCCTGGCCCAATCCCAATAGGTCATCACTCGGTTACCTTGTAGACCTTGTCGTGGTCTCGAACGTGATCTTTGACCTTTATTCCGATGGAGTCTCCGGCTTTAACACTCTCGACGTTCTCATGCTCAATCTGCATGGAGTCGACGACTTCAGTAAGGTCGGTGGTGTGTCCGTGGATGTGGATGGTATCTCCGACGGAAAGCGTTCCCTGGGTGATTTCGATGGCAGCCACGCCAATTTTGGCGAAGTATCCCGATACTTTTCCGATTTCCTCCTCAGGCATCTTTTCCCTCCTTTGGTACTGGATGGTTGACAGTTTGAGAATCTAAGGTTTCATTTCGATCCCCACATGTTTTTTATCTAAATTAACTCTAATATAAATCCAAAAGACTTGGATGCAAGCGAAAAAATCGCTTTTTTATCCCTACAGCTACGATCTTAGACCGCATGGGGATTAACGGAAAGTATTGACAAACTTCATTCTTGTGTTATCTTAATAGAGGAAGAGAGTTGTTTACAGGAGGCCCCCTTCATACTGGTCGTCGATGTTGAAACTAAATCCCAAAAACGTAAGGAGACATTATGAGATTTCATAGCTCAAAGTTGTCGCTGATTGGTTTTACAGTCTGTGTATTTGTTTTGAGCGCCGGTATCGTTTTAGCTCAACAGCACAGATCTGAAGTGTCTTTCTCACAGGCGGAGTTGTCCTTCGAGAGAGTATCCGGTTACGACGCGATCAAGTTGCCGGGTACACATTTGATGAACAGGATTGGAGAGCCGGCTCTTCCGGTGAGAAATGTCTATGTGGCTTTGCCCCGCGGTGTTCATGTCACAGGTGTTCGGTTGGCATCGTTTGAGGCCCAGGAGATTTCGGGGACATATCACGTCTATCCGGCCCAGCCTCCCGTGCCTTTGATAAAAGGCGCTAAGCCTGGTCCCTTCGTTCCACCAAAGGCTTCGATATACAGTTCCCCTGATCCGTATCCGACCGACTTGGTGACTTATGTGGGGACCGGGTCGCTTGGGGGACAGAAGATAGCCATGCTTCAGGTGCATCCGGTTCAGTACATCCCATCGGAAGAAGTACTGCGGTTTTACGACCGAATCGAATTCGATCTGGTGACAGAATCGGACCAGGGATCTCCAGGCACGATTGTCCGCAGCCACAAGGCTCAGGGGTACTATGATAAGATCTCCAAGGGGCTGGTGACCAATCCCCAGGACGTGGGTCAAAACGTCGATTTTGCACTCCCTTCGGGCGATCATTATGAATACCTGATCATCACCAACGATGAGCTGGCCTCCGCATTTGAGCCTTTGGTCCAATGGAAGACGGAAAAGGGAATTCCCGCCGCGATAAGAACCACATCCTGGATCAACTCCAACTACAGTGGCATTGACCTGCAGGAGAAGATCAGAAACTATCTGAAGACAGCATTTCAGGATTCCGGAACCGTGTGGGTACTTTTGGGTGGTGACACTCAGATAGTCCCTTGTAGATATGTCAGGATCGAGCTCGAGACACTTACTGAGGACATTCCCGCAGACCTTTATTATTCCGATTTAGACGGCAACTGGAACTACGATGGTGACAGTTGGTACGGCGAACCTGAGGACAGCGTGGATATGTTTCCGGACGTCCTTGTGGGGAGGGCTCCGGTGAGCGACATTCAGCAGGCTGAGAGATTTGTCAATAAAGTATTCGCTTACGGCAAGACTCCGGCATTAGATTATCAACTCAACAGTCTGTTCTTTGCCGAATACGCCGATGCGGTTACGGATAACGCAATTGCCAAGGACATGATTATCGACAGGTACGTACCGGATAGATTCGACCCGGTAAGCAGGCTTTATGAGAGCCTTGGGAATCTAAGTGCAGGTGCGGTTGTCGACTCCCTTAATCTGGGAGTGAATATAGCCAACCATTGCGGGCACGCATACTATTACATTTTGAGCACCGGCTCCAGTGGCCTGTACAATTCAGACTTCGACGGTCTCACCAACGGCCCCAGGTACACTGGTGTGTTATATTCTGTGGGGTGTTGGCCTGCTGCCATAGACTATGACTGCATTGCCGAGCATTTCGTGAACGCCCCCAACGGAGGAGGCTTCTTCGTTGGCAACTCCAGATACGGCTGGTTTTCGCCGTCTTTCCCCGGATATAGTAGCTCCGATCTGTTCGACCAGGCATTCTTTTCGGAAGTGTTCCCCAAGTCCAATCCTCGTCTCGGGGCAGCTTTGGCTGCGTCCAAACTGCAGTATGCCGCTGATGCACAGGCGGTCAATGATTATCGTTGGATTTGCTTCTGCCTGATCCTTTTGGGCGATCCCGAAATGGCGCTCTGGACCGACGAACCCGATACGCTCACTGTCCATTACGCCGACAGCGTCGTGGTCGGAGAGAGCGAATTCCTGGTTACCGTAACGGACGGTGGGCAGCCGGTGGAGGATGCACTGGTATGCGTACTCAAAGCGGATGAAGTGTATGACGTCGGTTTAAGCGGGGCCGACGGGCAGGTGCAGTTCGGAATACCTCCCGCCTCAGCCGGAACCCTTTCGGTTACAGTGACCGCCCAAGACTTCTTGCCTCACCAGGGTCAGGCTGTGATCGTGTCAGGGCGACCTCATGTTGCACAATATGGCTATGTGATCGACGATGTCTCGGGCAACGATGACGGAATAGTGAATCCGGGAGAGACGATTGGGCTGTCTTTGACGTTGAAGAACTTCGGAGATCAAACTGCTTACGGAGTGATTTGTTCCTTATTCACCTCAAGCTCTCTGGTGGAGACGATCCCAGATGGTGAGGATAATTACGGCGACCTAACCCCGGGTGGTAGCGCAAGCGGCGAATTCAGTTTCGAGGTCTCTTCAATTGCCTCTGATCGGGATGTTATCTATTTCGATCTGGAGGTCACAGCCGACGGTGGATACTGCTGGGATCTGCGGCTGGCTATCACTGTGGGTGCTCCGGTCGCGGTTTATCTGGGGAACCACATCACCGATTGGCCCGGTGGAGATGGTTTCGCTGATCCCAACGACAGCATAAGCTTGGAGGTGGCCATCAAGAACCAGGGTTTGGGGAATGCCGTGGGCATATATGGAATCCTGAGCACGGATGACGGCTACATTGACATTCTGTCCGATAGTTCCTGGTTTGGTGATCTTGGGCCCGACGACAGCGCTGGATCGCAGACTGCGTATGAATTGACCGTCAGCGAATCTTGCCCGGATGGGCACAGTGCCTGGCTGTCGCTGGCGCTCATCGGAGAGGCTTATTCGTCGGTCGATTCCTTCCCTCTCTTGGTTGGAGATGCCGGCTTCTTCGATGACGTAGAAGATGGAGAGGGGGGATGGGTTCATTCCGGAACCACTGACGAGTGGCACATAACCGAGCACAGAAGTTACTCCGAAGGTCACAGCTGGTACTGCGGCAACGAAGGAACCTGGCAGTACAGCAACGGTTTTACCGCTTATCTGGTTAGTCCCTACATCCTGATAGCAGGCGATGCCCAGCTCAGTTTTTGGACCTGGTATTATCTAGAGTCCGGTTGGGATTTTGCATTCTGTGAGATCAATAGGGGAGAGGGATGGATCGAGTTGGCCATGATGACCGGCCAGAGCGCCGGCTGGGTGGAAAAGATCTATGATCTATCGGAGTATGCCGGCGATTCGGTGCAGATAAGGTTCTCCTTTTTCAGTGACGATGATCCTGCTCAATTCGAGGGTTGGTATATAGATGACATCCAGATCGCGCCCCGCAAGCCGGATTATATCTGCGGAGATTGTAACCACGATAGTCTGGTGGACGTCTCCGATGTGCTTTACCTGATCAACTACCTGTTTACTGGAGGCTCCGAGCCGATTCCGCCGGAGAGTGGAGACGTCGACTGCAACTCACGTATTGACATTGCAGACGTGATGTACCTGATCAACTATCTCTTCATTGGGGGTCCGCCGCCTTGTATGCCTTAGGGCAGCTGAAATTTCTGATTCTTAAAAGACGCCCCGCCTTATGCGGGGCTTTTTATTTGTTGCATTCTTTTTCAATCGAGAATATCCTATATTAATAAAGTTGATGATTCTTCCCGCAGAAGTGAGTTTGTTTGGAAGCCGTAAGCAAGAACCGCGTATGCGAAGAACGCGAAGACGGATTCTTCCTTTCCATTGTTGAGATGACGACCACAAAAACGCCCAAGGAAGCACTGCTCTATGATAAACTTCCGGACAAAACAGTCCGGTGCAACGTCTGCCAGAGAAGGTGCTTAATCAAAAACGGAAAGCTGGGATATTGCTGTACCCGGTCCAATGATGGTGGAAAGGTCCATAGTCTGATCTACTCCAAAGTCTCCTGTTGTATGGTTTCTCCGATCGAGAAAAAGCCATTGTTCCACTTTTATCCCGGCAGCCAGTGGTTATCTTTGGGAACTTTGGGATGCAACTTCCGATGTCCCGGTTGCCAGAATTGGGATATTGCGCACGCGAAACCGAAAAAAGGAGAAATGCAAACCGACTCCATCACTCCCGAAGAATCAATAACCCTGGCAAAAGAGCACAACTGCAATGGGATCTCCTGGACTTACAATGAGCCGACCATCTGGTTTGAGTACACTTTGGACGGAGCAAGATTGGCTAAAGAGAATGGTCTTCTCACCAATTACGTGACCAATGGATTCATCACCAAAGAAGCCCTGGATTTGATCGGCCCCTACCTGGACGCTTTCAGGGTCGATATCAAAGGATTCTCGAATGATTTCTACAAAAAGATTTGTCACGTCGATGATTTCAAGGGAATTTTGGAGGTGACCAGAAGGGCAAAGGAGAAATGGGGGATGTGGGTTGAAATCATAACCAACGTAGTTCCCGGATATAACGACGATGAGCGGCAATTGAGAGGAATTGCCTCCTGGATAAAAGAAGATTTAGGCGAAGAGACTCCCTGGCACGTAACTCAATTCGTCCCCCATTTAGCGCTCTCTCACATACCGTCTACTCCTGTCTCTACTCTGGAAAAGGCGAGAGAGATAGGATTTGATGAAGGATTGCAATATGTCTATTTGGGCAATGTCCGGGGGCATCCCGCTGAAAACACTTATTGTCATAATTGCAGGAAGCTCTTGATAGAAAGAAGGGGATTCTACATTTCACTGAATCAAACCAGAGATAGCACATGCCTTTTTTGTGGGAATGCGATCCCTGGAAGGTTCGAATAGGAAGAGGTCGGGGAAGGGTCGAATCTTGTCCCAAAACGCGGGTCCGACGCCTGTCCACACCGGATAGTGTTTTTCCGCTGCACTTGTTTCTGCGAAAATTCTTTCTTGTTAGGCTTGACAAGAGCAGCAAAAATCTTATATTAATGGTATAGAAAACAGTTTACAACCGATCTCTACAGAGGAAGAGCTATGAAGAGAGCACTCTTGGTTGGTTTGCTTATTCTCTTTTTTGCCTTGCCTCTCTTTGCTCAGGTTGACACCGCTTGGGTGAGAAGATACGATGGTCTGGGAAAAGGCGATGATGGAGCTTCTGCCGTAGCCATAGATGGTTCTGGCAATATCTATGTGACCGGAGTGAGTGTTGGCGGTGAGACATCCTTTGATTGCGCCACGATAAAGTACTATCCCAATGGGGATACGGCCTGGGTGAGAAGATACAACGGGCCGGAAAACGCTGAGGATGGCGCTTCGGCGATAGCCGTGGACGGTTCTGGGAATGCCCATGTAACGGGACATAGTTGGAATAGCGGGACAGAGGGCGACTATGTCACCATAAAGTATTATCCCAATGGAGACACTGCCTGGGTAAGAAGATACAACGGGCCTGGAAACTACTGGGATTTTGCTCGTGCCATAGTTGCAGATGCCTCCGGCAATGTCTATGTGACAGGAAGGAGTTGTGGCAGTGGGACAGGCTACGACTATGCCACCATAAAGTACTATCCCAATGGAGATACTGCTTGGGTGAGACGATATGACGGGGGCGAGTGGGATGATGCTCATGCTATGACCATCAACGGATCTGGCAATATCTACGTGACCGGAGGAAGTTACCGCAGTGGGACAGACTTTGACTATGCCACCATCAAATACGATTCTTCGGGCAATGAGCTTTGGCTACAAAGGTACAATGGACCCGAAAACGACGTAGATCACGCCAGCGATATAGCCGTAGATAATTCTGGCAATATATACGTCACGGGATACAGCTGGGTCAGCACCTCGAACGGCGACTATGCCACCATAAAGTACTATCCCGACGGACATACTTCCTGGGTGAGAAGATACAACGGGCCCGCAAACGACCAGGATGTCGCTTCTGCCGTAGCGGTAGATGGTTCTCACAATGTCTATGTGACCGGATATAGTTTTGGGGCTGGATTAGGCCCCGACTATGTCACCATAAAATACTATCCTAACGGAGATACAGCCTGGGTCAGAAGATACAATGGGCCGGCAAACGACCACGATGTGGCTTCTGTCTTGGCCATAGATGGTTCCGGCAGTGTCTATGTGACCGGAGGAAGTTACGGCAGTGGGACAGAGTATGACTATGCCACCATAAAGTATTATCCCAATGGAGATACAGCCTGGGTAGTAAGATACAATGGACCAGGAAACGGGGAGGATGTGGCTTCTGGCATAGCCTTAGATCGTTCTGGCAATGTCTATGTGACCGGAAGAAGTGACGGCAGCGGAACATTCAATGACTACGCTACCCTGAAATACTATCAACACAACGATCCCCCTGATCCTTTTTCCTTAATCTTTCCTCCCAGCAAAGCTTCCACTCTCCGGAAACTTCGTTTTGATTGGGAGAGCGCCACAGATCCCAATCCATTCGACCAGGTCAGATATGATCTCTACATCAGCACCTCATACCACTCCTTTCTGGATTCCGCCACCATCGACAGCAACTTAGTGGCAAGCGAACATACAAAGACTTTGGATTATGGAACTTATTATTGGAAGGTGATAGCCAAGGATAACTTTGGAGCACAAAGGGAATCAAACGAAATTCGCAACTTCATGGTGACAGGTATTCACGCTTCTTTGGGGAATTTCAATGGAGATGGCTCCATTGATGTTGCGGACGTGGTCTTTTTAATAAATTATCTTTACACATCAGGTCCTGCCCCTGATCCTTCAGAATTGGGGGACGTTAATTGCGACGAGGGGGTGAACATCGCGGATGTGGTCTTTTTGATAAACTATCTCTTTAAGAATGGA
>Ga0315539_1002821_pt1 | contig 12371 bp, 8 predicted proteins | sample SalMarSW160150MG_FD_203097 | JGI IMG/M metagenome (GOLD analysis project Ga0315539, IMG submission 203097) | Salt marsh sediment microbial communities from the Plum Island Ecosystem LTER, Massachusetts, United States - Salt Marsh Sediment SW1601-150 ... | reverse complement strand
GAAGAATCTTTTCAGGCGTGTGCCCATAACTTCTGCTGGAAAAGTTGTCGGCATTATCAGCGTGCCTGACATTATCAAGTATATACTGCAGGTTAGCCGAGGAATCTGTGGTAAAACAACAGGCTAAATACGCCAAAGGCGTACACTGCAGCGTATTTAGCCCATAGTTTGGAGCCCGGCTATCGTCTCGGCGAAGCGCCGAGCCGTAGCTGAACAGGGAGGGTTTGTGGGAGTCCTTAATGTGGGATTATGCTAAACACAAAAAATTTCAGCGTAGTATCGGACTTGTCCGACAAGTCAGAGTGCACTGAATTACCACAAGCTATACCCAATCCGCCGAATCCTGTCTAAGGAGGGACGGTTAGGCGGATTGGGATTATTTTCTTTCTTTAAACACATGCTCATTGGGGGGATTTCTGCAGGTTTTCTGATTGTAATCCCGTTAGATAAGATACCTTGGAAAGATTTTATCTCATATGTTTTATCTAACGGGGTAAATTCCAGGAACCGAAATGTAAAAGTTTGTCCTCCGATAGGAGTCCTTCGGACTTTTGTATCTCTTGCCCCTGATGTTCAAGTATGACCAGAGCCTGTACTCCACAGTCCACAGGATGCCTCACGGCAGATGCCCTACGGCGCTGCGGATGACGTGAACAATACTGTTGAATCTCATCCGGCGTCATTACCATAAAAGCGGTTGAAAGGGCATCAGCCGTTACAGCATCCGCAGCACAGACCCAGGCGGCAAGTTTTCCCTCGACCGGTTTGGCCTGTCGCGGGTCAATAATATGCCGGCACCACTGCAAACCTGAGCCGCTCATAGCCTGGTTTTGCAAATAGAGATAAGCTAAGGTCTGCTTGCGATTGCGAGGATTGCTTAATGTAACGGGCCAACCTTTTGTGTTGACCGGAGCATTAAGGGCTAAAGCCGAGCTATAGCCGCCATGAAGCAGGGCAATGTCAATGCTCCATTCGCGCAGCAATTCGGCCATCCTGTCAAGTGCGTACCCCTTGCCAATACCGCCGAGGTCGATTTTCATCGGGCTTCTCAATAGCTCCACCGTAAAGTCGGTCTCGTTCAATTTTATCAGGTTCATGCCTGTATTCTGCCTTGCAACATCCAGCTCGGCCTGGTTTGGCGTGCGCGCGGTCTTATCTTTGTTAAGCCAGCACTTCAGGAGAGAGCCGGCAGTAACATCGAAAGCTTTGTTGGTTTCATTATAGATATTGAAGCTTTGCTGCAGACATTCAAATGCAGCCAGACCGATTCGCAAAGGCTGATTGGCAGCGAGGTTGTTTATCCGGGATATGTCACTATTTTCAATGAATCTGCTAATCTCAGCTTCAATGCGATCAAGCTCATTAAAAGCCGCCCTCGCCGCCTGCTGAGCATAGCGTATATCGTCATGCTGAATATAAATCTCGAAGGTGGCCGCCATGGCCTCGTGGCAAAAACGGTGAACACCGGTTATTGCACACCAATCACCCTCGATAAAATTATCTGGTTGGGGATGATTCATTTCTCATCCAAAAAAGATCCTACGTTAAACGTGGGCTGAATAAAAATATATTTAGCCCCGCAATTTGTATGTGTTTAGCCAGATACGAAATACTTGGCCATCCCCAAGCTTGGACTCCGCTTCGCGGAAGTCCAGCGCTTGGGGCTGCCACACATTCTTCTTTATTGGGTGGCAGCCTCAAAGCCGTAGGCTTTGGGGATGGTTTTTTCCCCTGGCTAAATACGTACCGCAATTTATTGCGGGTTTTTTATTTGTTGTTGCAAACGGTCCCACAATTCTTTCGGCACATAGCCGCGTAATTCGACACCAGGCCGTAGTGCCAGATAAGTATCAAAAAGAGGCACATACAGTTTCTTTTGTCCCGGCGGCGGCAGCTCATATAACTTTTTTAGAAGCTCTTTCTCCACACCCGGAGAGGCAATAATAACAGAAGCATGAACTACCCTGTCTGTAACAGCGTTCCAGTAACCGACATTTGGGAAGGATCGCAGATACCACGGGAAAGGCCAGAAATCATGCTCGTCAGGACAAATAAAGTGAATCTTCGTTTTTTCCCCATCCTCAACCTTAGCGATTTCCTCTACACGCTGAACCATGGTGAAAATGTCCGTCGTTGTATGAGCGTAAACGTAAGGATTGCAAGGATCGGCGTAATATCTGAAATTGCCTAAATAAGCATGCCAGGCAAGATGGACACCACCGGCAAGCAATAAAAAACTAATAAGCAAACGAACCCAAATATGCCGCGTCAGTTTTAACACGACGGCGGCTCCGACACCGGCTAATAGAATCATGCCGTGCAGGAAGCTCAGCATACACCAGGGTGTTTTATATCTGATAGCAGAATACACAAATGTCATTATAAGCGTATAAAAGGCAATGAATCGGAGCAGATTAAAATCGACCCCGTCGAGGGCGGGCTTGATCCGGTCCTGGGCTTCGCCCTGGGTTGGAGATTTTCCTCTGACAGCAAAAATAAAACCAATTACAGCCAACAAAACAATAAGAGCTTCGCTCCAGAGTGGACCTGAGCCGGCTTTGGAATAAATGAGCATCTTCAGGTAATAATACCATGGGTGAAAATGCAGACTATTCCTTCCCGCTCGGTCAAAATAAGTGGTATAAGAGCGAACAGAATCTAAAATCCCATTAGGGTTGGAGAAAAATGATGAATAAAACAAAACTGAAATCAATACAGCAACTGTAAAACCTACAATTAGATGCCAGATAGAATTTTTAGCCCCCAGTTTCACTGGGGGTTTTCCCCATAAGCGCATCAACAAAAGCGCCAACAATATCGCACAAAACGCAATGATAAATGTTTCTTTCGTGGCGTGCATCAGGCCGAGGGACATCCCGGCCAGGAGAATCCAGAGGATTTTTTTACTTTGTGTGTAACGGTAGCCAAAAACAATAAAAGCAAAAGTAAAGCAAACCAGCAGCATTTCCTGGACGTAATACCGGCTGTAAAAAACCATTGCCGGCGAGATAGCAGTTAATATGGCGGCAAAAACAGCGCTATTCGTACCCATTCCATCGGCGATTAACAAAAGCAGCAGCACAAGCAGTACGCCGAAAAAAACAGGCACAATGCGTAGTGTGAATTCATTAACTTCGGTAAACTTTTTAGCGGAGCAGAGCCGGGCTGGTATCAGGGTCAGGTAGTTAAGCGTTGGGCCGTGGTATTCATTAGGGTCGTATGTATAGCTGCCCTGTTCCAGCAGTGTGCCGAACTTTATAGCGTGAACCGCCTCATCGGTGTGCATAGGTCGCTGTTGCAATCGAGGCAGACGAAGTGCCAGAGCAAGAGCAGATGCTCCCAGAATTAGAATACAACATATAAGGGAATATCCCCGCATGGGAAAATAGTGAATGAGTTAATTAGTAACCAATTAACTAATGAACTATTTCTCTAATCCACTATGGGCTTTCCGTAAACTTCCACTTCGATGTAATGATTCATGTCATTAACATGGTTGCCATTACTATAGAGGCGAACGTAACGGCCCTGAACACCTTTGGCGTCTATAAGCCTGCCCTCGTTGGTTTCGACGTAGTGCATATCTTTACCGACACCCAAGCCGGCTGAATTGTCGATATCATTATTAAAGATTGTTTCCACATTGGTGATGAAATCAGGGTCATCAGCGACCTGTACTACGAAGTCAAAATAAACGTGACCCTGCTTATGGTAATGCCATACAACGATAGCATATATCTCATATTCGGCTTCCAGGTCAATGGTGACATACTGCAGACCAGGCCCCAACTCAACGTAGCTGCCTTCGGAGGCTTCTTTATCTCCGTCTGTGACGTACTCAAGCTCGCCGATGATCGGCATTTCATCGCTGGAAGTTACCGGCTTTCCACGGGCGACATTCATGGTACTGACCGGTGCCAAAAACGGAGGTCGATCTTTGCCCAGCGGTTTCTCCAGATTAGGTAATTTGGCTGGCTGAGGCGTACCCACAAACATCGGCTTGGGCAGCTCGATCTCAATCGGGGCCAGCTCAACATTGGACGGCTCGACCGATGAAGCTTTAGAGGTATTTGGTTCAACCGGCTCGGTTGTGCTCTTCTGTGTCGAATTTTCGGAGGTAGTTTCCTGCGGCCCGGATTTCCTGCAGGAGCTAATGAAGCATAAAGATAGTGATAAAATTATAACAATCGAAGAATTGACAATCAGGCTAAAAGCTTTTTGCTTCATTTTCCTGTTACCTCAAAACCATAATACAATCAAATTGATATTCACATAAACCAGGTTTTTGTCCAACAACCGGAAAAGTTATGATAATTTACCAATAAAGGATTGTCAAGGCAAAGGACAGTATCCGGACAAATTTATTTCTTTAGGGCCAAAAGTAACAAGGATTCAGCATTGTACGTGTTTAGCCGGAGTAAACCATCCCCAATCCGCCATGCCGGATTGAGGCTGCCACTCAACGAGGCTATAAAGGGTGGCAGCCCCAAGCGCAGTCCCTTAGGGACACCATACGGCGCTTGGGGATGGTCTCTTTCAATATTTGGCTAAACACATACTCAGCATTTGCTGAATCCCTGTTACGCTGACTTATATAGTGATACTTGTTACAAAGCTAAGCGGCGTTTTTTAAGATGCACTTTCAGTCGAGCCGGCGGTCATTTCAACAGCAGGCGGCTCAAGACCGGCCTTAGCCAAAACGGCATAAAGCACGAATCCAATTACAAAACCGATAACAGGCGCAGGATTAATGTACTTTGACATCGACAGTTCCGGTTTAATAGTCGGCAATATCGCCACAATAAAGCCGACAGCCCAGGCAATATAGCCTGCAAAGTTGATACCCTTACGCGGCCCCGACCATTTGCATCCGCTCAAAAGGTAATCAGCCACCATTGAGCCGCAGATAGGTCCGAAAGATGCACCAATGATTGAAAACACACCAGCCAGATTCAATGCCTTACCGGTCACGGCAAGAATGATTGCCACAATTGCGCCGATGGTCACCATAACCGCTTTATTGGCCTTCGGAAACATCGTGCCGATACTGTTGGCTGCGATAAAAGAGCTAAAGCAGGCAGGAGCGAAACTTGCGATGGCAAACAGGGCGAACATCAGCTTCCCACCCGTCTGCTGGCGTATGACCGCATCGAATATATAACTTTTCATTTCAGGATTGGCACCATGAGCTCCGGCTACAGCAATGAGCGGCAGGCCACCGGCGACTATAATGGCCAAAGCGATGCCTACAAGACCGCCGTATTGGACATCTTTTGCATTGCGGTTGCCCATCCCGAAATCTACACCCGCCGCACCAGCGGTCGCAAAGAAGCCTACGACTGTTGCTATTATTGTCAAAAAACCAATGAGAGGCCGGCCACCCTCTTCGGGAGTAAACTTACCAGCGCTGCCGACGTTACTAAAGAAAACGATAAGAATCATTATAAGCGGAACGATCGGCAGAAATGTAGATACCTTTCCGAGATACTGAATACCTTTAAGAGCAACAAAGACAGCCAAGGCAGCCCAGATGATGGCCACAACAATGAACAGCGTACTTCCGGTAAATACACCTGTGACGGGGTCTTTTGCCGGTGCCTTGCCCATCGCCTGGAGGATAAAGTCTGAGGAAATGGCGATATTGACAGCTAACCAGCCGAACTGGAGAAGCCCCATCAATAAGCCTGGCATTAAAAAGCCGCCCGCCGTACCGTATGTCGAGGATCCCACTACATACAAGGGATATCCGGTCTTCATACCATACAACCCGGGTACAAGATAGAATAGAAAGTGACAAATCAAGGCCGCGATGACCAGCCCTAACAGACTCAATCCTAACCCCGCCTGAGGAAGAGTCCCCTTGGCGATCTCCATGTAGAACACGACCCAGAGGAAGATGCCCGCATACGCCGGTGCCGTGCTCTTGTACCAGGCAGTTCGATTCGCGGCAGGATTTGGCTTGGCCATACTCAAATAACTTGGCAGCATTCCATTACTCATAATCCGCACTCCTTAAAAAAACTGATATTTGATTTCCTATAAACAGGTAAATATACAGCCGCAGATTATTTGGCGGTTATCTTTTGGCCTGAATTATCACCATCAGGTATGTGTGCACGACAACCGCCAACGCGAACACTACCGCGATGTAACGATGAATATCTGCAAGAAGCTCCTGCCAATGTGTTCCGAAAAACGTAAACATGCTCAAAATAATAGACAAGATTAACGGCAAGGCCAATAAAACAATCAGCCAAAAGCTCAATTTCTGCGCAAGTTCATGCTTTCGGGGGATGGCACTATCTGTCATATCCTGTTGCAGTATTTTTTGCAACCACGGCCAGTATTTTTTGTTGAGCCTGCAATTGTACGCCCACATTACGGCTAAAATAGCAACGCAAATTGCGAAAACCAGCGCAAAAGTTGCGTGTAACATCAGCCAATAACCGGAAATAGTCTGGCCCAAAACAAGCCTGGAGAAAAAGCCGGTGATGAATAATACTACAAAGCAAAGTAGCGCCAATAAATAAACAAGTTTTCTCAAAACTCCGATCAGAGTCAGCTTTTGTGGAATGAAAAGCAAGGTAAGCAAAAAAACAAGAAATCTCAAAGGGTCAAGGATTCGCAGGCGTCGGTCGGCACCGAATAATTCGTTAGCCTTTGGCCGGAAAATAATCCAGTGGATGATAATACAAATAAATGCAACTATAAAACTTGTTATAGAAACTGTACGAAACATCTCGTCTCTCGTAATCTGCTAATCTTCACCAGCCAACACTTTTGCGACAGATGCCAAAGCTTTCAAGGCATATAACAATAATATCCCGGCCAGAATCACACACGAACCGATGGCAACTACCTTCAGCCAGGGTCGAAATACGAATGAAAAGGCAAACAGCCACGTATAAAGAGGGCTAAGATCTTCGAATTCAACCATTTTCTTTGCTGAAATACGGTCTGAGACAACGGGAGAATCAACGGTGACCGTTCCAAAGAAGAAAGGCGAATCCGTTGCGTGACAATCCTCGCATCTACGCACGCCGAGCGATTGGGCGGCAGGCCTGACATCATGTGCTATCGGCCAAAGATACGGCTGAGCAGCAGGATGCCCTTGCTGTTTTTGCGGCTCACCTTTATCATCGAGGCTGTAAAGATTTCCACCGGCAATATACGCGGCTTTTCCTTCGATAGCTTTTGCAAGTGACACTAATGCGCTGGTAATATTTTCTTTGCTCAAATTCGGCCAGTCGCCTGATTGTGGCAGCTCCAGATTCGCAAATACTTCGCCGACGGTTTGCCTGACAACATCGAGAGCAACCGGCCTGACTTGCTTATCTACAAGCTCCGCCCAGAAGGCGGGCCATAGCAGTTTATGAGGCGCAATTTTGCCATTTGCCAGTATAAGAGCCCTTCCTCTATATCCAACGATAGTACCATGCTGCTTGGCAAAAACGGGAGCTATGATGTGTGGCAGCACCTCATCAGATTTATTCACATTCGGCGTCCCTAAGCGGTGGGCGCGCGATGTCTTTGTAAGTTGTGCCTTTTTTCCCGGCCACGGTCCAGAGTGACACGCTGTGCAGGTAAGCTTTTCAAAGTGGATCGGTGGTATGCCGGGGTGCTTAGGCACCGGTGCTCCGAGCCGGCCGGCTTGCGGTCTATTTTCGCCCTCTGATAAATGACAGCCTTCGCAGGTGCTTGTTGTAACCAACGGATTTTGTGACACCATATTTTCTTCCGCGTATCCGCGAATAATGTTGTGGTCAAGACCATTGCGATGACAGTCAACGCAAGTCAGGCCTGCTTTTAAGTGAACATCTTCATCCGTTGCCCATTTTTCAGTTTTTTCATCGTCACTCAAATTTTGGCCATCGTCACTCAAATATAGATTGGAATGGCAGTAATAGCATCGCTTGGCAGGGATTTCTCTGACGATATTGAAAAGCACCCGATTCTCATTATCGAAAGCGGCTTTGTGATAGGTAACGGCTGGCGGAGATTTTTGTCTTTCTTTAGCCGACTGGACCTCAAACGGATCAAATGGGTCGTAGGTATCGAGCATATCTTCGGCTGAGCCTGTCACGGAAGCAAAGCCGGATGAGGCGGCAGCCGCCCAGCGGAAATTGCCGCGAGCAACCTGCATGGAGTATCCGTACGTCCCTCCCTGGTCCTGGCCCGGATCGGCGTTGTGACAGGCTAAGCAATTGGCCTCTAATTTACCTGAGATGTACTGGCGCATCTTCTGTGCTGTGTCTTCGGCATCATGCTCGCCTGCGCCACCGCCGGGCGTATGTCTGCCGAAAATTTTCACGAACTCGTAGTTCGTCAGGCCCACTTGTTCAGGTCTAAAGGTTCCGGGCCACCGCCGGTGCGAAAGTGGAATCTGCGTAGCTGTGCGGGCTTCAAAGTATATCCACGGCTGGCCGAGCCGTCCGGGCAGAACATTCGGATCAGCCGCATTGAAGTGCCAGCCTTTGTTGATGATGTTATAGCTGTGACATTCGCCGCACGTCCATTTCGTTGAAAAAGGCAGAAGGACCTTCGAGCTCTCATCAATATCCGGCTTAATCTTGTCGCCTTTGACAAATTCAAAGGAAGTGGGATCAATGTCTTCAGGGAAAAGCTCTATAAGATGATTCGGCTGAGCCCTGCTGCCGTCACTTTCGTCGCCAAGCAATGTCCCTGCCGGCTCCGCTGCGGCAGACAAGCTCGGCGTGATAAGCAGCAAAGCTAAAAATGCAATCAATCCTTGCTTCAATGTTTTATAGATCCTTTGGCGAACTAAATATTTTTTGTATTTAGCCCCCCAATTTATTGGGGGGTTTTGTTCTAAACCTTAAATTCGTCCGTTTGAAATTCAAGTTTGCGTGCGGCTTCGACCGCTTCGTTTACCTTTAGTACGGTAACAGCCGTTTCGTATCCGATCTCAGCGGGGCAGTTCAGTTTCGCATTGCCTCGAATCGCGTCAAAGAAGTTCTCCAAGTGCGGCTGATGTGCAAGTTTATCCATCTTCACCGGCAGCTCATACTTGGTTGGAGGTATAGAAGCGCGCAAATCCAGAACGGCACTTGTATCAGCAGGTTTTGCCTCTTCCTCAACGATGGTCTTAAGGTAGCCCTTTTTAATCCATGGCTCCCATTTTTCCGCCGGCAGCCAGCTTTCGCGATATACGCCGTCCCAGGCCCCGGCGGCCTCAGAAATATTTATCATCCCTTCGTCCCCCATGAATGCTTCGTAGTAGCCGGCTCTGCTGTTTGTTGTTATTGTCTGATAATATGCCCTGACAGTTCCTTCTTTCGTTTCGTATTCATAAATGGTCATAACATTGTCATACCATTCGCGTCCAAGTCCTTTCCAGTAATCAAGACCGCCAGTAGCAATCACAGATTTCGGATTAGCGTCGAGGAACCAGCTGTAGATGTCAATCTGGTGCGAGCCGAGGTCAACGATAGGGCCGCCGCCTAAGCCTTTGTACCAACGCCAGTTCATAAATTGCTGCATTGATTTGAATCCATACTTTTCAAGCGTGGCTTGGTCAATAGCAGCTTTTTCGGGCCAGCCGAGCTCTTCACACGCTGCCTTGCTTCGGTTCCACTGACCATTGATAGTAGTAATCCGTCCTAACAGTTTTGCCTCTTTGATAATCTTCTCACAGCAGTGTATATAGCGCGGATTGCTGCGACGCTGATGGCCGATCTGTAAGAGCTTGCCGCTCTGGTTTGCTGCATCGACAATCTTGCGAGCGCCCTCGAGCGTATTGGACATCTCTTTTTCGCAATAGACGTGCAGCCCGGCCTTGAGGCAGGCAACAGTATGCTCAGCATGCCAGAAGTCAGGCGTCGCAATAATCACCGCATCGAGGTCTTTTTCTTTATCGAGCATTTCCTGATAGTCGACGTAGGCGTTATTCTTATGGCCGACTCTCTGCAGTGTCCGTGAAACTTTTCTCTGGTTATAAGCTTCCCATATATCACAAACAGCCTTAAAGCGGACGCCGGGTATTCTTAGGCAGGCGGTCATCAGGACATATCCTTGTGCTCCTGCTCCGAGCAGAGCTACATTTATATCATCTTCTTTCTTTGTACCACGTCCTCCAGAGGCGGCTGCCAAAACCGTCGGCGAAAATACCAGGCCTGCTGCAACGGCAGCGCTGGATTGCAAGAAACTACGTCTGTCTATGCCCTTTTCAGTTTTTTTCTCGGTCATCGCAAATTCATTAACTCCAAAAAATTAGTAATCTAAATAGGGTTTTCATTATATGAAATTGCTGCAATTTTACAAGCAAAACTGCTACTTAAGTATGGGTTTTAATATAATATTTCGGTACGCTACCGGCCCGTGATTGCCCTGGAACATAAGTGGGCCGATAGGTTCTTCCTTGCCTGTAACGCCACCCGGTGTTGGCCCGGGCATTTCGAGGTTCTCGTGCAGAAGCCGGCTGTTAAGCTCCACTTTGAGAAATTTTGCATTTTCAGTTTTTTTGCCGTCTGAGTCAAATTTGGGAGCTTGAAACTCAACGATATATTTTTGCCACTCGCCCGGCTTTTTACAGGCATTGACCGGCGGCGGAGCAGCACCGTAAATCGCTCCCATGTCACCCTGTCCCATCTTCTGCTTACCGTAGCTATCCAGCACCTGAATCTCGTACTCACCCATTACATAGATACCGGAATTGGAACCCTTCGGAACCATCAACTGCAATTCAATACGGCAATCGCCGAATTTTTCCTTAGTGTATATGTCGATGCTGTCGCCGTGCTCGCGGGCCAGATTGAGCATTTCGCCGTGACTACCGATATCAGCCAGCAGCTTTGGATCGTCGGGCGACATTTTCGCGGTGCCGGCAGCCCATTTGCTTTTTTCCTTGTCGCCTTTGACCTGCCAGTTGTCGAGGTCTTTGCCGTTGAACAATAAAACAGCATCGTCGTATTTGGGCCCTAAGTGTTTAATGCGAATATCTTTGAACTCAACGAGCATAGGCGTGCCGATATGTATTTGAAGTGCAAGCAGGCCTGCCCTTGCGGCGCCCTTGTGGTCCTTCGGGTCATTCGGATCGGTTAGACGGTCGTTGTCAATCAGCTCAATCGTCTGATAGCCGTTAAGATAATGAACGATGTGATTGCCCTGGGCGATAATTGTGTATTCGTTCCAGTCCTTTTGGGTTCCCGCGAAGCGGGGTCCCTCTTTATAGTAGCCGTCCTTTATCAACTCATCTTTGTCGGCGACTTTACTGACAACATTGTTTTCGCCATCTTCATCAATGACTACAAAGTCACCAACCTTGACTAACCAGCCACGACCAGCCTCATGGTAGAGGAAGCCCACTTTGCCAGGAGTGTTCTCGACCTCAGCCTGGTAGCCGGTGACACGCCATTTGTCGAACTCTTTGCTGCGATATTGGATACCGGAGTTGCCGTTACGGATTCGGAACTTGATTTTGAGAATAAAGTCTTTTAATTCGCTGCCACGCCAGATGAGAAATGTGTTATGAAGAGTAAGTTTGGTAAGAGTGGTTTCGCCGCGAATGACACCATCCTGGACAGACCAAAAACGCGGGTCACCATCCCAGCCGGTCAGGTCTTTGCCGTTGAAAAGCGTTTGCCAGTCATTTTCATTGTCAGCATCTGCGTTTGCGCTGGATAAGCAAAAAATACAAGAAATAAGCGATAGAATTGCAAGGATACTTTTTGTTGAATTGTTCATTTTTCCTTGTCCTCCCAAAAGGTTTTTACAATGACCAACCTTCGCGATATTCAGGTTTAACAAAGGCATTAGCCTCTTCGTTATTCGTGATTTTCATATTTTCACCGTTCCACTGCAGCACCGTATTCGGATTGAGAACCGCGAGATTGCCCATAACCACCGTTTCCGTAAATGGCCCTGCATAGTCAAAATTACCGCTCGCGGTGGGACCGTCCTTGCAGGCTCTTATCCAGTCCAGCTCATGTCCCTCGCTGCCCTTTTCAATCCTCGGCAATGTTTGAGCCGGCTGTTTGTACTCTTTCATCTTTGTTTCCGGAATTATTCGAGGATTTTGGGCGGAGGAGCCACACATTATCTTGCCCTTGTCGCCTACAAAGATCGTACCGCCATCGGGCATCTTGCGCCAAGGTTCCAGATCCTCAGGGCGCTGCGGTAGTAATCCGCCGTCATACCAGTGCAGCTTAACCGGCGGCATACCTTCACGAGCAGGGAATTGATAATGCACCATAGAGGCTCTGGGATAGGTTTCTTTATTGTCAAATCGTTTCCACATCTCACGGACATCGTAGGAATGACTCGCCTCCACGCTCACGGGATATTTCAATTTAAGGGCCCAGAAAGCTGCATCCATAACATGACAGCCCATATCTCCCAGGGCACCTGCTCCG
>Ga0315539_1002816_pt1 | contig 12384 bp, 7 predicted proteins | sample SalMarSW160150MG_FD_203097 | JGI IMG/M metagenome (GOLD analysis project Ga0315539, IMG submission 203097) | Salt marsh sediment microbial communities from the Plum Island Ecosystem LTER, Massachusetts, United States - Salt Marsh Sediment SW1601-150 ... | reverse complement strand
CTAAAAAGCGCCGCACAGGTTCGAATCCTGTACCCACCGCCTTCGCTTCGCCGAAGCCTTTGGCGAAGGCGAGCAAAATAAACCAATGATTAAAGAACCGGAAATTAAAAAAATTGAATCAGTCTCTTTTAAAGCGCCGGAATTTGAATATCAGAAAAAAAGTATCGGGTGGTATTTTTCCACTATTCTTATTAGCTTGGTTTTGATTGGCGTAGGATTGTGGCAAAATAGTTTTCTTTTTATTACTTTTGTTGTTTTTGCGGAGATAACTATAATCAGCTTGGGAGAAAGAAGGCCGGCGATTTGGGATTTCAAAATTGATGAAAAAGGAATTACTTTGAAGAAAAGTAAGGAAGAAAGCAGCCAATTTTTGTATAAAGACTTTATTGATTTCGGGATAAGAGAAAGTGGATCAAAATATAAACAATTAATTTTAAAAAGAAAAAGCAATTTTAATCCTTATTTGGAAATTCATATTCGGCCTGAAGATGAAACAAAAATCAAAGAAATCATTTCGGATTTTTTGCCGGAAAAAGATTATCCTTATTCCGCACTTGATTCAATCGCGAAATTATTAGGATTTTAAAACGCCCTTGTCGTTCAATGGACAGGACGGGAGCTTGCGGAGCTTCAAATAGGGGTTCGATTCCTCTCAAGGGCACAGAACTATTCAAAGCAGTTCATTTTTATGGACTGCTTTTTTGTTATAGAATAAATTTATGATAAACATTGATACTCCGCTTTTGGAGGTCAAAGGCATTGGCCCGAACTTTTTAGCCAAACTGGAAAAATTAAGAATTTTGACAATCAAAGATTTGCTTTGGCATTTTCCTTTTAGATATGAAGACTTTGCCGATGTCAAAAAAATCGCTGATTTAAAAATAAACGAACAAGCCACGATTTCGGGCGTCATCCAAAAAGTAAGAGTTCAGCGGACCTGGAAGAAAAAAATGTTTATTGTGGAGATATCAGTGGTTGACGATTCCGGCAGCATTTCGGCGGTTTGGTTCAACCAAAGGCATCTGGCGGCGATTTTCAAAGCAGGAAAATCGGTCAATTTAGCCGGCAAAATCGTTTCCCGAAACAATAAAATTTATTTTTCCAACCCGGTTTATGAATTTACTAACGCGCTGATTAATACGGATTCATCGCAGATAGATGCTGATAATGTGTCAGGATTAAAGCATACGGGTAGATTAGTGCCGATTTATCCAGAAACGCGGGGGATAACTTCAAAAGCCATAAGATATTTGATTAAGCCGGTTTTAGACAATTTTGGAAAATTGGATGATTTTTTACCCGGCTCGGTTTTGAAAAAATTTAACTTTCCGGAAATAAATAAAGCGCTTTATGACATTCATTTTCCGGACAAATTAAAAGACGCCCAAATCGCTAAAAGACGTTTTGCTTTTGAAGATTTATTTTTATTGCAGCTGATAAATCTAAGGCAGAGATTAAGTTTGGCCAAGCAAAAAGCCTTTGCTTTAAAAATAGACGATAAAATTTTAAATAATCTTTTAAGACAGCTTCCTTTTGAGTTGACTTCTTCCCAACAGAAATCTTTGGCGGAAATTATTGAATCGCTTAGAAAATCGCAGCCGATGAATAGATTATTGCAGGGAGATGTCGGTTCCGGAAAAACTATCGTAGCAGCGCTGATAGCGATAATGGCGGCTGGGTTTGATAAGCAGAGTGTTTTTATGGCGCCTACTGAAGTTTTAGCGAGACAGCATTACGAAACTTTAAAAAAGTTTTTTCCGAGTTTTAACAAGGGCTTGGGGATTTTGATTTCCAGCGAGGCAAAAGTTTTTTATGGCGATGATTTGGAACAAACGCTTAAAAAAACCGATTTTTTGGAAAAAATTTCTTCCGGCGAATTAAGAATAATTATCGGCACTCATTCGCTTATTTCTACTTCCGGTAGATCTCCCGAAGGGAGACAGAAAAGCGTTAAATTTAAAGATTTAGCTTTTGTGGTTATTGACGAGCAGCATCGTTTCGGCGTCAAACAACGGGCGCAATTGGTAAAAGGCAGTAAAACTATTCCGCATTTTTTGAGCATGTCCGCCACGCCTATTCCAAGAACTTTAACTCTGACGGTTTTCGGAGATTTAGATTTATCAATCATTGACGAATTGCCGAGAAATAGAAAGCCGGTGATTACTAAAATTGTGGCGCCGGAAAATCGCGATAAAGCTTATGCTTTTATCCGAGGCCAAGTTAAAAAGGGAAGACAAGTTTTTGTAATTTGCCCGAGAATTGAAAAACCTGTAAATAATGAGTTGGATACGAATATATGGGCAAAGGATTCTTGGAGCGACGTGAAAGCCGTGGAGGAAGAATATGATAAACTTTCCAAAAAAGTTTTTCCGGACTTAAAAGTCGGGATGCTTCACGGAAGATTAAAAGCCAAAGAAAAAGAAAAAATAATGAGAGAATTTAAAAACGGCGAAACGGATATTTTAGTTTCCACTTCGGTGGTAGAAGTCGGGGTTGATATTTCTAATGCAACAATAATGATGATTGAAGGAGCGGAAAGATTTGGTTTAGCCCAACTTTATCAGTTTCGCGGCCGAGTTGGCCGAAGCGAACGTCAATCTTTCTGTTTTTTATTCACCGAATCGGTTGGCGAAACCGTCAGAAAAAGAATGGAGTCACTTTTGGAAGCCAAAAACGGCTTTGAGCTGGCGGAGAAAGATCTAGAAATCCGCGGACCCGGAGAAATATTGGGCGAAAGCCAGACCGGACTTCCGGATCTGGCGATGAAAGCGATTCAAAATCCGGATTTAGTCAAAGCCAGCCGCGAGGCAGCTGAAGAGATATCGAAAGAAGACCCGGCATTTGAAAATCACCCTGTCCTTAAAAAACATTTAGAATTTTTTCAAAAAGAAGTGCATTTAGAGTAATTTTAGGCAGTTCTTCTTTTGGGCGTTACCCAAAAATCCAATCTGAATTTTCCGCCGAGCATTAATCTTGTTTGAGCGTCTAAACCGGCGATAGCGCCGAAGAAAATTAAATTTATCGGCATTAAAACCCACTGAACAATATAAAGAAGATAATGCCAATTTTTAAACCATTCTGGTTTTGACGGTAGGGTCAAAATACTGAAAATAATTGAAGAAATGATGCCGATCGAGGCGATGGCTAAAAGATAAGAAGTGATTTTTGGAAGATTATAGGAAAGAATTGTAGCGTTGAATCTGTCGCCGCCCAGAAAATTTGGCAGCCAACCCAAAGCGAAAATTAATAAAGCGTTCGTTGCCCAAGAATAAGCAGACGTTATTAAATCAACCATCCATCGCAATTTTATTTTGGAAGGAATATTTTTATTTTTTGAAAATCCATCAATAAGATAGGAAATATTTTCAGCGCCCCAACCCCAGCGCCTTTGCTGTTTATAGAGGTTTTTAATGGTTTCAATAAAAGTCGGACCGACATTGGCATCCATTGAAACCGGATAAAGGAGAGGAATGGTTTGCCAATCGCCGTTATAATAAAGAAAACATTGAAAAAAAATATTTGAATCTTCGGAAATTAAATTAGTATGCCAAAAACCGATATCAACTAAAGCCTTAAAAGAAATGGACTGGGAGGAAAAAGTGACTAATTTTTCGGGCTTCATTTGTTGCATAAATTGCCAGGAACTGCAGCTGAAGGAAATAACCCTGGCCAAAGCCGGCGCCTGATAAACATTATTATTAAAGAACGGGATAGGCTGGAAGCTTGAATTATAAGGTTTTTTGCAAGTCAGAAAAGTATAAGTTAGAATTCCGAAATAATCTTTCATCACCTGAGTATCAGCGTCAAAAACCGAAACCAAAATTCTGTCGTAAGGAATTTTAAGTTTGTCTATGATTTCTTTTTTCGTTTGTTTGGCGGCCCAAGCCTGATTTGAACCTTTGCCGGCAATTTCACCGGTTAAATCTTTCGGATGAACAGTTATAAAAAATTTAAAGAATTTATCGGAGAAATCTTGCTTTATTTGATTAACGGTTTCTTTAATTTTTTGGCTGGCGCGTTCTTCGGTAGCCAAAACAACAATCATTTTATCTTTGGGATAATTGGTTTTAACTAAATGTTCCAAAGTTTCTTTAATTACGCTATACGGCTCTTCATACATCGGTAGAATAATGAGGTGATATATCTCTGACCAATGACTTACGACTAACGACTTACAACTCTCGTTGGTTATTAGTTGTTGGTTGTTAGTCAATTTATTGAGCCAATCAATTTTTAAATTTTGATTTGTTTTTACAAAACTAAAATGAAGATGAATTGTCAAATAGAGAACTTTAAAAAGCCAGTAAAAATCAAAGATAATAATAAAAATAGCGGTCCAAACCGGCCGAAACCAAGAGAAAAAAATTGCCAAGAGGAGAGTTGTCCAAGCCAAAACGCCCGGCACAATTTCAAAAAAACGGCGAAGATTCATGCAGCCCCGACGGGATTCGAACCCGTGTTACTAGGATGAAAACCTAGCGTCCTAGACCGGACTAGACGACAGGGCCATAGTCAAAAGGCATTTTATCAAATTTTTACAAGCTATACAATTTTAGATAGAATGCTATTATAGAAAAATAAATTTTTATATATCAAATAAAATTCGCTATAGAAAAATAAATTTTTATATATCAAATAAATTTGCTATGAAAATTCTTGCGATTGAGACTTCTTGCGATGAGACAGCAGTTGCTTTAGTTGAAGTAAAAGGTGGTTTAAACTCTCCGGCAAACTCAGGGCCAAAATTTAAAATTTTAAAAAGTTTGGTAGCATCACAGATTAAAATTCATCGACCATTCGGAGGAGTGGTTCCGAACCTCGCAAAGCGCGAGCATCTTAAGAATCTGCCGATTCTTTTTGGAAAATTACAACTTACAATTCATAACCTACAACCCAATTTAGTTGCTGTGACAGTTGGGCCGGGGCTTGAGCCGTGCTTGTGGACCGGTATCAATTTTGCTAAAGAAATCAAAAATCAATTCGCCAGCTGGCGGAAAAAAACAAAAATTATTGGAGTATCACATCTTGAAGGCCATTTATATTCTTTTTTACTTAATCCTAAAAGTAAAATTAAATTTCCAGCCGTGGCTTTGATTGTCAGCGGTGGCCATACAATTTTGATTTTAATGAAAGATTTAACGCATCTTAAAAAACTTGGAGAAACGCGGGATGACGCGGTAGGCGAATGTTTTGATAAGGTGGCGAGATTATTAAATCTTTCTTACCCGGGCGGTCCGGAAATTGAAAAAATAGCGAAGAAAGGGGATGAGGAAGCGATAAATTTCCCTCGGCCGATGCTGAACCAAAAAAATTATGACCTTAGTTTTTCTGGCTTAAAAACATCGGTTCTTTACTATTTACGCGATTCAAAGATTCAAACAGATCAAGTCGCCGATATTGCGGCTTCTTTCCAAAAAGCGGCTTTTGATGTTTTAATTAAGAAAACCTTGCGAGCCGTCAAAGAATTTAAGGCGAAGTCAATTATTGTGGCTGGCGGCGTGGCTGCTAATAAAACTTTGGCAAAGATGTTTAAAAAGGCAATTAAAAAAGACAATCTTAGATTGAATTTAATTATCCCCGAGACGAAATTTTGCACGGACAACGCAGCTATGATTGCTGCCAGCGCTTATCTGAATTTTTTACAAAACAAGAAATACAAATTAGTCGCCAATTCAGGATTAAATTTTAAATAAATGCCCGGCGTTTTTAAAAAAATTGACTGGCCGTTGATATTTTCAGTGTTATTTATATTGCTTTGCAGTTCGGTTTCGCTTGCTTCAACGTCGCCCGTTAAATTCAAACAACAGCTTGTTTGGTACGTTATCGGTATTTTTATTTTCTTTCTGATTTTAAAAATTAATTGGAAGCCCATTACTAATTATTGGGGCATTATTATTGGAATTTATTTTTTTGTAATCTTTTTGCTTTTAATCACTCTTTTTTTGGCGCCGTCAATCAGGGGGGCAAGAAGCTGGCTAAAAATCGGCAGTGTTTTAATCCAGCCGTCCGAATTGGTAAAATTTTCTTTAATTCTTCTTTTCGCCAAATTTTTTTCCCGCAAACATATTTCTATCGCCCGAATTTCCAATCTTTTTTCTTCATTTATTTATTTTGCTATCCCGGCGTTGTTTATAATTTTTCAGCCGGATTTTGGCTCAGCTTTAATTTTATTTTTTATTTGGCTCGGCTTTCTTTTGGTCTCCGGGATAAAATGGCGCCATTTAGTCATTGCTCTGATTATTTTTTTGATTTTTGGAGCTTTTGCCTGGAATAAAATTTTAAAAGAATACCAAAAAGAAAGAATTCTCGGTTTTTTATTTCCGACAAGAGACCCCTTAGGAATTAACTATTCAACCATTCAGGCAAAAATTGCCATCGGTTCCAGCGGACTTTTCGGCAAAGGTTTCGGGCAGGGCACTCAATCGCAATTGGGATTTTTGCCGGAAGCCCAGACCGACTTTATTTTAGCGGCTTTTATTGAAGAATGGGGGATTTTATTGGGAATTTTATTAATTATTGCTTTTTTTGTAATGATAACGCGCATTATAAAAATCGGGCTGGAAACAAATAATAATTTTGACCGCCTTTTTTGTTTGGGAACAGCTATTTTATTTTTGATTCAATTTGTTTTTAATGCCGGTTCCAACTTAGGATTAATGCCGGTTGTCGGCGTTACTTTTCCGTTTTTAAGCTACGGCGGCTCGTCTTTATTGACTAATTTTATTTTAATTGCTATGGTTGAGAGCATAGCGACTTATCGGTCTTTTTAAGATTTTTGCCAATCAAAGCGGTATTTATTAATGTTTAAATTGAGAAATTTTTTGTTGCTTTTTATTGTTTTCGTTCTGATTATTTCCGGGATTATTTTTTTCATTAATAATTTAAAACCAGTTTCAAACGATTCCAGCCAAATTATCGTAAAAATTCCTCAGGGGTCCTCTTTTAACGAAATTGTTTCAAAACTTGAAGAAACGGGGCTAATCCGTTCGGAAAAGATTTTTAAGGTTTTTGTTATTTTTAGCGGCAAGGCTCATCAGCTTAAACCGGGAAAATATTTTTTAAGCAGGAGTTTATCCGCCAAACAGATTATTGATAATTTGATTATCGGACCAAAAGAAATTTCTATTACTATCATTCCCGGCAAGACCTTAAAAGAAATTGATGACCTTTTGGCTGAAAGCGGAATTATAGGTGAAGGAGAATTAATAAATTTAGACGTTAACGAAATTTTTTCTATTAATCCCGATAAATATTCCTTCTTAGAAAAGGTTAAAAGTTTGGAAGGTTTTCTTTTCCCCGATACTTATAGATTTTTTGTCGGAGAAACCGCTAAGAACGTAGCTTTAAGGGTGGTGGATAACTTTTATATTAAGGCCTTGCCAATTTTTAAAAAGGATGATAATATTCCAAAGGCTAGCGAAGCTTTATATAAAACCCTTATTTTAGCTTCTTTTTTGGAAAGAGAGATTCCCATTCAGGAAGACCAGAAAATTGCGGCAGGTATTTTAGAAAAAAGATTAAAATTGGGAATGCCGCTTCAGGTTGATGCTACAATTTTATACGCCAAATGCGACGGAAAATTTAATAGCTGTCCGTTACTGCAGAAAGAAGATTTTAAAATCAAGTCGGATTACAACACATATTTATTTAATGGATTAACGCCGACGCCGATTTCCAACCCCGCTACTTCAACTATTGAGGCAGCGCTTAATCCAATTTCTTCTTCTTATTTTTATTATTTATCAATTCCTAATACTAACCAAACGATTTTTTCCAAAACTCTTGAAGAACACAACCGCAATCGATTTTAATATTTATTAAAATAATTAAGTTTATTTAAACTCCATAAAATAATGGAGGAGTTCATTTTGTATTTAGATGAACAATCTATTCCTCAAAAAAAATTTCTCTCACCTGCAGAATGTTATTGAACAGCCGAAGCTTATTGAAATCCAAACAGCTTCTTGGCGCTGGTTTGTTGAGAAAGGAATAAAAGAACTTTTTGATGAAATTTCGCCCATCAAAGATTATTCCGGCAAAGATTTTGATTTATATTTTTCAGATTATTATTTTGACGAACCAAAGCATAACGAAGAAACGGCTCGCAATAAAGAACTTACTTTTGAGTCAGCTTTAAGGGCAAAAGCTAAATTAGTCAATCATAAAACGAAAGCGATTAAAGAACAGGAAATTTATTTGGGCGATTTCCCCGTTATGACTTCCCGCGGCACTTTTATTATTAATGGAGTAGAGCGAGTAGTGGTGTCCCAGCTGATCCGTTCAGCTGGGCTTTATTTTTCAGCTGAGGTGGTCAAGGGCCGCAAACTTTTTGGTGCCAAAATTATTCCCAACCGAGGCAGTTGGTTGGAATTCGTGACTGAGCCGGATGGATTCATCAGCGTAAAAATCGATAAACATCGTCGGGTGGCCGCCACCGACCTTTTAAGAATTTTTTCTTTTCCCGGGAAAGAACATGGATTGAAAGATAACGAAGATATTTTAAAAACATTTTCTGATGTTGATAATGGCCAGATTAAATTCATTAAAAAAACCCTTGATAAAGAACCGGCAAAAACAGCCGCTGAATCTTATATAGAAATTTATAAAAGATTGAGGCCGGGAGATTTGGCGACAGCGGAAAACGCCCAGAGTTTGATAGACGCAATGTTTAAAAGATTAGACCGCTATAGTTTGTCGGCAGTGGGCAGATATAAATTAAATCAAAGAATTAATTTAAAAGATAAAACTTTTCATCTTCTTGACCTTGAGGATTTAATAGCGATTATTAAAGAAATTATTCGCTTGAACAATGATCCGCTTGCCGAACCCGACGATATTGATCATTTATCAAACCGCCGGATTCGGGCCGTAGGAGAATTACTCCAAAGCAGATTAAGAGTTGGATTCCAAAGAATGAGAAGGACGGTTCAGGATAGAATGTCAACGCTTGATATTAAATCTTTACTGCCGGCTCAACTAGTTAATTCTCGGCTGTTAGTTTCCGTTATCAGAGAATTTTTAACGACTTCGCAATTGGCCCAGTTTATGGATCAGATTAATCCTTTGGCAGAACTGGAAAATAAAAGATTACTTTCTTCATTAGGACCTGGCGGCTTAACCCGGGAAAGAGCGAAATTTGAAGTTCGCGATGTTCATCCTTCTTATTATGGCAGAATTTGTCCGATTCAAACGCCCGAAGGCCAGAATATCGGTTTAATTAACCGCTTAGCCAATTATGGCCGGCTAAATGAATTCGGGTTTTTAATTACTCCTTATCTTAAAGTGAAAAAAGGAGTTGTAACAAATGAAGTAGTTTGGCTTGATGCTAATGAAGAAAAAAAACACAAGATTGCTCAAGGGACTACAGCGGTAGATAAAAAAGGGAGAATTTTAGAGGAAGTTGTTGAGGCAAGAATCGCCTGCGAGGCCGCTACTTGCCGGAAAGAAGAAATTGATTTAATTGACGCCTCGCCTCAGCAACTTGTTAGCGTGGCTGTCTCTTTAATTCCTTTTCTGGGACATAACGACGCCAATCGAGCCTTGATGGGTGCCAACATGCAAAGACAGGCCGTACCTTTAATCAAGCCGGCAGCTCCGTTGGTTTCTACCGGGATGGAAGAAAAAGCCAGTTATGATTCGGGCTATTTAATAACCAGTGATTTTGATGGCGAAGTAGTTGATGCTGACTCTTCTAAAATTGTTATTAAAAGCAATGAAGGCAAAAATAAAACTTATCAACTGTATAAATTTAAGCGGTCAAACCAATATACTTGTATTTCTCAGAATCCTTTAGTTAAAAAAGGGCAAAAAGTTAAAAAAGGAGATGTTTTGGCTGATGGCCCTTCAATGGAAGACGGCGTTTTGGCATTGGGCCAAAATATTCTGGTGGCTTTTATGCCGTTTGAAGGAGCTAATTTTGAAGACGCCATTGTTGTTTCAGAAAGAGTGGTGAGAGACGATTTATTTAATTCCATCCATATTGAAGATTTTTATTGCGATATCAGAGAAACAAAGTTGGGCCCGGAAATTACTACTGGAGATATTCCCAATGTTTCTGAAGAAAAATTGCGGAATCTTGATGAAGAAGGAATTATTCGGATTGGCGCGGAAATAAAAGCCGGCGACATTTTAGTCGGTAAAATTTCTCCGAAAGGCGAAGTTGAATTAACGCCGGAAGAAAAATTATTGCAGGCAATTTTTGGCGAGCAAGCCCGGGATATAAAAGACACCTCTTTAATTCTTCCTCACGGCAAAAGCGGACGTGTTATCAGAGTGAAAGTTTTTTCTCGAGACCATGGAGACAAGCTGGAACCGGGAGTAATCAAGAGAATCCAGGTTGAAGTGGCTAAATTAAGGAATCTTAAAGCCGGCGATAAATTATCCGGCCGTCATGGCAACAAAGGAGTAGTCTCTCAGGTGAGAGTAGCAGAAGATATGCCATTTTTGGAAGACGGAACACCGGTAGACATTATTTTAAATCCTTTAGGCGTGCTTTCTAGAATGAATTTAGGACAAATTTTAGAAACTCATTTGGGATTGGCAGCTCAAAAATTGGGTTACCGGGCGATTACTCCGATTTTTGCCGGCGCCACCGAAAACCAAATCAAAGAAGAATTAAAAACAGCCGGTTTGCCCGAAACCGGGAAGGTAAAACTTTATGACGGCAGAACCGGCAAACCTTTTTCTAAACCAATTACCGTTGGCTATATCTACATTATGAAACTCAATCATTTAGTTGAAGATAAAATTCATATGAGGGCGGTTGGACCATATTCTTTAATTACCCAGCAGCCGTTGGGAGGGAAAGCACAATTCGGCGGTCAGAGATTCGGGGAAATGGAAGTTTGGGCGTTGGAGGCTTATGGAGCCAGCCATATTTTACAGGAAATGCTGACTATCAAATCTGACGATGTTTTGGGCCGTTCAGCGGCTTTTGAATCAATAATCCGCGGCGAAAAAATCAAAAAACCCAACATTCCTTCTGTTTTTAACGTGATGATGAGCGAACTTAAAGCTTTAGGTTTAAATATTGAAACAATTAATGAAGATAAAAAAGAAAATTAATTTTTAAAATCAATGGATACATTCTCCGCTTTAAAAATTAAAATTGCCTCGCCTGAAGAAATTTTGAAATGGTCAAAAGGAGAAGTGATTAAGCCGGAGACGATTAATTACCGGACTCAACGGCCGGAAAAAGACGGTCTTTTCTCCGAGAGAATTTTTGGTCCGACAAAAGACTATGAATGTTATTGCGGTAAGTACCGCGGCATCAGATACAGAAACACTGTTTGCGAACGATGCGGCGTTGAAGTTGTCAATTCTATTGTCAGACGTGAAAGAATGGGTCATATAAATTTAGCCACGCCGGTTACTCATATTTGGTTTTTGAAAAGCTTACCGTCAAAAATAGCTTTGTTTTTGGATACGCCTTTGCCTAAATTGGAAAAAGTCATTTATTACGCCGGCTATATTATTATTGGAGTTGATAATGAAGAAAAGAAAAAAGCTTTAGGAGAAGTTGAGAAAGAATATAAATTTAGAAAGAAATCATTGAAAGGCCAGGCGTTATTAAACTTTCAAGAAGCGACTTTGAGAACAAAAGAAGAACTTAATTCTCTTGAGCCCGGTAAGCTGATTAATGAAGCGGAATATTTTAATTTAGCCGGCCGATTCCCCAATGTTTTTGAAGCGGGTGCCGGTGCCGAAGCAGTCAGAAAACTTTTAGAAAAAATTGATTTGAGAAAATTAGCTTCCAAAACAAAGAAAGAAATAGAAAGCACCAAAGAAAAAATTCAGTCCCAGAAATTATTCTATCGCCTTAAGCTTATTCGTTCATTTTTGAAAAATAAAATGAGGCCGGAATGGATGATTTTGACAACCCTGCCGGTTCTGCCGCCGGATTTAAGGCCGATGGTGCCGCTCGACGGCGGACGTTACGCCACTTCGGACTTGAATGATCTTTATCGCCGAGTCATCAACCGTAATAATCGTCTGAAAAAATTATTAGAATTAAAAGCTCCAGAAGTGATTATCATCAATGAAAAAAGAATGCTTCAAGAAGCAGTAGACGCTTTAATTGATAACACGGCAAGAACTGGTATCCAGACGAAACCAGCCTCCGCCGCCAAGCAACCTGCCCGGTCTTTGACAGATATTATCAAGGGCAAACAAGGAAGATTCCGCCAAAATCTTTTGGGAAAACGGGTGGATTATTCCGGTCGCTCGGTTATTGTAGTTGGCCCTCAATTGGGGTTAAACCAATGCGCTTTGCCGAAAAAAATGGCTCTGGAACTTTTCCGTCCTTACGTAATTAATAAAATTATTGAAAGAGGAATGGCTTACAATGTTAAAAATTCCAATCGGCTGATTGAGCAGGCGGGACCG